>Ga0172379_10000815_pt1 | contig 72611 bp, 84 predicted proteins | sample GrowelOW334metaG_FD_119756 | JGI IMG/M metagenome (GOLD analysis project Ga0172379, IMG submission 119756) | Groundwater microbial communities from an aquifer near a municipal landfill in Southern Ontario, Canada - Groundwater well OW334 metaG | ecosystem: Environmental > Aquatic > Deep...
CCTGCATCGCAAGCAAAGCGGCTTCGCCTTACGTTATTTTTATTACCACATATCATTGCTGAGATTCTAACAGGGCGAGGCGCTTTTGGGGCGCCACCCCATTTGTGCGCACAAATGGGGTGGCAGAAATAATTAAATTTTATGTTGTAAAAAAATTTTTATACACAAGAAAATGAAACGCCCCCGCAGCTTTCGCTTTGGGGGCTTGTTGGCGGACCCTTGTGGGGGTCCTTGTTGATTACTGCTCGAGGAGGTCTTCCTCGGCGGAGGCCTCGATGGCCTTCTTCACCGCGGCCTTGGCGGCCTTCTCGGACTCCTTGATGAAGTCCGGGGTGGCGATCGCGGGGTAATTCGCGATCAGGAACCGGAGGGCCTGCTCGTTGCCGGCCTTGGCGGCCTTGACGGCCTCGATGCGGATGTCGCGGCGGATGCGCCGCGCGGCGGCCTTGGCGGCCTTCTTCGCCCGGAACTCGGGCGTGTCGGCCTTGGCCTTGGCGGCGGCGAGCTTGGCGACCTTCGCCACGATGGCCGCGTTGTTGCGAGCGACCAGCCCCTTGGTGTAGAGCCCGGAGCCGCTCTTCCGCACGAACTCCAGCGCGGTCGGGTCGCCGTGGGCGGCCACCGTCGCGTTGCGGCGGACCGCGTTGCGGGCGGCGTTGCCACCCTTGTTGTACGCCTCGCGCTTCTTCTGCGCGGCCTTGTTGGTCTTGTGGCCGCCGCCGACGTTCTTCTTCTCGTTGGCCATTTCGGCCTCCCTTCGAGTGTTATTAAATAGCTTGTGTATTATATCATATCTATAAGAATTGTCAATACTCTAGAGCGATTTTTTCTATTGGAATAGCAGTATGGGTCAAAATCCTTTCCTGCCTACCGATAGATAGGCTGCGTAGGATTGCATGGGATCAACGAATTTTGCGTGCACAAACCCCCATTACACTCCCAGCAATGGTTTTCTGTATCCACTCATATTAAGCGAGGCCACTTCGTCGCGTCAGACGCGACTTCGTATATCTTTTTTTGGTGACAGTGAGAAAATTATACAGAGTGTAACGGGGTAAAGAAAAGTCCGCCTTTTTCGGCGGACATTTATTTAGTAGAACGTGGGCGGGAGCACTTCCCCGTTTTTGACATCGATAATCAAAATACCAAGGGCGGAAAGAGCCACCTTCCCCAAAAGAGCCAGTACAAGATACGGCACCTTGTTGTTCCAGAGATCGCTGTTGATTAAAGCAGCAAAGGATCCGGTGAGATCGTGGCACACATAAACGAAAAGAGAGAAAAGAACGATTGCGATAAGCGCAATACCGAACGTATTGTATGCACAGGTACACCAATTCTTCGTTCTGGAATATTTCTTCATCCTGCACCCCCTTGGAGGCTTTTGAATGTGCTAAGCATATGAATACCTGATAACAATACCTGTGTCAACGAACGCTGGCGTAAATAAAAGCCGGATCATCCGGCTTTATTTTTTTCTTCTCGTGCATCACTTATATAACTGTACACCACTGCGCACAGCAACATCATAAGCGCAACAACCAAACACCCCCCGAAAAACACCGCCCATGCGGAAATTGGCGTCATGGATACCCGCGCCAGCAAAGACAAGAACAGCGCGTTCTCCGAAAAATATGGCGCCGCAACAACCGAAAGTACCGCCAGCATAGAGCCCACCCCCGCGAAGAAGATGCACCGCCGGGCGGCAGTCTCGGCCTCTTCCGAGGTCATCTTTTTTTGCTGGCCGGTAACGGCGCGATGAACGGACCCCAACAGCCCCGCAATGAGCCATAGAATGACCGTTATAGCAAAACACGCTACCATGATCTTCAGGGCCCACCATCCGGCTTGCGGACCAAGCCACTCTACACAATAAGGAATCTTCTGGACCAACGAAAAAAATATCAGTACCAAAACTCCCGCAATGCCGGCAAGCGCCGCAATATTCGCCGCATATTCGGACACTGTTCCGAAAATACTCTTTTTCATCTGCCACCTCTCTGTGATATTTAAAATAACCTTATATAAAACTGTACAGAATAAAAAACAAAAAGAAAAGCCCCGGCATACTGCCGGGGCTTGTTGTTATTTCGGTTACTTCTTGTGACACCCCTCACACCTTGTGGGGCCTTTCCCCTGTTTCTTGTGGCAGTTCTTGCACTGCCGGTGATACACGTCCTTGAGTTTGGCACCAAAGTGGCACGCCGAGCATTTTCGCTCTTCGCCCATCTTGTGATGGCACTCCTTACAATCGGCGGCACGCATCACATGCGCCCTGTGGTCAAACGGGACGCCCGGCTTCAGCTTCTGGATGCTGTTGATGACCGCCTTGTCAGGGGGAACAGCGGCATAGACAGCCGCGGACAACGCCACGATCAGCAGGGCGATAAGCGGTACGCCGAAACGCTTCATCTAAGAACTCCCTCCTTGTCTCTTTGTTAAAATGCGCTCAAAACAAAATAGCCTTACAAAAATATAGTGGGATTTACCGAAGTATTTGTCAACCCCGTTATACATTAAATCGGAACAGCATTGTATCCCCGTCTTTGACGAGATATTCTTTGCCCTCAATGCGCACCTTGCCCTTATCGCGCGCGTGAGACCATCCGCCAAGATCGACAAGATCCTTCCAAAATATCGTTTCGGCAGCGATAAATCCTTTTTCAAAATCGGTATGGATAACGCCCGCAGCCTGCGGCGCCCGCATGCCATTGACAATGGTCCACGCCCGCGCCTCTTTTTCGCCCGCGGTAAAATAGGTAATAAGATTGAGCGTTTTATATGCCTCTCTGATAACATCATCGAGCCCGGACGAATCGAGCCCGTACTCTTTCATATATATTTTCTTTTCTTCATCCGAGAGATCGAACAATTCCGATTCTATCTTTGCGGAGATAGGAAGAAATATCTCCCCCAGCGAGCCGTCGGTCAGTTTTTTTATAAATGCACTGTCCCTGATCTGCGCCTCGCTCACGTTGGCAAGATATAACACCGGCTTTGCGGTCAGCAACTGGAGATCCTTTAGTGCGCCTTTTTCGAATTCGGTGAGCTCCGTTTCCCGTGCGTTCACGCCTTTTTCAAGATTATCTTTTATTTTCAAAAGGCCACTTTTTGCATACACCATTTCTTTGTTCAGGCCCTTGAGCTCCCGTTCTACCGCCGACAATCTTTTATCAACCGTTGCAAGGTCGGCAAGTTGAAGTTCTATCTCGATAATGCGCGCATTCTCGATGGGATCGCTGCTCTCGCGCGTATCTATTACATCAGGGTCCTCAAAGAACCGCACCACCATCCCGATGGCATCACACTCCCTGATGTGAGATAAAAATTGATTGCCGAGGCCCTCGCCCTCATGCGCGCCCTTCACGAGTCCTGCAATATCAATGAATTTAATGACCGCAGGGATCAGTTTATCCGTGTGCACCACGGCAGCAAGCTTGGCAAGCCGGTCATCGGGAACCGACACCACGCCGACATTCGGCTCAATAGTACAAAAAGGATAATTGGCAATGACCGCACACGAACTTTTAGTGAGCGCATTGAAGAGCGTCGATTTCCCGACATTTGGCAACCCCACGATTCCGATGGATAAAGACATGATTATAGCCCAATAAAACGAGATACGCTCGTTAGTAATTCATAAATCGAAAGCCAAAAGTATTATACACGGCGAAAAGAAAAAATCCACCCACAAAGGGGCGGATCTTCTCTTAAGAACATGCTCTTTTATCTTTTCTTGCCTTTTTTCTTGGCAACCTTTTTTGCCACTTTCTTCACTACGTCCTTTTTCAAAAGGACCGCTTCTTTTTCAAGCAGCGCCCAGTGGGCCTTCATCTCTTTTGTCAGCTTGGCCATCTCTGCATTCCCCACCTTGTGGAGCTTCACATATTTCTTGGCCATGGCATCGACCAGTTTTACATAGTCGGCCTTGGACATCTTCTTCATCTTCTTCATTTGTGAGACCATTTCGCGGTGCATCAAGCCCATCCACTTATCGATAGACTTCTTTGCTTTCTTCTTGACCTCCGGATGCGTGGTCAAGTAATAGGCAAGACCGGCCCCGGCAGCAAGCGCCGCAACGCCCGCCCCCACCAAACCGACCTCCTTTGCCTTCAAACCTTTTGCTTTTTTTGCCATATAGGGCAATGTTAATGATTAATTATTTTAGTTGATTACGCTGCCTCCTGTTGATCTTCTTTCTTATTATGAATGTTCTGGTCAAATTCGTCCAATTTTTGCCGAGCGAGAACAACATTTCTCTCTGCCTCCAAAATAGCATCTGCGGCACTCTGCAGTTCTTGTTTTAAAGACATTGTGCCCGAAAAAACATCCGCTCGTGCGCTCTCTATTATCTCCTGGTCAGAAACATCTCCCCTTCTTCTTTCAGAGCGCTCAAGTCTGTTGGCCCTCAACCTTGCTTCATCCAGTTTCAGCTGGGCTTCTTTTAGATCGTCTACCAGATCATCGCGGTCAAAATCGATTTTTCTTGCTTCATTTTCTGCTCTACTTTTAAATTCTTCGGGATTAGAAGTTTTGTGAAATTTTTGTCTGGATAAATTGCCGTATTCGTGTTTTGGCCTCATATATTTAAAATTTTCGCTTTTTTAAGAACTTATCCAGTGCTTTGACAAGCGAATTGATGCTGTGTCCGATGATATGATTTAAAAATCCCGCAGTGTCCTTGATAGCGTGATCCAGCTCGTGTTCTTTTTCTTCCACTTTCTGGGCCACCTTGAATGCCTGTTTAAAAAACATCACTGCAAAATATGCGATAACCGAAAGCTCGATCGCAAGAACTATGATAGCTATGATCCCGAAAACGATAAGTACCTGCATATTTTTACCTTGCTGACAGTATACCACAAATAAATAGAAAGCTCCAGTGTTCTGTTCCGACAGCGGGACTTCGCTTACGCTTCCCCGGCGGCGGCAATACCATTTTGTTCTTTTTTGCCGGTCGTTAGTATTGGCCCCGTGAAATAATTTTGCCAGGCGGCTACGCCTCCCGTCGTCAGACAGACCAAGCTCATTGCCGGGAATCCTACGGGGTTGACACGGAGCCCGTATGTGTGTCATTTTTTATTCGTCCTTTTAAAGCCACATAAAATAGAGGATAAAAACTACGGAGGAGAGAAAAACATGAACAGAGGGAAGAGCACCTTCCTGTGCATGCTTATCATACTCGCTTTTTGTGCAGGTATTTTTGTTTCACCGCTGGCAAACTCTCTCGCGAGAGGGGCCACCTGGAGTATCAAAGGAAAGGCGGATCTTAGCACCCTTTGGGATGTGTGGCGGATCATTGAGAGCGAATCTGTCCAAAAAAATAACCTTGACCGCAGCAAAATGGTCACCGAAGCGATCAAGGGGCTCGTTAATTCCCTGGGAGACCCTCACAGCATGTTCCTTGATGCCGAAGAAAGCCGGCAAGTCGAAGAAAATTCCAACGGCAAATTCGACGGCATCGGTGCAGAATTGGAAATAAAGGAGAATGTGCTGATCGTCGTCACCCCGAACAAGAATTCCCCCGCGGAACGCGCAGGGCTCCGAGCCGGAGACAAGATCCTTTTCATCGATAAAAAGCCGACATCCGACATGACACTGAATGCGGCCGTTGCGATGATAAAAGGAAAGAAGGGCACGCGCGTTGTCCTGACGATCAAGAGAGACGGCACGACCGCGCCAATAGACATTCCCATCGTACGAGACACCATCATCATCCCCCTGCACGACTACGAGATAAAGGACGGCAACATTGCCTATATGCAATTGCATCGATTCCCGACGAATACCAAAGAGGCAATGTTTGAAGTCGCGAATGATATGGTGAAAAAAGGTATCACAAAGCTGGTTTTTGATCTCAGAAATAACCCCGGCGGGGACCTCATCGCATCCATTCATGTAGCGAGCTTCTTTTTACCGGAAAAGAGTCTCATTTTAACCGCGCAGTATGGGAATGGAACAACGGAAATTCACACCTCTCTGCGTGTCGACGGCAATAGCCTTCAGAACGTAACTATGGTGGTGCTCGTGGATAAGGAAAGCGCATCCGCATCCGAGATAGTAGCAGGAGCGTTGCAGGATCACAAAAGAGCCCTTATCGTGGGGCAGCAAACCTATGGAAAAGGCTCGGTACAGAATGTATACACCATGCGCGGCGGCACCACGCTGCGACTGACAGCCGCAAAATGGCTGACACCTTCCGGCAAATGGATCTCGAAAAAGGGAATAACCCCCGACGTCGTCATCGAGATGACCGAAAAAGATATCAAAAACAAAAGAGACCCACAGCTGGAAAGAGCGCTTGAAATCCTCAGAAACAGTAAGCGCTGATAGGCGCAAAATATTCATAAAACGACACCGCCGCGCACGCAAGTGCGCGGTTTTTTTATGCCCCCTTCCCTCCGGCACATTAAAAACCGTTGCCATTTAACCGCTCTCCTGATACAGTTTTGTGTATGAATATCTCCCAATTTGATTACCATTTACCAAAACAGCTCATTGCCCAGCGCCTTGTCTCTCCGCGCGACCGCTGCCGCCTTTTGGTGATGCAAACGAAAAAAAAGAATGAGCACCGGAGATTTTCCGATATCATCTCTTACCTGCATAAGGGCGATGTTTTGGTCATTAACGACACCAAGGTGTTCCCGGCAAGGATCCATGCAAAAAAAGAGACCGGCGGGAAAGTGGAAGTTTTTCTGTTAAAAGATCTCGGCAACGGGAAATGGCAAATACTGTTAAAACACTATCGTACCGCGATGAACACTCCCCTCATTTTCCCCCGTGGGCTTCAGGCACATATTATCGGCCGAAGCGATGCCGTGTGGACCATCCGCTTCAACAAAAAAGGAAAAGCGCTCCGCACTGTACTTGAAAAGATCGGCGAAACACCCACTCCTCCCTACATCACAGCATCGGCAGCCGCAAAGGAATATCAGACCGTGTACGCAAAAAAGCGCGGATCGGTGGCGGCTCCTACCGCAGGATTTCACTTCACCCGTCCATTGATGGCATCTCTCAAGAAACAGGGCATACTATTTGTTCCGGTAACACTGCATGTAGGGCTCGGAACATTCGCACCCGTGAAAGAAACCGACATTACCCTGCACAAGATGCACAAGGAAGAAGCGGAGCTTTCGGTGGGCGCCTCACGCATATTGAACCGCGCAAAAAAAGACGGACGGCGCGTCATCGCCGTAGGCACCACCGCAACGCGGCTTCTTGAAAGTTTTTCCGATGCACGCGGCACGCTTCGTCCCGGGGAAAAAGCGGTTGATCTCTTCGCATATCCGGGATACCGGTTCAGCACAGTTGATGGTATGATCACCAACCTCCATCTTCCCAAATCTACGCTTCTTATGCTGGTCGCGGCATTTATCGCCCATAAAGATAAAACCCGCGGCGTTCCAAAAAAATTGCTTGCGACGTACCGTGAGGCGATCAAAAAAAAATACCGCTTTTATAGCTTCGGCGACGCAATGCTGATACTATAGGGATATATGGGGACATCATTCAAGATCACAAAACAAAAGAAAAACATGCGCTACGGCGTACTGTCGCTGATGCATGGCAGCGTACACACTCCGTTCTTCATGCCTATCGCCACGCGGGGTGCCATAAAAAATATCTCTCCGGAAGAAATACGGAAACTTGGCGCAGGCATCATCCTTTCCAACACATACCACCTCTATCAGCGCCCCGGGCTTCCTGTTCTAAAAAAACATGGCGGGCTTCACTCGTTCATGGCGTGGAACAGGCCCATTCTCACCGACAGCGGAGGATTCCAGGTGTTCTCACTTGCCCATCGGAGAAAAATAACGGATCACGGCGTCAGCTTCCGTTCGGAAATAGACGGAAGAGAAATAACGCTGACGCCCGAGAGCGTTGTTGATGCGCAACTTACCATCGGATCGGACATCATTATGGTACTTGATGAGTGCCCGCCCTGGCCGGCAACAAAAAAATACACCGAACAGTCGCTTGAGCGCACCCTTTTATGGGCACGAAGATCAAAGATACATTTTGAGAAAAGAACGCGCGGCCTCAAAAAACGTCCGTTATTGTTCGGCATTGTACAAGGATCCACATTCAAAGATCTGCGGATCAAAAGCGCCACAGAGCTCGTAAAAATAGGATTTGACGGGTATGCCATCGGCGGCGTTTCCGTGGGAGAGCCGTTCAAGGAAAAATTAAAAGTGCTTGAATGGACCCTTCCGCACCTGCCGAAAGATAAGCCACGATATTTGATGGGGCTCGGCAAGCCGGAAGAAATAGCCATAGCGGTAAAAAAAGGCGTTGATATGTTCGACTGCGTGATCCCCACGCGTGAAGCGCGCCACGGAAGACTATATATTTTCAAAGACCACAAGGGCCGAATTTCCGGAACGAATTTCTATAAGACCATCAACATAAACAACGCGCGATTCACAAAAGATCTCACGCGCGCGGACAAACACTGTACGTGTCCGACCTGCAAACAATTCACCAAGGCATATCTTCACCATCTCTTTAAAACACAGGAATCTCTCGGACAGCGCCTTACCTCCCTGCATAACATCCGCTTTTTCATCGAGCTCATGGAACGATTGCGAAATTAACATTTGCCGTTATGGATACCGCGCCATCATCAGAAAAAGTCCTTTTGCATGTTTGCTGCGGCGTGTGCAGCCTGCATGTTATAGAGACACTAAAAGAAAAATACGAAGAAGTTGTTCTTTATTTTTACAACCCAAACATCCACCCGGAAGAAGAATACAAAAAACGTCTTGCAGCCGTGAAGGATATTGCCGCGCGCCTTGATCTTAGATTGATCGAAGGACATTATGATCCGGAAAAATGGCTTGCCGATGTTGCGGGATATGAGAAAGAACCCGAGGGCGGAGCGCGGTGCCCCCTATGCTATGCTATTCGTCTGCACGAAACGGCACGAGTTGCAAAGAAAGAGGGCATAGGTGTTTTTGCGACAACACTCACCATAAGCCCGCACAAAAAAGCAACGGTGATCAACGAGACCGGGAAAAAAGTAGCAGAGACATTCAGCATACTATTCCTTGAGGAGGATTTTAAAAAATGCGACGGATTTAAGAAAACAATGGCACACGCGAAAGAACACAACGTATACCGCCAGAATTACTGCGGTTGTGTATATTCGAAAAATCGGTGAACCCCTTGACGCTTGCGCACTCCTTTGCTACCTTCATTACACGTTCTTAATACTGAATCTGGACGATGCATGGCGCCGGCGCCGGCATCATCCAGCAGGTTCGCGGTGGAACACCCATCGGCTTCCGGAGCCGAAAGCGGCCCACCAGGGTTCTGCGCCTCTGCGCCAAGCGCGGAGTAGCGCAACTGCCTGTCTGGCAGGGATTGGGCAACCTCTCCCTTAGACCAGAGAAAACCCACCCAAATTCCCGGAGGTGTGATGCGCAATGCGCTACCACACACACCTCCGCATCAGAACCCCGGCGGGGCCCTCGGGCCCCGCCGCATCAACAACAAAGCGCCTCGACAAGAGGCGCCTTTATTTTTAAATGGTTATATCTTCAGATATTTTTGTATCACGTCATCCAATGCAAAATCTTTCAGTTTCTTCGGCATATCCATAAATACTTTATATCCCTTTTTATGATACCGCGGAACAAGATGCCAATGGACCTGATTTATTTCGTCCATATACACCAGATATACTTTCTTTATCCGCAGTGCTTTTAACATTGCGCTGCGCACTGCATCGACAACACTCATAAGATGCCCATAATCTTTTTTGGAGAGGAGACTGAGATCTTTTGTTTTTTTCTTCCATACCACAACCACATGTCCGCGAACGATCGGATTATTCGCAAGACATGCATACAATTTATGGTCCTCGAAGATCATTGCCGCAGAATAAGGCTTAGGAAATTTACTCATTGATATAATAATTATTTCCGCATGTAGCGCCTCAAAAAGATCAGGGCTGAAGAATATCTTCGGTTCTGCCATCGATCGATATCTTTACCCCCCTCACTCCTGGAAATTGTTTGAGTGTCTCGGTGATCTGCGCAGCGATCGCAGCAACGCGGCACGATCCGCCGACTTCCCTCTGGAGCGCCTCGTCGAAATCAGCGTAAGCGATACCATCGCGAATGATGATCTTTTGAAGTTTTACCCCGTCATTGATGCTTGAAAAATAGCCTTGTTCGCTCTCGAGTTTCTTAACGCCTGCGAGAAGCTCCTCCACCGCAACACGTGCGGTTCCTTGAACTTTCGGAACCCTGCGCTCAACCGCAAAAACATTTTTACAATCCTTCATTTTTGGATCTTTCACCTTATTCCCAAAAAATACCTTGACGATCATTGCCTCAACATCTCTCTGGAAACGCACCGGAACCCGCACCATATCAATCTCTGCGCCGTCTTTTGCGGAACGATCAAAGACCTCGATAGAACCCGTTGCCCCCTTTGGAGCGGGGTATCCTGTTTCCGCCGAAAACGGCCCGAATAAGTCTGTGCCGGGGCTATTCGCATGAGCGGTATCCTCAAACAACAAGCTTCCATCGGCATCGCGCAAGCGGTATACGACAACATTCTCAAAGACCCTTGCCTCACCCTTGATCACAAGCGGCATCCCCACTTCATCGTCCGCCTCAGGAAAAAATACCCTGATATTCGGCTCTTTTTCCCGGGGAGCGGGCACAGCGCCGTTATTTTCCGGCTGTGGCGCGATCGCTTCATTCGGCAACAAAATATACACTACTGTCACCAGCATCATTAAAAATAGAATACCAAGAACCGCTTTTATCATACCTATAGTATACCATGCCGAGTAAACCTATTCGACCCCCCCAGAAAGGATCGACTCATAGTTATGATGGGATCATCTTATTAATCAAGAACGGAATCCTCTCTCTCCGGACTTTCTTTCTTCAGAATGTGTATATAAGAAGAGCGATGATCACGGATATAAGAACAGTGAAGCTGTGATCCCTGATGAAGCGCTTCGCCTGCACAACATTCAACGATCCTAAATATCCCGATGCCGGCGACGCCCCCTCTTGACCGACCGGGATCTCCTCGTCTTTTGAATCAAGAAAATCTTTTACGGATACCACCGACTTGATGATGGCCGACAGATATGAGTGTTCACCCATTAATATCGTTCGAGTTTCTTTTTCGGTGTATTCCACCTGCAATACCGGTGCATTTGTTTTGTTATTATTTTTCCAATCGATGGTCAATCCGCCATATCCCTGATCTGATGTCACCAACACAAACCCGGTCGTGGCTCCTTTTTTTTCAAATGCCCATCGTACAAGCGCAGCAACATCCACCTCCTCCCATATATTTTTCTTGTCGCCGGCGGCAAACTCCGCTTTTTGTTCCGTCGAATACCATGGCGTCGCGCCCCACGCAAGAGACGTTTCCTTCCATGATTCGGTAATAGGATATACGAACACAGAGCCTTTCATTGCCTCTGCATTGCTGATATATAATTTCAGCTTTGCCGAAGCTATCTCCGCATCCTTGGGGATCGAAGCAAGATCAAACCCAAGATACGCATACGCCTGGCCGAACGGAAATCCCCCCTCGAATACCGAGAGAAATTCCGCTTGAGAAAAATTCAGATACGGACTTTCCCGCATCGCCGAAACACCCGAAGATAATACGAACTCCTCGGTTTTTGCGTATGCAAGAGATAATGGAGCACAGATGAAGAGCCAACTCAAAATAAAGAGGAGGAGGGTGACCATATTCAGTTGTATGAAATGGCGCTTCATATATGTTCTATTGCGTTTTTAATGCAACCACATCCCTCTGCTTTCATTGTACCAGCAATCAACTTTAAGCGCTACAGAAAGTCAACCTATCCCCTAAAAAACAGGATACCGCCCTGTGTTTATCAGCAAAAACAAAAAAAGAGCGGAATTATCAACAGATTTTTCCCCTCTTTTTCCTCATTGTTATCAACAGACTTTCCCACAACCCCTAAGGAAGATATTTTCTTTTTTTCAGTTTTTCGGGTAAATAATCCTGCCTGGCCTCTTCTTGATCCTGAAAATCCGGAGTGTATTTATATCCCTTGCCGTAGTTGAGTTGCTTCATAAGTTTTGTGGGAGCATTACGCAAATGCAGCGGCACAGGTTCTGCAGCATACTGCTGGATATCATCTTTTACTTTTTCATATGCAACATAAAGCGCATTGCTTTTTTTTGATTTCGCCATATACACCACGGCTTGCGCGAGATTTACAGCGCATTCCGGCATGCCGGTATAGCGGCTGGCGTCGTACGCGGCAACGGCTTGCGGCAGCGCAAGAGAGTTTGCAATACCGATATCTTCCGACGCAAAGCGCACAAGGCGCCGGGCAATATATAAAGGATCCTCCCCTCCCTCAAGCATTCTTCCCAGCCAGTAGAGCGCCGCATCGGCATCACCCCCGCGCATGCTTTTGTGGAGTGCCGAGATAATATTATAGTGTTCCTCCCCTTTCTTGTCATACAGAAGATGCGTTTTCTGAAGACTTTGTTCAATACCTGTTTTATCAATCTTGATGGTGCCGCCTGCCTTCTCCGGGGTCTGAGCCTCTACTGCAAGCTCAAGAGCATTCAGTGCTACGCGCGCGTCTCCGTTCGCCATCCCCGCAAGATACCGCAAGGTCTCTTCGTCAATAGATATTTTTCTTCCGCCAAATCCTCGCTCACGGTCGGTGAGAGCCCTCTTGAGAATAATTTCCACGTGTTCCGTCTCAAGCATATTCAACACGAAGACTCTGCACCTTGATAATAACGCCGAGTTCACCTCAAAACTCGGGTTCTCCGTGGTCGCGCCGATCAAAATGATCGTTCCGTCTTCCACGTAGGGCAAAAAGGCATCCTGCTGAAGCTTATTAAACCGGTGGATCTCATCAACGAACAACACCGTCTTCTTTCCTTCAATGCGCTGCATCGCTTGGGCGCCCACCACCATTTCTTTCACTTCTTTAATACCGGAGGCGGTCGCACTTAACTGCATGAACCGCGAATGCGTTGTTTTTGCGATGATCGATGCAAGTGTCGTTTTCCCGGAACCCGGGGGGCCCCAAAAAATCATTGATGGCAGAGCATCTTCTTTGATGGCTTTCCGCAATATCTTTCCCTCACCTATCAGGTGCTCTTGCCCCACAAAATCCTCAAGTACTAAAGGCCGCATGCGGTCCGCGAGCGGTTTAAAACCATATATCGGCTTTTCTTCCTCTTTTTTTTGTGTACGGCGCACCATAGTTTCCTACTTTACCAATGTACCCTTAAAAGATCCATCCCCAAAAATACGGCGGATATTTGCAATATCATTCCCTGATGCAACCACCATTTTTATATGCTCTTTTTTGGCAAGCCGTGCGGCGATCGGGTCAATGGGAGCATGCATGCCCGGCTTCCATTTTTTCGGGATGATAGAAAAATATTCGTCCCATGACAGCTCCGGCAACGGTTTTGCGTCGGAGAAACGCACGTTGTCCTTGGTGTACACATAGGCCGGTTTCCCAAGGTTCACCACCATATTAATATTGAAATCCGCGGCAAATTGCACCGATACATAATCGGTTGACCACCCCGGCGCCCATCCGCCGCCAACGATCACCTTATATTTCCCAAATGATCTTATCTGTCCGCGCCGGGCAATGATCTTCGGATATGCAGACTTGCCGAGCAACGAATGCAACAATAGTGCGTGCATATGCGTTGCCTGTATGCCAAGCCAATCTTTTTCCGCGTCGCTCACATTGCCAAGAACATGCGCTGCCTCCTGGAACTTTCGCGCCAGACTTCCGCCGCCGGTAATGATAATAAATCTGCTTCCTTTTTTAATTTCCGCCTTAATGAATGCAACAAACTTTTTTATATAACCGATGTTCAGCTTGTCCGGATGCATAATGGATCCTCCCAGCGAAATGACGATATTTTTTTTCATGACCTCGTAATTTAATACTGCTTTAATAATTCAAACGCGATGATCTTCACCTGCGTACCGGGCCCAACCTCCGTGGCATAATACCGGGAAAATGTCCTGTACATTTCATCATCGCTATAATAAGACTCATGGCCTTTTTTATCTTCCGCCGTCATCTCTTTAAAAGCAATTTCTTTGATGGCGGTGGCACGCGCCCGCGCAAATTCTTTTTCATCGGTTCTGCAAAACGACAATATATCTCCCGCGCCAATTCCCTTCTCATCATTCAAGCGCCACGTAGCCGTTTTTGTTCCCGCAAGAATACGTTCCGGCAGCGGATCGGCAAAGTGAAGCCTTTTTATTTTTTTATTATTGTGCAGCACCTTGATATGCGACGCGATAAATGACCCCCGCCTTGTCATCCGAAATATACATAAAGCCGCCCGGCTGTACAAGAATATCAACGGGCCTGCCAAGCGCGCCATCCTGTGTGAGCCATCCGGTGATAAAATCTTCCACCCCCAAATAATTCCCGTTTTCATCCAATGTATAGCGCACAACCTTGTATCCCGTAGGTATGGAGCGATTCCATGAACCGTGATATGCCACAAACAAATTATTCCAGTATTCCTGGGGCCATCCTGCGACAAGCGCCCCGTTCTTTCCCCTTATTGGCTCGTCCTTTGGGACAAGCGCAAGGCCTAAGGGCGCGGAATGCGCGGGAATATCTATATAACTTGGCGTTTCAAACGGCTCCATGCAGGGATTGCGAATATAGGTGTTCTTGTCAAAATCGGTATCATGGATATTTTTCCCGTAGCATACCGGCCATCCGTAATTCTTCCCCTCCTCAATAATATTGATCTCGTCCGGCGGTATGTTATCGCCCAAAAGATCACGCCCCATCTCTGTCGCCCACATCTGTGCGGTCTTCGGATGCCACATAAAAAATACCGAATTTCTGAGACCATGCGCAAATTCTTTAAAATCGCTGCCGTCCGCATTCATGGAGAATATCTTTGCACGCCGCTGATCGGTCTCGTTGCATACATTGCACGATGATCCGACGGAAACGTAGAGGCGCCCGTCTGGCCCAAAACCCAGCGTACGGGTGATATGATTGCCACCGCTTGGAAGATCCGCAATCTTTACACGATCGTTTGCCTTTGCCGTTGCCTGATCATAATCGTAGCTCGCCACCGCATCGGTCTCCCCGATATACAACTTGCACCGCTGTACCGCGGCATTACCCTCACAACGTATCGCAATGCCGTGCGGTTTATTCAGCCCGTCTGCCACCACGAGCGCTTCGTCCGCCACGCCATTTACATCGCCATCGGGCAAAGCGACCACCTTTCCTTGTGAAGGGATGCTCACCATCAAGCGTCCGGACGGATCAAAGATCATCGCGCGAGGGTCAATAAGATCCTTGGCAAATATGGAGATCGAAAAACCTGCCGGAAGCTTAAGCGGCATGGACGCACCGTTCGCTGCTCCCGATGTGCCCGCTGTTCCGGAGACCTTGTTTGCATTTTCGATGATCGTTGCGATATCTTGCGGGGGATTTTCAATGGAGGGACCGACTCCGCGAAGATTTTTCCAATAAAAAACTCCCGCCCATAAAATACCGAGAACCGCCACAATCACACAAAAGACTATGAATGTCTTTTTTTTCATAGTCATTACCTATTATCGCCTCCTCCATGGAGTGTGTTGCGTTGTTTCCGTGATTCGAGCTTTTCTATGTTTGCCTGCACCACATCTTCCAGCGGGACACCCAGCTCTGCGGCGATCTGCGATATATACCACAATACATCCCCCACTTCCTTCACCAGTTCCCCCTTGCGCTGCGCATCAAATACCCCCCCATGATCCCGGATATTTTTTTTGACCTTCTCCGCCACCTCGCCCACCTCGCCGCAGAGACCAAGAACAACATAAATAAGATTATTCCCGATGTCCGGATATACCGCGGTTTTTTTGCTTATAGCCTGATATTCATTAAAATTCATAGATATACATTAATGCATCCCTTGTATCATAATCCATAGCTGATTTTTTCTCAAACACGAAAAAAGCGGCACTGCGCCGCCTTCGGAAAAGCACCGATACATCACAGAAGTTTTTTTACAGCTTCCATGTCCTTCTTAAGCGTATCTTTTTTTCTCTGGTCATAAATGGCGGCAGCGGGGTGGTAGAGCGGCACGATCTTGATCTCTCCCCACGGCATCGTTGCCGAGAACGTCTTACCATGCAACTGGCTGATGGTCGAAAGCTGGGCAGCAAGCCCAAGCCGCTCCATGATATACGCCATTGAAAAACGCCCAAGCGTCGCGATAACCTTTGGTTTGATGATGGCGATCTGCCTGTCCAGAAATGGAGCATAGAGAGCGATCTCTTCAGGGAGCGGATCTCTGTTCAGCGGGGGTCTGTCTTTTACAATATTTGTTACATAAACATCCTTGCGAGGAAGGGCAATATGCGCAAGCAACTCATCAAGCACCTTGCCCGCTGCTCCACAAAACGGCCTCCCGGTAGCAGCCTCGTTCTTTCCCGGCGCCTCTCCAATGAATATAACATGGGCATCGTGGCTTCCCTCCCCGATCACAGGAAGAACGCCGTTGGCGATGCGCTCGCGGTATAGCGGAGACGCCGAAAAAGCGATCACTTCATCCTTGATCTCCCGCAATAACTCTGTTTTATTTTTGATATTTGCCTCGTCCATAGTATCCCGCCTATATGAAACAAGAATGAAGCCGTTCGATATTTTTTTTATCAGGACCCGCATCTTCAAACCCCGGAACCTCAAGGATCCACGGAATACTCCGTGCATGCGAATGCCGCGCAAGATGTTTGAACCCGTCAATGCCGATGTGTCCCTCGCCGATATTTTCATGGCGATCACTGTGGGAATTGTAAGCGGTTTTTGAATCATTGGCGTGCAGCACAACAATATTTTCTATGCCGACCTCACCGTCCCACTCATTGAAAAATTGCGCGATATTTTCCGTATCATATGTTTGTATGGCGCCGGCCTCAAATGCATGAGCGGTGTCGATACACACCTTTACCCGCACCGATGCCACTTTTTTTATCAGCTCACCGAGCTCCGCCGCGGTTGCCCCTATTTTTTGCCCCCCGCCGGCGGCATTTTCCATGATAAGCTGCGCTTTTCCCGGAACATTTTTTAACACCTCCTTCATCGCAGCAACAACCTTTTTCATCGCCGCCTCTTTCGGCAACTCTTTCCCTGAACCGATATGAAAAATGAGCCCTTGTGCTCCAAGAAGCTCCGCTATCTTCAGATGGCTGCTTAGATTTTTTACCGACTTTGCCACCAGCGCACCATCGGGGCTTGCTAAATTAACAAGATATGCCGCATGCAAAAACACGGGACCAATACCGCTTTCCAAAAGTCTTTTTTTAAATCCGGCGATAATCTCATCATTCGGCATCTTCGCCTGCCACTGCTGCGGGGAGGCTCCGAATATTTGTATTGTTTGAGCGCCTATTTCCAGTGCATGTTCAATGCCTTTTTCAAATCCGCCGGCAACCGAAACATGTGCCCCAATGATCGGTTTCATATACGAATAGTATAAAGCCGCGCGACCATAAAGAAAAGGCTCCCGCGTCTGACGCGGGAGCACTTGATATTATACGGAGGGATCTCCCTCTTTTCTCTTTTCCGGAATTTTAAGTATATATACGAAATACGCGCTGATGAGCGTAAAGAATGCGCCCACCATAACCGAATATTTCAGAATAAGACAGCGGTATTCATCCATGCCAAGCCACATCGCATGGCCAATAATAGGCTTGGTCAGAAGAAACGACTGCTGGACCAAATACGCGAAAAAATCTCTCATCGCGGCATGATGCACGCCTGCAACATATACAGCAGGAACCATAAATATCGTTGCGGCGCCATAGATCACCCACCTGACCGAGCGAGCATGATTTGGCGCTATCTGTATAGCCATCCGAAAAACAACGACACCGAAAACACACAGCACCAGCACGAACAGGATCGCCAGCACTCCAGCGACAGGAACGCCGGATATGGCGCTTGCGGGATGCGTCAACATCCCTTTCAGAATGTCGAACATCTTGGCGCCCGAGATATCAGGGATGAAGCTTTTTGAGACGTTGATGAGTGCCATGAAATATGCGTACGTCATGGCCTCGCCCTTGCTCGGCGCAAGCTCCCCTGCGAGTGAAAGCGGGATAAGAAATGCGGCGATCGTCAGATACCCGAACACCACATAATCCAACACCGCAAGCGAGCGGTACGAGAGCACGAACGGCGCGAACGAGACATCGGAGAACCACGCCGAAAGGACCACAGACAACGGCACCACCAGCGCCCATGCACACACAAACCACATGCGTGCGGAACGATTATCGCCGGGCTCCGGCGTCATATTCCTTGAGCGCCGGAACAGCCACCAGCAGACCGCTGTAAGCACCGCAAGCGGCACTGCCCAGTATACAAGGATATTGCCGCCACCCGGGAGCGAAAAGCGCACCCAATCCAACTGCCAGGGAGGCAGATAGAATAAATAGCTGATGGCGTAATACACCATACTGATAGCAATGCTCGCGTAGAGGTACGTTTTGGTGCGGATCTTCGGGAACCACTTGATCATTCCATAGTACAGAACGATCGACAACGGAAATAGGGCGTTCCCTATCGCCGAAAGTAGCCCAAGAAACTTCTCGTCAAAACCCAGAACGTCGATATTGTAGTAGCTGGCGACGGCGCCGAACGACGGCGAATAGTGCCAGAAGAAAATGAACGCCGTCAGCGACCAGAACATGCGGGACGTCAAAAGCTCGCGGAATATAGATGTATCGGCAACTGCGCCGTCATCCGGATTTACCGCTTTGCGTGCGCCGCGCACGACCTTCTCTTCGTTCACACAAAACCATGCAATGGTGGCCGTCATGAGCGGCACGATCCCCGAAAGAATGAACACAAGTGACAGAGAAAGCGTCCCCGCCTTGATCGCCGCCTGCATATTCCCGCCGGCAAGTCCCGCAACGAACCCCGAGATACCGATCGCGAACCACTGAAGGTTCACGAGGTTTTTGAGTTTATCCGGATTCTTGCCTTCTTGCTCCATTTTTGCGTTCAGCTCTTTGCCGCGCTGAACCATAAGACCGTCGCATACGACGTCAACGAACGCGTACCCGAGCGAGGAAAGGTTGAACACCAGGACAAGCGCTGCATACTGCGAAACTCCCTTGGAGACCATCAACGCCAACGTGAACCACGCCAGTGATGCCACGACAGCGTTCATGATCATATACGACTTGCGGCGGTAGCCGAAGATCGGCCAGCGGTCGGAAATGAACCCGAACAAAGGCTTCACAAGCCATGCAATACCGGTGATCGCCGAGAAATACTGCACCTGCGATTCGGTGAAATGAAGAATGTCCTTGAAGTAGAACAGCAAGGGAATGTTCGAAAGCCCGCCCATGCCCTGCACAAAATAGACCGTGCTGAGCACGACACCGAGCTTGAACACCTCAATGCCGATCTTTTGATCAACGAACCTGAGAAAATTACCCGGACCATCCAGCAATGCGCCTTTCGCATGTACATATCTTTCCTTAAGCGACATATCAGCCTCCTGTATGGAATTTTCAAAGTATGTTCTTTCACGCCTACTGTAGCAGTAAATGTCAAGAAAAAGCAATGACCGCCCTCCTAATAAAAAATCGGGACAAAAGCCCGATTTCCCAAAGCCCCCTCAAAAAAACAAAAAGCTACTGCTCCCGCACAAAACAATGCCGGCACACCGGCCTATAGGTGTATGTCCCGTCTTCCACGATCGAGGGAGGCAGCCCGCCCAGAATGGGACCATTTTCATCCGAGACCTGCGTGTATACCGCGTCTGGTTTTTTGCATACCTCGCATACGGCCCGCTTGAACGTAACCTGCTTTGGGCCAAGCTCAAACAATCGCTTCACGATATCATACATCTTCCCGCGGTAATCGGCATAGAGCCCCGACACAATGACTTTTGTCCCACGCTTCAACAGTTCTTCGATGACAGCGGCTTCCTTTTCACCGAACATATGCACCTCATCCACCCCCACAATATCGTAATGCCGCTCCAGCGCCTCTGATAGATCCGCAACCTTTTTTGCTTCGATGATCACCCCGTCACGCGAACGGATATTCTCGTCCCTTGTATTCTCGGTTGGCTGATACAGCGCAAAAGAAAGATCGGTGTATTTGAGCGGAGCAAAGTGATGTATCAGCTCAAGGGATTTGCCGCTTTTCATGGGACCAAAAATAAGAATGAGATCCATAGAATATGATTTATTCTGTTTTTATTTGGGAAACGCCCTGTTCTCCCTCAATTTTCTTTAGCAATCTGACCCTTTCTATTGTACGAGGGCCTACCACTTCGGCGATAAAAATAACTCCCTTATATTCCGTACGGGAACCCGCACGAGGCAGCTCACCGAATTTATCCAGCAAGAAACCATTCACCGTTTTTTTGCTCTTGATGTCCGTGTTAAAAAAATGATTCACGTAGGAAATGCGCGTTTGCCCGTGCACCACGATCTCATTCTTTGACGCGCGCTTGATAAGCTCCGGCATCACATCTTTTTCGTCCACAATCTCCCCCACCAGCTCTTCAAGGATATCTTCGATGCCCACCACGCCGAGCACGTTGCCGTATTGCGACACCACCACGCCGAGCTGCGCTTTTTTCTCCCGAAGGTCTCGCAACAGATCATCCACGATGCGAGAATCCGGCACCATGGCGGCATCCCATGCATAATTCCGCACCGGCTGATCCGTCTCTCCTTTGGTCAGCGCTATCAAAAGATTCCGTTGGTGGACAATGCCAATGATATTATTTTGGTCACCGTCATACACCGGAAGCCGCGCATGATCCACTTTTTGGATAAAACTTGCAAGCTCCCCCACGGTCTTATTGCCATCCACAAATGTCACCAGATGTCTTGGCGTCATAATATCCGCCGCCGTGATATCGTTAAGACGGAACACTTTTTGTATCAGCTGGTTCTCTCCGGATTCAATCGCCCCCTCTTCCTCGGCCAGCGTCGCCAAAAATGCTATCTCCTCTTCGGATGTTGTTTTCTCCCTTTTTTCTATGAAGGGAGCGGTCATTTTTGATATGATCCATGTTACAGGAGAAAAGATGCGCGAAAGAAATTGCACGACGGGGGCGGAAGCAAGCGACACTTGTTCCGAATATCGCTCCCCGATACGCTTTGGAATGATCTCTCCGAACATCATAATAAGGAACGTCAGCGCCGCGGATATGACGCCCATGGCCTCATTCCCAAAATAGCGCGCAGCCATGATACCCGCAAAGATACTGCCCGCGATAGTGATGAAATTTGATAGCGCGATCAGCGTGGTGATCGGGCGCTCCATCGATTCCTTCAATTTAAGCAGTGTTTTCCCAAGAAGCCCTTTTTTAGCAAGCATTTGAGCCTTATGGAGAGGCACGGAATAAATAGCCGCTTCTGCAGCGGAAACAAGAGCATCCAGGAATACGATAAAAAAAACGGTGAGTACGAACTCGAGCATAGTGCATCTATTCTACACCATAAAAGGACAAACTTTCAACTGCCGCAAAAAAGAGCTATACTATGCGTGCCGGCCGCCCCGTCCACGGCCAGGCATATATACATTAATAACAACGCTATGTTAGACAACCATTTGTATAATATTTATAAACAGATCGTCATCGAGAACAAGAGTCTTTGGAGGATCAGAGGGTCTTACCAGGAAGATTCAAAATCCTGCAAAGAATGTGCCGCCCTCTGGAAAGAGCTTGAGGCAGATAAAGAAAAGTGGGCGAACAAACTTGAAGCGCATCTGAAAAAGCACTCAAAATAAGTGCTGCCAATAACAAAAACACCCCGCCATTAGCGGGGTGTTTTTGTTTCAAGAATTTATATCATATTACGCAACAGCTTTTTCGCCGCCTTCACGCTGACGCATTCTTGCTAAAACTGCCTCTACCCGAGAACCGAAATAATTGGTCGTTGCCCATCGTTCCACCGCATCACGTTTATCGCGCGACGTATCAAGCATATCCACCGGGAGCAATTTCTCCTGCGGGATCTCAATACCAATACTTCGTAACCCGATCGCCTTTCCTTTCCCAACATCTTCATCGTCAATGTCGGTATCGCGCAAAATAAATCCGTGCAAACTCTTCAGCTCGTTGATGACCGCGTTATGGGAGTCATTCCGTATCCGAACCGACTCTGCCATATCTTCCTTTGAATCCTGATCAATAACAATCCCATCCTGCACGAACTGCATTTTCTCCTGTTCGCTTTTTTTAAGGTTTGCCACATACCGGTTTATCTTATCCTCGATGCCAAAAAGATCGGCAACGAGTTTTTTCCGCATAACCGGAAGACGCCGCGCCAACTCAGGGTCTTGAGAAACTCTTTCCGCTTGTGCATCAAAATCTTCCACAATGCTGCGCAGCGTTGCGAGTGTCACGGGTTCCTTTTGATACGCGGCATATTCGGGAGCGCTTTCAAGCTCCTGTTTCATTTTTTCGAGTTCCCGCGGCGACATTGTATCGATCTTCCTCTGTTCTTCGAACGCAAGCGAGATCCTATTCCAGCGCCCCATGATCTCTTTGATCGATCCGGTATCTTTTCGTGCGACACTTCCCATGACCGCATCCATTTTAGACATCATATGTTATTGATTACTTTAATATAATTGAAATTGCAACTCCGATAATTATACCATGAAATGCCATACTAAGCAACTGGCCAACCAGACGAAACTTGACTTTTTAATGTGCTACAATCTCAGGAAACTGTTTGGTTCGTTTCAATTTATATATTGTGATTGTAACAGACGCGCCGTGGCGATCCACGGCATAACTTCCGAAGCAAGAAGGAGGAGAAAAGGTTGAAAATCAAGACCCGTGTCGTCCTGACCGTTCTGCTGCTGGTTGCCTGGTACGCGGCATCAACCGTGTTCACCATGGCGCAGGGACCCATCGAAAGCGCCGTCGCCGTCAAGCAACTCGAGGATTCGGGCACGACATACGCCGCAAGCCGGACGCTGTCGCAGGGCGGTATCCCGATGGCCGTCAATCTCGCTGGTCTCGGTCTACTCCTGCTTCTGTGGGTACCGTTCCTGGTCCGCAAGGCGAAGAGTCTCGGCGCCGGCACCGCGGTCATCGCGCTCGTCGCTTCCGCTCTCATGACCGGATGCGTGGGCCCGCCGCAACTCGAGGTGATCAAAGAGATCAAGCCGAACGAAACGGCATACCTGGTGCCGCTCGAAGGAGACACCAAGAACAACCAGGGAAAGTTCATGAGCGTCGACTACCTGGAGAAGAGCAAGGTCGCAATGAAGCGGGTGAACATTCCTACGCGGAAGCAGGTAACCGGCCGCATGTGGGGCAAGTACATATGGATCCCCACGGTGCAGCTCATCACGGTGGACCGCACCCCCATCACACGTGAGTGGACCAAGTCCCCCGAAACCGGCACTTCGACGAGCAACCAGGCCATCGCGGTCGAGTCATCCGAGTCCGTGGACTTCTACCTTGGCGTCGTCGCCCAGGGGATGATCAAGGAGGACGATGCCTCAAAATTCCTGTATTACTTCGCGGGAAAAACCCTCGCCCAGGTCATGGACGAGAACGTCCGCGGCTTTGTGCAGTCGGCTCTTTGGAAAGAGTTCGGCTCGGTCACGCTGACCAAGGGCAAGGAATCCAAGCGTGCGATCATGGACACCGTGTACAAGGAAACGGCGGCATTCTTCGCTCCGCAGGGCGTGACGATCGCCTATGTCGGCGGGGCCGAAGGCCTTACCTTCAAGGACCAAGCCGTTCAGGCGGCCATCAACAAGGCGTTTGTCGCCGAGAACGACAAGAAGGTCGCCTTCGAGGAACAGAAGGCACAGGAGACCCGCAACGCGACCGATATAAGCGTCGCGCTCGCCAAGCAGCGGGTTGCAGCGGAGTTCAGCAAGAACATGCCGGCGCAGATCGCCATGCGAGAGCTGGAGATCAAGACCACTCTTGCCGAAGCCGCGAAGATCGAAGCGCAGAACTGGAACGGCGTGCGCTCAATGATCGTCGGCGGAAGCGGCGGATCGGGCATGGGAATGTTTTTCCCGGCAGGAGCGCCTCTGTTCGACTCGTTCAACGAGATGAATAAGAAGGCTCCCGAAAGGAAGCCTACACAAAAGAAGTAACCACCAATCTATCGGTGGACAAGGCCCGGCGCACAAGCGCCGGGCCGTTTCATTAAACAACCCCAGAAACATTGACTACATTTAATAAAAATGGTATAATAGCACCACCTTTGAAAAATTACAGAAAGGGGTTTAACAATGACCGCACATTACAAAAAGGAACTGTTTTGGAGCGTCGCACTCATCCTACTCGCACTTCTTGCCTCCAGCGCGCTGATTTTCGTCCACATCGGCGTGAAAGAGAACTTCGGGCGTCCATATCTTGAGGAATCCCACGCCTTCGACAAAAAGATCATCGTAAAATCCAACTGGCCGGATATCTTCGGCGAACAGATCCGCTACATGATCAGTGAGAAAGAGAACGGCAAGCGACAGGAAAGCATCTACCTTACCGGCCCAAGATTCTGGGGAGGATTCGAAACAACGCGCCGGATGTCCCGCCCGCACGGCGGCACAGTGGACTATCTGCGCTTCGGTTACCAGAATATCCCAAACAACATGGCGACCCTTGATATCTTCGAGGAGTATAACGCACTCTTCGACAAACTGAAAAAAGAGCTCCATCCGGAAACATTTGGGGTGGAATAACCGCCCTAAACACACAACGGCTCCCGCGGATCAAGCGGGAGCCTTTTCATATCTGAAATAACACGGTAAAAAGCCCCCACTTGGAGGGCTTTTATTTTATTTGAACAGAGAATCGTATTTTTTCAGCAGCAAAACAGACGCCGCCACAAAAGACAGCCCGAGTGCCAAAAGGCCTGTGGTCAGCGGAAATCCCCGTACCAGCGCGGCGAATATGAACATGGATATGCACTGCGTAAGATGAGAAACTCCCGCACTGACGGAATCGATCGTCGCACGCATATGCGAGTGTTCTATGCGGTCATGGAACATGCTCCCAAGGAATGGCCCGGAAAGTCCCCGCACATAGTTCTGGCACAGCACCAGAAACGCAGACGCCTTTGACACCACACACCCCATCACGATGATCGGCACCGCCATCATCAGCACCATACTGCAGATGCTTCGTTTTGGACCAAGCACCTTTGTAATATGCTGCGCATATCTGCTTGCAAGCATCGCCGCCATATTCAGGACAAAAAAGATATAGCCATAATACACCACCGGTATCTCTGCAAGTGCAAAATATGGATTGTAGGTAAAAAACCATATTTTGGATGTGGCGCCGATCAGGCATATAAGTCCCATCAGCCACAGCATTTGTTTATTTTGCAGGAGACAGGCAACGCTCTCGCGCATCAGGCGCATTTGCGAGGAAAAGCAGTACCGGTGCGTCGGCAAAGGCTCTTTCATCAGAAACACGCTCGCGCACCCCGCCGCCATGAACGGCAATGAGAGCAGTGACGGCAAGCGCGGATGCAGCGCATAGAGATGCCCCGATGCAAGCGAACAAAACGCCATCAACAGCAAACGCAACGACATCGCTTTCCCGCGTATCTCCGTATTCCGGTGCTCCTGCCCGCCGGCTTTCAGGGTGTCATAGAGAAATGCATTGTCCGCCCCTGAAATAAGAGAAAATCCGATGATCCATATTATATTCGCGCACCAGGCCATCCACGGAGCAGAAGCCGCTGCAAACAATATTGCCTCAGCAACCAATAGCACCATGCCGATGCACATTGTTTTTTTTCTGCCGATAAGGTCCGCAAGCGCTCCCGTGGGCGCCTCAAGAAATACCGACAGCAGCACCACTACGGACTCCATGACATAAATGTCCGCGAGTTTCATGTGTACCACGCGCTCCAAATAATGGATCAGGATCGGCCCCCAGAACAACGGCTCACGCAATGCCTCGAACCACCGGTACAATCTTACATTCCGCTCGACCTCCCGCGCATTCATTTTCTCATCCTCCTTTATAGGATTTGAAATGTGCGCTAAACAAAAAAATCTCGGCTCTTGTTTAGCCGGGATTCGTTAAATGGAGATACAACGCGCGAAGACCAAATAGATATAATTACGTCATAGTGCCAGCATTTAAATTATCACGGCTATACGAGAACGCACCCTTTGTAGTGGGTACGAAAAGACCGCCATCCATGATGGCTTTGCTGCGGTCATTCAGCCTGTGATAATTTAAATTGTAATTCATATTTATTCCTCAAAAATACTGATTACTGTATGGCATTGTTTTATTAATTTGTCAATCCTATGCCGAGAGGAGAGTGTGTGTTTCTTTTTTATACTTTTCAACGGCCGGCTGGTCAAAGGCATTCACCCGCAATAATTTTGCAAGATACATCATCTCGCACATCTTGAACTGCATATACTCCCCGATCGCATACGGCGAAAGATCGCGAAGCACCACCTCCATGAACGGCAGCTCGTTCCTTTGATATGCCATATTCACCCCGCCATAGATCGCTCGCATAATATCAGTGGCTTTCTTCCCGGCGATTATATCCGCAAGCCCGGAAAAATAGAGCGCATCGGAGACCGAATCATTCGATTTTTTTTGCGGTGCCCACACAAATGTGGTTACTTTGTCCTTTGGTCCTCCCAGAAATAATTGCGCAACCGAATGAAGATCAGTGGACCCAACGGACACCGTCGGCGTAATTCCGGCGTGTACCACTTTCCCGTGTATATCGAATTCTTTTCCGATGCTTTCCCCCATCAATTGGCGATACCACTTACCGAGCGACTCAAGCTCCGGATGAAAGAAAAAATTGTCGTTGATATTCTTTCCGTTGTTACTGTGATACGCAATGATGGATGCCGAAAGCATCGCGGGATTCTCAACACCATTGCGCAATACGCATTGAACCGCCATATCCCGCGCACCCTTTAGAAGATCGGCGACATCAATCCCACACAACGCGAGAGGGAATATCCCGACCGCCGAAAAAACAGAATAACGCCCCCCTACAATCTTTGGGATGGCCAAGCGGGCGATCTTTTTTTCTCCGGCAAACCGCCAAAGCAATGATCCCTCGTCCGTAATAGCAACGATCCGGTCATTCGCCTCGCCAAACCGCGCGCGCAAAGCCTCCGTGACCACCTCTGCGTTAAAAACAGACTCTGTGGTCGTCCCTGATTTACTGATGACCACCACTGCAAGCTCTTCTTTTTTCTCTACGTGCGCAACAAGAAACTTTTTTATTTTTGAAAGAAATTCCGGATCAACGGTATCTGCAAAAAATGTCTTCGGAAAGCGGTCAGGCTCCAGAACATCAAAATTCCCAAAAAATGCATCGTACACCGCCTTAGCTCCGAGATTGGACCCCCCGATACCGACCAGCAGTATATATTTTAACTTCGTGCGCATAGGTTTTGCGAGCATTACAGACGCCCTAAGGAAGGCCTCATCAAACGGCAGCGCAACCGAATTCTCGGGCAATAAATATTCTCTGCTTCCCGTCGCCTTTTCTATGTGCTCGGCATATTCTTTCAGCGCACCTTCGCTCGCCGAAAGCGCAGAATCGGGAACACGACAAGTTGATGTATACAAGAATTGCATAGTAGATTTTATTGAGTATTTTTACTCCCAAAGAATACCATTAATCAAAATAGTTCCTTTTTTTTGTTTTTTTTGCGTCGTATTTTACTTCTTTAAAATACATCAGTTTATTGATATATTCGTATGCATCTTTGTCGTCATCCGCAAGATAGTAAAGATGCATATCCTCCTCATCTATGGCCTTATTTTTTTCATAAAGGTATTCCTTGACCCAGCTGAGCAACGGCGTCCAAAATTCCTTGTTCACGAGAATAATGGGCGTGGGGTCGATCTTTTTTGTTTGTACCAATGTCAGCATCTCGAATAATTCATCCATTGTTCCATACCCCCCCGGAAAAAATATATACACCTGCGACGCGAAGGCGAGCATTGTTTTTCTTACAAAAAAGTATTTGAATGCCTCCGATTCCACCACATACCGGTTTGTCCGCTGCTCGAACGGCAAGCGGATATTCACTCCTACCGAAACACCGCCCGCATCATGTGCGCCTTTGTTGGCCGCCTCCATAATGCCCGGCCCTCCTCCGGTCATTACCGCATAGCCGTCCTTTGAGAGCCTGAACGCGAGATGCGTCGCCTGTTTATACAGATCGCTATGGAATGTCACCCTCGCAGTACCGAAAAAGGTCACCGCCTTTTTATATTTCTTCAAAAATTCATACCCCGACACGAACTCCGCCATGATCTTAAAAATACGCCACGGAGAGACCTCGTGATGCACCTGATCCTTCATCAGCCGCTCCACGCGCGGCGTCGGCAGACATATAAGTTTCTTTTCTGGTTTCCGTTTTTTTGTTTTTTTCATAATAAAATATACTTTTCCTCCTGCGTTCTATTATAGCATATTTTTTGGAGCCGCCCTACCGGGAAACCAAAGAGGCGCGCACAATGGCGCGCCTCCCCTTTTTGCGAGAAAGCTTCGTCCACCCTCATCCCGCAAATAAAAACCTAAGAGTGTATCTTTGTAAATTCAATGCGCTCAACTGCCCGCGACGCATAAAACAGCACCGCCACGATGGCCATACAGGAAAAGAGATCAAAAAATACCACCGCATCCGGAGTGAATGTATTAAGATACGAAAAAATACCATACGCCCCCCACGCACCATATAACAAAGACCCAAGCACAAATCCGATGCCCGGCAGGCTGGTGCTTAATACTTGAGGATCATCTGTTTCAAAATTCGGGAAAAAGACCGCCATGCCGATACCGCATGCCACCAGCAATATGATCGCGATAATGAACGTTATAAAAGACACCCAAAGGTCAGCAAAAGAAAAATGGAGCAGCGAGGCATTGGTCACCCACGCACCCACCCCCACGCAAGAGATCACTGCAGCATAGAAAAAGAACTTTCCCCAAAAGATACTTCTCATCTTAATGGGTGCGCTTGCGATGATCCACGCCGTTTTGCGCTCGGTGCTGAACGCCGGATAGACGAACCGCAACACGAATGCCCCGACAAAATAGATCGCCGTGAGCAGCTGCAGCGCCTGGATGCTTCCGAGAGCGATATCCTGCGTTGTGGCATGCCGCTCAAGACTTCTTTGGATAACAAAATTCAGCCCCGTTTGCATTGCCCAAAGACCCATCAAAAAAAGAAACCACAGTAGATTTTTCCCATCACGAGCCATCACCAGCGCCTCTTTTTCGAGAATGGCGCCGAACGGACTTTTCAGCCATCTTGGGATCGGCCGTCGCTTTTTAAGAAGGGCATGAGTGCTATTGGCCGCCATAGAAACACTCTCCTGAAACATCTGCCACAGCGGAAGATAACGCTTCCGCAAAACCCACAATGCGGCAACCGCGGCAACACCATACAACGACAATACGGCAAAATAATAAGATGCTGCGATTATCTTTCCTTTTTGCACAAAGAACATGATAAGCGCCGCAGAATGGGAGGGAAAAACGGAGAATTGCTGATGCACCTCTTCGGTGCGCGCGATCAGCACATCAAGATCAAGCGCTTTGAATATATCAAAAAGATCGACGCGCGAAAGACGCTGAGCCGTAAGCAATAGAAGCATACACACTATGCTAATACCAAGAATGAATAGCCGGGAACGCATTGTTCCCGAAAGATATGCTTTCTTGCGCGCGGCGGAAACAAAAATACTCAACAGAATAAACAAAATGACCGCTGTAACAACCACATCTATTACCAACAACACACAACCAAAAAAGGCAAAAAGCAGCAACGGAACGCTCACATGAAACACGTGTGCTGCGGCAAGCAGCGCAGGAAGCACAAGCACCACCAGCGGCCACAACGACAGAGAGACAAGCATTAAGCAGCGATACCAGAACAAGCTCATAAACGAGGGGCTTGCCATAATCCACGCATCATTCGTACCACGGAATAAACTGAAAAAAACGGAAATGAGAGCACTGATGAAAACCAAAAAAGAAACGAATAAAAAGAAAAGCTCATATGCATACAGCGATACGGCATCACGCAAATAGGTGTCTTGGCCGAGAAACGAAAATCCCCTCAGAAAAAAAAGATAGATCCCTGCGGCAACGAGCAAAAAAACAAAACAAAACATCGCAACGGTAATAAGTTTTGCGGTCCTATTCTCTGCAAAATAGCGCCTGCTCGCCGCGCGTTGTTGGGAAATGAATGCACGAAAAAACATATTATTCCGCCAATGCCTTGTAGATATCGCCAAGAGACGCAGTGTTTGGAAGCCCTGCCCGCGCACGCAGTTCGTCAAGGGTGCCGGATGCCACAAGTATTCCCTTTTTCAGGACACCGACACGATGAGATATCTCTTGCGCCACAGAAAGGGTGTGAGTCGCGAGCAACACCGAGCCGCCTTTTTTTGCAAAGGAAGAAAAGATATTTTTCGCTATTTCCGCGCTTGTCGGATCCAGCCCCACAATCGGCTCATCCACCAGCAACACTTTCGGTTTATGCAATAATGCGGCAAGAATAGTGAACTTTTGTTTATTACCGCGCGAATAATCCTCGAAGATCGAATTTCTTATGTCTTCAAGACGGAAAAGAGACAGCAACGTCTCGATATTTTTTTCCCGCTCTTTTTCCGGAATATCAAAAAACGCACCCGAAAGATGAAGGAATTCTTCCCCCGTCATTGAGGACCACACGGAGGGTTCGTCGGGAATATAACCGATCGCCTTTTTTGTCTCGATCGGCTCATCCGCCACATTATGCCCGCCCACCAGCACAAAACCGTCCGTCGGGCGCAAAAGACCGGTGATCATCTTAATAATGGTCGTTTTTCCGGAACCATTGGGCCCGATGAGCGAGAATATCTCTCCCGGTTTCACATCAAAACTAACGCCATCAACAGCAATAGTATCGCCAAATTTCTTTGTAAGAGAATCAAGATGAAGCATATTTTTTGTGCATTCCTTTATGCGTCCATTATAAGTGAGAAAATATATTGCCGCAACGCATTCCCCCATATAAATGAAAAACCGCGGCCCTGTAGGGGCCGCGGCACTCAAGCGCTGTTGCGCATTATTAGAAGAACATGAGAGAGACGATCCCGATAAGGATCAGGATTGCCGCGAAGTGAGACCACTTTCTGGGAGACCCGGAATCGTCATCCGGATCTTTGGTTTCATAGTGCTCCGCGCCGTCGGCATCCTTCCGGACAAGTACCTGCTTCGGCATGCAATTTCTCCAGTAGGAACATGCCCAGATGGGGATGAACACGGCGAGCATGATGATGCCGACAACAATGCCGACCAGGTCGTGCCCCATCACCTTCCAGGCGACCAGGACCATCGTGAACTTGCCGACACCGGTCTTTGCGATCTCATCCGCGTGCTTGGTGATGGCCGTCAACGCGCCATCGATCGCCTGTCCGACCTCCTTGCCGACGCCGACCCACTTGCTGACGTCCCCGATCTTCTCCTTCATCTCGAGCTGCTTGAGCACCTCGGGGGGAAGATCGCCCTTCTTGATGGTGATCTTCTCGTCGGAAGAATCGCCCGCCACCGCCGGGACCGTCGCGCACAGCATCGCCGCACAGGCCAGAACCGCGAACATCGCAATCAAGAATCTCCGCATCGTCTTCCTCCTCTTGTTTGTGAGAGCTGCAAAAGCAGTCTCGGGTTCAGAACAAAATATGTCAAAAAACGCTTTATATATTGTAATCATATTATTCATAAATGTCAATATCTCCGCCGCAGTGAGCCTTTCGGATAAATGAAAACCCCGCCTTGGCGGGGTGTCTATTTAAAAAAGATGCATAAGCTCTCTTGCTTTTCGCTCCAGTTCCTCGCGGAAATCCGGATGCGCAACACTGATAAGGGCCCGTGCCCTCTGGCGGATGGTCTTGCCGTACAAGTGCGCAATACCGAACTCGGTCACTACGTAATACACGTGATTGCGCGAGGTGGTCACGCTTGCTCCCGGCTTGAGTTCGTGCACAATACGGCTGATGCGCGAAGTATCGGAGAGCACTGCGGTGCTCGGCAATGCAATGATGGGTTTTCCTCCCTCACTGCGGGAGGCTCCATAAATGAAATCGACCTGTCCCCCGACCCCTGAGTATATCTTGTGCCCGATGCTATCGGCACATATTTGTCCGGTGAGGTCGACCTCGAGCGCGCCATTGATAGCGACCATTTTTTCGTTCTGCGCAATGATGAACGGATCGTTCACGTATTCGATGGGATGCAATTCCACAATGGGATTGTCATTCACAAAATCGTACAACTGCTTGGTACCCAGCACGAACCCCGAAATGATCTTTCCCGGGTGCAGCGTCTTGCGGTCCCCCGTGACAACACCTTTTTCGACAAGCTCGATGAGCCCGTCCGAAAATAGTTCGGTGTGAACGCCAAGATCCCTCTTTCCCTTGAGGAAGCGCAACACCGCATTCGGTATATCCCCAATGCCGGTCTGGATCGTGGAACCGTCCTCAATGAGCGACGCCACATTCTGCGCGATGCGATTGGTGGTCTCGTTGGGCTCCGGGATCCGCAGCTCTGCTAATGGATAGGACGACGGAATGATAAAGTCGATCTCGGAGATATGCACAAACGAGTCACCGAGGATCCTCGGCATCTGTTCGTTCATCTCTGCGATCACGATGCGCGCCGCCTGTGATGCTGCTTTATCCAGGCCCGTCTCGACCCCAAGACTGCAAAATCCATGCTTATCCGGAGGACTGACGTGCAAGATCGCGACATCCAGCGGTAAGATCCCCTTCCTGAACAGCAACGGGATCTCCGAAAGAAAACACGGAGTAAAGTCTGCGCGGCCGTTATGTACCGCCTCCCTGACACACCCGCTGATGAACGCGGTATTAAGCCGCAAGTGTCCCTGCATTGCCGGAGCCGTATGATCTCCGGGTCCCACAAAAATGCAATGGAACAGCTCGACATTCTCCAGTTCCGGAGCACGGCGCAACAACGCCTGATATGCCACCAAAGGAACAGCGCAGTTCCCGGCGATAAAAACACGGTGACAGGACTGGATCGCCCGCATGGCATCATCAGCAGACACCATTTTTGACCGCAATACCTGCGGCATGGTGCCGTATTTCACTTTCCGATGGATGTGCCATCCGTCCTTGAGCTTTCTGACAACAGGCATATATGACCTCCTCCTTGATATATGAAAGAACCTCCACCACCCGTTATATTCTCCCCGCACAGGGGTGTCAAACAAAACCCCGCACTCACAAAAAAGTACGGGGGTAAATGGCCGGCCAAGATTCATTACAAAGAGAACGGCCTTCTGTCAGTATATCTTTCCCTTCTTTTGCTTCCACCGAAAAATAAGATCTTTTGTTTCCCGCTCCAGTCCGCACACACGCACGCATCGCACAGATCTTTTTTTGGCGCTCTTTTTTAATTCCGAATATATTTTTTCATCTGAAAAACCAATTGCGGATATGGCGCTCCCTCCGGCCATATAATATACATTCCGGATCCCCGCCCAATATGCCGCCGCAAGACACATCGGACACGGCTCTGCGGTAGTTACCAGCGCACAGCCCTTAAGCGAATGGCTCTTCAGATACCGCGAGGCTTTTCTGATGGCGTTGATCTCTGCATGGCATGTTGGGTCTTCCTCTTTCAGCACAGTATTATGCCCCCTTCCGATAATAACGCCGCTCCGCGTCACCACCGCACCAAAAGGACCCCCATGAGAAAGAGAAACTCCCGCATAGGCCTCCTTAAAAGCCGCTCTTGCCGCAAGCAGAATGCCGCTGCTTATTTTTTTATCCGGACTTGTTTTACTCATTGAGGTCCCAGCTTAATGATCTCCAGATTCCCGTCAGGAGTGATAGCGTAGGTATATTGAAGCATATCCTCCGGGACGCCCTTCAAATAGCCTTTTTGCAAAAGGTCATTCATGGACGCGGGCATTTTCCCGACGGTCTTATAATATAACCCGATCTCCTGCTTGATGCGCTCGAGCACATCAAGGCGTTCAAGCCATCCCTGCGCCGCCTTTTTCAGCGTTTGGTCCTGCTCTGTTTCATATATTTTTTGCCACAACGCCCGCGATGCCTCGTATTTCCCGGTCTTTGCCGAAATTGCAGCGATCAATGCGGATACCAGTCCGGGATTGCCGCCCCTTTCTTTCGCGATATTCAAATAGCGAAGCGCCTCTTCCTGATCATTCCCCTTATAGCTCATCTGCACACCAAGATAAAAAGGTATCTTCCAGCTGTTCGGCAGCGCCTCAATGCCTTTCAGCCCCAGCGCTCTCACCTCATCGATGCGATCATAAAAAGGAACGATAAATATTCCTATAATATAGGGATATTCAAAGCGGGGGTCGAGGGCAGTGATGATGTCTAATTTTTTTGCGACGGATCTGTTATCTCCCCTCCAGGCATGGAGTGTCTGGATGAGATCGATCCAATTCCAGTCGGCCAGCGCATTATCAAAGCCGAATGATATATTTTTTTCCGCGCCGGGAGAAAGCAGAGGGGGCTGAAGGTCCAAAAAGATATTTTTCTTTGCCGCCGCGGGACTTTGCGCGCTCACATCGAATATCTGTTGTGCCCAGGATGACAAAAACAAAAACACCAGCAAAACAAGAACAGATGCCACCACAGAACGATTCAGCGATAAAGTTCGCATATTAGTATTCTCTGTCTTTGAAAACCATGACCGTCAGGGCAAAAACAAATGCCCCATATGCAAAAGCGTACAGTACCATCAGCGCAATGTCGGACACCGACGGCACTATTTGATAAATAACATCATTGCGGACATTGAACTTCTCAAGATTCGGAAATAAATAATAGAAAAAATAGAAAAAATACCGCGCTAAAGACCCCTGATACTGCCGGATGAGCGAATAAATGACGTCGGAAGAATGCCCAATAAGAAACAAGGCAGCTGTGTACAGCGATGCAAGAACGGGAGTAGTAAGAGAAGAAAAAAACAGAGAAATAAGAACAATGAGAACGGTCTCCACAAGCCCCAGCGCGATTGCAAGCAAAAAACTTGCAGCCAGAGCAACGGAAGCGCCCTTCGCCAGCACAGTCCCCAGAAAAAATACCGTCGTCAGTGCGGACACCGCAATGGTTGTCATCATCAGCCCCATGCATTTTCCTATGATGATCTCTGACCGCCTGATCGGTTTTGGGATAAGGATAAAGAAAGTCTTGCGCTCGACCTCTTTGTATATCAAGCTCGCCCCGACAAAGATCGCCACAAATACCTGCAGCAAGAAAATAACGGTAAGCCCGGTATCCTGAATGATCTTGGCGTCCTGATCGAGCGAGATCGACCCCACAAAAAGCGAGAACAAAATGAAAAAGATCGAAATGAACGTCGCCCCCAAAAGGATCCTGTCGCGAAAGGATTCCCGGAAAGTATTCACGGCAACCGCAATGATGCTTCTGTTATTTATCATGGGTTTTTCTGTTCTTCTCAATGATGGACACAAAAGCGTCTTCGAGCGACTTGCTTTCCCCTTTCACCGCAGCAACCGTTCCGTACGCGATGAGCACTCCTTTATCAATGATCCCCACTTCGTCGCAAATATCCTCGACATCCGACAAAATATGAGAATTGAAAAAAATGGTCTTCCCTTCTTTTTTCAGATCAAGCAGCAGCTTTTTGATCTCCGATCTCCCCAGCGGGTCAAGCCCGTCAAGCGGCTCATCAAGAAAGATAACGTCGGGATTGTTGATAAGCGCTTGCGCCACTCCAAGGCGCTGCAACATGCCTTTTGAATATTTTCTCACCCGATCATCCATCACCTCGAATAGTTCAACCTTTTTCATGAGTGCCTCTATCCGTTCTTTCTGCTCTTTTTTTGGGATCTTAAAGATATCCGCGATCATCAAGAGAAGCTCGCGCGCGGTGAGATACACATAAAACGACGGGTGTTCCGGCATAAAACCGATCTTCATTTTTGTCTCCATCGCCTCAGGACCCTTTTCCAATACAGCGACCGTTCCGTCATCGGGCCGCGAAAGCCCGACAAGCATCTTGATCGTGGTGGTTTTCCCTGCACCGTTGGGGCCTAAAAAACCAAACACCTTTCCTTGTGCGATGGAAAGCGAGAGATCGGAAACCACGGGCGTTTCCCTGCCCTTGATCGAAAAAGTTTTTGTGACGTGCTCCAGTTTGATCGCTTCCATAATAAAAACCAATAACAATAGATATTCTATAACAGATGATGACTTATCACAACGCTCTTTTACAAAAAATATGTCCGCGCTTTTCCGATGGTATCGGGATATTTGTCATGATTTTTATATCCTCCCACCTCAGAATACCCGTCAATATCTGACCTTTCGTTGCGATGGAGATTTTCCATAATACGCCGCCATTTTTCCTCTCCCCTTTCTCCTTGTTCATCCAAGGCGTCCAGAATGATCTTCCGATACTCGCGAATGTCGCTTGACCCGACCGCCATCATAAAAAAGGGTTGCAGCGTATCTATTTCATATATATCTCCCTGGCATAGTTTTAGAAGATAGTGTTTGCTGACAATTTCCGTATATGCATGTTCCGTTTGGTGCCGATCCATTCCCAGTCTCTCCTGCATGGCCGTCCTCATCCGATCATTATAGTGCCTGTTGAACTCGGTCACCGACCACGCCTCATCTTCTCCCAGCAAACCCAACTTCCTGAAGTGTTCGATCGCTTTTTCTCCATCAACGATCAACGCCCCGTCAATGTCGCTTTCCTTTGCGGCATACCCCTTGATGAAAGACCCCTTGAGCGCGAACGAGACAACTGCCGGGTCCTCCGCTTTCATTTCTCCCACTATCTCCTGCAATTTATGCAGACGGTCCAAAAGCTCGGGGTTTTTCGGCAACATAAAGCGATGGGTCTCAAGATACCCCGAGTCTATCACCTTTTGCATTCTTTCTTTTTTTGGTTCAGAACTTTGTTTGAGCACGCCTTCATTCATATTTTTATAAATCAATCCAATAACTTCTTACACCGCAACAACCAAAACTTAATGTCATTTTCTTGATCGGATCACCAGGTCTTCATTGGATCCCTTAACCGGCCCGCCAAGATGCGGCAGCAGTTTTTTTCTATATTCGGCAAATGCCGCCCGATCCCTCTTGAGCGTTTGTGCCGATGTCCACACCTCGATCTCGAAAACCTTGCCGACATGCTTTATGGTGTCGCAGTGGAACACAGTATTTCCTTTCCGCCACAACTCTCTCTTTTTTTCCACAATAGCAGTGACGCCAAGCGCCCGCGTAAGAAAAGAGCCCAAACGGCGGTCCGTAACGGGCAACAGAATAATATCAGAGTGGGTGCTTTTAACAGAAGAAAAATCCGGGCGCGAATAAAATACCAATACTTGCTTCCCGTTCTCTGCCCGCAATTTAAGACGAGCACGAACGTGCGCTTTTTTATCCCTGGGTACGTTGAAATAATAATCGGTCTGTTTCCTTACGCTCATTTTCCGTGCGCCAAAACCCTTCAGCACCCTGCGCACGGGACCAAAATCCTTGCAAAAATATTTAAGCTCAAGATTCAGTTTTGATCTCATATATACAACTTTATCTAAGAAACAATATCAAGCAGCCTGACCAACAAAGGAAACTCCGCATATGGCTGGCGGTGCGTGGTCGAGCCCATATGCCCCTCTCCTTTTGGGATGACCAGCGTGCCGCCACAATGATCCAGCATGATCCTCCCTTGTATATCATTGCACCCCCACGGGTCGTTGTCTGAATTGATGAAAATTATCTCTTTATATTTCCCCTGTATCTTGTTCCACTCAAACTCCCCGACATCCTCAGCGCTCATTGTTTTGCGGAGCGGCTTTGCATACCCCGATACCAAGACAGCTTGCCGGATAGGGGTCTTTATCTGCTCCAGTATGCTCAAAATAAGCTGGCTCCCTGCGGAATGCCCGATAAGTATGGTATCTTTTGTGAACATACCGCCCTTGAGCACGAACGGCAACCAGTCCGCAAGGTTCGGTTTTTCGGCATTCGGAAGCTGCGGCAGCCACACATCATACCCTTTTTGCTCAAGCGCCCGCTTCATATACGGAAACCAATACATATCGTTTGTATCTCCTGTCCCGTGCAAGATAATGGCATTTTTCATACAAACAGTATAACAAAAAATCGCCCAAAGGACGACCGCAAAAAAAATAAGTATTTGTTAAGACCATTAATCATCCAAAGGAAAACGAAACACTTTGATATCCCTGCCGTCCCAATCCGATAGCTTGAAGTTATCAACCAAATATTGAACATCTCCTTCGTTTCTGGAAATAATATATGCCGATGGTTCCGGATGCTGCACATACACCTCGCGCCACTCCTTCACCCTTGCCAAATACTCCTCTGAATAATAGGGGGGCTTTGCATGAGATTTTTCCTGTAAATGGTCGGCATCAAACAGCGTCTCTGCCTCATCAAAAACAGTTATATCGGCGGCATTATCTATGCCCGACCCATTCACATTATACGCAACAGATCTTCCCACCCCCTTGAGCCTGGGAATAAGCGCTGTGTGTATCCAGTGCGTTTTCCCGGCATTCGACGGGCCGACAACGACAACACTCTTGCCCCTCAGCAAATGGCTGATAATAGCATCTTCCTGGTTCATGCTTGAGAGTTATTATTATTCTGCTTAAGATGCACGGCTAATCGCTCAATTTATATGCAACCCATATCCCCAGAAGCGCCCCTATGCCGGTCCCGAGTACCGAAGACACCGAGAACATGCCCGCACCCCAAATACTGGGAATAATGCTCCCGATGGTCGAGCCAATAAGCATCCCCGCCCAAATGAGTGTTTTTTTACCCATTGTTTTGTGGTGATAATTACGAAATAAGAAACAGCGCAAAGACCGCAATGATCATGATGATAAAAAATATCGCAAGCGTATAACAGACCAGCGAGATCGCCTCTTTCTTTTTCCCGTCGAGATACCAAAAAATAGGCCTGCCGAAGATAAGAAGACCGACAAGAGCAACCGAAAACACCAATAGCGAAAGCATCACAATAGGTATAAGCACTGTTTTAGGATCCTCGCCCTGCCCAAAGATCTTTGGAGTATACGAAAGGAACGATGCTATCCCGACAATATATAGCGCCGTCCCGCATGCGTTCAGAAGTGCGTTTTTTATGATTGTGTTGTTCATATATATTTTTTAATTGTTTTATACTGACAAATTGTCGTAAAAATTTAACGCTCTAATTATCGTGCTTACTATTGCTGTCCCGCCCGAGAAACCTGAAATATTGGCCGCTCTTATGTGGCTCATCAGAATACCAAGCCTTTGTTGCGACCTCTTCGAGAGGGAATTTTTTTGTTAGATCCTCACGCCACTTGTTATACGGCTCCAGCCATTCCTTTTCCTCGTCGTTCATCGGAGTCATTGCATGCTCCAGCACTAGAAAACCGCCGGGGCGGAGTGAAGCAAGAGCATTATTTACTATCTGATCGCAGCTTTTGGCGGGATAATGTATCAGCACATGGTTCATCAGCACAATGTCGTGCTCCCCTGAAACGGGACTCTCCAAAATATCATGTTCCGCGAACAATACTCGATCTTTCAATTCTTTGCCAACGCCAAGGATGACTTGAGGTACTGAATCGTAAGCATCTTCGGGAACAGGAATACCGCTCTTTTTTATCCGCATCAACTCCCCTATGGAATATTTTCCGCTGAGCTGTTTTCGCCCCCACTGTTTCCCCGTGTCATGGAAATAGTCTTTTTTTAAATGATCCTGGGTCAGCTTGCTGGAGTCATGAAAAGATCCCACCTGATCGGCAGAATGAAGCCACAGCCTGTACTCCCCCGCCCTTGCCTCCTCCACCGCTTTAGGGGTTACATCAACACCCGTAATACGGAAATCTTTTCTGTTGTTCTCAAGCAAATGAATGCCAAGGCTGTACGCCTCCTGGCCGGTAGCGCTTCCAATGTCCAGTATCCGGACATCTTCTCCCTCTCCCTTTTTTATTTGAGGCATAATTTCTCTTGCCGTCGTTGCAAGGTTTCCCGTCCGGAAAAAATAGGTCTGATTGCCGGTTGGATTTTTTTCATAGGCACGAAGCGCCTCTTCCAGAGACCATTCCGGATGTTCGCGCCACATCTCGTCGAACATCTCAACAGCGCCATGCCCGTAGACCTCATCAAGCATCCGGTCAACATCGGATTCATATTTCTTCTCTGCCGGTTCATTTATTGTCTCGAGAGATTCTTGCATGCTATGTGATGAATGGTTGTTCTGTAATATACAGCACCGTCCCGCATGCGTTCAAAGCCGCATATTTGACGATATTGTTGTTCATGTGTTTTATTATATCACAGCGAGAGAACTTGGATAGTTTTGATTTTTCTATCTTAGAAAAATCAAACCCTTGGCCACAACCCTTGAAATCGCTCGCATCAGTCTTAGCCCAGCGGGTACCCCCATTATACCAAACCTGCCCTGGAGTTCTTTTAATATCTTATCTTTGTCGGTCAAGGAAATATTATCATTATGCACACCACCCTGTTTATTTCTTAAAAACCGAATCAAATCTTTTATATTGATTGTTTCAGAGTTAATAATCATGACCTGCCGAGCATAAAGTCCTTGTCTATCCACCTTGATGGGCTTAGCCAAGTGAGGAACACTTGTTTCTGGATCAAAACCATCTTCAATGGACCAGAATGCTAAAAATGGGTCTTTTGGCGGCTCCTTACTATTCACCTCAAAAAATATTTTTGCTTTTGTAGGATTATTTTCATCCACAAGGGGATGAGTATCATAGAGTAACTTATATATAAGGCCGGAAATGAGCAACATATCATACCAATCGCCTGATTGACTCTTTTGGTTTAAATCTTCAAGTGTTCTTAGAAATAATGCTTTTTGATTCATAAACAGAGAGCGCCCCCCTCCCTGGCGCCTGGACTTTCGCCCCGTTAGATATTCCGAGTATCGCTGCGGGGTTCTTGGATTTTCGCTCCTTTTCGGAGCTGCGGGGCCTGGACTCGAACCAGGATAGGCAGCTTCAAAGGCTGCTGTCCTACCTTTAGACGACCCCGCAGCTCCGAAAACGAACTTGTTATAATTTAAAATTACCAATACATGAACCTTTAGACCTGCCTGCCGGCAGGCAGGCGACCCCGCAGCGATACTCACAATATCGGATACAAATATTTATTGTGCTTTAAAAGACTACTCTTGTGGAGGCTCGGCAAAAATAAAATCGGGCACATCGGACTGCTTATACCGCGGCTCTCCTTCCAAACTATGGTTCCATTCGGTCATTTCCGCGGTTGCGCTGCCGCCAATGGCAGTAACAAGATCGGCCATTTTATACGCCGCAAACTGATCCCCCTCTTGCGGACGCACCCAGTACAGCACGCCGCGTCCACCGTCAGCAGAAACACCCCATACACACCACTCCGGTTTTACGTCAATTCCGCATGCATAATCATCCACGAACCGCGCTAACTCCTCCTTGTATGCCTCCTGCGTCGGCCCTTCTTTCTGATGATGCACGAGCTTTAAATGTTTTTCTTTTCCTTCCATGCCTATTTTTTTTAATTGCTGCCTTACCCCGTGAAATAAGATTTGAGCCTTTTTCTCAAAAACATCTTGCCACAATGCGTTTTAAAATATTTTTCTCGTTTGGTCGCGTCTTTTTGAGAAATACAGGCTTCATAATATATCAATGTCAGTAGCCTCCAATCTTTGGTGGACTCTACCAGCCCTTTCTGGTGTTGCTCAAATCTTAATTTCAAATCTTTTGTATAGCCCACATATAATTTCCTGTCCTTTTTACTGCGTAAAACATAGGCATAAAACATGCGATGATTTGAAATTATTTCACGGGGTGAACTTTTTTATTCTCTTCGATGTACGACACCGCCGCCATCTCAACGGGAAGCATCAGATGATTTGTTTTTTTCATGGTGTCTGCCGCCTCAAGAAAGTGGTTCATAAGATGACGCACATCCTGAAGCGATACTTTCCCCGCAAGCACTGTTATTGTAGAAAGCTGTTCTTCGGTCAACTCTTTGGCAAGAAGATCTTTAAGCGTCGCATCGATCTTTAAGAGCATCAATTTTCTGACATATGACACCACGGCTTTCAAAAACTCACGCATGTCATAGCCCGCGTCATGCGTTTCGTTGATAAAATCAACGGCACGCCTTGCATCCAGCGCAATGACATACTCCAAAAACTCGTGCACCGAGCGGACATTCACTGTGCCCAGCATCTCTTCCACCTGCTGTGCCGTCAGATTATTACCCTCAAAAGATATCATCTGATCAAGTAAGGATTCGGCATCGCGCATGCTTCCCTCCGATGCCTGCGCTATCAGCCTGAGCGCAGGCTCATCAATGGTGATCTTTTCTTTACCGGCAAGTTTTTTTAAGCGATCGGTAACTTCTTCGGGAGAAAATCTTCTGAAGTCGAATTTTTGCACGCGTGATAATATGGTAGGGGGTATCTTTTCTATTTCTGTTGTCGCGAGCACAAAGATGGCGTGGCCCGGCGGCTCTTCGAGGGTCTTTAACAGCGCATTGAATGCCTCACGCGTAAGCATATGCACCTCATCAATAATAAATACCTTATATTTTGCCCGCGTCGGCACAAATTTGATGCCGTCGCGCAATTCGCGTATCTCATCAATGCCGCGGTTCGAGGCGGCGTCTATCTCGATAAGATCAAGAGCCGTTAAATTGCCGAACTCCTTGCAGCTCGCGCATTTGTTACAGGGCTCGTGTTCGTCCTCTCCGCGGTCCTCGCAATTCACCGCTTTTGCCAAAAGACGGGCAATAGTGGTCTTTCCCGTACCGCGGGGGCCCGCAAAAAGATACCCGTGCGAGACGCGGTTCCCCACCAGCGCCCCCACGAGCGTTTTCACCACATGATCCTGCCCCACGACATCCGCAAAGGATGTTGGCCGATATTTCCGGTATAATACGAATTCAGACATAACTTTATGGTTGCAGTATAAGGCACATCGGAGGAAATTAAAAGAGCCCCCGCGGGGGCTCTTTTTGCCCATACAAAGCGCTATTTCTTGAACACGAAGAACTTATATCCCACAAAGTTCCAGACCATAGAGGCGCCTGTTGCGGAAAGTCCGCTGAGCTGCACCCACTGCTCTTCGGTAACGCCGCCCAAGGGGCCAATGGAAAATACCACTTTTGCGATGAGCACATTAATGCCAAAACCGATCAGCGTTACCGCATAAAAAGCGAGAAGTTCCCGCTTGTTCTTTTGCTCTTTTTCCGCCTCTGCCTTCTTGAATGTCCAGAATTTGTTCCACGCATAACTATTGAGCGAGGCAACAATGAATGAGAAAGTCTTGCCGACGCTGAAAAGGATATTTTTTGCCGTGTCGATCCCCAACGAGGCCGAAAGAGCCTCAAGACCGTATTTCACCAAAAAATTATACAACACCGTCAGCAGGCTGTTGTCCAAAATAGTGTTAAGCCCGCCGATCAATACAAACCGCGCTATCTGAAGTATCACCGGCACCTTTCTGGCAATAAGATATGCTGCCCACATCCCAATGCCCGATGCCATAGTGAACGCAAGCACAAAAAGAATGAAGTGATTGTATAACATGCCTATACTCGCCACATGCTGGCTTGCGGAAAGAATGGGATACATTAGCAAACTCAATAAAAAGCCGGCGACCATGGCAATGCCGATATCTTTGACCATTTTTCTCTTTCTCCGCTCTGCGTCTATTTGCGCCTCTTTTTTTGTTTGCTCATCCTGAACCTGCTTTGAACCATCGTCTCCTGCGGGCTGCGAAACCTCAACGGGCGTTGTTTGTGCTTCGGTCATAGTTGTTTATTTACTGGTACATCACACTTAATGATATTTTCTCATGATCTCTTCTTCGACGATGGCACGATCTCTCCCGTATTTCAAACGTGAAAGCTCCCGCATCAGTTGTGCTGTCCCAAGGTGCCCCTCCAGCGGTTTTTCAAAACTGATATTGAACGGCGGCGTCGTCTGGTTGTTGATCAACAATTTTGCGTGCGCCTGGAAATTGCCGATGTTGGCAATGTCGTTCTGATCAAATATGGGCTCGAATTGTTTTACCATGAACTGCGCGTCATCAATGCCCACACGATACACCACCATAGACCCTACATTGCCGAACACCGCCGCCTTGATCGCCTCCGGTATCTGGGAAACATATTGGTGTGCGATCGTAAGGCACAAGCGGTACTTTCGAGCTTCGGATAAAATAGTGGAGATACTATCGGTCGCAACATTCTGAAACTCATCAAGATAGAGATAAAAATCGTACCGCTTCTCCTCGGGTATATTTTCCCGCGAGAATGCCGCCATCGTGAGTTTCCCCACCACGATCATACCAATAAGATTACTGTTGATCTCTCCGAGGCGCCCCTTCGCCAAATTCACCAGCAGTATCTTTTTATTGTTGATGATGTCGGCAAAGTTAAGTGTTGTTTTGGATTGCCCGATGATGGGCCGCATGTAGTCGTTCGCGATAAAAACATTGAACTTACTGGTGATATAAGGCACAAAATTGGCAAGGCTCGCTTCGCCTCCGGCTTTTTCCGCCTCCTTCACCCAAAAATCCCGCACCACGACATTTCTGCATTTTTCTATCAGACGCCTGCGGAACACAGGATCCGCCATCACGCGCGGCACATCCATCAGCGTCCCTCCCTCATTAGGATCATCCATCAAAAGCAAAAGTGCGTTGCGGGTATATTGTTCGAACATGGGACCTCCCGTTGCCTTTAAATCATACAAGCGATCAAATATCTTCATGAGCTCATTCACGATGAACGTTTTCTGCTCGGGAAATTCGGGATTGTATTCAAGCATATTAAGACCGAACGGACGCGCAAGATCGGCGGGCTCGAACAGCACCACGTCCTCGGCACGATTCTTCGGGATATGGCCAAGAATATACTCTACAAACTCTCCGTGTGGATCCACAAGCCCGACACCATTGCCCATCTCGATATCCTGACGGATCAAGTTCTTCATCACGCTGCTTTTACCGGTACCGGTCTGTCCGATGATATATAAATGCCGCCTTCTGTCGTTTTGAGTCAGGCGGATGTCGGTTTTCACGCCGCGGAAATCGCTGAACCCAAGCACCACACCCTCTTTCGGAAGATTGGTGGGAGGAGGCGCCACTTTCGAACGGATCACTTTTACCTTTGGCGTGTCCATGCCCGCGGTCGACAGATGGAACATGCTGCTTAATTCTTCGGTGTTCAACACCATTCCCGTCGAATCAAAAATACGGAAGGTGAAGCGATACAGCAGATTTTTGAGCGCACGGGGGCTCGCCGCGCGGGCCATCGTGAACTCGTTGCCGTCGGGCCGGGCATATTGGGCAAACGCATCGCCAAGATGCTGCATGATGTCCCGCGCCCTTCCCTCGGTCATCGCTGCGGCAACAACGCGTATGTTGGCATGAAACCCGTTCTTTTTTTGCTTTTCCTCAAGAGCTTTCACTAGATCCTCCTCTACATAGATCGGCTGTTGCTGCCGTTTTGTTTTATCCTGTTCTTTTTTCTGCGGCGACGATCCCGCCATTTGCAGTTCCGTAAGGGCATCTCCCGCAAAATGAAATGCCTTGTGCCGCTCTTTGGAAACGGCATGAATATATTTCATCCCCTGCCGCATTCTGCGCACCACGTTACGGGATATCTCTATCCACTCACCCGAGGCCGGGCGGATCAATATCTGCACCGCAGCCCCCTCGGTAGCGTCGTCCAGCTTGGTCAGTTCGGACGCGATGAGATTCATGGGATCGCTCTGTAATTGCGCATATGTTTTTAAGGGCAGGATGCTGTCTTTTTTAAGTAAAAGCGACGCCCCCTGGGCAATACTATCCGGATGAAAAATATTGAACTCTTCTACCTCGGTCACGGAAGCCGTCGGAAAAATACCATGGATCTGTTTCTCGATATCATCCAGGAACCTGCGCGGAGCACCAATATAAAAAACGATCTCTTCCTGCCCCGCAGAGTTGACTATCTCCAAAGAAAAATAGGGAGCACCCGTCAACATCTCCTTAAAACCCGGTTGTTTAAAATTATGAATGACTCCATAAAAATGCTCCATCACTGCGATGAGATCCTTCGCATTCTGCCCCTGCTGCAAATGAACCTTCGGCAGCGTCACCATAAGGATCTTCATATTCAGCGCCCGCAATACTACGTTTTCTCTCCGTACCAGATAAAAATAAACAAACCCGCCACCGAGGCCGGCAAGGCACAGCGTAATAACAGCCGTCAAAATAATGGTGCTAAGCATAGCCCTTCCTACATCTCGCTAATAATATTCCGCTTGACCATCTCATCAAAAAACTTATCTACAAGCGCATGATGGAATTCATCCATTGTATAAGGGTCCATGTTTTTTGCGACATCCACGGCATAAAAAACACCTTTTTCAAGCATAAGATTAATAAGTTGTTTGATCTGCTGCTCCGCTCTGAGCTTCCCTACCTGTTGTGCGTGCTGCACTGCCTGAGCATTCTGCTGCGGCGGCACAGGAGCGGGTTGTGCGCTGGTGGTTTGCACCGGTTGCGGAACCGCCTCAATATAACGCTCTTTCACCACCTCATGAAGCGCTTCTTTTTCCGAAAATTTCCCTTCCGCTCCGGGTTGTCCGGCCTCAAAAGCGGCTTTTTTTGCGGCAAGCGCCTGCTCCAGCGCCTTTATCTCCGCCTCAAGATGTGCGGGAGTTTTATCGAATGTTCCTGTTGGATCCATGGTCATAGTATAGCAGAATTTTACCGCTCTCACAAAGCATAACTATCCAAAGCTACCGCTGCTGCTCTTTTTTAAAAGCAAAATAAGAAAAAAGCACCAAAAACAACACCGAACATAACAACACGACAAAGGCCGCAACAAAAACAGGCGTGCCGAACAGAGCACCAGAAAAAGCAAGCATGCCAACTGCCATAAATATCTTCGCCCCAAGCGCATGTGTTTTATCCCACACGGCATCGGACGACATCGTCCACGGAGTACGGATGCCGATGAACCAATTCCGTTTTGCATGTTTGAGCAAAACACCCAAAAAAACGAACAGGAGTCCGAATGCGGGAGCAAGGAGACGCGTCATATCAAACCGGTACCCAAGATTCCATAACAACGTCAGTACATAGAGGTAGAAAAAAAATGCAGTAATGGCGACAATAAACCCGTCATAATAGTTCTTGAATAACGCAACGTTCGCTTTTAATGGATCAAAGCGCGGCAACACCAAAAGAAACAGGAACATTACCAGAGAAATAATGGGCATTAAAAATATGCCCCAAAAAGCGCTCATGGTCCCGTCTGCCTCTCCGGCGATATTCCAATGACTCGCCATGCGCTCAGGCATTGAGGGATACAGCCATGCACCGACAGCAAATGAAACAATAATGATAGCAAGCGCAATAATTTTATATATGTTCATATACTAAAAGTATACCTCAACAAACCTTTCCTATAAAGAAACTATCAGTAAAAAATCGGTGAGCAAACTATTTATTGACGCACGCACAGAGGTGTGTTTAAATGCACCTGCGCTCCGTGCCGACCGGCACAAAAAAGCGCAAGCCCGCCCGGGCAAAAGGAGCAGCAATGGGAGAGAAATCTCCGGAAGCCAGACGATTCGAGAGCACAGATGAGTTGAGAGAAATTTTAGTTTTTGCCCAAGACCGCCCCTTTGACTACTTTGAGCGCTATTCGATCAAGGAAATCAGAGAGGTTTGCGTGCAAGGAATGTACAGGCAAAGAATGAGCTCCCAAAACGCCACCTGGGCACAAGAGTGCATAAAAGGTCTTTTACAAAATGGCGACCGCGAGATGGCACAAAAGGTTCTTGAGTGGTATATATTTGAACCCGCCTTTCCGTCAGCCGAGAAAGATGCTGTTGAATTTGCGCTTTCATTGCTCTATCCGCATGCTTTTTATGGCGGAGACTGCCACTATATCAAGCCTGACGCATTATTGAAGATGATCGCCGGAAAACTCAAAAAAGCGCCGCACATCTATCCATCCATCCGCGGACTTGATAAATTTTTTGGAGCATTTCTGAAGCAACTTGCAAATTCCACAAACAACGGCCAGCACTATTATTACAGCGATTGCTGGTGCCAGGTAGAAAGAGTGGTAACGGTCATTGCTTTGGTAGAGGATACTTCATATCTGCCGACGCTGCAAGAACTATCGGCACTCTTTGGGCGCGGAAAGCTCCGACCGTATGATGAGAAGGGACCACTCACCAAAGAAATGCATCTTGCGCTGATAAACGCAACGATCAAAATATTGCAAAAAAAGATCAAAAAGGGATAAAAATCAAAACCCGCCTCATCGGCGGGTTTTTCTTTTTGAAATTATTTAATGCGTCGCGCAGGTCATGCAGGGATCATACGCCCGGATGAGTTTGCGTGCCGCTTGCCTCCTCTGATCGCTCGTCATCTCAGCCGCGTTACTATCTCTAAGATACACCGCCATATCTTGCTCGATATTTTCCGTGAGCTGTGCAGTGGGAGTGATAAGATTACATCCTTTTACAGTGCCATTCTTGTCGATCTCATAGTAATGAAAAAGCGTGCCGCGAGGCGCCTCAGACGCCCCAAATCCCTTCCCCGCCTTTACCGCGAACGGATAATTCATGTCGTGTTCTTTGGTCGCGAGATACTCTTTCAATAACAATTTTGTTTCCTCGACAAAATGAACAAGTTCAATAGCCTGAGCAAGGATATTATAGAATGTATTGTGCACAGGAAATTTTAAATGGCATTTTTTTAGAAATTTCTGCGCCTGCGGATGCAGTTTTTTGTTGCTCAGATTAAGGCGCGCCAACGCCCCCACCATATAACTCTTTCCCTGTAGTCTGGTATGTTTGACGCGTTCCAGCGGGCGATTATACTCCTCGATGCCCTGTACAAATTTCTTTATCGGCATCGCCGCTTTGTGCAGTGTCGCCATTTTTCCATCATAGTATGCATACTCTTTCGGATGTACCAGCGCGACAAATTCATTTTCGATATCAAGCTTCGGATACGGGAGACCCCTGAATATCTCAGCAATAGCAAGCGCGTCTTCCAGAATGCCATCGGCTTCCGCGAGAAATTGTTTTAGCATTGCGCGGTCGGGCGTTCGTTTGAAACCGCCAACCTGCGAAGCAAGAGGGTGCACTGTTCTTCCCGCGATAACCTTGGAGAGGCGAATGGCAAAATCTTTCACGCGCAGAGTGACTGCCGCTTCTTTCGGATGTTCCTTCACAAGACGGATATCATTGCGGCTATTGAGAAAATCACCCAGTGATAAAAATATAAGATGCAAAGCGTGACTGTCGATCATCTGACAGCACAGCATCAATTTCCGCAGCAGTACCACATCTTTTTTTACCTTCACTCCCATAGCATCTTCCACGCCGCGCAGTGCGGTAATATTATGAATGATCGGACACACCCCGCAAATACGCGGAGTAATGATCGCGGGGTCGGAATACGGACGCCCCACCAAAAGGCTCTCTGTTAGGCGCGCGCCCTCAAGCGTCATAAAGCGCACCTTATCCACATGCCCTTTTTCGAGCTCAGCGATCAAAGACCCGTGCCCCTCAATTTTGTCGATGTGATTAATGACCAGTTTCATATAAATACCTTATTTAGTGGCGGGAGTTGACGGCGCTGATGCGGTCGGCGCGGCAGGTTTTGGCGCGGCCTTCGCAATGCGCTCTTCCTCTTTAATGCGTGCCTTTTTCCAGTCCTCTTTCATAGAAAACTTTTCAAGCGTTTCCTCAAGATGTTCTTTCGCGGCAATACCGGAAAATAATTTGCGTTCCATATTCAGCACGGGGGCGCCCTCAAGCACTTTCCGGCACGCCTCGCATCGATAATGGCCGTCGGAGGGGCATGGAGCATTGCAGCCGCCAAGCACCATAGGACCAAGACACATTTGTCCTTTATGCAAAAGGCAATCCGTACCGTTTATCTGGCATTCATAGCACACAGGACGCTGGCGCACCTCGGGGGCCTTCCCGTTCACCAATGCATACACAAATCTCAGAAATTCTTCGGCATTCAAGGGACACTGATACAGATGAAAATCAACTTTGATGTACTGATCAACGGGCTTTACTTCGAAATTATCGATCCCCCGCGGCTTCTCATATACGGATCTCATTGCCGCTTCTTTATCGCGGTAATTCTTGATGCCCTGATAATTGCCGTGTGTTGCGCAATTGCCGAGTGTAAGCACATACGTTGATTTCTCGCGGATGTGTTTGATGTGTTCGATATTCTCCTTGGTAAGGGGAGTTCCTTCGATGAACGCAACATCATAATGCGATACATCTTTTTGCTCTTCCACCAGCATCATATCGCCGAGATCGATATAATCAAACAACTCAACGAACTTTGCTCCCTGATTGATGATCGAAACCTGGCATCCCTCGCAGCACGACAGGCTGTATACGGCAACAACCGGTTTTTTCTTTTTTGGTTTTTCTTCGGTATGTTCCGGCATAACAATATTATTAAAGCGATCCGGGTATCTTTTTTAATTCCTCGTACGTGAACACCGGGCCATCAATGCAGACAAATTTATCCCCCACGCCACATTTCTGGCACAGACCAAGGCCGCAATTCATGTTGCGCTCAAGAGCGATAAGAATATGATCATCCTTAAAACCAAGCTCCTTTAATTTCTGCACCACAAACTTATACATGATGGGGGGGCCACAGAGCAATGCATACCCCGCCGGATTTACTTTTGTTTTTTCGAATAATGTTGTAATAAGCCCGACATTTCCTTTCCATGCAGGATCCTCTTTATCGATGGTAATAAGCACTTCTCCGCGCTTCCCCCATTTCTCATAGCTATCTTCATACAAAAGATCGGCGGGAGATCTGGCTCCGTAAAAAACCGTAAGCTTGTTCGTATAGTTTGTTTTTTCGTCCGAAAAATACTCGGCTACCGAGCGCACAGTGATGATGCCAATACCGCCCCCCACCAGCAAGATGTCTTTTTTTGCCAGTTCTTCAAAAGAAGGAAATCCTTTCCCAAGCGGACCGCGTACACCAACTTTATCTCCGACAGCAAGACTGTGAAGGGCCGAGGTCACTTTCCCCGCCTTCCTCACCGTGATCTCAAAATACTCTTTGATGTGCGGATCGGAACAAACGTCAAACGGCGCCTCGCCGATTCCCGTGATGGAAAGCATGATGTACTGACCGGGCACGAACGAGAATTGTTCCTGAGCTTTCGCATCGGACAACGCTATCTTGAACCGCTTCACATCGGGAGAGTCCTGGTAGATCTCCTTCAGTACTGCCTGCCGTGGTAAGAAAAGATTATCCATGATCTATGATTGCGATGATTTTAATGGATAGGACTCCTGCTGGGTATTGCTGTAAGAGGCTCCGCCAGCCACGGCAGATGCCAAAACTTTGCGGATGTTGATATCCACGGGACACGAATGCGTGCAGCGCTCGCAGCCGATACAGCCGATCATCTTGTGGTGCGCGGGATCACGTGAAAACTTATGCGTGTACCAGAAATGAATACGCTTTGCTACCGTGTCCTGGAACCGATGTTCGCCTGTTACGCGTGAGAACTCCGAGTAATAACATGCATCCCACGCCCTTACGCGCTGTCCTTTTTGTTCTCCCAACAGCGGCTCCTCTATCATTGCAAAGCAGTAGCAGGTCGGGCACGAAATAGTACATTGCCCGCACTCGATACAGAGCGCACCAAGATCCTCCCACATCTTGTCAGAGAATTTTGTCTTATCCACCGCCGATTTGAGCATTGTGGATTCGGGATCGTTCTTTCTTGCGCCGGAATGCTGTATCATTTTTGGTTTCCGCTCTCCCGCCTTCCGCGCGAACTTTTCGCCAAGCGGCGATTGTACAAAAACTTCAACATCTTTTTTTCCTTGTTGCAGAAAGACATCGAACGGAAGATCCTCAAGAGTATCTCTTTCATACTGATCAAGAAAACTTCCCGATTCCATGCCCTCAACCTCATGGCCAACAACCAGAATATTTTTTCTTCTCCGCTGATAATAGGCATCCTTTTTAAATACCTCGTCATAAAAAGCGATAGCCTTAAGATCTATCTTGCGCACCCCCACAAGGGCGATCTTTGGATATTCTGTTTTATACTCCCTCATTTCCCCCTTTTCGTATTCAAATAATACCTCCCGCGGAGCAAAGAAAAACGCCTTATAGGAATAATAGGGAAGTTTTTCAACAAATGTATACTGGCGTGCATCGTGCAGCGGCCGCACCATGACCCTTCCTTTTTCTTCCACAGGGGCAAAAACGGCAAAACCCTCTTTTTCAATGGCAGAGATGAGTTTTATAAGCTGAATTTTTTTCATGCTTTTTGCACCTCCCCATTGTACCGCGTACTCATTCTGCCTTCAATGAATAATCGGCTTAATTTGTGGATAAAACAAAAAATCCCGCATATTATGCAGAATTTTTTGGATTGATGCAATATTCCAGCCTTATGCGGCCGGCGCCTCCGCTGCTTTCTTTTCCGGTACGCCATGCTTGGCGACCTTCTTCCCTTTGATCACCTGCTGTTTTATGAGAAAATTGTGTGCAGTGTCGGAAACCTGCGCTCCCTTTGATATCCAATGCAGCACTTTTTCTTTCGCAATGGCGGCAGTTTTTTTGCGCGGATCATAATGCCCAAGCACCTCCAAAAATTTGCCCTTTGCAGCACGATGAGACTCGGCAATGACCAGCCGATAATGCGGCATGTTTTTCTTCCCAAATCGCTGAAATCGAATCTTTAACATATGAATAATACTTCAAAAATCTTAATGGAATACTCAGACATATTAATCACAATTAATAACCCTGTCAACCATAAGCAACAAAAAAGGAGCGTTATGCTCCTTTGTGAGGTAAGGTTGGTTCCTTTTTGAAGATGGCGTTTGCAGCAATGACCAAAACGATAATAAAATTCCAGACAAAATGCACCAGTATGCTTGCGGCAAGCGATTGGTATAGCACGCCGGCGTATCCCGCAAACATGCCCAAAATAAATACTCCGGCTCTCCGCACCAAAAGCGACTGATCCGGCAATACGGTTTTTCTATGGAATAGGGCGAACAACAGCGCCTGGAGGGTAATGCCCACCCAAGCAAAAGGGGCCATAAAAGGACAGAGCGCAATAAGCGGCGCACGGAACAGACACTCCTCATACGCCGGCGCAATGATGCACCAGTGCGGGAATAGAACAAGAAATAAGCAGCGCAATTTATTTTTTTCGATAAACCGCTCGTCAACTTCTTTCTTTTTGAGCAGCCACTCATTGATACAGCGCAGATAGAGATGCCCAACCAGCAACACGGTAGCACATAAAGCCAGGATCGGTACCAGAGCATACAGCCTCTCAATCACGTATCACCCCCAAAAATATATTAAAGGACAGGTGTTTTTTTATACCACGCACACGCGTCCTGTCAAAAAAATAAACAGGGGGCCCGTGAAGGACCCCCTTTTGTTGCCAGGATCTCGGCGGGGCTTATGGGTTGCCCGCTGTCGTTGACCCTGTTTGATTCTGATGGAACACCCATGCTTTTGACCATCGCCGCCATTTCAGGACAGCGAGATCCGCGGTGCAGCTTGGGAAGCCGCCGCGACCCGGGTGGTGCTCCACCAAAAAACTTTTCCCGGAACCTCAGGTAGGGGTCTCCCGAGGGATTTTTCCACTACGCTCAAAGCATCGTCAATTCATTACTCCTCTCTTGCGGCTTGTTGCGGCGCCCCCATCACCCGTCGTTGGGTTTGTCGGATGGAGTTTGCCAGCTGTCCGGCCGTCATGCCGCCGTGGCCCGTGATGGCCCGGGGAATGGCCGATGGCTCTGACGCCACCGCATGGATTTGTTACCTTATAAGAAGGGGAGACGAAAGATGGGTGTTTATTTATTTAAGAACAAGAAAATTATACACTATTATATAAATACTGTCAAGACTACAAGGCATCTTTTCGACGTCCTTAGTTATAGTTATGCCGCTGCACAAAAAAACGACTTCATGTTGTGCGAAGTTAAATAGCCAGCGCTGAGATTCTAATGGGGCCAATAGTAAAAGCGCCCTTGGGCGCCTTACCACAATCCACGCACTAAAATTATTTCTTGAACAACTCCCCCTGCCCGGTCTCTTTTTCTCTCTTCCCTGCCTCTTCCGCCGCCATCCCAAGTTTCTCCTTTATTTGCGCAAATGCCTTTTTTATTTCCCGCTTCTCTTGCCCATACTGAGCTCTCGTTTTTTGTGCCACTGGTTTTCCCCCTTCTGCCTCCGCCATCATTATGTCATACGCGGCCATATCCTCTGCGCTCGGCGTTTTTTTCGTATCCTCCGGGATATAGCTTGCCGCCTCATCTTCGGGGATCATTTTTTTGAACAATTGATCTTTCATGATCGTAGTATGGTTACTAATTTATCACGGCCTGTTTCGCCCCTTATTATCGTAATATTCTTCTTTGGTATCTTATAATACCCGGAAAGAATTGCAATGAGTTCCTTATTCGCTCTTCCTTTTTCGGGCGCCGCAGAGACACGGACGTGCGTGATCCCCTCTTTTTCCTCCGCACCGGGGCGTTTTGATTTTGGATGTACCCTGACTGTGATGTTCATTGATCTTTCTTTTTTACTATTTCTGTCACGCGCCTTGCGAGTTCGCGTTTTCTTTGTGCACTCATCCGGTAATAGATGATCACATAGGTGAATGCGATTGCAGAATAATTCAATACCATGAACCACGGCGCCCCCCAGCTGAATCCATTAAACGTATAATCGGAGATCGGCCACAGGAACGGCGTAGGGAAGAACTGGTATGAGTGCGTCGGAATATCGATCAAGATGTGCACGCCCCACGCCGTCATCTCCCACACCATTCTTTTTGCGAGCCACGACACCCCGACGAACGCAATCAAAAAAATAATAAGACTGTGAGTAACATTATAGAGTCCGTACACATAGTGCGGCACCAGCGATGGGTCTGGCGGCTCGGAATGGGTATATTCGGGACGGGCAAATCCGTTGGTAAAAAGATAGGTAACCGTAAAAACACCGAAGGAAAACACATCGGGGGCCACGCCAAAAAAAATGGCACGCCAGATATGTTTGGAACGGTTAAAAATAGCACCCGACCACAAACCATGAGAAACTACATCCATATCGCATCGTTACTAATGATATGGTATCATAGTATCGAATGAATCTCTATATGGATGATGACAAAAAACAAAAAAAACCATCCGGAGCGATATGGCTTCTGGTGCCGATTGCGGGAATTGCGCTTGAGCTTGGATTCGAGAATATCCCCCTTTCCGGCTTTGCTTTTCTGATATCCGGAGTGCCCCTGCTTGCGTTCCTGTATGCATGCAAGAACAAGATCCACGCATTCCTGGGCGGATGGCTCGCTGGATTTGTTTTTTTCGCACTGAATTTTCGGTGGTTCCTTACGGTATATCCTTTGGACTGGGCAGGGATCAAGAACAACTACGAGGCAATGGCCGTTATTATTCCCGGATGGCTTCTGTCGGCCGCAGCGCTTGCGCTCGGCATTGCGCTATTTTCCCTTCTTTTTAAAATTCTCAAAACAAACACCTGGCACGATGTTCTTCTGGCGCCATTCTTCTGGATACTTTGCGAATATATCCGTCCATATTTTTTCGAGGGTCTCTGGTGGAGCCCGGATGGGTTATTCGGCCCCCACTGGACTAACGGATCCCTCGGCCTGTTGCTGCTGGATACGCCGCTCAAGAATATAGCAAAGATCGGCGGCGTCTATGGCCTTAGTTTTTGCGCCTTCTTCATCAACATCACTGCGATCTTTTTATTCGCGGGAAAACGCATTGCCGTATATGAACAGCGGCGGGTTTCAACGCACGACCAGTATTCAAGAATATTTGCCCTCCTGCTGATGGGGTTGTTTATTTTCTCTCCTTTCACTGTCGGCAAATTCTATAAAAACCAATCCGCACAAGGCCAGGAGTGGTATGTGAGCGCATTGCAGGTCGGGAATCAAAAAGCGCTCTATTCGGTCAATGATCTGTCCAAACTTGCGACAACAGATGTAGCGCTGCATGAGTATCCGGACCTTCCTCATCTGATCGTTCTGCCCGAAGGCATAAAGGTCCTTGTGTTTAAAGGGCCGGAGGAAGACAAAGTATTTAATGACCTCTTTGCCGAAAGAAAAGCTGACGGACTGCTTATCACGGGCGGGAACAAAATGGGCAGAACCGTCACTATTTATAAAAATACAGCCGGAGAAAATCTCTCCGAACAGGCAAAACTTATGTTGATGCCGGGGGGGGAATATGTACCATCAGCGCTCCAATACGTTATGGACAGTATCGGCAAGAGAGACTCCCTTGACGGGTTTGCGCGCATCAGAAAAACCAGTAAAGCAGAAAAACCGGAAGAAATATTTACTTCTGGCACCCTCTCTATCGGCACACTATCGTGCTCTGGCATTCTTTCGAGTAATTTATATCGACGCCTCGCAAACCAGGGCGCCACTCTTTTGGTCAACCAGGCAAGCTATGGACTATTCAAGCAAGACGCCTTTATTTTGGGTCAGGTTACGGCTATGTCGCGCATACAAGCACTGGCAAACAACAGATATTTTGTTCAATCGGCAGCAAGAGGGAAATCATTCGTTGTGGACCCTTCCGGGGATATCATTGCCGAGGGGTCCCTCGGTAATGAGCAGTTCGTGCATGCCGTTGTTCGCCCCATGACAAAGAATACGCTATTTGTATCCTATGGAAATTGGATCGTTTTTGTAGCTCTCGCAATTCTATTGATAAGAGCGACTGCGTTTGCTATAGTACGGGTGCGATTATCCATGCAAAAGCGCGCGGATAAAAAGAAGGAGGCTCAGCTGCTAAATACATAATATGCAAAAAAAGACCGCTATTGTTGTCGTTGGGTTATTGGTACTGCTGATAGTACCGGGTCTTTTTTTTATTACCAGCAAAAACAATAAAATAGATCCGAAAAACGAAAAAACGGAGGCCCCCGCGACACAAGAAAAGTCCGGCAACCAACAGCCTGCAGAAAGAAATGCAGTACTCTTTAGCCCCGATCCCGATCTTGAAAAGATCACCCCGCTTACCATCACCCGAAAGAATATTCCTATGCCCGATAACGCCGAGATCAACGAAACACAGCAAATTATTAACACGTATCTTGATACTTTGGAAAAAAATGCGTCACCCGATACGGAAACAAAAAAGGAGATCGATCTGTCAATTTCAAATCTCCTAGGGGGACTACGGCAGACGTCCCCGCAGCTTTCTGCTCCATCGTTCAAGCCGCTCGCCGACAAAAACACGGACAATGCCCCAAAGCTTACCGATCAGGAAATTTTTAATATTATTTATCCTGAACGCCAGATTATCCAGCTCAATTATTTTCAGGATCTGGTAATTTCAAATGGCGGGATGTCGGAAAGCGACCGCGTAGTTTTTGACAATGAATCAAAGATCAGAGCGGCGACCGAAAAAAGTGTCAATTGGCTATGCGACACCGGAAAAATATATGAATTTGGAGACAAGGGAGATGTGATCGATTGTGATATGTTTAAATTAGTGGGAACCGATCCGTTCTTTATGATCAAAAAAAGAGAGGCAGATTCCCTGCGCAAAACAGGCAAGCTCCCCAACCTTCCTATGAGCCTTGGATACTATTATAGTTTTGTGGACAAAAAGTCATTAGGAACCATTCTCAGCCGCGCCTCGCAGCAAGTGCTGGACGCGCCCAGTAAATTCGGCAAATGTCCGATCCCCGAAAAATTTTCTTATGAACGCGTCGGCAGCCTCACCCTTTCGAACATCATATCGGGCGTAAAAGATCTGTTTTCAGCGCGACCCGCACAGGCGGATACCTTTGATTTTATGGACAGTATATGTCCCTATCTCTGGGATCACGTACACGCCGTCCTTGGCTGCGGAAGAGATGACGCATATGCATACGAAGAGGGCCCGGGATTAGTCTTCTTTAATTTTTGTTGCCATTGCCACGACGAAAAAGATTGGGAGTACATGTGCGGCCCCCTCGGATGCATTAATTTTACATGTATGGAGTGGGAACAATCACTATGGGCACAAATAGGAACCTGCGGGTGCACAATATAGCGCTACCATCCTTATCTTTGTAGAACAAACAGCCCTCGTCATTAAACCGAGGGCTGTTTTTATACCCAAAAAAGTAAAAAACCTTGAGTTTCCACAAGGTTTTCTACCGACAGTTGATTGGGTCTGATACGTTAATATCAGATTCACTCACACCGCCATAGTAGCATAGTAGAGATGCATTTGTCAAGACTCTAGGTTCGTTTTTCGGGGCAAGACCATTAGGGCAATTTTTTGGCTCAGACATCCAAAAAAACCTAAGCAAAGCGGGCCATGAGCAAAAGAGAAATAATACCAAGAACAATGCCCGCCATTTCGTACGCCGACAAACTCTCATTATAATAGAGAACGCCCACCATCGTAATAAAAAGTATCGTCGATATCGCATATACCACCCCCAGCGTAGAAAGCTTTAGGTGCTTCATCACAAAAAACCACCCGAATGCGGTTGCCGCATAGATGCAGAAGCCGACAAAAAACCATTTTAATTCGATATACTTCTTTCCATCTCCCGCAAGTTTGATAAAAAAATCTCCCGCAACACCCACAAGGCTCAATGCAATAGTGGCTATAAGCGCAATAATTGTTTTATCCATAGCTTTCACTGTAACCCAACAAAATTATAGCGTCAAAAATAAAACCCCGCCTTTGGCGGGGTGTCTTTTAATCCGGCAGCAGTAATCGTTTTGCAATAGCAATACCATCGGCAACGGTATCAACGCGGTACGTCGCCGCGCGGCGCACCATCGGATGCTCGTGCACATTCCCTTGTTTTTCGATCACCAGGATCAGGGGTTTGCGCAATTGATATGCCCATGCGATCTCAAAGAGCGTTCCCTTCGATATTTCTTTGGTATTAAGAAGATTTACCATCAACACATCGCACCGTGCAACATCAAAATAATCCTGATCGGTAATGGCCGCATCGGTGCCGGATGGATTCTCCTGATATGACTCTTTGATCTTTGTTTCTCCGCCGAGCCACTCCTTGAACCCCCGCATGGGGGAAAAACAAATGATGCCGCACGACTGAAGCTCTGCGCGCACCATATCCCGCCACGCAACCACCTCATTATACGACAGACCCGTGATAGGCCCCGAAAGAAACAGCGTCGGCTTCATGGAATATTCCCTCCTTTGAAAGAACGGTTATTGAGATGTATAGTATATGGTTTTAGAGACAAGTCAATGAAAAATCCGCCCGTGGGCGGATCAGACTTGGAACATCGCAATGAGCGATCGAACCCTGCAGAGTTTACGCTTGGTATTGTTGGAAAGAGTATTCTTTCCCTTTGCAAAACGCACGATCATAAAAAGACGCCTCGCTTTCATTACTTTTTTCCCTAGGCGCTTTCGCTCGCTAGGCAAAAAATATTTCAGCACATCGGGATGACGCACAAGCCCGTCAATGATCACGAGTCTCGCGCCAAGAAGGTCCATCCATTCAGACGTGTTTATTTCTGCTTCCTCTTCGATTGCGCCGATATGGGTGCTTAAAAGAACATCATACAGGACTTTCAATGGTTTTGGTTCCACCGATCCTCCTTATGGTAAAATGCGCGGCCGATGGGATTCGAACCCACGACCTCCTGCGTGACAGGCAGGCGTTCTAAACCAGGCTGAACTACGGCCGCATTTTATAAAAACAAAAACTATTTTTTAACTTTCAACGTTCTTCGGGAGTACCGAGGGGGAGAATCGAACTCCCGTCCGAGGCTTATGAAACCTCTGCTTTACCACTAAGCTACCCCGGCGGATTCTCCTGCCAATTCAAAAAAGCAATTGACCTTAAGGAGTATACAGTACGTATTACTTTTTGGTCAAGATAGTGAGTAAAAGTAGAATTTGTCTGCTCTCTTACGCTATTTCTCGGCAGCCTGCTCTGCCATGAGTTTTAATATGCGCGGCTGGAGCGTCGTTTTCAGAAGATAGCCGTTCTTCATATCTTTCATTTTTTCAAATGCCTTTCCGAGGGTCTTTTTCTCCATATCTGTGAGATCCGATCCCTTGATGCCCCGCATTTCTTTCAAAAACCTTTCCGCAGTATCTATTTGTCCAAACCTTATCTGATCTGAAAGTTCAATACTCTTGCTCTGTGCGCGCTGGACTATCTCCCCGGAAAATTTTCCCTCAAAATACTCGGTTTTCACCGCGGGAGATTCTTCGGTTGCTATTACCGCATCTACCCCTTCCTCGTGTATCTCGTGTTTCTTCCCGCCGGTATATTCGTCGCTCAATACCCACTTTTTATGCTCACCGCCGCCAACTGCTTTCTCGAGCTCCCCTGCGGCATCCGGCTGTGCCGGCATCTCCAAGCGCTGTTTTTGTAAAAGCTCTTCCTCCGCAGGAGTAAGTGTGCGCACGGGGTTGATGAGCTCTTCTTTTTGAGGGATTGCTCCGTCACTCCCGCCGAGCATCGCTTCTTCTTCCGCTGAGGTAAGGGTCCTCACGGGATCCACCAGATCTTCCGGAGAAGAAGGCTCGCTTGCAGATCTTTTTAACTCTTCAAGCTCAACGGTATCTTTTTCAATGATCCTTTTTATTTCCTCAGGGTATTTAGCGGTTCTTTTTAGTTCTTCAAGCTCGGCCGTGTCTCTTTCAATGATCTTTTTAATTCCCTCCGGGTATTCATGCGGAACTTTTGCTGCCCCATCAGGATCATACGGCAAATAATCAGAATCTATCCCTGATGTTTCTTCAAAATCAAGACTGAGCGTTCCGTTGATACCCTGCTTAACAATTATAGAATCGCCGCTATGTATAAGATCCCTCACATCGCCGCCCTGCATCCTCCCTAGATCGTCAACCAGTTCCTGTGTTTTTTGGTTCAGCCACGCATCATAGGTGGGGAGCTTGGTGTGTCCCGTTCGCACCGCCTCATTATATGCGATCTCATTTGTCCCAAGATCATCGGCTTTTTGTTTTAACAGATCCTTCGTTGCCTTCCAAACAGACCCTCCTTTTTCTATTTTTCCGGTGAAAGAGTCATCCCCGGTCATGCGTCCCACGGGTGCCTCTGAATGATCTTCAAAAGCCATAACGGGCGCTTCGGAGTGATTTCCGGGGATCGCACCAGCGGCGGACTCGGAATGAGCCACTGAGTGGAGTGTCTCCACTTTGCCTCCTCCGACTCCGGCCACATGCTCCTTCACCGCACCGATATTACCCACGGCTTTTGCAAGAGCGCCTGACCCCACCACAGCACCGACCACTCCGGCAATGATCTTTCTTCGTGTTTTTTTTGTTTGCTCGTCTCCTTTTACTTCGGCAAGTTTCTCGTCGTCCTTTTTCTGTAATTCTTCCAGAGTTTCCCCTACCTTTCCCGCAAGCGAGCGGGCGTTAAATTCCCGCTGGAGCAGTTTATAGGTCGAATTTTCTCTCGGGTTGATGCCATTCATCTGGCCTGCAATATCAAAATGATCAAGGCGCGTAAGGATCTCTTCACTGGAAAGCGCGGCGGCCTCCTCTTTTTTTAAATCGCGTAATTTTGCTTTATCCTTATCCGCGCTTATTTTGAATTTCCAGATACGCAGATCCTCCCCTTTTTGCTGAAGCTCGTGCTTCATAGTCATAAGATCATACGAACCGACTCCCGTACCAACACCCGAAAGTACGCGCCGCGCAGCCACCGCTCCGATCCCTGCCGCGGCACCCGCGCCGAAAGCAAGACCGGCTCCCAATAGAGCACCGCTTACCGCGGTTCTTACGGAGATCACCTTCATCGCAAATTTAGCTACGCCTTTTGCAACTCTTGTAGTTTTGCTGTCGTCTTCTTTCGCCTCCAGTTTCTGCATGCCTTTTTCACCGATTACCTTTCCAAGATTCCATTCTCCCATTTTCTTATATGCATCATAGAACTTCCGGCCAAAACCTTTCTCCTTCTGATATTGTCCGGCTTGTGACTCGGCAAGCCGCGCCTTCTCATTCAAAAATCGATGCGCTTTTTCCCCCACATATTCAGCGCGCTTTGTTTTATATTCCTGTTCAAGCGCCGCGGCTTCCGCCTGCAAGCGCTCTTTCTCTTTCTTCTTCAAAAACCCTCCGACAGTTCCGAGTTTTTCGATCTCTTTTTGTTTTTGGAGTATGCCTTCCCTCACCCCTCTAAAATCCTTGAGCCACGCACGCAACTCGCCGATGCGCTCTTTTGTAAGGGGCTGCCCGCCTTCGGTCGTCCCGGCATCATTCAATACTTCTTCGGGGGTAACATTTGTTTTGGAAGAAACGGTTTCCTCGGCAGCCGCATGGCCAGGAATTTCTTCTCCGAGAGAAGAATCAAAAACATCCGCCTTCGCATCGGAAGATACGGCAGATGAAACTTCCCGTATTGTTTCCTTTCTCACTATTTCACCAGCCGGCTGTATGAGTTCATAATCGGTTTCAGGATGAACGGCCTCGTGCTCCTCTTTTTCCATGAAAGGAATGTTCAGTATGTCTGGTTTTTCGGTTTTCTCCGGACTATCTTTGGGGCCAGAAAATCCTTCCGTTCTCACGCGGGCTTCTTTTGGCGCTTCAGTCGACGCAACCGGAGGCACATATTCTTTTCCGGCAGCCTGCATTTCTACTATTGCTTCCTCGTGCATGTTACTAAAAATACCGTTTTTTGCTGCCATATACTCTCTCTTTAGCGCCTCTCGTTTTTCAGCATCCGTTCCCCCAGGAGTGATGGTATAATATTCAGGCGACGAGAACATTACCGAGCCATCGGGCATTGTATCTTCTCTCCAACTAGGATTATTCTTTCTAAAAAGCTCGGCATCAGCCGGATTTCTAAACCCCGCAAGACCATCTTGTTCCTGAATAAGTTCCGCTACTTTTTTCTCTTTTCCGGCCGCGGCAGATATTGTTTTGAATTCTTCCGCCGCCGCAGTATTTGTTTCGCGCATTAAAACATCGCCCGCTTCTTGAGCCACGGCAACATCTTCCGGATCTCCCCCGCCCGAGACAACACGCTTAACACCCCCCTCAGCTTGCTCATGTGACCTTGAGACCTCAGTTTGAATATCTTTCCAATATTCCTCAGGAGTAGCGGGCCCACTTTCTCCCGCCGCACGTTCGGCTCTCTGTATTTCCTCCTCCGTCATTGTTTCGTGCTCAAAACCCTGTTTTTCCCGCGGATCCTTTTTTTCTTCTGTCATATTTTTGTGAGTTTATTTCTTACTCGTTCGATCTTTTTTTGATCGACGTCAGAAAGGATCTTTTTTATTTTTTTATCGTGCTCCGCGCGCAACCGCATAACCTTCCTTAGAAATTCATCCGAGAGTAATTTGATTTTTTTTGCCAGTTCTTCATTTTTCATATACATCCCATTATCACTCTGTTACAACAGCCTTTAAGAGCTCGTCATCCTTTATTTCATTCATCAATTCCCCCTTTATTGTTGCCACCTCTTCCCTTACCACCGCCTCAAGATCGGGGAAAACCTGCGCAAGAAAACCGATGCGATCGCCTTCTGTAAGAGACTCGAATTTCTTATACGCCGCCTCGTCGAGCTTCTTCATAAGCCGCAACGCCACCCGCTGCTCAACCACTGCAGCGATCCTATCTATCAAGACCACCTTTTTGTCGTCCGGCAGGTTCTCAATGCCAAGCGCAGTGATGATGTTGGAGTAGAACAAGTTGTTTTTTTCCATGAGAATTTATAATAACTTACTTTTTATATAATATCATATTTTTGCTCTATTTGCAACATTGTCCGGACGGAAGCATTATAAAAAACAAACGTGGATTGACTATTATACCTTTTTAGGTTACTATGTATACGTTCAAAACATAAACAAAAATAGTGGGGGAGGGCGGTAAATGAGATCTTTTATTTGCCTTGTCGCTTTTGTGCTGGCGATCATCCTGCTGGTATTTCTGCTGTCATCAATGCATGTGTGTTGCCCTGTCTGCAAAAGCGACAATACCATGCTGTTCGGAAGAGCAGAGATATGGATGTGCAAAGACTGCAATAATATATTTTTTATTTGGAACAGAGCAGACCCTCCTCCCCCGCCAAAAGGCGCACCGGGTCCGGAATAACCCCGGACCTTTTTAATCAATAAAAACAACGCCGCCAAAAATGGCGGCGTTGTTTGTGTGTTGCGGGGCCGGGATTTTTTCTCCCCCAGCGCTCGGCGCGTCTTTTAGACAGGCCTCGCGCTTCCTCTCCACCAAAGGCGGATAAACTCCACCCGGGTTTTCAAAAATATGAAGCAGTTCATATTTTTGAAATACCCTGCAAATCCCGACATACCCGACAACACAAAACCACCCTTTCGGGGTGGTTTTGCAAATTTGTTGCGGGGCCGGGATTTGCACCCGGGGCTGAGGCTTATGAGACCTCCGAGATCCTACTTCTCTACCCCGCGATCTGTGCGCACAGGAACTGCGCATATTCAGGTATACACGATTACAGAGAACTAATCAAGTGCCTCAAATTCCTTAAGCGATCTTTCGAACGTAGCTATGGCCCGCTGTACATCTCCGCGGGCAGTTTTTGAGCGCGTTTCATGCACCATCTGGTTCCGTAACTTATGCGCCCACCATACATCGTCAATATTGCTCAGCTGTTTGCTGTTTACCATCTTTAAACGTTCACCCATATCCTTGCCAGCAAAGCCCATGATCTTAAGCGTCTCATCAAATAATTTATCCGCATCCAAAAGCGCAAGTTTATAGTCCGCCTCATAGGTGCTTTGAGCCCGCTGCTGTATCTCCGTCCATTTCTTCAGCATTTTTTTCTTCGGCACCGTGAATGATTTCTGAGAGAAGGCTTCCGAGTATGCTTCCATTTTTGCTCCGAGTGCATTTGATTTGATCACCAAATATACAATGGCGGCAACCAGCACCACGCACAGTATCCCTGATGCAAGCTGTATACGAAAAAAAAGATGCGCCCACCGTTCGGAAGCAAAAAAATCAGCAATGGGATCTCCGATCACAGACGGAAGAATTGAATAGAGAGTGTCCATAAAATATAGTTCTATTTTGCGATAACCGCCTCAAGCTCTTTCGCCCTTTGGTGAAGCGCCGGCTCATCAAACCATTTACCGATAAGCTGTATCCCCACGGGGATCTTTTTTCCGCCGATATCAACAGCTCCCGCTTTCAACGAAAGAGCGGGAACACCCGCAATATTGATAGGCACCGTAAATACATCGGAAAGATACATGGATACTATATCGCTTTTTTCCCCGAAGGCAAATGCGGGGGTCGGGGCGGTCGGGGTCATGATAACGTCCACTGCTTCGAACGCTTTTTTAAAATCATCGACGATGCGCGTGCGCACTTTTTGTGCCTTCACATAATACGCATCATAGTATCCTGCCGACAATACATAGGTACCAAAAATGATGCGGCTTCTCACCTCGGCGCCAAAACCCTTTCCGCGCGAATCACGGTAAATATCAATGAGTTTTGATTCCTTTGTTCTTTTGGAAAATCCATACCGGATGCCGTCAAACCGCGCAAGATTGGAGGAAACCTCCGCCGGCATCAATATATAATACGTGGCAAGCGCATAATCAGTGTGAGGCAGGCTGATCGGAACGATCTCCGCACCCGTTAAAGAGCCATAGTTATCGATGGCCTTGCGCACTATTGCCTCAGTCGCCGCATCCATGCCCTCAATAAAATATTCTTCCGGCACGCCCACGCGTATCGGTCTTTGTTTTTTTTCTTCGCTGCCGGATTGGGTCGCCACCGTTGTCGCATCATACGGGTCTTTCCCGGAAATTGCATTAAATACCGTAAAAGTATCATCAACCGTTTTTGCCAGAGACCCGATCTGGTCAAATGAGGAGGCCATCGCCATAAGCCCATGTCGCGACACTGAACCATACGTTGGCTTTAACCCGACCACTCCGCAAAACGATGCCGGCTGGCGTATGGAACCGCCGGTATCCGATCCCAACGCATAAATACATTCATCAGCAGCCACCGCTGCAGCGGACCCGCCCGAAGAGCCTCCGGGGACACGCGTATGATCGTGAGGATTTCTTGTTTTTTGGAACGCTGAGTTTTCGGTGGAGGACCCCATCGCGAACTCGTCCATATTGGTCTTGCCCAAAAATACAGCCCCGGCCTCTTTTAGCTTCCCCACAACAGTCGCATCATAAGAAGCAATGTAATTTTCAAGTATTTTTGATCCCGCGGTACACGGGCTGTCTTTCAGAAGAATGTTGTCTTTCAGCGCCATGGGGATCCCGTCGAGCACCCCTCTCTCCCCGCCCTCAGCGCGGCGGGCATCGGACGCCCCCGCCTCTACAAGCGCCGAATCCTCAAACACCGCAAGATACGCGCAAATGGCATCATCTTTCTCGGCAATAGCATCAAGACAGGAACGCGTAAGTTCCACGGAGCTGATCTCTTTTTTTTGGAGCATTCCGCTCGCCTCCGCTATCGAAAGCGTGTTCAGCCGTTTCTTCATGACAGTATCTCTTTAATTTTCAGATGGTCGCCCTCTTTTTCGGGAAATGCATCAATAAGAATATCTCTTTCATGCACTTCCGCCGGAGCTCCTTCTTCCTCCGCACTATCCTCGCGCACGTCATTCACAACCGGCACAGCATGCGCCGTCGGGACAACATCACCTATGTCTATTGCATCGAGCTTTTTCACATATTCCAATACTCCCGCAAGGCCCATACTGAGCTTTTCTTTCTCATCTTCCGAGAGAGAAATACGGGAAAGAGCCGCAAGATATTCAATTTGTTCTTTTGAAATCATATGATCATATGCCCTTATAGTAATACTTCAAGAAAGCATCTTTGTAAATTCTTCTTCACTCAGAACGATCACTCCGAGTTTTTTGGCTTTTTCATATTTTGAGCCGGGGTGATCTCCCGCGACCACATAAGATGTCTTTGGGCTGACGCTTGACGCCACATCTCCCCCCAATTCACGGACTTTTTCTTTTGCGGTATCGCGCGTCATGGTCGTAAGCTCCCCCGTAAAAACAAACGTATTCCCCTTCAACGTCTGTTTTTTTTCTTTCGGTCTTCCTGTCATGCGGATACCCGCCTTCATCAGTTTTTCGATCAGTTTTTTATTCGCGGCATTGGAGAACCACCGCACAATACTTTTCGCCACGACCCCCCCGATGTCCTGTATAGCAATGAGATCTTCCTCCGACGCACGAGACAATGCATCAAGGCTGCCGAAGCGGCGGGCAAGATCGATCGCAGTTTCTTCGCCAACATGCTCGATCCCCAAAGCAAAGATCAGTTTTTGCAAAGCGATCTCCTTGCTCCGCTGGATAGCACCCAAAAGATTAGCCGCCGATTTTTCCGCAAAACGCTCAAGAATGGCAACGTCCTGGGGTTTTAACGCATAGATATCCGCCGCATCGGATACAAGACCGACATCCACGAGACGATCGATTATTTTTGGGCCCATCCCAACGATATTCATCGCCTTTTTCGACACAAAATGGTATAATCGCTCTCGTTTCCGGGCGGAGCAGTGCACATTGGTACATCGGTGTGCCGCCTCGCCCTCTTTTCTTTTCACTGCGCTCCCGCACACGGGACACTTTTTTGGCATATGGAATATTTTTTCTTTCCCTGTCCTTAAGCGGTCAAGCACCCGCACAATATCGGGGATAACATCGCCCGCGCGCTGCACGATCACCGTGTCGCCGATACGAATTCCAAGTCGCTTGATCTCATCCTCATTATGCAATGTGGCCCGAGTCACCATAACGCCCGCAACCGATACCGGTGCCAATACCGCAACCGGAGTGATCGCCCCCGTGCGCCCTACCTGCACAATGATATCGGAAACCGTGGTGGTGGACTCAACGCCCGGATATTTATATGCCACAGCGCCGCGGGGCGCTTTCCCCGCAACACCCAGCTTTTTGAAAAGTTCATTGCGATTCACGCGCACCACAATACCGTCGATCTGATGCGGAAGCTTTTCTCTTTTTTCTCGGATATATTCATGAAAAGCAAATACCTCCTCAAGCGTTCCGCATTCCCGCACAAGTTTGTCGGTCTTAAAACCAAGCGCAGCACATATCAGATGATCCTCGGCATGTGTTGTCTGTCCCATGTCCCCCACTAATTCATATGCGAGAAAATCAAGCTTCCGCGCGGCAGCAACCTTAGGATCAAGTTGGCGTATCGCGCCGGCCGCGGTATTACGGGGATTTGCATATTCCTCAAGTCCTTCTTTTCTGCGCGCCTTATTCACCGCCTCAAAAGCTTCCTTGGTCATATATACTTCGCCGCGTATCTCGATCGTTCCCTTTGCACAAATATTTTTCATCTGCTCCTGTATCTTCCCGCCAAGAACAGATGTGTGCGGCTCAAGCGTCAAAGGAATGGCAGAAATGGTCTTGATGTTGTTTGTGACGTCCTCGCCTACCATCCCATCACCACGCGTAGAAGCGACCCTCAACATGCCGTTCTCATAGGTAAGAGAAATGGCAAAACCATCGATCTTTTGTTCCGCAAAAAAAATGAGTGACGCCGAAGGAACCATTTTTTGTATGCGATCGCGCCACTTAACAACCTCTTCCTTCTCAAACACATCATCCAGCGACAACATCGGGCGATCATGCCTCACTTTCGAGAATTTCTCAAGCGCTGCCCCCCCCACTCGCTGTGTTGGTGAATCGGGCGTTACCAGTTGCGGAAATTCCCCCTCAAGCCGCTGCAGTTCGTGCTTGAGAGAATCAAGCGCATCGTCGGATATTTCTATCCGGTCCAGCACATGATACAGATACCGATGACGGTTTATTTCTTTCTTCAGTTTCTGAATGCGCTCTTTCGCATTTTTTTCTTTTTGTTGGTCATTCATACCACCTGCCCTCTACTTATAGCGGCTGTAACACTTCAATGGCGCGGTTCGTGTCTTTATATCTTCCGTTGGCTTTGATCCTTGCCGAGCGCGTCGACGCCCCTATGGTCAGATCAATGATCTCTACCGTTGCGGTCGCGTATGCATAACTATCCTCCAAAGAAAGAAACAATGAAACGCTGGTGCTCGGGATGGTAGTGGGCGTGGGCTCTCTTCTTGCCTCAATAAGCACGTTCTCCACAGCGGTATCGGCGACATAAAACGCTATCACTGAGTCCGCCATGTCCTTATTGATGCGCAGCTCGGAAAGAACAATATTCACCACCACCGCGCTGATCGACACAAACAAACTAAGAACAATAATGGTCAATAACAAGGCACTCCCGGTATTTTTATTGTGTTCGCGTAATGCGGTCATGATTATGATTGTAATTTTCGCGGAGCCACGGTGGTCTGTAAAAATATCTTTTTCATTGTTCCCCGGTATTCCACTTCGCCGGTAATAAGAACGGTAACCGCCGGCTGCCGCTGATCGGCAATACTTGATTCCGTTTTTGTCTTATCTCCATTGATAATAAAGGTGAGCCCCGTGATATTCACCTTATCCGAGTTCATCAGATGCACAAACGGCACCCCCCCGAGATCGCACTCCTGCCCGGCATCGCTGCACACCCTTCCTACTACATTTTTTCCCGCATCCCGCACCAGCATATACCTGACCAATTGGCCTTTATAGTTCAAAAACTCGAGTGTCGGATAATGCGTCGGATCGGCCTCGTTATATCCCATTGAAATATTCACCAACCTAAATGTATTACAGTCCACCCCCAACGGACAGATGGCCATCCGTATTTCCCGCGAAAGATACTCCGCGACATAACGCATTTCTCCCTGTGCTATCTGGTCGGCAAGTATTTTTCGGTATCCGCCAATGAATTGAATAACACTTCCTATGATCATCCCGCTCAGCATGATAAAAACAAACCCGGCAACAATAAGTTCCATCAGCGAAAACCCGCGTTCATGTGTCCGTTGTTTTTTGAGAATATCCATATTATTTATCCTGGCGATTCCAGTCTCTTAAACGCTCCATGATCTCAAACTCCTGATAGCCCGAGGTGCTTGTTGCTGATTTCCACCTGATCCGTGATCGGATCTCCAGCTCGTTGTCTGATATTTTTTTCAGATAAATGGTCCTTTTATAATCCGACTCCACACCCCCCAAATAGGTCCTACACGGCGGATTTGAGGCGTGGTCATAAATGTAACCGACCGGACGAGAAGCATCCGCGCGCGCATCATCGAAGTAATAACACAAAAAGATATCCTCATAGTTCGCAAGCAGCCCGGACCGAAAATCAGTAATGTATCCGTCTGGATTGAGCACAGTATCGTCCACGCTGTAATCGCAGGTGGTATTGGTAGCGCCGGAAACATCAATGGCAAGATTGCACCCGGTAAGACTGTCCGACCTCCAATTCCTGCCGTTGATCCAGTTCTCATCACGAATATTCCTGACGATCTCAATGCCCTCTTGCGCCAGATAAATGGCCGTCAGCTTTCCTGCGCTTTTATATGACGTTCTTAAGGTGTCCGAAACAAGCGTCATGACCGCAACGATCCCCACCAGGAACACGAACAAAGCAGCTATGGTCTCTGCAAGCGTAAATCCTCTTTGGTTTTTACTGCGTTCTGACATATCGATATTCTTTAGTCCATCGTATCAATTCTTCCGCTGGTATGGATCGTTATCGGGAAAAATGCCGTGCCGTCGGCAGAATATAAATTGATGGTAAGCGACGTATAATCGCATTGCAATGGCTCCAAAAGATATGACCCCCGGCAGATGGTGATGCGCGGATCCGGCGCAGTGAACAACACCGACCACTCCAGCGAATTAACCCCTGAAATAGTGCCGCGCTTGGGGGCAAATGCATTGGCCGAACCCGTTCCCAGCCCTATCGTCACGCCCCCGGGAAGAGACTTCCGTTCGATCTTTTCTCCCGTCAAGATGCCGCAATCATCGGTACAGCTATTGTTACAGTGCCGCGAGCTGTCTTTATCATAAAATACCGTAACACCGTTCCTTGTTGTCGGCATGGCCGCATTCAGGAACACGCCGACATTCCCGGCCTTTTGTCCGCCCGAGAATGTACATCCCTGGAATATTTTTCCGGACAGAGCATCGCTTTGCGCCCTCCTAAACATAGAAACCAGCTCGTTCCCCGCTAGGCGCGCTTTTTGGACGCTCTGCGCTGCAGAATACCGGGAGATAACGATGGTCGACATCAATATAAGGAAGAACATCGTCACCATGAGCTCCATGACCGAAAGTCCTTTTTGTTTTATACCGGGTTTTCGCATAGTTGATGCTTGCCGCAAACCACAATTATGAGACGCCGTATAATAAATATATATTTATTTCATTCATGACATGCAAATACCAGCCGGAGAGCGCCGTCCCATAAAAAAATGCAATGAAGGCACCGGCGATCAAAAACGGCCCAAAGGGGATCTCGCTTTTTATTTTTAGCCCGGAAAACACCATCAATAGAACGCCCACCACAGATCCCAGAAAAAATGCGAGCATCAATCCAACGAATGTGTCCCGGGGCCCCAGCAAGAACCCCAAGAGCATCACCAACTTCACATCGCCAAAACCCATCCACGTACCGCGCGAGAAATAATAGATGGACCAAAAAAACACCGCCGCGCCCGCCGAAGCGATAACGCCGAGCACAACATACGAGTGGGCAGAGGCCAGGCATCCGGAAAAAATATCCCTCTGTACCGCATAAAAAAATGAAACGAACATCGCCGGAAACAAATATTCATCGGGGATGATCTTATTCCGAAGATCATAGACAAAAATGATCACAAAAAAAGAATACAGCACCACCCAAAATAACATCTCGATCAGCAGACGCCCGCCCATCACATAGGTTGACGAGAGCAATGCCCAGATCAAAAGAAAACCGAGCCCGGTGGCCGTTTCCACCAGGAAATATTGCATTGATATCGAGCGCTTGCAGCCGCGGCACTTCCCGCCTTGCAAAAGATAGCTCACGAGCGGAAAAAGCTCATACCAGGCAAGTTTTTTTTTGCAGGAAGGGCAATATGATGGCGTCCATATCATGTCCTCCTCTTTTTCCGTGCGTAATACCACCACATTCAGAAAACTCCCGGCCAACAGCCCGAACACAAAAACAATGATATTTACCATTCCATCAAGTGTCATACACAGTGATTTACCATGTCCATAGTATACACTACCGCAAGCCGACAGCCAAAATATCGCACCATAATAAAACCCCGCACAAGGCGGGGTTTTATGGTTAGCTTCTGCTGTAAACCGATTACGGCTTTACATCATAGCAGTAGGTTGCTGCAGGCGTCGGACCACCGGCCTCAATGCAATATGATGAATCTGCGCCGTTGAAACCAAGAGCAGTTCCGGAGGGGAAAAAGTATATCGGGCTGCTCGCTCCGCAACCGCCGACCGCAGACGAGTTACAATCGGCATCGCCCTGCAGCGAGATATTGTCGGAATTCTCGAGATTCCCGCCCAAGTGATATTTATTGGGGGTAGTATCGGGAGAAAACGCATACCGATAGGCGTCGGAATTTGACGGATCGGTCGGGACCTTGCTCATGAA
>Ga0172379_10000816_pt1 | contig 72480 bp, 65 predicted proteins | sample GrowelOW334metaG_FD_119756 | JGI IMG/M metagenome (GOLD analysis project Ga0172379, IMG submission 119756) | Groundwater microbial communities from an aquifer near a municipal landfill in Southern Ontario, Canada - Groundwater well OW334 metaG | ecosystem: Environmental > Aquatic > Deep...
AATATCTGCATTCGCTTTTACGAAGCAAATAAACACCACCCAACTCAAAACAAGCAAGTTGGCAAAACCGGCAATATCAAATTGAAAACCAGACTGACCCTCTAACGCATCATCAAGCATTTCGGTAATATCGACTACATCGACTACCGAAACTGCCACACACAACGCAAACATAACCAATGCCAGCAAGGCCACGCGAACGCACTTCGTTTTGAAAATGGACATATTCGTCACTTCGTCCAAAATTTACTTCGTTACTATAATACCGTAAAGACCCCTCATCGTCAAGCGAATTAATGCAGATTATTGGATAATACAGGGCGTTATCGAACGATATTTCAAAACATTATTAATTATGATAAATATTTTGCAGGATAAATAATCATTCTGCAGAACTATATATTTGTACAACTCCTGATTTTGCGCGCGCGGATATTCTGATTGGAGCACAAGATGAAAGACACCGGCTGAGAAATGGCGCTGTCATGCGCATGATGTGATAAATAATACGAATATTACCGGCCATACCCGCCGCGTGCGCCGCCGCAGTTATTTTGACTCGTTTTCCGGAAAATCCATAGTCAAAATAAATTGCAGGAGTAAAATATCATGAATAAACTATTAGACGAAGCCATACAAGAACTGCGTGAAAAACGCGAACAATACATCAGCGCCCACGATGCCGATTTCGTCGCTGATCTACTAAAACTGGTCGATGTGTATTACACCAACGAACCAGCCGCAAAAAAAACTTGCTAACAACCAAGTAATTTCAAAAAATGCTGCACCCCAAGCGGCATTTTTTTATTTTCCGGCGCTAAAAACCACACCTGAAATGTTTTCGCTTTAATACATTTAACAATAATCGCCATTTTTCGAAAATCATTTATTTTTCCGGTTGCACCACCGTTGCACCAAAACAAAAAACGCCTCCGAGGCGAAAACCCCAGAAGCGTTGATTTCATTGTGGTGCCGAAGGCCGGAGTCGAACCGGCACGCCCGAAAGCGTCTGATTTTGAGTCAGGTGCGTCTGCCAATTCCGCCACTTCGGCTTGCTACTGTATTGGAACGTTTCATATACTATCATTAGACGATAACGGTGTCAAGATATAAAACTACTTTTTTCTTCGGCCAACAACAATTTTACTGTTAATTTCTAAATACAGCATACGATTGTTCTACTTATCAACCTCAAAGCGTGCAGGCTCCATCTACACTCAAAACGGTGCCGTTAATATACTTGGCGTCATCTGAGGCAAGGAAGGCGAATGCCGCAGCAATTTCTTCCGGTTCGCCAAGACGGGCGGCAGGAATCTTGACTATAATTTTCGAATCTAATACTTCCTGGGGAATTTTTTTGACCATTTCGGTTGCAACAAAACCTGGCGCCACACAATTAAACCGGATTCCCGATTTTGCCATTTCCTTTGCCCACGACTTAGTCATACCGATTACGCCCCATTTGCTGGCAGCATAGTTAGTTTGACCAAAATTACCGTATAAACCAACAACCGAAGTCGTGGTCAACACCACGCCGTTTTTTTGTTCGAGCAAATATGGTAAAACGGCCGATGTACAATTAAATACTCCGGTAAGATTTACATCAATTACCGACTGAAAAGCCTCCAAAGTCATTTTTTTCATAGTCGCATCTTTAGTTATTCCGGCGTTGTTAATTAAAACATCAATTCGCTTGAAAGCTTCTATTGTCGTTTTTGCCATTTGTACGGTACTTGCCTGATCGGCAACATTGACTTTTACATAAATTGCTTTGCTACCAAGCGCTTCAATTTCTTTAACCGCCTGACTGCCGTCAGAATAATCAGCAATAACTATTTTAGCGCCTTCTTCTGCGAAACGCAGAGCTGTTGCTTTACCAATACCGGCCGCTCCTCCGGTAATAATAACTACTTTATCTTTTAAGCCTCTCATTTTCAGCAAACCTCACACTATATTCGTTCTACAATTAAGGCCGTGCCCTGTCCGCCGCCGATACATAACGTTGCCAAACCAATTTTTTTATTGCGTGCTTCCAACGCATGCAACAACGTAACCAATATCCGTGCTCCACTTGCGCCCACCGGATGGCCGATTGCTATGGCCCCACCGTTTACATTTACTTTCTCAGCATCAAAGCCCAATTCACGTCCAACCGCAAGGAATTGAACGGCAAAGGCTTCATTTGCCTCAATTAGGTCGATATCGTTTATAGTCATATTGGCTTTTTTTAACGCTTTGCGTACCGCTGGCACCGGACCCATGCCCATAATTGCCGGATCTACTCCGCCAGACGCATAAGCTATAATACGCGCCAGTGGTTTTAAACCAAGTTCAGCCGCCTTTTCTTCACTCATTACAAGTAAAGCCGCAGCACCATCGTTAATTCCCGAAGCATTTCCAGCCGTAACCGACCCCCCTTTGTTAAACGCTGGACGCAATTTCGCTAATGCTTCAAGTGTAGCTCCTGCGCGCGGATATTCATCAGTATCAAAAGTTGTTTCACCTTTTCGTGACTTTATCACAATCGGCATAATTTCTTTCTTGAATGAGCCTGCGGCAATCGCATACTCAGCTTTATGTTGAGATGCTAACGCTAATTCGTCCTGATCGGCACGAGTGATACTATATTTTGACGCAATGTTTTCTGCTGTAACACCCATATGATAATTATTAAGCGCACACATCAAACCATCTCGCAGCATACTATCGACCATCTTTACATCACCCATTTTACTGCCCCAGCGTGCAGTTTGAGCAAGATAAGGCGCATTGGTCATACTTTCCATTCCGCCTGCCAACACAACTTCTGCATCACCGGCAGCTATCGCCTGTGCCGCTAAAGCTACCGATTTCAACCCCGATCCGCAGACTTTATTAATAGTGAAAGCAGTTGATTCTTGTGGAATACCAGCCCGCAGCGCAGCCTGGCGCGCAGGATTTTGCCCTAATCCTGCCTGCAAGACATTCCCTAATATCGTTTCATCTACTTGTTTTGAGTCAACACCAGCGCGAACCAATGCTTCTTTTATTACAAGCGTTCCCAAGTCAACAGCCGAAAACGATGCAAGGCTACCACCAAAACTTCCCACAGCGGTACGAACAGCACTGACTATTACAGCTTTCTTCATTTTTCCTCCAATACTTAAAAAACATTTAGTAATATATTGTTGCTTCTCTAATTAAAAGTATTCGACAGGATTAACGCTTTTCCTGCCGAATACTTCATAAATTATTGATATTTTCTAAAACTCTAGATACTTCGATATAAGCCAACTACTTTGCCGATTAAAGAAACATTGTCAAAATACATTGGTTGCATGTGATCGTTTTCCGGTTGCAACCTAATGCGATTACTTTCGCGATAGAACCTCTTTACAGTGGCCTCCTCGTCATTAACTAACGCAACGACAATATCGCCGTTGTTAGCTGATTGTCTTTTCTGAACGATTATCAGATCGCCATCAACAATTCCGGCGTTAACCATGCTGTCACCTTGTATTTTCAACATAAACAAATCCGATTCTTTACCAATCAAACCAATTGGCAACCTAAATTGCTCTTCAATATTTTCGATGGCAGTAATTGGTTGACCAGCGGTAACATTACCAACCAGCGGTACCAAAACTGTCCGCTCAAATGTTTCACTCAGCTCACTCGACAATTGCAACGAACGTTTTTTGCCGTTTTCAAATTTTAAATAGCCAAATTGTTTTAATTTCGCTAAATGTGTATGCACTGTAGCTGTTGAACTCAACTTACAAGCGTCGCAAATTTCACGTATTGAAGGCACAATACCTACAGTCTGCTTCTCCTCAATAATAAAATCTAAAATTTGTTGCTGTTTTTCGCTGATATCAATATTTTTTTTTCTACCCACATATCCTCCTACGAACATTTATTCGTTTTTTAGTTGACAAAAAAAACGTTTCTGCTATGATTATATCAACGAACATAATTTCGCGCAAGTAGGAGGAGAAGAAAATGACACATATTATTTCTCGGTACTCAGCAAAAAACGCGCCGCCTATAACCAAGCGACGCGTCAAAAGAAACGGAAGAATATTTTTCGCAATATTGATTTTAGTGATCATCGGTTATGCTATGGGGATTATGACATCGTTGGCATTTTCTTATCAGTCGCATAACGAGCCGATTACTTACATCAACGAAACAGTAAGACGCGGGGACACGCTATGGACGATAGCTGACCGTTATTGTGACAACAGCACTAACATTCAAGAATACATTCATAAAATTGCCAAATTGAATAATTTAGACAGTAACTACAGTTTAGCACCCGGACAGGAGTTGCTTATACCTACTGCTGAATCTGCCAAACACAACTGATATCCTGTTTACCAAAGTGTTGCAAGCCACTTAGCTTCATAATAATCATAGAGTTGGTCGGCGACAAGCCGGCCGGAAACTCTATTACCACACTGCTGAGATCTTTTATAAATATACGGGTTGGATAAAAAGTATTACCTTGCGCATCAATTGCAGTAGCATTTTTTAACAAATATTTACGTATTATATTGATTTTGTCCTGATAATTTTGTGCAAGCTGCACGTCATAACCAGTCGGGTCTCCTAACCCATCCATAGAACCGTCGTTAACATCGTAGGACACGAAAATATCTTCGCTTACATCCGAGCGAAGTTTTAACAAAAACACGCTCTTGGTATCATTAATAGTCGGATTAGCAGCAATATATTGATTGATTTTATCAACCCAGCCATTATCTTTAATTAAATCGTCAGTAGCACGCAACAATCCATCCAAATACGTAGCTTTTACTGCAATTTTCGCTTCGTCGTAATAAGCATCATTAATATTGGCGTATTTGCCATATTCTGTTGACCACATTACTACACTGTTGGCATACGGCCCTACTCCGGGTTGCTGTGAATTAGAAATAATTCCTTGTGAGTGATCGAGATAATAGGTATCCATAACCGGCATATTGGCTGAAGTCATGCTCGGCTGTTCATCTTTGTTACGCTGTAACTGAATGTAGCACGAACGGCTTTCTGTCAACCTACCCAAGTAGTTAGCATATTTTTCATTTTGCAACGGTGCGGAATAATCAATCATCGTATTGAGTTTCATCGGCACCGATGCACTATCACCACATCCGCCTAAAATTAACGTTAGTAGCAGAACAAAAATTAGCGCAATTATTTTTTTCACGTATACTCTCCTCAACATTTCTCCCAGATAGTTTAACAAAAAACACTGAACTTTGCACCATAAACCATTTGATAGCAAAATTTTATTTATATCCCTGTTCGCATGCGGTATAATAGCGATTATGTTAGAGGTGGACATGCAAACAAATAAAATAAAAATTGTTACTGAGAATCGTAAAGCACGTCACGATTTTCATATTATCGAAAAATACGAAACCGGCATCGCATTGACCGGCACTGAAGTTAAAAGTCTGCGTCAAGGAAAATGCAATCTTCAAGACAGTCATGTAGCGGTTAATAAAAACGTTGAACTTATACTTTGTGGTTGTCATATTAGTCCGTACGAACAAGGTAATATTAATAATCATGAGCCGTTGCGCGAACGAAAATTATTGATGCATAAAAGTGAAATATTAAAACTTTTCAGCAAAACCCGTGAAAAAGGACTTACGCTTATCCCGCTAAAGATGTATTTTACCCGCGGAAAAGTCAAAGTGGAAATTGCGCTTGCCAGCGGTAAAAAGCAGCATGATAAACGCCAAGACATTGCCGAACGTGACGCCAAACGCGATATCGCCCGAATAATCAAATCCGATAGCCGGAACGAATAGAGCGATTCTGTTGATATTTTTATTGTTTTGTGGTAGTGTATGCACAAGCAAATTGATCTGTCATGTTAATTTGTTAACCGTCGGGGGCGTACTGGTTTCGACGGGAGTGGTTGTGGCACGGTAAGCAAGTCGGGATCCCACCAGCCCGTAATACGGTGGAACCAATTTAAACGCAAAAAATAATTACGCTTTAGCAGCTTAATCACTGTTAACCCTCTACCGCTTCACTCCCGCTGTCGCGGCTGAGGGTCATTATGCGGGATTACTGATGATAAACACCCGTATATCGTCAGGAAATTTTCGGGAGTAGGATTGGACATACCTGGTTGTGGGTGTGTTTCGTTCGAAATTTGATTGCAACCTGAACTTGGAGAAAACCGTGTGGTGATGCTTTCGGACAGGGGTTCGACTCCCCTCGCCTCCACCAAAGTAGTGCTTATTCAAAACCTTTGAAGGTTGATATGCAAAGGTTTTTTGATTTGGAAAAGATAACGAAAAGTCACGCAGCGGGTTAATCCCACGCGCGGCTTTTTTTCAATGTTATAGACAGACGCGAAATATTAAATGGGCGGTAACTATAAATGATGATATTGGAAAGACGTTTTGCAGTATTTTTTTGCTTAACTACTTTGATGCTTTTGGGATTATTTTTGTTTTGGATTTACTCTATTGAACAAAAATCGCGTGATGAATTTGAAAGCGAGATTGTCAATCATGTAATTCCGGCTACCAACAAGGAAAAATTTGCTGACGTAGTGGTGGAAATATTTGATTTAAAAGACTTCGATACCCGTAAGGGCAGCTATGTTATCGATTCCAGTTTAAAGATAGTTTATGACCCTGCTGAAATACCAGAAAATTATCGCTTCATGGTCTACAACGCGCAGATATTATTTCAGCAAAAAGTAAAACACGATAAGTTGCCAAATGGTAAATATCGCGATATGTATTTGATGTCGACAACCCACAATTTTACGCCAATAATTGAGGACTACCCGCTCGATCAACAAGCGCTGACCTATGATCTAATGAGTCAAAATCCGTTCGATCCATATTCATTTAGAATATCAAAGCTAATTGTCCCAGATAATTTAAATTTTGGAAGTTACGCGCTGCTGTCTTCGGGTACCGCTTTGCAAACGGCCAAGTTTAATCTTGACGACAACTTGAATTATACTACATATGTATCGCGCGCTTATATGGTCATTGAACATAGTGGTTTATTGACTTATTTTCGCGCGTTTCAGTTGCAGATTGTAAGTGTTATTTTAGCCTTGGTTTCATTTATCAGCATTAGCGATAGCGCGCGATTCGGTGCAATCATCGGTTCAATATTCGTTTCCATGAACACAATCAGCAGTTTATGGGGACGAATTAGAGAAGGGACGTCGATGACAATTTTAGACATTGAAAGTTTCTATTATCTGCTTGTGATAGTAGGTGTGTTAGTAATGGTTTCAATAAATTCACGTAATCGATACAATATGGACCAACTAGCTAATAAAATGTCAAGGCTACGCGACACTAATGAAGTTGAGTATGATAAATTAGCAACAGAAAAAGAATTGTATGAAATTTTAATTAAAAAGTATGATAAATTGGCAATAGTGTCGCTTAACATTATGTTCTGGGGCTTCTTTTTCGGCGCTTATTGTATTTCTGCCTTCTAAGATGAGATTCGTCTGAATAAATAGCAACAAAAAACGACCTTAACGGCCAATGTCATTAAGTTAAGGACGGCAAAACTTAAATGAGACAATAGAAAAGACAGTGGGATTGAGAAATAACAGTCTGCTGTCTTTTTTTGTCTGTATTTGAGCACGACAAAGAAGCAGATTGCCATCTGCCGATAAAAGATCTATATTAATAGGGAGATTATGCTACGCGATACAGAAAACTCACGTTTGACTTGGGCTTGACTTTGCTAGAGTCAGTGCACCCTGGTCTGACAGGAAGAAGGTTTTTCCGTATCAGCATCTCGACAATTGGTGGAGATATATCAGAATGGAATCGCAGAAAACGCCGGCATATGTGGATTGCCAGCGTATAGTTCACTTGGTATACGTGCTTTGTGTTTTTTTGCTGGATCACCACATGCGTTGTGATGATTTCGCAGAAGTTATAGAGTAGCAGCCGGGCAAAGATTTCCTGCTTGATATACTCCACCTTTTTTGCGTGGAAACAGGTTAGGCCGATTGCATATTTCAATTCGCGGAAAGACGTTTCGATTCCCCAGCGCATACCGTATAGCTTTTTGAGTTCATCTGGCGGGAACGCATCACTAGGCAGATTGGTGATAACGCATTCACATGTATCAGCTATGAGCGGGAACCGCACGAAGCGCAGAGTAATCGGATAGAAATCATTTTGATTCAAAAAATCGAAGGTGCTGGTTGCTAGAAGAAGCTTATAACCAGGATACGCCTTTGCCAGGACTGTCTGCTTGCGTGTCAGAGTCAGGTGCACTTGTGTATCGAACGAACCCGTTTTCGGTAGTCCGAAGCTACAAACCATACCACGGCCAGCATCCCTTACACGTATAAGGTAATACATACTTTTTTGTTCTGCGTGGGCGTAGATGTTGTAGCATTCATAGCCGCGATCCGCGATGAATATTGTCTTTCCCCCGGATGAACACCTGTCGATCATGTCCGCCATGGCACGGTACTCATTGTTGTATCTTCCCGGTTGGATAACTGCGTCAACGTACCGTCTGCTGCGCAGATCGTACAAGGCGTTAAGATGGAGTTGATTAAAGCCCTTTTCACCGGGGTTCGACTGGAAATAGTTTTCGCGATCGCTTGGATTACATGCAATGTTCAAGTCCGTGCCGTCACAGGCAAGCAATCGATATCCACGGTATGTTTGATATTTATCAAAAGCTTTGTTGAGCTCTTGAAAGAGAAATTCCAACGCTTTCGGCAGTATCTTTTCACGCTGCTGGTTAAAGGCCGACACCGTCGCTGTGTCAGGATTGTACCGGAAAAGTTCCAAGAGTTCTTTTTTCAGGCTACCGCTTTCCATTGCAATCAGACAATGAATGGTTGTCTCGAAGTCAAGTTTTCGTTTTCTCGTAAAATCACTCCCTGGTTTGCGCACAAACTGTTCGGTACAGGCCGACATCGCTTGAATTTTGTCCAACAATATTTGCTTCACACTTTCAGAAAACTCCATGGCAACAACCTCCAGAAAATATTCTTTCAAGAGGCTGCGCCGCATTTTTATGCCTGTTTGTCAACTTTTTTTGTATAAAAAAAGAACCAAGTACTTCGTACTCAGTTCTTTTAGTGATTCTTATATATTCCTTAACTTAATAACATTGCCTTAACGGTCGTTTTTTTGTTAATTTTATACTCCGGCTTTTGCAAAAGTGTCACTGACAATTTGCTTGGCCTCGTCTTGAATTTTTTGCAGATGATCGATGCCCTTGAAGCTCTCAGCATAAATTTTATACACATCTTCGGTACCGGATGGCCGGGCAGCAAACCAACCATTTTCTGTGCAAACTTTTAGGCCACCAATATCAGCATTGTTGCTCGGTGCCTTGGTAAGTTTTGCTGTAATTGTTTCGCCGGCAAGAATCGAAGCCGTAACCTGTTCCGGAGACAGCTTTGATAGTACTGCCTTTTGTTTGGAATTTGCCACCGCATCAATGCGCGCATACACCGGACTACCAAACTTTTCTGTTAAATCACGATAATGCATGCCTGGATCGCGACCAGTTTTAGCCGTAATCTCTGCCGCCAATAAACACATGATTATTCCATCTTTATCAGTGGTCCAAACTTTACCGTTTTTACGCAAAAATGACGCTCCGGCACTTTCTTCGCCACCAAAACCAAACGAACCATCCACCAATCCGTCCACAAACCATTTAAAACCGACCGGCACTTCTGCCAATCGACGACCAAGCGAATGCGCAACGCGATCGATCATCGAAGAACTGACCAAAGTTTTACCAATAGCAGCATCGCTTCTCCAACCGCTACGATTTTGGAATAGATAATTTATCGCTACTGACAAATAGTGATTAGGGTTCATTAACCCGACGCTTTTAGTTACAATACCGTGACGGTCAAAATCCGGATCATTACCAACGGCTAAATCATATTGATCTTTTAATTCAATTAAACTGGCCATGGCATAAGGCGAAGAACAATCCATGCGAATTTTACCGTCGGCATCGACAGTCATAAAACTAAAAGTTGGATCAGGATAACCATTGATTAAATCAATATTTAATCCATAAGCTTCAGCAATCGGTTGCCAATAACCAAGACCGGCTCCACCAAGCGCATCGGCACCGATTTTTAAACCAGCTGCCTTAATTACATCCATATCAATAACATTTTTTAAATCATCAACATACGGTGTAATATAATCATGCTCATGCACGTTTGGTTGTTTTAACGCCTTTTCATACACCATGCGCTTCACGCCAGTGTTTCCGGCTTTCATATACTCGTTGGCTTTGTCAGCAACCCATTTAGTAATATTAGTGTCTGCCGGTCCGCCATTGGGCGGGTTGTATTTAATTCCGCCATTATCCGGCGGATTGTGTGAAGGTGTAATAACTATACCATCAGCCATTCCGACCGTACGATTGTTGTTATAGGCGAGAATTGCATGCGATATTCCTGGAGTCGGTGTGTAATTAAATCCTTTAGCTCGCATAGTTTCGACACCATTTGCAGCCAAAACTTCAATGGCCGAAATAAACGATGGTTCAGATAAGGCATGAGTATCAAAACCGATAAATAACGGACCATTGATTCCTTGCGCGCTTCGATAGTCGCAAATGGCTTGGGTTATCGCGTGAATATGTGCTTCATTGAATGTGCCATGAAAAGAATTACCACGATGTCCGGAAGTGCCAAAAGCAACTAACTGCGCCGGGTCATTAACGTCCGGCCGATTTGTGTAATAGGCGCTAATCAAGCGCGGCACATTGACCAAAAGTGATTTCGGTGCCTTTTTTCCTGCAAATGGACTTAGTGACATAATAATACCTCCGAATATTTTTACATGGATATTTTAGCATAACTAACTCTAAATATATATCGTTTGTCCGATTTATTAGCAAAAATACCCGTCGATCTAAAACCGACGGGTACAGTGTATAACATCTATTCTTGTTTTTGCGGCGGCTGAATACGAAACGCAAAGGCGTACAAAGCCGGCAGGAAAATCAGTGTCAGCGCTGTAGCGACAATCAAACCACCGGCGATTGCCACCGCCATTGGCCCCCAGAAAATATCCGACATCAAAGGAATAAACCCGGCAATCGCCGCTGTCGCGGTTAGCAGTATCGGCCGGAATCGCATAATTGCTGCATCTATAATCGAATCATACGGATGTGCGCCTTCAATAATTCCTTCACCGATTTGATGGATAAGTATTACCGAATTACGGATTATCATTCCGGCAAGCGCAATAATTCCCAGATTAGCAACAAACCCCATCGGCGCCTGCAACGGCAACATCGCCGCCACTACGCCGATAATCCCTAACGGAGCCGTCAAAATTACTAAGGCAGTTTTTCCCATATGCTGTAGCTGACACATCAACAGGAACAATATTACCAAAATCATCATCGGATATACGGCAGTCAGAAAAGCAGCCGAACGTTGACTGTTTTCCAAGTCGCTGCCGCAGTCAATACCGTAACCTGACGGCATCGACTTAATCAGGTCCGCTGCCTGTTCGTAAATCTGCAACTCGACATCATTACCGGTGAATCCGGTGTTAACGTTAGTACTTACCGTGACAGTAGGCACAAGGTTGCGGCGGGCAATCAAGCCATATTCCGCGCCATAGCTCAGATCAGCAATCTGGCTGAGCGGAATATAAGTATTATTTGTTGTAAACACTTGGATATTCTTAATCCGATCGATATCATTAATATTCAGCTTGGCATCTTTTTGCCGAATCGTGACAATTGCATCCTGATCCTGCTTATAAAATTGGGTCGCAGGAACTCCGGATAAGCTGCTCTGCAGATTATACGACAAGTATTCAGTTGTAACTCCAAGCTGACGAGCGCGAATCTGATCAATAGTCAGGTTGAGAATTTTGCTCTTTTCGTACCAGTCATTATTTATAGAGCTCTTATCGACACCCGGATGCTTGAGCATGATCTCTTTTAACTTTAGTGAATATTCCTGCACAGTATCCGGGTCATAACCATATACCCGAAACTGAACCGGATACTGAGACGGCGGACCATTGGAAATTACCCAGGGGTGAACTATTGCCTCTGGCATCTGCGGCGCAATCTTTTCGTTCACCATTTTCATCATTTCTTCGCGCGCCGGTTCATCGGCCATTAATAGCACCATTTCGCTGAAATTAGTATCATCGTCGGTTGTATTAAAGGTTAAAACAAACCGCGGTGCGCATTGACCGACATATACTGAATAATTGACAACTTTTTTCCCAAGCGGATTGTCGCTTTTTTTGAGATCTTCAATTATTTTCATTAATTTCTTCGAAGCTGTTTCCGAAGCATAAATCGATGAACCAAGCGGTAATTGTACATCAATAATTACTTCACCGCGATTGGACGCCGGAAAAAATTCTTTGGGAACAAAGCGCATCGAATACGCTGCCACCGCAAACACCAGAAAAGTTACGATAATTACTTTCAAGCGATGATGCAATGCCCAAACCAACGCAGCACGAAATTTTGTGTTGAAAGTTTTCATCATCTTTGATTCTTCTTTGGCATGGCCGACGCTTTCTTTCATGATATGATAACCAAGTGTCGGAATTATTGTAACCGAAGAAAACCAGGATACAGTCAATGAAACTCCAACAACAACAAACATACCAAAGCAGAATTCAGAAGCCTGTCCAGCAGAAAATCCGACCGGCATAAATCCAGCAACAGTAACCATGGTACCGGTAAACATCGAAAGTGCAGTAACTTTGAACGCTGCACTGGCAGCATCAAATTTCGTCCACCCCTCACTTAGCTTCTTCTCCATCATCTCCATCGCGATGATAGCATCGTCTACCAGTAATCCTAACGATATTATCAACGCCCCGAGAGTGATACTGTTTAGTCCTTGACCGAGTGCCTTCATGAACATGAATGTTGCAAAAAGCACCAGCGGAATACTGAGGGCTGTAACAATGCCCGCGCGACCGCCAAGGCTGATAAAACTGATTACCAAAATAATAATTATCGCCAGTGCCAGAGTGGTAGTAAAATCACCGATGGACTCGGCGACAATTTCACCCTGGTCAGTAATCTTTTCAAGTTTGACACCACGAGGTAATGTTTTTGAATTGATTTCTTCGCGCATTTTTGCCAAATTTGAACCAAGATTAAGAATGTTACCACCGTCAACCATTGATACCGCAATAGCAACGCAGCGATTGCCGTTGTAATAATATTCGTTCTGCGGCGGATCATCATAACCTCCGGTAATAGTGGCTATATCGCCAAGTTTAAACGTTTTCGCGTTGACAATAATACCGATATTCCGGATTTGATCAAGATTTTGGAAGATTCCATTGACGCGCAGAAAAATATTCTGACCGTTGGTATAATCCATACCGCCTGCCAAAACTGCATTTTGTTGCTTTAACTGATCATAAATCGACGTTGGGTCGATACCGAGTGTTGCCAGTTTTTGGTTGTTCAAATCGACATAAATCATATTATTCGGCGCGCCGATCACTTGTACCTTGGATACATCCGGAATCTGAACCATCATTGTACGTAGGCGGTTAGAAGCGATATCGTTCAGATCAGATAGCGAATACTCACCGTTAGTAGTCAGAGCAAACATATTGCCGTAAACGTCGCCAAAATCGTCGTTAAAGTAAGGCCCCTCCACTCCCTGGGGTAATGTTTGAGCAATATCAGATACCATATTACGGACTTTTTTCCATAAGACAGGCAAATCTTTTGACGGATAAGGATCGTTAATGTTGACATATATAACCGCTTCGCCAGCACGGGAGTTGGAATTCAAATAACGCAAACCCGGCGTCTGTTGCAGCTTGTTTTCGATTTTTTCAGTTACCTGATCAGCGACCATTTGCGCCGAAGCACCTGGCCATTTGGCGCTTACCGTCATCGTTCTGATAGTGAAAGTCGGATTCTCCGCTCGACCAAGGCTAAAATACGCAAATATTCCGCCGATAGCCAGAATCAGAATAATGAAAAACATAAACTGCTGGTTATTGAGCGCAATTTCGCTTAAATTAAAACCGCCTTTTTTGTGTTCACTCACTTACATCACCATCCTAAGCGTCGGGATTGGTCATTCCATTTGGCAACCTTCGAACCATCCAGAATCGTAATGACCCCGGAATTAATAATTGTTTCACCTGGTTTTAAGCCACTAGTAACTTCTATGTTGTTGTTGGCACCATAACGTCCAAGCGTGATTTCGCGCTTGTGAGCAATGCCGTCTTCAACAACCCACACATAAGGTTTATTGGTGTTGTCCTGCACCAAAGCCTCAAGCGGAATAAAGATAATTTTTTCATTCATAGACGATAGCAAATTAACTGTACAAGTCATACCGAGGCGCAATTTTTCAGGGCGCTGATCCAACGTTATCCGCGCTTTAAATGTGCGGGTTGTCGTATTAGCCGAACCGCTTATTTCACGAATCGTACCGGCCATTTCTGGCACACTGCTTACCCATGAATAAACTTTTACCCGCGTTCCAATATCAAACAACGCCCGCTCACGTTCACCGAGTTCAATTTGCGCATCCCATTCTTTCAAATAACCCAGCCTTACTACTCCTTGCCCGACGTTCACAACATCGCCAATATCGGCGATAATCTGCATAACTACAGCATCGCCGGGTGCGATCAAGTCGGTGTACCCGACTTGGCGTCCTATTCCATCGCGTTGGCTTGTTGCTGCGTTTAAGCTGTCACGCGCGCTTAAATATTGGGCGTATTGTGAATCATATTGGGATTGAGGAATTGCCGCGCCAGCCAATAGTTCTTTAGCGCGTTGTAAATTTATCGTCTGCAAATTCAAGTTGGCTTGCGCTGACGCAACTTGAGCGTTTGCAGTACTCAATTGAAGTGCATAATCTGCTGTTTCGAGCTGATACAATACCTGTCCGGCTTTTACAATGTCACCCATATTTACCAGTCGCTTTACGATATGTCCGCTTACTTGGAATCCCATATCAGCCTGGAACTTTGGCACGAATTCACCCGGCAAATCGTAGTTGGAGGTGTTCTCGCCTAAACCAACTTTTATCATGCCTACGAGCTTCGAATCATTAGGTTTGGCAATCGGCTTTTCTATTTTTTTAAAAATAAAATATCCGCCAATTGCTACCACAACAATAATCACCGCAATGATAATCGCAAGACGTTTCTTTTTCAACATAAACACCGCCTAAAACATTGTTATTTTTTATCGTACAAAAGGTATTTTAACAGACATTTCGTATTAATACAACGAACTAGCTTGCTTTACAGTTTTTTTGCTAGACAGCTACCGCTTCAAGCAAAGACAAAGAACAACTATCGGCATCTAATCGGGCAGCAACGCCAAACGGTAAAGAAATCATTGGCATACAATGCCCCGTCTGAAAATTATAGATTGTTGGTTTATTGAACGGTTTGATAATTTCTTCGGCGACTTGATGAATAGTCAAGGATGGTTTGTCAAACACCTCGCAGTTGTTAAAGTCGCCCAAAATAATTGCGGCAACATTATCAAATTTTCCGGCTAATTTAAGCTGCGACAACATCCGGTCAACACGATAGGGTTCTTCGCCGACATCTTCTAGTACAAATATTTTTCCGGCGGTATCAAAATCATATTTTGTCCCAAGAGCTGCTACTAATAGCGATAGATTTCCGCCAATTAACGGTCCTTCAGCCATACCAGAAACCAACGTCTCGACATTTTCATGCGCCGGAATCGGCAACACACCGAACGCCTCCGGTCGCATAACCAGTTTTAAAAACAAATCTAATGTAAACTCATCAATGTCCTTAGCAAATTCAGATGTCAGCATTGGCCCTTGCACTGACACCATATTACACTCTTTCGCTATGGCCAGATGCAGCAAAGTTACGTCACTGTAGCCAATCAATAACCGCGGCCTGTTCGTCAGCAGCTGCCAGTCGATTTTATCTGCGATCCGATGCGCGCCGTAGCCACCACGCAAACACATGAACGCATCTATCGTTTCATCAGCAAACATTTTATTGACGTCATTGACCCGTTCAATATCAGTGGCAGCCAAATAACCATGCGCATATTTTTCCTGACAATGCTCAGAAAACTTAACGTTAAAGCCAAGCGAACGCAGACGGTTCACGCCAGCCTGTAATTCCCACTCTCGTGCCGAGCTCGATGACGGTAAAATTCCAATTGTGTCACCGGATATTAAACGCTTGGGCTTGATCATCAAAGTTCAGTCCACTCCTTCAACGCGGGATAAGTCTAGTTCTTTCATAATTATCTCTTCCTGGACACGCATCAATTTCTTGTCAGCTTCTGCCAAATGATCGAAGCCCAGTAAATGCAAAAAACCATGCACCGCTAAATAACTCAGTTCGCGTGCCACCGAATGATCATACACTCTGGCTTGTTCACGAACTTTGTCAATAGAGATAATTACATCTCCCAAAACTCTTCCGGCGCAACCGCCAATAATCTTCGGTTCATCTACTTCATCGTATGCAAAGGAAAGAACATCTGTGGAAATATCTTTGCCGCGATATTCGCGGTTAAGTTCACGAATTTGTTCGTTGTCAGTAATGGTAAGGATCATTTCGCATTCATCTTCAATTTTATGCTGTTTTGCCGCAACACGCATTGCCTGCACTAATAATTCTTGTTCTGCGATTAAAGTTGCTACTTCGTCATGCTCAAAAACAATTTCAACAATCACTGTGCTTAGCCTCCTGCCTTGCATATGCCATAATAATGCGTCCAACCACTTCATGACGCACAACATCTGTTTCGTTCAAATAAACAATACCGATACCGTCGACTCCGTCCAAGATCTGCGCTACTTGTTCCAACCCTGATAGTTGGCGTACTGGTAAATCAACCTGTGTAACATCGCCGACCGCAATCATTTTTGAACCAAAACCCAAACGCGTCAGGAACATTTTCATTTGCTCAGGAGTAGCATTTTGCGCTTCATCCAGAACAATATACGCATCATCCAACGTTCGGCCGCGCATATAAGCTAACGGCGCAACTTCGATTATTCCGCGAGCTGTGTATTTTTGAAACAGTTCGACACCTAATATATCATTTAGCGCATCATAAAGCGGCCGCAAATATGGATTAACTTTTTCCTGCATATCCCCAGGAAGAAAGCCGAGTTTTTCACCGGCCTCAACCGCTGGACGAGTCAATATCAATCGCTCAACCTCACGATTTCGCAACGCCAATGCCGCCATCGCTACCGCCAAATAGGTTTTACCGGTACCGGCCGGGCCAATTCCGATAGTTATGAAGTTTTTCCTGATTGCGTCAATATATGTTTTTTGACCTATAGTTTTCGGTTTTATTTGTCGGCCGCGCGAACTCATGATGATAATGTCATCACACAATTCGGACAGTTTTCCCGACTTATTAGCTTCAAGCATACTCAGCCGGTATTCAACATCTCGCTTTTGAATGACATTTCCACTACGATGAATATTTTGCAGCTGTGAAAATAACGCCTTGACAGCTTTCACTTCATCGTCAAGCCCGGAAATATTTATAACATCGCCACGAGTGGATATATGTGCCGAAAAAGCGCTACGGATCAGCTTGATGTGTTCATCATTTTTTCCTAATACAGCTACGGCTTCAGCGTTATTGGAAAACATAACTCTAGTCGTCAAATGTGCTCCTTTATGTCAAGTGCTTGCACATATTTTAACAGGCTGAATATCGATATGCAAAAAAAATAATCCGGTTACCCGGATTATTGTAGGCTTTGTCGAACAATTTGATTTACAATTTTGCCGTCTGCACGACCCTTTATCAGTGGCTTAATCAATGTCATTACTTTTCCAAGTTCTTTTAGTGACTGCGCCCCTGAACGCTGAATACAATCTTTAACTATATCAATTATTTCTGTCTCGCTAAGTTGTTCCGGCAAATAGGTCTGCAAGATCGCGACTTCGCTTTCATATTCTTTAATCAAATCATCTCGTTTGGCAACACGAAAATCTTCGACTGCATCTCGGCGCATTTTAACTTCTTTGACCAAAACCGCAATTATTTCTTCGTCATCTAATTCGCGTTTTTTATCAATTTCAATGTTTCTGATATTCGAAATAGCCGCACGAATTACTAATAAACGCAGTTTCCCAGCTTCGCGCTCTTTCATCGCCGATTTCATATCGTCAAACAATTTTGTTCGAAGATTCATACTTTCAACCCTTATTTCGTTTTACGCTTACGCGCAGCTTCTGATTTTTTCTTGCGTTTTACGCTAGGTTTATCATATTGCTCACGCTTACGGCACTCGGAAAGAACTCCGTCTTTTTGACAAGCTCGTTTAAATTTCTTCAACGCGCTGTCAAGACTTTCGCCTTTTACCAATCTTACTTCTGCCACCAACATCACCCCTCTCCGATACAAGCTCTGAGAGCATGCTACTTACTATAGCATAACTGCTAAGTATTATAGTTTCCAATCATAAATAAGTCAAGCATTTCGATTGACAATTTGCCCTTTTTTTATTACATATTTAACAATATTTTCAGCAATACGATAACTAAGAAACTTATGCGATGAATATTTCAGTACTAGCAAGTCGGCTTGTTTGCCTAACTCAATACTTCCAATTCGATGTTCACGGTTGATTGCCTTAGCACCGTTTATCGTAAGCGCCGTAATGATTTCGGCATTAGTCATTTGCATATTAAGCGCAGCAAGCGCGATAACTAACGGTATTGACGCCGTACAGCAGCTACCCGGATTGAAATCGCTTGCCAACGCCACGCAGGCCCCATGATCAATCATGTAACGAGCCCGCGCATAATGCTCGCGCAATGAAAACGCCGTTGCCGGCAACAAAGTACATACCACTTTACTATCTGTCATTGCAGTTATTCCGGCGTCAGATGCATTCAAAAGATGATCAGCCGAAACAGCACCTAATTCAGCAGCAAGTTCGGCTCCGCCTAATTGGACAATTTCATCTGCATGAAGTTTGCTTTTTAGTCCTAGTCGTTGAGCAGCTGTTAAAATTTTTCTCGACTGATCAATTGAAAATACATTTTTTTCACAAAATACATCGCAAAATTCAGCAAAATTAGCAGCTTTAGGCAAGACATCATTAATAATAATATCAATATAGCTTTCCGGGTCAGCCTTGAATTCCACCGGGATTGAGTGTGCGCCCATATAAGTTATTGCAATCTCCAGCGGTTGACTGTCATTTAACTCGCGCATGACTGCCAATTGCCGTAGTTCAGTATCAATATCTAAACCATAACCACTTTTACCTTCAACAGTAGTTATTCCATAATTAAACATTTCAGCAAGCCGTATTCTGCCGGTTTTCACAAGTTCCGCGACCGTAGCCGAGCGAGTTGCACACACCGAATTGGCAATTCCACCGCCGCGCTCCATAATCGACATATAGCTTTCGCCATTTAGTCGCCACTCAAATTCGTCTTCGCGATAGCCACCAAAGATAAAATGGGTATGCGAATCCACAAATCCCGGCAACACGCACTTACCATCAGCATTAATTATTTCATCGCACAGATTCGCTTGATGACTTAGCTCCGATATAGTACCAACGCTTTGAATAATATCGTCTTCAATTATCACAATGGCATTATGAATAATACCAATATTATTCATTGCCTTACCGAATTTTGCGCCATCAGCACAAGTTACCAGTTCGCCAATATTAATTATAGCGGTTCTTTTTGCCATTATTCCATTAACCTTGTTTCAAGAACCTGATCGATTGAGAAATTTTCCAAACCAAGATAGTATTCTGCGGAATCAACAAGTGCTTTTAACGGCACCAAGCCGACGATTTCACTGCCGACAACTTCCACGCCATAACGGCGGGCTTCCATTTTTACCATTTCAAAGGCTCGGTAAATAGATGTTTTGGAATAATCAGTGAGATTCATGGACACCTGCACAATACCGCGATCTTGTAAATCGATTCCCAATGCTTTGACGAAACGCAGACCACCACCAATATTCCGTACAACTTTTGCAATTTTGTCGGCTACTTCTAACTTGCTTGTACCCAGATTTACATTATAAGCGACCAATGGCTGCCGGGCACCGACCACAGTTGCGCCGGCCGTCGGATGCGGACAGCTCTTACCAAAATCCGGTTGCCATTCCGGCAATTGCATTTTAGCAACCAATCCTTCAAATTCGCCTTTACGAATAGTTGCGAGATTTTCTCTGGCTGGTAATGCCGCAGCTTTCTCATATAGATAGACCGGCAAAGAAAAACTTTTCCATAGTTCAGCAGCTACAGATTTGGCTAATTCAACCGCCTCTTCCATAGATACGTTGCTTATCGGTATAAATGGCACGACATCAACAGCACCCATACGCGGATGTTCGCCATGATGTTCATTTAAATTTATTTTTTCAATCGCCACAGAGATTGCTGCTAAAATAGCCAGTTTTACGGCTTGTGGTTCGCCAACTACTGTAACTACAGTTCGATTATGATTAGCATCACTGGAGTAATCCAGCAGTTTCACACCTTCAGTTTCACGAAACGGCTGTACGATAGCCTCAACCACCTCGCGGTTGCGGCCTTCGCTGAAATTTGGTACACACTCGATTATTTTTTTTAACACAACAACCTACCCCTAAATAAAATTAATATTTAATAATTATAGAAAACAGCTCTTATTTCATCATCGGTATTTTTACGCCACAACGTTTAGCACAGGCAACCGCCTCGTCATAACCGGCATCCACGTGACGAATTACCCCCATGCCCGGATCAGAAAGATATAACCGCGCTGCGCGGGCAGCAGCCGCATCCGAGCCATCTAGCACCATTACTTGCCCGGTATGTAGTGAATAACCGATGCCGACGCCGCCACCATCGTGTACTGAAACCCAGGTTGCGCCGTTGACAGCATTGATCAGAGCATTTAATATCGGCCAGTCGGCAACCGCGTCGCTACCGTCTTTCATACTTTCAGTTTCGCGATTTGGCGACGCCACTGAACCACAATCGAGGTGATCACGTCCGACCACAAGCGGAGCACTAACTTCACCATTTTTCACTAAATCATTAAAAACTTTTGCCAATTTATCGCGCTCGCCGTAGCCCAACCAACAAATCCGTGCCGGTAGCCCTTGAAATTCGATGCGCTCTTGAGCAAGTTTAATCCAACGTGCCAATGCCTTTTTTTCAGGAAAGGTTTCGAGAACCGCACGATCAGTACGGTAAATATCTTCCTTATTACCAGATAGCGCCACCCAGCGAAACGGACCTTGTCCCTCGCAGAACAATGGCCGAATATAAGCCGGCACAAATCCTGGAAAATCAAACGCGTTGGTTACCCCGGCTTTTAACGCTTGCCCACGCAAGTTGTTGCCATAATCAAAAGTTTCAGCACCGCGATTTTGTAACTCCAGCATCGCGCGTACATGCTCCCCCATAGTGCGCAAACTCTCAGTGATATATTTTTCTGGCTGTTCAACACGTAATTTTAACGCAGCAATGTAACTCATGTTATTCGGAACATAGCCGTTTAACTCATCGTGTGCCGAAGTCTGATCTGTAAGAATTTCCGGCGTAATATTGCGTTCAATCAACCGATTCAACAAATCTACCGCGTTACATAATACGGCAATTGATATTGCCCGGCCTTCGTTTTTAGCAACAAGCGCTTTATCTATTGCTTCATCGATATCACGCACTAAAACATCACAATACTTGGTGTCCAGTCGTTTTTGTATCCTGGTTTCGTCAATGTCAGCACACAACGCAACACCTTCATTCATTGTGATTGCCAATGGCTGAGCACCGCCCATACCACCCAGTCCCGCAGTAACTGTCAAAGTTCCGCGTAAGCTTCCTTGATATTTGCGTTCGGCTATACTGGCCAATGTTTCATAGGTCCCTTGAACAATTCCCTGCGAACCGATATAAATCCAGCTACCAGCAGTCATCTGTCCATACATCATTAATCCAAGTTTATCCAGTTCACGAAATTTTTCCCAATTATCCCAATGGCCGACAATATTGGAGTTGGCAATCAGTACCCTCGGGGCATCCTTATGGGATTTAAAAACTCCGACTGGTTTTCCGGACTGAATCATTAAGGTTTCATCATCTTCCAAGTTTTTCAAACTAGCAATAATTGCATCGTAGCATTCCCAATTACGGGCAGCCTTGCCTATGCCGCCGTACACAATCAAATCTTCAGGTTTTTCCGCAACATCCGGATCTAAATTGTTCATCAACATCCGCATCGCTGCTTCTTGTTGCCAGCCCTTACAACTGATATTTGCGCCGCGGGGTGCGCGAATTTCTCTTTTAGCCATGTTCCCTCCAACAAAACGATAAACTATTATTCGACAACATTTTCTTAATTTCCTGCATAAAAAAACCGGCTCCCGCCGGTTTACTCTAAAATAAATACTGTTAACTGCTTGCGGCCAAAATTTAGCGCGGCAGATCTTGATTCAAAAGCTAAGTCGAGTTTCGCTCCCTTAATTGCGCTACCAATATCATCGGCAACAGCAATGCCATAACCCGGTACGTACAGCCTCGTGCCAAGAGGGATAACTTTAGGATCAACTGCGCACAGCCCTTTTTTTATCCGGGTGCCACGATAGGTATACAAACCACAACCAGGATCCTCCGTGGAATAAGCCGAAACATTCATTTCCATGGTACGCATACCGCGGCTAACCAATGCAGCACTTTTTCGCAAGCTTTCCATCACCAACGGTGTCGCAATTCCGGATTGCTGTTCGCCTAGTGATTTTTGCACAACAACAACCGCTTGACGCGTTTCATTGCCAAATATACCGTCAATATCACCGGTATAATTTCCCGTCAACGCTAAATATTTTTGCAACATAAGCACCGCATCACCGCGCATGCCTTGTTCCAAGTGCCGTTCTTGAGAAACACTGTCAGGGGCACCGATTGAATCGCTGGCACCAGTAACACTAATCGTCGTCGCGGCTAAACCAACGCTTGCATATAACAACAATAACGCCATAGTAATAAAAAAACTTCGAACCATCAAAGCCTCCTGTTAATCCTCACCCATCTTTAAGGTGATAATATAATAGTCATCATACTTTTCGAAACCAAGTGCACGATAAGCGCTGGCAACCGGCGCACTGTCGTTTTTCAACATAAACGTCGGCGTACGATCCATAGCAATTACCCGGCGGCATAATTCCGCACAAATCGCTTTGCCATAACCAAGACCACGTACAGTCGGCTCCGTATAGATACTGCCGATTTGTCCAACGCAATCAGTTACAGCATGAATACACCCTTGCGCCACGATAACGCCATTCTTTCTCATAAACACAACCGCTTCTTCATCGGAGCTTTCACGAATCATCCGCAATGCTTCTTCTTTAGATTTTGTTTGATTAAAACCGCGACTATAGGCTTCAACGATGAATTCCGAAGCGACATTCTCATCCATTTCAGTGGCATCAATAAACTCAGCATCGTCAATATAAAAATCAACGAATTCGTTATTGATATAATACCCGCCTTCAATCACATCTTCAAAATCTTTTTCCAGCTCCAACTTTTCCAACAAGGGCTCAATAATTCGAGCTGTACCAAGCAGATAACGAAACTGACGTTGCTTCATCATCCAAATAAATACATCCATGCTTTCTTCCGTTTCATAATGCGGAACGCAGCTACCCAAATTGTAAAAAGCAATTACGCCAGTTAAATGGCCGTACTCAAAATTACCAATGTAATCACCACTACGACCTATATCAAAGCGATTTTCAACGCCAAACGCCTGAATATTGCTATAGAAGAAAGTGGTTTCCATTTTGTGACGGCTAATATATTCGAGAATTATATCCCAATCAGATTCATTCAACAATCTCAGCATAGCGCAACCTCGCTTTCGTCTTTCCAGTAATTTTACACACTTTTGCAAATTTTCGCAACAAATTAAAAAACCCCGACGAATCGGGGTTCGATTACTGCTGGAGCGGAAGACGAGATTCGAACTCGCGACCCTCGCCTTGGCAAGGCGATGCTCTACCACTGAGCTACTTCCGCAAGCACTGGTATTTTACATCATTCCTGGAAAATTTGCAAACGGCAAAGCTATTAACTTTGCATCGTTATCGCAGTTACTGTTGATCAAGTTCCGCTTATAGCTGCTATAACTACTTTTCAGCTTACCGATCAATTCACTCATCTCGATTTGCAATTCAGATGCCAATTCATAATTCTCCGTTGCTATCGCCTCTCGTATTCTGGCAAATAACGATTTATCAGTCATCGAACTCTTTGCCAAATATATGCGCAATCGATTAATTTCTTCCCAATTATGTAAATCATAATCATTCGCTATATCCGGTTGATGCAATCTTTTGCATTCTAAAACGATATCAAGATTTTCCGGAATTATCCGATTTTGCAGCTCAATCTTCCACCTCAATATCGAGGCTGCGGCAAATGCGTCAATAATTTCATTCGTGAATATACAGCAATCAGATAACACTTTGCGTTTTTCGGGATACAATACGAGATTATTAACATTTTCCCAAACTGTAGCCGGAGGCTTACCAAACATTTCATCACGCTCTTGTGACGAATAATCTTCAAACACGTCATGCTCGCTGCGATAAGCTCGGGAAGCTTCGAGGTAATCTACCTGTTGATCAGGTTTTTTACTCAACTCTGCTTCGAGTTCTTTCATTGTCTTGCCTGAACTCACAGCATATTTTATACCATCAAACGCTGCCAACAACAAAGCACTAACCACAATATAAGTATTCGAAAACGGATTTGGTGCTCGCAACTCAAAACGAGTTGCACGTTGATTATCGACATCGCGAACCAAGCCTGCTAAAATCGTACGATTCCGTGACGGATTTTCCGGGGTGTGTCCAAGCGAAGTCACGATACAAACCGGCGCTTCAAATCCCGGTTTTAATCGATTAAAGGCATCGTTCGTTGCCGACACGAATGGATTAACGACCTCATAATTTTTAAGCAGTCCCATAATTGCACCATAACCGATACTGCTCAAGAAATCGGTTTTCATGTCAGTTGGCGAAAATAGATTATAAACTTTCCCATCATTCATACGTGCGGCAATACTAAAATGAGTATGCTCACCACTACCAGCAACGCCAATAATGGGTTTTGCTTGAAAAGTAACTTCAAGGCCGTTATTTCTGAAGATCTTTCGAACAATATTTCTTGCCAACAATTCGTTATCAGCCGCCTGCATTGCTCCGTCAAACCGCCAGTCGATTTCTAATTGCTCCAACACATGAGTTAAATCACCGCCGGCGTTCATTTTTGATTTTACGCCACCTACTTCTTTATGCCCCATCTCTGGTTTTAAATCGTAATTTTCCATCGTGGTTATGGCTTGTTCTAACGCAGTTCTCACTCTGCCGCGGGTGCGCTGCCAATAATTTTCTTGTACAACTTGTGTAGCGGATAACTCAGTAACATCGGCTTTTTCTGCCGGAGTTTTAACCCAAAATTCCAATTCGGTCCCAATGGAAAATTCAATGCCAGCAATTTCTGCAGTATTAATATGTTCCAAACCATTTACTGCTTTATTTGCCAACATTGTTTTAAGCTCTGTTGCAATATGCTCCAACGTACCTTTTAGAATCGAACGCGAATCAACACGCTTACCATTGTGAACAAGGAATGCCGGAATCCGCACTGTACCAATAGGTAATTGGGTTTCCGGGTCAATGTTTTCTCCGTTGTAATCAACGTGCCACTTAATTTCATGATCTGCTACCATATCGACACGGGCGTCATTTAATGTGGCAATACCGGTCAAAACCACCGACGATCCGTCAGTTTGTACGGCCTTGCCGGAAAAAAAGCTTTCGTAGTCCTCGCGAAATATCCGCATAGGAATTTTTTCATCGGTATCATTTCCAGCTAAATCTATCCCTACCAGTGATACAAATTTTATTTCAGGATGTTGTTCCAGTACATCCAATATTTCTCGTTTTGTTTTGCCGATCGGATCAATAAAATAAATCAGTTTACTCATCAATATTCCTCCAAAAAAATAAAATTAATTCTACACCACCCACTTATTAAAGTAAAGAAAAAAAAGTCGCCACAAAGTGTGGCGACTTTTTGACTATTCGTATTTATGCAGGAGCTCAGGTAGCACATCAGAAATGATAGCGGCCAAAGCGGCATTTTTGTCTGCGTCTTCAAAGTAAATTTCATTAATTTTTTCGAAACCGCGATACATATACGCACCATTACCGGAAACATTTATGAAGTAGCCTCCGGGAAGAATTTCTTCAGCAAGAATTTCTTCAGCATAGTCCGGATTTTCCAATATTACCAAGTCTGCTCCCTGATGATATAATCCGAAATCAAAAATATCTTCTTGACGATGATTTATAAGCGCGATGTCAAGCCTGGGATCACGCAACATTAATTTTACATTTTGATCATGATCAGGATTATTACAGACATAGCAACCATCACGGAATACCCCTTCATCAACCAAACTAGCCAGACAAATATCCGGTTTTATACGCGCCGCATCCCTGTAAATCCTCGCTGCCAGATCAACGTCAATATTATTACCGGCAATAATTGGAATACGCGAACATTCCGGACGGCCAAAATGCGCAGCCATGATTTTCCCAGGTACATCAATACTATCACCATATGCTGGAACTAAATGCATAAATACACCAGGGCCGGCATTGATTTCAATAACACCAAAATTACCTTCACGCCACGATTTACTAATGTCAGCGGTCATCACATCAATACCCAAACACATTACATCAAAATAACGGGCGATGTTTTCGACAAGCGCGACATTATCGGGATGCATTTTTTCCGTAACATTATAGGAAACACCGCCGGTCGAAATATTTGCCACCCGGCGCAAATCTACCCGTCTGCCTGTTTCAACTACCGAATCAGTAGCAAGATTTTGCAACGCCAGATATTCACGGATGTTATCGTCGATAATAATTTTGCTCAATGGCGCACGTGAATCATCCTTGCGAACTTCCTTGTTGTTTTCCTCAATAATCAATTGCTCAATCGTATGCACACCATCACCGTCAACAAACGGTGGAACACGCTGTAAACCGGCGGCAAACTCGCCATTAACCGCCAACAAACGGTGATCATAGCCGAAAATTTGTTTTTCAACAATCGCGCCTTCAAAAGGCTGACCGGCTTCTTCAGCAGAGGCAATAATAGCTCGAAGCGCAGCAATCGCCTGTTCGGAATCTTTAATATCAGTAGTCACGCCCTGACCCTTGTGACCGGCTAACGGCTTGACCACAATCGGATAGCCGATCCGCTCAATTTCTTCGAGCAATTCCCCTTCTTCAAAACAACAGCTTCCAGTCGGTGACGGAAACCCAAACATGTTTAGGAAGTCTTTTACCATATCTTTGTTCATGGTAAATTCTGAGTCCTTAATACTATCGGTACTAAATACTGTCGAACGACCACGCAATTGTTTTTTACCGTAGCCCCACTGAAATTGATTTTCTTCGGCAATATAGTTTACCGGAATATCGCGTTTCAACGCGCTTTCAATCAGTGAATAGATCGTTGGTCCACCCATTATTGATTGTTCAAAAACTTTTTGAGCTGCCTCAAATGCCGAGCTATAATCAAACGGTTCATCATAGGTTACTGCATTAAACCATGCACATAATAAACTAATTACACGGCGGCTGGTACGCTCGTCCAAATAATCAATAGCGATAACAAACTTATCGCCGTCTTTTTCAACCGAATAGTGATTAATAAATAAATCCACGTCAAGTCTGGATAGCCAGAGTAGCGTTTCTGCGGCCAAACCAGGAATATCGCCTTCAAAGTTGTTCAATTGAGGAAATTTTTCAACAACGGTTGCATGCAATTTATTGAAATTGGCAGCACTCGGAACCGACAGATTAAATACACCGGCTCGGGTTTTTAAATAGTAGCTTGGTCCAGAATAAAACCAGATTTTCTCCGCACTAAATTGTTCTTTCATTTTCCCTCCAATTTTATTGAATTACTTTTTTCTTACTTAAATCAAATTTCATTCCCGGTGCGACAAACGTCATGCGAATGCCTTCGGTTGTAATATTATCATCTTCGGCCTTGCTTTGATAATTAGAATAAAAATTCGGTTGCTTTATCAAGACAGTAATAACGCCACTGCCCACGACTTCCATAGTATTGTCCGGATAAACTATTCCCATTGTATCTTCACTAACACCAATCGCCATGTGCTCCGGACCGGCTGCCAGCATCAAGGCCAAACGCGGAATGCGTCCGCGTTCCAAAAAATGCGTATCAACCAAGGTTTTTTTAATAAACCCAAAACCTACGCCATCATTTACACAGCCTTTGTGATACAAACACTCATCATCACGCCAACTGAAAATCATGCGTTCAGCCGCTGCCGCTGCTCCGGCGCTAGTACCCGCAATTGTTGTCCCTTTGCTAAAACGCTCAAATACTTTTTTCAGCAACTTTGATCCAAGTAATATTTCACTCAACCGACACTGGTCGCCACCTGTAAAATAGATCAGATCTGCATCTTCAAGCATATCGACATATTCATCCTCATTGGCCTCGTCGACGTAGCGTACGTCAACAATATTTATGTCCTTTATCCCTAAATCTTCAAAAGCTTCAATATAAGTATCAGCACACTCCCGCGGATAACTTGTTGCTGTTGGAACTACTGCCACTATTTTGGCATCATTAATTTCTATCAGTCGCTTGAGCACTTCTTTTTCATAACGCCGGTCTTCACTACCACCAATTAAAGCGAGACATCCTTTTCTTTCAGACATACTCATTAAATCACCTCTGATATTGTTGCTGCGCGTTAAATTCCTCACGAATCATAGCCGCCAGTTCGTTGTTTTCAATTATATCATATCCCGTAAAGCTTAGCGCCAATATTCCGCGATTTAATGCAATTTTTGCGCGATCTGTTTGCGTGGCCTCGGCAAATTCGCGAGTATGTCCGGAAATATGTACATCAGTTATTGCTAGATATGAATGAATCGAAGGACATACTTTGCTAACATTTCCCATATCAATCGACCCAAAGCTATCGCGCATCGGTAGCACCACCGGTTCACCAGCCAATAACAAGTTTTCGCTGAAGCAATCGCTAAGCGCTTCATTTGTCATCATATCATCATAACTAACCTCATTATTAAAATATTCTAACCGTGAACCGGTCATAATAGCTGCACCTTTGGCACAATCAATAACTTTTTTTACGACAACATCCAAATACTCACGGCGCCGAGCGCGAACATAATAATGAACAACAGCGTACTCCGGAACAACATTAGGTGCAGTACCGCCCTCTTTAATTACACCGTGCAGCCGCACATCGCTCATAACATGCTGCCGCATACAATTAACACCATGAAACATTAAAGTTGCAGCATCAAGTGCGTTTATGCCATTTTCTGGCGCTGAAGCCGCATGGGCCGATTTACCAAAAAATCGAAACTCCAATGAATCCATTGCCAGCGACACGCCGCTTCTGTGGGTATAGGACTCTGGATGGATAAGCATGGCGGCATCAATCTCAGAAAATGCGCCCTGTTTTGCCAGCTCAACTTTTGCACCCATTGTTTCTTCGGCCGGCGTACCGAATACGACAATTTTTCCGCCAATATCTTTGAGAATTTTACTTAACAAAATTCCGGCACCAGCGCTCATCGCCGCGATGTGATTATGCCCGCAACCATGACCAATATTGCGCAATGCATCATATTCGCACATAAAAGCGACTGTTCGCCCCGGTTTATCAGAACAGAATTCCGCTTTAAATGCTGTATTATAATTGTATATTCCTTTGGTCACTTTAAAATTATGTTTACTTAACTTGTCGCATAAGTAATCACAAGCTAAGTACTCTTCACAACCTAATTCCGGATTTGCAAACAAATACTCACTAATCTGTTGCGCATCGTTTTCAACTTCCGGAAAAAGCGCTTTGAGTTGTTGTTTTTGTGTTAACATTTTTCCTCTCAGTGTTATTCAATATATTTTTTTGGGCGAAGCTGGATGGCTTCAGCAATATGGGTTTCATTTATCATTGCTTCATTTTCTAAGTCAGCAATTGTCCGTGCAGTTTTTATAATTCGATCATAGGCTCGCGCACTCAATCGCATACTTTCATAAGCCTGCTTTAAAAGTTCCGTGGCATTTTTGCTCATTTTGCAAAGCAATTTTATGTGATTGTGCCCCATTAAGGCATTACACGCAATACCATAATTTTTAAACCGCTCGGTTTGCAACGCCCGGGCACTGATGACTCGCCTGCGAATTTGCACTGAAGTTTCGCTGGTCTTATCGGCAACAAAGTCCTCATAGTCAAGGCGCGGCACCTCGACCGCAATATCTATTCGATCAAGTAGCGGCCCGGAAATTCGCCGCTCATATTTTTTTATATCCGCATCCGTACAGCGACAGGCAATTTTCCCATCATTCCGGTAGCCGCACGCACAGGGATTCATCGCCGCAACCAGCATAAACTGTGCTGGATAGGTCATAGTAGCATTAACGCGGGAAATTGTCACGTCACCATCCTCGAGTGGCTGACGCAATACTTCAATGACATTTTTAGCAAATTCAGGAAACTCGTCCAAAAACAACACACCGTTATGGCTAAGAGTAACTTCTCCCGGACGCGGCACCCTGCCGCCGCCAATTAAAGCAGCGTCTGAAGCAGTATGGTGCGGCGCACGAAAAGGCCGCTCTCGCAACAAACTGCCATGATTTTTTAATAATCCGGCAACACTGTAAATTTTGGTTACACTTAATGATTCAGCGTCAGTGAGTGGCGGCAAAATTGTCGTTATTCGTCTGGCCAGCATCGTCTTTCCGGTGCCAGGCGGCCCGGTCATAATCACATTGTGTCCGCCGGCCGCAGCAATCTCCAATGCACGTTTGCCTTGAAACTGCCCCTGAACGTCGGCAAAATCAAGCAATTCTGCTGTCTCATTAACTTCAGTTTCAAGTTTTTCAACAGGCACTGGTTGTTTTTCACCACGCAAATACGCTACCACATCGGATAATGTCTCAGCAGCTACCGGTGTGACTTTTCCGGTAATCGCAACCTCATGCGCATTTTCCGGTGCAACAAATATTCTTTTTATTCCGGCATCGGCAAGCGCCAACGCCATAGGCAACATTCCGTTTACTCCCCGTAAGCGTCCCTCAAGCGACAATTCAGCCAAAAACGCGCAATCCGACAAATTGTCACAGGCTACATAGCCGGCCGCTGCCATGATACCGATGGCAATCGGCAAATCGAAACCCGAACCTTCTTTTTTCAGATTAGCTGGCGCTAAATTTATTGTAATCCGCTTTACGGGAAATTCAAAACCAGCATTACGAATGGCTGCTCGCACACGATCACGTGATTCTTTCACAGACATTTCGGGCAATCCCACAATGTCTATTGCCGGAATTCCGCGCGCCACATCAATTTCTACGGATACGTCGACACCGTCGATGCCGCTGATAGTGGCCGATGTTATTTTTGTAAACATGAACTACCTCAAACTATTGTTGATTATATATTCGGCGCAATGTTTCGCATTTCCTCCTTTTTTTGCGATTTGTGATATAATCTTATAGAATTTTATCCAATTAACAAAAGGGGTTTTATGTCAACAGATTTTAAATCCGGGTTTGTAGCCGTTATTGGACGGCCCAACGCCGGCAAGTCAACCTTGATCAACAGCATCGTTAAACAAAAAATATCGATCGTATCGGATAAGCCGCAAACCACTCGGACTCGGGTGATGGGAATCCATACTACGGAAAACGTACAGATAGTTTTTTTGGACACCCCGGGAATCCACAAACCAAAGACTAAGCTCGGTGAAAAAATGATGAACGCAGCTACCGGTTCGTTGTCAGAAGTTGATGCGATCTGCTATATCATCGATGCTTCCGAAAAACCCGGACCGGGTGAACAATATATTATCGAGATGCTCAAAAAAGCCAAAGCGCCGGTAATTTTATTGATAAACAAAATCGACCGCACCGATGAAGCGACAATCTTTGCGCTTCCCGCAAAACTAAATTTTGATTTTGCTCACGTATTGCCGATTTCAGCGCTCAAAGGCAATAATCTTGATAAGTTAGAATCACTATTAAGCGAAATGTTGCCAATTGGTCCAAAATATTTTCCGGATGACATGGTTACCGATCAGCCAGAACGGCTGATCGTTGCAGAAATAATTCGCGAAAAAATCCTTAACAACACGACTGATGAAATTCCCCACTCAATCGCAGTAGATATTGATGAAATCAAATATCGCGACAACGGTATGATGTACTGTCGGGCTACAATATACGTAGAACGCGATTCGCAAAAAGGAATAATTGTCGGCAGTAACGGATCAATGTTAAAGTTGGTCGGACAACAAGCCCGCATTGAAGCCGAGGCCTTGTTGGGTTGTAAAATATATCTTGATCTATGGGTTAAAGTCAAACGCGACTGGCGCGATGTTGATGGCTCGTTAAAAACATTAGGGTTCTAAGGAAATGGTAAAAATGAAATTCAAGGCACTCTTTAACCCACTATATCGCTATTTTTTGAATGGCTTGATAATTATCGCACCGGTTGCGCTAACGCTGATGATTATTGCAAAAATATTGCAATTTTTAGATCAATTAATCGGTGATTTTATTCCAATACATATTCCCGGAGTTGGAATAATTTCCGGCGTTATCTTGATAATCATCTGCGGATGGTTGTCTTCATATTTCTTTCTTAAAAGCTGGATCAGCCACGCGGAGCAGTTGCTGTCATCAATTCCATTAGTTAAATCTATTTTCAAAGTTGTCAAGCAAATTCAAAGCGCGTTATTTGATAACAAGCACTTTTTCAAAGACGCAGTGCTCATACCTTATCCGATAAACAACTCCTACGCGCTCGGCTTTATTATGACGGATTTGAGTGATGAAATACGCCGTTCGCTTCCAGAAAACTATATCTGTGTATTCATTCCCTTTAGCATCAATATGACGACTGGAACGAATTTGTTTATCAATCGTGACACAATTATTCCGCTTGAAGTAACAACAGAAAGTGCCATCCAGTTTTTTTTATCTGCCGGAGCGGTCATGCCTAATAATAACACAAAAAAAGAGGTGTAACAGTCATAGAAACCCAGACGGTAATTTTGAAAATATTTATTACAGCCCTTCTGATATTTGCAAATGGTTTTTTTGTCATGGCCGAATTTGCGCTCATCCGCATTCGCCGTACACGGTTGGAAGAATTAGCCAACGACGGTAACACCACCGCGAAAATGGCGCTATGCATGGTAGATGCTCTCGACTCATATTTAAGCGCCACCCAGTTAGGAATAACGTTAACATCACTTGCAATCGGTTGGCTGGGAGAACCGGCAATCGCCACATTGCTGGATAAATATATTTTTCAGTATTTTGTACACTCCGAATTATTATTAAGCGCAATCAGTTTTGCAATTGCGTTTAGCACTATTACTTTTCTGCACGTTGTCGTCGGCGAACTGGTACCGCGATCACTAGCCATAAAAAAAGTTGAACCGATACTAGCTATAATAGTCTACCCTTTGTACTATTTTAAAAAAATCACTTACTTTATCACCATTTTATTTAACCACTCTTCGCGTTTTATCCTCGGGCTATTTGGCATCAAGGACATTAACGAAACCGATGAAACCCACTCCGAAGAGGAATTGCGGATGCTGATTTCCGCGTCGCAACGCGACGGAATACTCGACGATGTCGAAAGTCGGATAATCGATAATGTGTTTGATTTTGCCGACCGAACTGCGATTGAAATCATGGTGCCACGCAAAAATATGATTTGCTTATACACTCAGGATTCAATCGAAACTAATCTGGAAATTATCCGCTCATCCGGGCACACCCGCTACCCGTTGTGCGATAACGATAAAGACAATATCATTGGCATGATTCATATTCGTGACTTACTCGAGGCCACTGATTTGTTTTCGGTGGTTAACAATATTAATTTTCATGCAATCAAGCGTGAAGTGCTGATGGTTACCCAGCATATCGAAGTTAGTACTCTCATGCAGAAAATGCGTAAAAACCGCATTCATCTGGCAATTTTGATCGATGAATACGGTGGCACTGCCGGCCTTGTTACTCTTGAAGATATTCTTGAAGAGATCGTCGGCGAAATTCTTGACGAACATGATGAAATAACACTTGACCCGGTTACGGTTATTCCCGGCGGCGGTTTTCTGCTAGACGGCATGGTTCTTATGGAAGATGTAGCAGAAATTTTGGATGCTGATTTCGAACAACACGAAGAAGATACACTTGGCGGATACTTGTTCGGCATTCTTGAACGCAAGCCGCAAGAAGGTGATTTGATCGTTTTGAATAATTACCGTTTTGAAATTTTAAAAACCGAGGATTATCGGATAATGTTAGTCAAAGTTTTGCCAATAGAAGTCGCTACTGACAAGGCAGAATGACGCTATGGCTACTCATCAGCATCAAGCAATAATCATAAAAATTAGTGATTGGGGCGTAAAAGATCGAATAATAACTTTTTTAACGGCAGATCGCGGCAAAATGCGGGCAATGAACTACAATGCCAAATCACAAACCAACCGTCACAACAGCAGTTTGCAGCTTTTTAACACCGTGGAAGCAGAATTGGATTATGCGCGTAGTTTACCAACCATCAAACAGGTTGACTGTATAAATTCCCGAAGAGAATTGCGCGAAGACTTTGATCGTTTACAATATTCAGCGTTTATCGCTGAATTAGTTGATGCACTATATCACGAACAGGATAATGACAGCCAACTTTTTCCGTTGCTAACTAGTTGTTTTGCGCTGTTGTTACAACGCAATTCTCGAATCGCGGCGCTTGTGTCCGCACTGCATATTATCGGACACGCTGGCTACAAACCCTATTTGGATCATTGTTTGCGATGCAACGCAAAAATCACCGAACGATTGCATTTTGATTTTGACCGCGGCGGTTCACTATGCGATAAGTGCAGTCCTGCGCAACTGCCACCGCTAGCAATGGACGCTGTTGCGTTGCTGGCACAATTGCAATCACTGCCGCTTGATGCAAATCACAGTTTCAGTGTTGGTAAACGCAGTCTTGACATTGCTGAACGCATATTCTATTCCTACATTACCCATCACATCAATCACAATTTCAAGACACTTAGTTTTATCAATGCAATAATCATCGATGAATAATAACTTTCCTAGCTAGTCGATATTTTATTATCACAGTAATTGTGATTGAATTTTCTTAATTTTCCATATATAATGGTTTTATATTATTTTAGGAGGCGATACCAATGAGCGATATATCTCTAGAAAAACTTGACCTTATTCGCGAACGTACCGGATTGAGCTACAAAGATGCCAAGGATTTACTAAAAAAATACAATGGCGATATCCTTGAAGCATTGATTTCTTGGGAAGAGGAAAAACCGACAACAAAAGATACTGTTAACGATTTAATCGGTAAATTAAAAGACGCTTTTAAAGACGGCCAAGGCAAAGCCACTCCTCATGTTGAGGCGGCAATGAAGTTTCTAAAAGAAAAATATTCAGAATTACAGTTAGATGAACGCATCGAAACCGTCAAAGGTGAAGCCAATAAACATGCTACTTTTGCTATCGATAAAGCCAAGCAGCTGATCAGCGAAGGTAAGGTTTCCAAGGTTTGTATAAAACACGAAGGAAAAATGTTGGTAGAAATACCTGTTGCTTCATGGGGCGCCGGCGCCGCGGTTGCTGCAGCAGTTCTGATGCCTGAACTTGCGGTTATCGCAGTTTTGGCAAAGGTGTTCAAGTTAATCGAGGTAGAAATCGTCAAAATTGACGGAACTACCGAAAAACTCTCAATTAGCAACGACGAAACAAAATAGTAAATAAAGAAGCGCCTCCTTACAGAGGCGCTTCTTTATTTACCGTTCACGTTCATTTTGTTAATCAATTTACTCGGAATATTTATTCGATCAGGAACATTCTGTTTTTTCAAAACGTTAACTGCGGTCTCAACACCAGTCGAACCAATTTCATAGGCATTTTGGGAAACTGTAGCATCAATAATTCCAAGCTTTATCGCCTGCAGCGCTTCAGGTATAGCATCCACACCAATAATATAAAGATCAATTGCATAATGTGCTTCTCGTTCAGCGTCGGCAGCGCCAAGCGCCATATAGTCATTTGTCGCGAATATTGCCTGCACTCCGCTATACTGCTCGAGTAAACGCGCAGTCAACTGCTTGGCTTTTTCGCGATCACTATCCGCATTTTCATAAGCAACAATCTCCACGCCGGCATCTCTAAGAATTTTTATTGCCGATGCAGAACGCTGGTCTTGTGATTCATCCCCCCAAATACCGCGAATTATTATTGCGCGCTTCACTTTGCCAGATTGCAATATTGCATTAGCTGCAATTTCGCCGATTGCATCGTTATCACTGGCAACACACGGCAACAATTCACCAATATCCAGATAACTATCAATCATAATAACAGGTATTTGGGCGCTACGGGCGCGTCGTAATGCTGTCACAATAACATTGGCATTATGCGGCGCAATGACAATAGCGTCAACTTTTTTTTCAACCGCCTGATTAATTATACTGGCTTGCTTAATAAAATCAGTTTCTTGATCCGGACCTTCTACGGTCAAAACGAGTTGGTTATATTTTACCGATTTTGCACCATCAGCTACATCTTTCCAAAACGCAGCCGAATTTGATTGCAGAATTACCGCAACATTAAAACTATCGGGCTTCTTTATCAGCACACTATCAATTTTAAACAAATAAAGTAACAATGCCAGAAAAGCTATACTTAATATTACCGTAATAGCCACAATTTTTTTTATCATTTCAGCTCCCTAGCTTAACTCGTTGTAATCATTATAGCATTGTGTATTAATAAGTAAAATAAAAACAGCTCATAACTTGAGCTGTTTTCTTTATTGTCATTTTGTAAGCAACGCTTCAACCTGACTAACAATATTTTTCGCAGTTAAACCATATCGTTCCTGCAAATAATCCTGTTTTCCGACTTCGCCAAATAAATCGTTAATACCAATGCGCTTGAATGGCAAACATAAGCCGCTTTCAGCAATGACTTCGCAAACCGCCGAACCCAATCCATTCATAATTTGATGATTTTCAATCGTTAACATTGCTTTGGACTGCTTGGCATATTGCAAAACCAAATCACTATCTAGTGGTTTAATAGTATGCATATCAATCACTGTAGCCGAGATGTCTTTCGCCGCCAGTATATCACAAGCTTTCAATGCTTCACCAACACAAACGCCGCCGGAGGCAATAAGACATACATCTGAGCCATCACGCAGCACTTTACCTTTGCCAAATTCGAATTTTTCGTCTTCAGAGTAAACGGTCGGGAGTGTTTTACGGTGCAAACGCATATATGTATTGCCTTTATGCGCTGCAGCCGCTTGAACTAACGCTTTTAGTGATATAGGGTCACATGGTTCAAAAATAATAACATTAGGAACAGTGCGAACCAATCCAACATCTTCAAACGGCATATGCGTACCACCATTAAATGCTGCAGACACACCAGGATCTGTGCCGCATAGTTTAACGTTTTGCTGGGCATAGCAACAAGCAATAAAAAATTGATCAAATGCCCGACGTGTAGCAAAACAACCAAAGGTATTGGCAAAAGGTATTTTACCGCCAGCACTCAAACCAGCTGCAATGCCGACCATGTTTGCTTCAGCAACGCCGACGTCAAAAGTACGGTCAGGGTATTTTTGCATGAACGGTTTAGTACCTGACGCCGCCATCAAATCGGCCTCTAATAACACAATGTTCTCATCGGCATCGGCCAATTCCAATAAGGTTTCCGAATAGATTGCACGCATTTCTTTATCTGCCATCTTACTTTACCTCCGCGTCAAGCAGGGCGATTGCCTCAAGTGCTTTATTGTAGTCAAACGTCATATTATGGCAATCCAAACGTCCTTCTGCAAAAGAACAACCTTTGCCTTTAATTGTATCAAGAATTATCATCACCGGAGCATCAACTGCTGTTTTTGCTTTCGTAATCGCAGCATCAATCTGAACGTAATCATGACCGTCAATACGCATCGTTGTCCAACCGAAAGCCTGCCATTTTTTCTCAATGTTTTCGATTCCCATGATGTCTTTGGTATAACCATCGATTTGCATTTTGTTAACATCGGTAAAGGCAATAAGATTGTTCAACTTAAAATGAGCGGCCGCCATCGCGCCTTCCCAGTTTTGTCCTTCATCAGATTCACCGTCACCAATAATCAGATAGACTTTCCGGTCAATACCGTCCAATCGGTTGGCCAAAGCCAATCCAATCGCCGACGAAATCCCTTGCCCTAGTGATCCGGTGGTCATATCAACTCCCGGTGTTTTGTTCATATCACAGTGACTAGGAAGATTCGTACCGCCTTTGTTCAGTGTATGCAACCACTCTTTAGGAAAAAAGCCTCTGCTTGCCAGCGTGCAATATAGCGCCGGCCCGGCATGACCTTTTGACAAAACCAGTTTATCGCGATCAGACATTTTCGGGTTAGCGGCGTCATAGTGCATATGACATTCATACAACACCGTTAACAAATCAACAACTGACATCGCGCCACCAATATGGCCAACGCCGAGAAATCCAATACACTCAATAGTGTCTTTACGAATTTGGTTGGCCTTGGCTTTCAACTCATTCAGGACTTGCTGCTCCATAAAACCTCCGTAAAATATTATAACGTTATTATATCACAGTTTTGTGGTTACAAATCAAATATTACAACGTCATATCTCGTCATGCTCTTTAAAACTATAGTAACCTTTTGCTGTAAAAATAACATGATCCAATACCGGAATACCTAATAATTTTCCGGCTTGTAGCAAACGTGTGGTAATAAGTCGGTCTTCATCACTCGGAAACAATTGCCCTGAAGGGTGATTGTGGGCGATGATTATTGCCGCTGCCCGGTCAGTCAGTGGAGCGGCAAAAACCTCGCGCGGATGTACTAGACTGCGATCAGATAATCCAATTGTCACAACCCGGCACTTAATTACTTCGTTCGCACCGTTTAACGATAGACACAACAAGTGTTCCTGACGGCGATCGACATAATGCCGGACGATATTCATTACGTCAACCGGTTTGATTATCCTAACTCCGTCAGCGCTAATATGACGACGCACAAATTCCCAAGCCGCGGCTAGAACCGTTGCTTTTACAGCAGCAATACCAGGTATGCACCTCAGTTTTTCAAGCGGGAAATCTGCAGTATCGTTATTATCAAAAACTTCCACCACCTGATGTGCAACATTCATAACATCATTGCCTTTAGTACCGGTACCAATGATTGCGGCAATAAGTTCAACATCAGTCAAAGCGCTGGCTCCACGTACGGCAAGTTTTTCACGAGGCCGATCAATTTCCGCAATAGCTTTCAAGTTCTTCACAATTAAACGAACTCCATTCATGCAATAATAGCATTACCAGATAATACGATCTACGTTATCTTTCAACACGCGCTCGATAAAGACTTCTAACGACATCGTGCCAATGTCATTCTGTCCGCGTTGACGAACAGCGACTTCGCCTGCTTCAGCTTCTTTATCACCGATAACCAACATATAGGGAATTTTTTCCATCTGTGCTTGACGAATTTTGTAACCGATTTTCTCATTTCGCGAATCCAACTCGACGCGGATCCCCTGTCGTTTTAATCGCTCTACAACTGTGTGTGAATATTCCAATGAACGATCTGTTATTGGCATAACTTTAACTTGTACTGGCGCTAACCACACCGGAAAGGCACCGGCAAAATGTTCGATCAGGATACCAATGAATCGTTCCAAGCTTCCATACACAACCCGGTGTATCATAACCGGCCTGTGTTTTTTACCATCTTCGCCGATATACGTCAAATCAAATTTCTCCGGCATCAACATATCAAGCTGTATGGTACCGCATTGCCAAGTACGGCCGATTGAATCACGTAAATGGAAATCAATTTTGGGCCCGTAAAACGCTCCGTCGCCTTCATTTACACGATACTTCATTCCGCGCTCATCCATTGCTGATCGCAATGATTCTGTAGCAATTTCCCATATTTCATCGGTGCCCATAGCGCCTTCAGGCTTTGTACTCAGCTCAGCATGGTAAGTCAGCCCAAATGTACTGTACACCTCTTCGAATAAATCTACTACGCTCATAATTTCTTTTTTCACCTGGGACGGCAACATTGTTATGTGTGCGTCGTCCTGTGTAAAGCAGCGCACCCGCATCAAGCCATGCAATGCGCCTGACAATTCATGCCGGTGTACCAAACCAAGTTCGGCCCAACGTAATGGCAAGTCGCGGTAACTAAAATGATGCTGGCGGTAAATCAGCATTGCACCCGGACAGTTCATCGGCTTAATTGCATATTCACCTTCATCAATAGTCGTAAAATACATATTATCTCGGTAATGATCCCAATGCCCCGACTGATGCCAAAGCTCTTTGTTTAAAATAATCGGTGTCTTGATCTCGTCATATCCGTAACGTGAATGTACTTCATGCCAATAATTTTCCAAAGCATTTCTTAACACCATTCCCTTGGGATGAAAGAACGGAAATCCTGGACCTTCGTCCTGAATGCTAAACAGATCCAGCTCACGGCCGAGTTTTCTGTGGTCACGACGGGCAGCCTCTTCAAGCATATTTAAATATTCTTCCAAGGCTTCCTTGCCAGAAAATGCAGTCCCATAAATCCGCTGCAACATTTTGTTTTTCTCGCTGCCGCGCCAATAAGCGCCGGCAACCTGAAGCAATTTGAACGCTTTGACTTGATTTGTTGATACAAGGTGCGGACCGGCACATAAGTCGACAAAATCACCTTGTCGATAAAACGTAATTAATGCGTCTTCAGGCAACTCATTGACTAATTCGATTTTATATAGTTCACCAGCCTTGTTCATTAAACGAACCGCTTCTTCACGAGAAACTTCAACGCGTTCTAATAGCAGATTACTATCGATTATTTTTTGCATCTCTTTTTCAATTTTTTTGAGTTCCTCTGAAGTAAACGGATTTTCAATATCAAAATCATAGTAAAAACCATTTTCAATGGCTGGTCCTATAGCCAACTTTACGTCTGGATACAGCCGTTGTACTGCTTGTGCCAAAATATGCGAAGCAGTATGCCGTAAAGCATTTTTCCCTTCCGCATCTTCAAAAGTAAAATACTCTACTTGGGCATCAGTGTTCAAAACAAACGATAAATCATGCAACTGGCCGTTGACTTTAGCTACAAGCGACTTCTTTGCCAATCCTTGACTTATTTGTTTGGCGATTTGCAATAACGAAATCCCGCTCTCGCACTCAAGTTGTTTCCCGTCTTTTAACGTTATTTTCATTTTCCCCTCCATAAATATAAAAAATTCTCCCGCCCACAAGGGGCGAGAGAAAATATCCCACGCGGTTCCACCCTATTCAACAATTTAATATCTCACACATAATCCGAAATCTAAATTATTTTCTTAGTCTTCTATAACGGGAATTCCCGGCGCAAAATACTTAATTTTCTTTTACGCTGCTCAAAAGTGGTAACACACAAAATTTTGCGATTATCGCTTACAGCTGTTGCAATAACTCTCTGGCGCAAAGATTACAGGCATCATGTCTTTATCAAAGCTTTGCTTCATTGTAGTATTTTTGGAAGAATATGTCAATATTTGTAAGTACAACAAGTTCAGCAATTGAATCATATTTATATTTTACTAATCTTTTTTTGAACAGCCAGTATTATTGTGCTATAATTGTGAGGAATTAATTCTAGGAGGATATGTTAATGCCATTAGTAGGAACTAAAGAAATGTTCAAAAAAGCATACGAAGGCAAATACGCTATCGGTGCTTTTAACGTGAACAACATGGAAATCATCCAAGGTATCGTTGATGCGGGTAAAGAAGTTCAAGCTCCGCTTATTCTTCAAGTTAGCGCTGGCGCTAGAAAATATGCACGTCATATCTATCTGATCAAGCTTGTTGAAGCAGCCGTAGCCGATAGTGGTTTGCCAATTGCTTTACACCTTGATCATGGTGACAGTTTCGAGCTTTGCAAAAGTTGCGTTGATGGCGGTTTCACTTCCGTAATGATTGATGCTTCGCATCATTCTTTTGAAGAAAACATTGCCATCACAAAGCAAGTTGTTGAATATGCTCATGCCCACGGTGTAGTCGTTGAAGCAGAACTTGGCCGTCTGGCAGGCGTTGAAGACTCGGTAAATGTCAGCGCGGCTGATGCATCATACACTAACCCCGAACAAGCAGCCGAGTTTGTTCATCGCACCGGCGTTGATAGTTTGGCTATCGCTATCGGCACCAGTCACGGCGCATTCAAGTTCAAGGGTGATCCAAATCTTGATTTTGCCCGACTGCAAATAATTTCTGATTTGCTGCCAAACTTCCCGTTGGTTTTGCACGGAGCATCCAGCGTTATTCCGGAATTGGTTGCCAAAATCAACAAATATGGCGGTAAAATGCCTGGTGCTCAAGGCGTTCCCGAAGAAATGTTACGTCACGCTGCTACTATGGGCGTATGTAAGATTAATATCGACTCTGACTTGCGTTTGGCAATGACTGCAACTATTCGCGAATACTTTGCCGAGCATCCGGATCATTTTGACCCACGCCAATATTTGGCACCTGCTCGTGAAGCCATCAAGCAAATGGTTCAACGCAAAATCGTAAATGTTCTTGGTTGTGCTGGTAAAGCTTAACAATCTTTCGTTATAGATAACAAAAAAAGTCTTCGTTTTTACGAAGACTTTTTTTGTTATCTATATTTGTTTTAGAACCCGAAGGATGCGCCGACAAACGGACCGGCAAAGGTTAAAGAATTTGCCGAGTTATCAATAGTGCCACCATATTGGGTAACTTTATAACCAGCATCAATTGAGAAAACCATGGCTATCGGAACGGACAATCCGGCCTCGTAGGTCAGACGAGTGTTGCCATAAGCACCGGACGCATAAATTGTCGCTAAAACAATATTGTACGAAACATTAGCGCCAGCCTGCCAACCAAAATTATTAGCAACAGCATTATTTTGCACATTTTGCAAACTAACATCGCCGTTAAAATTTTCCACAACTCCGGCAAACACATTGAGATTCGGTAATAGCGGCGCTGAAAATACATTATACATTAAGTTTGCTTCTAAACTGCTGTAATTAGTCGGTAAATTGGACGTAGTTTTCAGTTTATCAGTTGTCAATTGCGCATTCATCGCAAAACCAGCCCCCAAACCAACCGTAGCACCTAAATCATACGCGAAATTATAATTAGCGTTCGTGAAATAATTTTGAATCGTCGAGGACGGTGTAACTTGTCCCAACCCTTTAACTTTAACATCCGCTTCAAAATGCGGAAAGCTGTAGTTCGTCAACGGTGCAGCAAGTGCAATACTAGAAACAAGCATTGTCATTACCACCAAAAATAGTAATTTTTTCATATTTTTCCTCCAAATCCATTATAAAAACTAGGCTTTATTATAACATAAGTTTCGCGACATCTTCTAGTTAATCATCGGAATGTATCATGATTTTTTCCAACAGTTCTTGCATGTCCGGCCATAGCGGTGCATTAAACGTCATGCTTTCGCCGCTTACCGGATGAGTAAACGATAGTTCAAAGGCATGTAGCGCTTGTCGCCGAAAATCAAAACGATTCTTTGCGTTACCATATACTCCATCGCCCAAAATTGGATGACCAATATAAGCCATATGCACGCGAATCTGATGTGTGCGTCCGGTACGCAAGTGACACTCAACTAACGTCAAATCCTTAAATCGTTCGCGAACGAAGAATTCAGTTTCAGCGTTCTTGCCATTTTTCTCAACAACAGCCATTTTTTTACGATCGCTTGAATGACGGCCAATTTTGGTACGAATAATTGCCTGGTTTTCGGCTATTGCTCCCTTTACGACCGCTAAATACTTACGCGCAACCTGATGTTCGGCGATTGCTGCTGCTAATATTTTGTGAGCATTATCATTTTTGGCAACTACTATTAAACCGGAAGTATCTTTGTCCAAGCGATGAACTATCCCCGGACGAATTTCTCCGCCAATACCGGATAAATCATCCATGCGTGCCATAATGGCGTTCACTAGCGTACCCGTATAGTTTCCGACAGCCGGATGAACAACCATCCCTGGCGCTTTATTGATCACAGCCAAATGCTCGTCTTCATAAACAACGTCCAACGGAATTGCTTCTGCTAATATTTCTACTGTAACTGCAGCAGGTATATTTACGATCAGCTGATCGCCACCGGCGATTCGCTGATTGCTTTTGGGGACTTTACCATTAACTGTTATATCACCACTTTTGCACAGGCTCTGTACTCTGGTGCGTGACAAATTACATAACTGCTCCGTCAGATAAACATCTACACGCTTATCACTATCAGCGTCCGTAACTATCAAACTAAGCGTTTTCATCTTTTTCCTCATATTCTTTCTTCCGCAACAACGAAAAAGCCACCAGAGTTGCGCCGATACAAATAGCGCTGTCTGCAACATTAAAAACCGGCCAAATACGAAAATCGATGAAATCAATCACACTTCCGTAAAGTAGCCGATCAATCAGGTTCCCTACTGTTCCGCCGAGCAACAATGTCGCTCCCCATTGCATATAGTTCCCAAAAACGATAATACGCGGATAGAAGTACACAAGCGCAATTGAAGCAATTATTGCCAACGACGCCAGCAACCATATTTGGTTGCGTAAAATTGAAAACGCAGCGCCAGTATTGTATAAAAAAGTCAAATGCAAAACATTTCCGACCACTGGTATCGATTCACCTAAAAACATCCGATTAGACACTTCGTATTTCGTTAGTTGATCGGCTACAATAATTGCAAACGACCACAATATGCATTGAGCTCTGTATTTCATCTAGAAAAATCCCCTTACCACGACCAACTGCCATTACGACGCATATCGACAACATCCAGAATTCCAACAACAAAATCCGGCAAAAACGGAATTTTGTATTTTACAAATAAGCCAAGAACATACAAAAACACAGCAAATACACAAACTGCGCCGACAAACCAGCCTAAATTATACATTATAAAAGCGTTTACTTTGTTATAACCAATTCGATAGGGATTGGCCACCATTTTATTGTGATTAATTATCCCCAGTTCACGAATACGATGCTTAACGTGCGAAATCCGCCGTGCAACACTACCCTTCATATTTTCTCCAGACTAAAAATTATAGCGCTTGCGAGCTTGTAAAATCTCAATCCAGTGATTAATAAATTGGCTTATCCATGGCACTGTTTCAAAATTTGATAATAACCATATTACCAGTCCGAACATTGACGTAATAAGAAATCCATAAAACAAACCTAGCAGCGTACCCATGAGGATGTTCCAAAACAACTGCTCCCACCAATTATATATCGCTTCGGACCAAAATCCGGATATTGGATTATAATCAGTGAAATAATAGCGAAAGAATTTACCAATTCCCCTAGAAACAGCTTTCATATTTCACCTTCAGTGCCTAAACGAACCATTATTCTCGACAATTGAAACGATTTGCGCAATATATTTCCCGATAAACGGAACGTTGGAAATGGCTAATTGCTGCAAAATATACAAAAACAATGCAAAAACTACAACTGCGCCGAACGCATAACCAATACCTCGAAACACACCGGAAATAAAATTTATCCAAAACAACTTGCGATTAGTATTCAGATAAGCAATATATTCCGGTATCTTCAATTCCTCAAATCGGTCCAGCATAGTTTCTAACTGAGTAGCAATAGCTATCAGTTCTTTTTTATCTTTGCTGTGTTGATCGTCATTATGGTTTTCTTGCATATTTACACCTGTTGCCAATCGCTGTATTCATTGATCACTATCATTGTATCGCAAACATATTATACAACACTTGCACAACGACTGCACAATGTTGGGTGTTCGTTTGACAATCCTATCGTTTCTGAATAGACCCAGCAACGTTCACACTTGACACCAGCTGCCGCATGAACGGCAACAGCAACCTGAACTTCGTCAGCTACTTTAGCCCCCTCCGGAATACCACGATGTAATGTAACTTGCGAAGTAATGACAAACTCATGCAAAAAACTTGTCAACGGCTCAAGAATCGCGTATTCTTCGTTATCGGCATATAAATTCACCGCTGCATCAAGTGAGTGTCCAATCACTTTTTCTTGACGTGCCGTTTCCAACGCCTTAGTCACAGCACTGCGAATTTCCAACAATTTGCGCCATTTAGCCATTAAAGGCACATCAAGACGCTCGGGTTTGGCTTCCGGCCAAGTTGCCAGCAACACGCTTTCCGGCTGTCCAGCTACTGCAGGTATATAACGCCATATCTCCTCAGCAGTAAAACTTAATACCGGTGCAAAAATCACCACAAGTGTGTTTAACACTTCATTCATAACTGTTTGTGCAGCCCGGCGTTTGATACAGTTCGGTTTTTCAGTATACAATCGATCCTTGATAATATCGAGATAAATACCGCTCATTTCCACGGCACAATAATTATGAATTGTGTGATATAGATTGTGAAATTCATAGGTATCGTATGCTATGGCAACTTCGTTTTTCACTTGCTCTAATTCGCTTAGCGCCCACCGGTCTAGCTCGGTAAGCTGATCGTAACTGACCATATCCAGTGTCGGATCAAAATCATAGAGATTGCTCAGCAAATAACGAAAAGTATTACGGATTTTCCGGTATGATTCCGTTAATTGTTTTAAAATCTTATCTGAGAGCCTGATATCGTTGGTATAGTCGGCCGACGATACCCACAACCGCAAAATGTCAGCCCCAAATTTGGCGATAACATCTTGCGGCGACACAGTATTGCCGATTGATTTTGACATTTTCCGACCTTCGCCATCCACAACCATACCATGTGTCAACACCGTTTTATAAGGGGCGTTTCCACGGGCAGCCACGCCGGTCAGCAGCGACGACTGAAACCAGCCGCGATGCTGGTCACTACCCTCAAGGTATAAATCAGCCGGACGTTTAAGTTCCGGCCGCTGCTCAAGCACCGCCACATGCGATGAACCACTATCAAACCACACATCCATTATATCGGTTTCTTTTCGAAAGCCGTTAGCCGCCTTACAGTGCGGACAACTAAATCCGGCAGGTAATATTTCTGCAGCAGAATATTTCCACCAAGCATCGCCGGTTTCCTTGCCAAACAATTCAGCAACAACCCCAATAGTTGCCTTTGTTACAATATGTTCTCCGCAATCATTACAGTAAAAAATCGGGATTGGAACGCCCCAGATCCGTTGCCGCGATATGCACCAATCTTGCCGGTCAGCAACCATGTTTGTCATCCGGTCTTTTCCCCAGGCTGGTATCCAATTAACTCTGGTAATTTCGGCCAACGCCAGTTGACGGAAACCTTCTACCGATGCAAACCACTGCTCGGTCGCCCGATAAATTATCGGTGATTTGCAACGCCAGCAATGCGCGCACGAGTGCCGGATTGAACCCTTGGCAAGTAATCGATTTGCTGCTGCCAAAGTTTTAATAATCGGCACATTGGCATCATCCGTTTTCATTCCGGCATATTCACCACCGTCTTTGGTAAAACAACCAGCATGATCAACCGGGTTAATTACTGGTAAATTGTATTTTTTGCCAACTTCAAAGTCTTCCTGTCCATGACCAGGTGCAGTATGCACACAACCGGTACCGGTTTCCAACGTTACATGTTCACCACAAACAACCGGCACAATCCGTTCCAAAAAGGGGTGATTGAACTTCATTCCTTCTAAATCAGCACCCTTTATTTTGCCAATAATTTCATATTCCGACAGTTTCGCATCGATTGCCACAGTCGCCAACAAGCCGCCCGCAATTAAATAAATTTCTTCACCCACTCGTACCAAATTGTATTCAAATTCAGCGTTTACCGCGATACCAGCGTTAGCCGGAAGTGTCCAGGGAGTAGTTGTCCAAATTACTGCGTATACAGAGTGTTTATCAATTCCAGCCGGCAAGCGGCCAAGGTCATCTGCCAATAGAAACTTAACGTAGAGCGCATGTGACTTCCGCTCGGCATATTCAATCTCAGCCTCCGCCAAAGCCGTCTCACAAGTCGGGCACCAATATACAGTTTTTAGTCCTTTATAAATGTATCCATTGAGCGCCATCTCACCAAACACTTCAATTTGGTTCCGCTCATAGCCCGGCAGCAGGGTGATATATGGATTATCCCAATCCCCAAGCACGCCTAACCGCTTAAAGTCGGACCGTTGATCGTCCAAACATTCCAATGCGTATTCACGACATTTAGCGCGCAAATCCAAGGGATTTAATTCATGACGATTAAGTCCTAATATTTTTATCGCAGCGTGTTCAATTGGCATCCCATGTGTGTCCCAGCCAGGGACATAGGGTGCACGAAAGCCGCGCAATGACTTGTATTTTACAACAATATCTTTTAGTGTTTTATTAAGTGCCGTACCCATATGGATTTTACCATTGGCATATGGCGGTCCGTCATGCAAAACAAATGACTCACGGTCATTATTTTTAGTTTGCATTTTTTCGTATATTTTCCGGTCATACCACTCGCTCAAAAATTCCGGTTCACGCTCCGGAAGATTTCCCCGCATCGGAAACTCAGTTTGTGGCAAATTTAGTGTTTTACTATAATCCATAATTTCCTCCAGAAACTTTCATCATAACTAATTGCTATACTTCTGACGATTAAATTACCATTTCCGTTGAATATTTTGCAAATAACGCTTCGCCTGATCAACATCTTCACGCATTTGTGCTTTTAAATCAGCAATAGAATCAAACACTGCTTCTGTACGAATCATTTTTAACAACAATACTTCAACGTATTCCCCATAAATCATTTTGTCAAAATCAAAGATAAATACTTCCAAACGCAGCTTGTTAACATCAATAGTCGGACTCATGCCAAAATTCGCAACACCTGCATACAAAGTACCGCCAATATTCACTTTGGCTACATAAACACCAAACGCCGGTTCTACCTTATTCGCAGAAAAATCAACATTGATCGTCGGGTATCCTAAACCGCGTCCACGTTTTAAGCCGTCAACAACAATTCCTGATAAGGTGTACGCCCGGCCAAGCATCTGCGATACACGGTTCATTTTCCCTTGCGCTATCATATTACGAATAGCAGTGCTACTGACTGCATGACCATCAAACTGAACTGCCGGGAAAATAGCTACATTAAAACCAACTTGTCGAAGAAGTTCCGGATTTCCTTCGCCGTTTTTACCAAACGCGCAATCCGGACCTACAAAAATCTCTCTTGGTGCAAGATATTTCTTAATTAATCCGGCAAAATGCAGCGCCGAAACCTCAGCCAGCTCTTTAGTAAACGGCAAATCAATAATTGCATCGACACCAAGGTCGCTTAACCGTTGAATTTTCTCTTCACTGGTCAATATCAATTTTGGCCCGCGCCGCGGATTAATAACCGTTAACGGATGATTGGAGAAAGTCAACACCACCGAGTACCCGTGATTACTTCTCGCAGTCGCTATCATCGACGTTATCACCCGTTGATGACCGATATGAATTCCGTCATAACTGCCAATCGTCAAATACACCGGCATTCCTTGTTGGAATTGCTCCAATGTTGAAAATATTTTCATTAATAACACCAACCTGTAATCAGTTGTGCAACAATTCGCTGCGAACAACTTTTTTTGCTATTACAACGCCCCGTTCGACAACTGCCACTCCACAGAAATTTTCTTTTTCGTCAGAAACAATACACGTTCCTATAATAGGCATAGTCGTAATCAAGCGCCGTCCATCCTGAAACAAAACAGCATCACCGTGTTGTAATGAGATTTTCGGCAAAAACAGCTCAAGCAACCGCTCAACCGGCGTTGTTAATTCATGAATATTTTCAGCAACCTGCTCCATAGTTACGGCATTTGCCAGAGAAAAAACGCCTACCCGGCTACGTAACAAAAAACCCATCATTGACGGAATGCTTAACGCTCTACCGACGTCGCGGCATAACGAACGAATGTAAGTGCCACTCGAACAATTAACAATTACTCTGGCAATATTTGCATCTGTTCCGGTAAGTTCTATACGACTGATATCAACTAACCGTCGTTTAATTATAACATCTTGCCCGCTGCGTGCATATTCATATAGCTTCTTGCCGTTAACCTTTATTGCTGAAAAAATCGGCGGTTGCTGCTCAATCCGGCCAGTAAATGTTTTTAAAATATTCTGCAAAAGTAAAGGTTCGATGTGCGGTATTTCACATCGGCTAATTTCAGTACCGGTATCATCGCAAGTATCAGTCTCACAACCAAATATAATTTCTGCGAAATATTCTTTATCGTCAGGAAAATATTCAATGAACCGCGTTGCATTACCGATAAAAACCGGTAATATACCGGCAGCAGCCGGATCAAGCGTTCCGGCGTGTCCAACGCGCCGGGTATTGCTCAGCTTGCGCACTACGGAAACAACATCGTGCGAGGTCATACCCGGTGGTTTGATAATATTAATTACACCATTCAACATTTTCGTTTTCAGCTATCCATCTGCTTGCTGCAAATAGTCCTTCAATTTCTTAATTATTTTAGTTTTAATTTCCGAAAGTTCTCCTGCAATACTAAATCCTGCCGCACGCGGGTGGCCGCCACCGCCGTAGCGCTGCGCGAACTGTGACGCATCCTTATACTTAAATCGCAAACTCAGTTTTATTAATCGTGGTTCAACTTCTTTAAACAACACTGCTGCTTCACAACCGATAACTTTGCGGGCGTAATCAACATAGTTGTCCGAATCGTCGTCCAATGTTTTTAAGAGTTCATTGTTGATAGTCAAACTAACAATGTTACCGTCAAATTTCTCCAAGGTGTTTAGTATTTTTGAAAGTATAATCGTATTAACAAACGACTTTGCCCCAATAGCTTCACTGGAAGTCTCAGGCCGTACGCCTTTGTCCAGCAATGCTGCTGCAATACGCAGAGTTTTAGCAGTAGTGTTGGCATAACGAAAACTACCGCAATCAGTCGATATCGCGACAAACAAACATTCAGCAATAACTTTATTGACAGGGATGCTGGCTATACCAAACAAATCATACAACAACTCCCCGGTAGCCGCTACGGTCGTATCAACGATACACAATGACGTAACACAGCGATTCGAAGCATGGTGATCAATACAGCAAAGTTGTCCATAGTTAAGCTTTGTCCCTTTGATACCACAACGATCAATATCACTACAATCAGTATCAAGAACAATAAGCAAATCACAATCAATTGTCTGTCCATGACAGTTTTCAATTGCAACGTAAGCTTCTAAAAATCCAAATTGTTCAGACAGTGGCTCATTTAGTATCATCCGCACTGTTTTATGCTTCGCAATCAGAACATGGTATAACGCCAGCATTGATCCGATACCGTCGCCATCATGGTGCAGATGGGTAGTCAAAACGATATTTTGCGCAGCTTCTATTGCTTGAGCAACTTGCATTGTGTTATTAACAATTTGCTTGTTCATTGACACCTACGCTTTATTTGCTTCGTTTAATAACCGTTGGATATTTTCGCCGGCATCCAAGGACTCATCCAAAAAAAACGCTAGCTCCGGTGTAAAACGAATATTAAGCGCCTTTCCAACCGTACTACGGATGTATCCTTTTGCATGGTTTAAAGCATCCATTGTCTTGCCGCGTTTCTCTTTGTCACCTAGCACTGAGAAATATACCTTTCCCAAACGCAAATCACGAGAACATTCCACGCGGGTTACCGTAACAAAACCAACACGCGGATCTTTTAGTCCATCGATAAGTATGTTACTAATTTCTTGTTTTATAAATTCTTGTACTTTCTCCACCCTTAATTGACTCACAATAACTCCTTATAAAAAAGCCTCCTGAAACGCAGGAGGCTTTTTTTAGATTAACGTGCGATTTCTTCCATGATGAATACTTCCAGAACATCACCTTCATGAATTTCGCGGAATTTTGCCAATACTATGCCGCACTCATAACCGGTGGCGACTTCTTTGACATCATCCTTAAAGCGTCGCAAAGAATCTACCTTGCCTTCATGCAATACAATGTTTTCACGTACTAAACGAACACTGGATTGATTGGTAACTTTGCCCTCGAGAACATAACAACCGGCGAATATCCCTTTAGAAGTATCATAAACTTTGCGAATTTCAACTTTACCCTGAATAACTTCTTTGAATTGCGGCGCCAACATTCCCTTAATGGCTGCTTCAACGTCATTTATTGCATCGTATATTACACGATACATACGAATATCAACACTTTTTTCTTCAGCTGCCTTACGAGCATTGTTATCTGGACGGACACTGAACCCAATAATATATGCATTAGCGGCAGCTGCCAGATTAACATCCGACTCGGTAATCGCACCTACAGCAGCATGAACAATATTCACACGCACTTCTTCACTGGTGATCTTCTCGAGCGACTGCTTGAGCGCTTCCACCGAACCTTGCACATCAGCCTTAACTACAACGTTGAGATCTTTTAGATTACCTTCTTGAATTTGTTTAAACAAATCTTCGAGCGAAACTTTAGCGGTTGAGCGCTGGTCGTCAAGACGGCGCTTGGCCAAGCGCTTGTCTGCTACTGCGCGAGCAATTTTTTCCTCGACACATAAAATAATGTCGCCAGCATCAGGAACATTGTTTAAACCAAGAATTTCGACAGGAACCGAAGGGCCAGCCTTTTTTATTCGTTCGCCGCGATCGTTAAACATCGCACGAACATTGCCATAGGCCGAACCGGCAATAATAGTATCGCCAATATGCAAGGTTCCTTTTTGAACCATAATTGTTGCGACCGGACCACGCCCCTTGTCAAGCTGTGCCTCAATAACCAAGCCCTGTGCAGGTCGATTTGGGTTGGCCTTATAGTCGTTCATTTCTGCAACCAGAAGAATCATTTCGAGCAGTTCATTAATCCCAGTGCGTTTTTGTGCCGATACCGGAACCATGATTGTCTCACCGCCCCAGTCTTCGGCCTGCAAACCATATTCAGTCAACTGTTGTTTAACGCGTTCAGGATTGGCATCGTCTTTATCCATCTTGTTAATTGCAACAATAACTGGAACACCCGCCGCCTTGGCATGATTAATTGCCTCAATAGTCTGCGGCATAACCCCATCGTCAGCTGCCACAACAAGGATTGCAATATCCGTTGCCTGCGCTCCGCGCGCACGCATTGCTGTAAAGGCTTCATGACCAGGTGTGTCTAAAAAAGCAATCTTCTTTCCATGACAAGTAACCTGATACGCTCCGATATGCTGAGTTATTCCACCCGCCTCACCGGCAACAACTCTTGTCGACCGGATGGCGTCAAGCAAAGAAGTTTTACCATGATCGACGTGTCCCATGACCGTAACCACCGGCGGTCGAACTATCAGATCACCAGGTTCATCAATAATTTCGACGATTTCAGTAGGATCGGCCTCAGGCGGTAACTCTTCAACGGTCACGCCGAAATCTTCGCCCACTACCATTGCAGTTTCCAAATCAATTTCCTGATTGAGCGTTGCCATTATACCGTGTTTCATCAATTTCATAATTACTTGACTTGATGTTACACCCATCTTCGACGCAAATTCGTTCACCGCGATGCTGCCAAGAATTTTGATGTTTTTGGGCCGGGTATCAATTTTTTGAGCAGTCTGTATATAGTTGGTACGCTGATTACGGCCACGATAATGCTTGTCGAGTTTTGTCGCATTTTCGGCACGCTTGTCACGTTTATCACCAAATTTTTTGTTTTTATCAATAATATTATTGCTTTTGCGCGGCGCTTTATTCAGCACTGCAATATCTGGAGACGAAGCTGGTTTAGCCGGACGGCGGGCATTGTTGTATTGCGGTTTTGCATCACCATCTTTATCTTTATCGAACGGCGGACGATTTTGGCCAAACGCTGGCCGTTGTCCTTGTTGGTACGACGGACGAGCACCACTTTGATATCCTGTATTATTACCAGTTGTGTTATTACTATTTTGATAAGGCGGACGTTGTCCTTGTTGGAAATTTGGCCGCTGTCCACCTTGATAACCAGTACTGGTACGATTGTCGACCGCCTGATTATTATTGTTATTATTATTATATGGCCGATAATCAATACGTCCGGGTTGGACACCAGGCTTAACAACAACAGTGCTGTTTGGATCGACCGGCCGTGGATTATGGTTATACAAAGGACGAGCTGGCGAAACCGCCGTTGACGCAATTCCTGGATTTTGCGGTTCACGTTGCTGTTCCTGACGCGGCAATTGAACACTGCTAGCAGTATTTTCGATTCTGCTGCTTTCAGTTGCAGGCTGTTTGCTTACCGATGTCCTAACCTGTACCTCAGCTGATTTTTCCGCATTTACGATTTCACCAGCCAGTTTTTGCAACTCATTTTTTTGCCGCTCTTGCCATTCACGCTGCTCACGAGTCATGTTAGGCGGCTGCGCTGTAACCACAGCTTGTCTTTCATGAGCATTGCTTAAGCGGGCATTGATTTCCAAAATTTTTCGCGAATCGTAGCGGTGTTTGGTATCTAAACCAATCGTGACACGTCGAACTGGCGCGCCGGGTTGTTGTGTCGGACGCGCTTCGTTTGCAGAAGTTTCTGCAGCAGTTTTCGTAACTGTGCCGGTAACCGTTGAATTCAACGATGCGTTAGCAAAAACACCATCTAATAACTTAATCTCTTCAATACTTAAGCTATTGGATGATTTTTTTCCGGAAACACCGTTCTTTTCCAGTACTTCCAAAATCAGCTTATTCTCAATTTCCATTTTCTTAGCATAATCATATATGCGCATTTACTGACACACCTCCGAGTCATCCTCGTACCGTTTCAATATCGCTTGAGCGAAATTTCGATCGGTTATTGCGATAGCAGCACGTTGAGCCTTACCAATTGCACTGCCTAATCCATCCTTGCTGGATATTTCGATAAATTTCACGCGGCAATCCGCGCATTGTTTTATAAATTTCTCTCTGGTACTGTCGGCAGCATCATGCGCCATCAAAACCAGTTTGGCTTTTTTTGATTCCAAAGCTGACAACACCGCAGTATCACCGCTGTGAACCTTACCAGCTTTCTGCGCAAATCCCAACAACGTAAGTATCTTATTTTCCTTCGTAATTAACAAGCCGCTCCTTTATTTCTACAGTCACAGAGGTTTTAAGCGAACGCTCTAACTTTTTTTTATTAATAGCTGTTTGCACGCATTGCTGGTTATTGCAAACATATGCACCACGACCCGGAGCTTTGCCCTTTTCATCAACGGTAACTTCACCATCCGGAGTAAGTACTACTCGAATTAAATCACGTTTAGGAAATTTATTTCCACAACCAACGCATATCCTTTCCGGAATGTGTTTCATCTATAACCTCGATTCAGACTTGCGATTCGCTCTTAATGTCAATTTTCCAACCGGTAAGCTTCGCTGCAAGCCGGGCGTTTTGCCCTTCTTTGCCAATTGCCAGGCTCAGTTGAAAATCAGGCACGACGACTCGAGAAGTTTTTTCGGCAAGATTAACATCGACAGATATTACCTTGGCCGGGCTGAGTGCACCGGCAATATATTCAGCGGCATCTTCCGACCAACGTATTACGTCCATTTTTTCACCGTGCAATTCGTTAACAATCATCTGCACTCGTGAACCCTTATGCCCAATACAAGCTCCGACAGAATCGACCTCTGGATTTCTAGAAAACACCGCGACTTTTGAGCGCGATCCGGGTTCGCGAGATATCGCTTTGATTTCAACAATGCCTTCTTTAATTTCCGGCACTTCAAGTTCCAGCAATCGCTTAAGCAGACCGGGATGAGTGCGTGACACCATAATTTGAGGCCCTTTGGAAACTTTGCGCACTTCCAAAACATATGCCTTAATTCTTTCGCCAAGAACATAACGTTCACCTGGTATTTGTTCACTAGGTGCCAAAACTGCTTCAGTGCGTCCCAAATCAATATGTACATTCTTTTGGTCAACGCGGCTGATTTTTCCAGACAAGATGTCGTTTTCCCGATCAGTATATTCATCATATATCACATTACGTTCTGCATCACGCAACCGTTGAATAATTACCTGTTTGGCAGTTTGAGCTGCTATCCGGCCAAAGTCTTTAGGAGTTACTTCCAAATCAATTTCATCATCAAGCTCAAACTTGTCGTTAATCTTTTTGGCACTAACCAAATCAATCTCAAATTTTGAATCAATAACTTCTTCAACCACAACTTTTGTAACAAAAATATGCCAATCGCCATCGCTATTGACTACCCGAATGTTGTTCGCAGAACCAAAGTTGCGTTTATAAGCCATGATTAGCGATGCTTCAAGCGCTTCGATTATTACTTCGGCGCTGATATTCTTTTCTTTAGCTACTTGCCTTACTATATCTATTAATTTTTCCTGCATTTTAACCTCAAAATTCAATATGTAGCTTTACCGAAGCAATACTATTTGCAACAATTCGTACCGTCACGTCATCTACTAACAACTCTATATCCGTATCCGTAGCCGCATTTAAAACGCCAACCAAAGTCTTTTGCCCATCTATCGGTGCAAAAAACTTCAATTTCACCTTTTTCCCAAAATTTCGTTCAAAATCACGTATCGTTTTTAGCGGACGATCCAGCCCGGGTGATGATACTTCCAAATAATACTGCTGAGATATATCTAAAGCAACATCTAGCAACGGATTAAGTTTTGAACTGACAAAACTACAGTCATCCATCAAAATGCCACCTGGTTTGTCCAACAATACTTTGAGAAACCAATCACGCTCTTTTACATATTCAACATCAACAAGCTCGAATTCGGTATCTTTAATAATTTCCTTAACCAATTCTGCAACTTTTTTTTCGATACTCAGTCTGTCCAACGATACTCCTTGGTCATAAGATTAAAGAGTGGGTAAACCCCACTCTTTAGCAAGCGACTATATTAACGCCCTTATTATACATTGTAACAGCTTCGCAAGCAAGCACAAAAACTGATTTTTTAAAACAATGTCATTTGATCAGTCTCTTCCATGCCGGTAAAACAACCATGTGTACGCATAACTTCCGTAACTGTCTTGTTGATCCGTGCTCGTGTTTGCAAATCTTCTATGGAAGTAAATGGCCGAAGTTCACGTTCACGTACAATATTCAACGCTGCATTTCCACCCAATCCACTCAGTGCGCATAGCGGCGGTAAAACTTTGTTATCAATAATTCGAAATTTATTGCAATGTGAACGCTGCAAATCCACTTTCATAAACTCAAAACCACGCAGGTACATTTCTATCGCCAATTCCATTATCGGCATCAATACCTCTTCTTTGCCGCTGACTTCTTTTCCCTTTCGCTCCAATAATTCATATTCGCGTTTTAATCGTTCCAATCCGTTACATATCATTTCAGCGTCGAAATCTTCAGCTTTTACAGAAAATGACGCGGCATAAAACGGCAAAGGTTCATGCACTTTGAAATATGCAATTCGAAAAGCCATCATTACATAGGCTACAGCATGAGCTTTTGGAAAGAGATACTTAATCTTCTGACAAGAATCAATATACCAATTTGGTACTTTTGCCGCTTTCATTGCTTCAACATCCTGTGCGCTTAACCCTTTTCCCTTACGAACATTCTCCATTATGGTAAAAGCATGTTTTCGTTCCAAACCCTTATCAATCAAATAGATCATTATATCGTCACGCGCAGAAATTACTTCGCCAACTTTTGCAGTTTTACTAACTATCAAATCTTTGGCATTCCCCAACCAAACATCTGTGCCGTGTGAAAATCCGGAAATACGTACTAATTCACTAAATTTTTTGGGGTTGGTATCACGAAGCATCTCACGCACAAATTTTGTGCCGAATTCCGGAACACCGAAGGTGGCAACGGTAGAACCAAGCAATTGCTCTGGAGTCAACCCAACTGCCTCAGTCGAACTAAACAAACTAAGTGTTCTTATATCGTCAAAAGCAACGTCGTTTGGATCAGTATCTGACATCTCACTTAAATCTTTTATGATTGTCGGAACATCATGACCGAGGTTATCAAGTTTCACTAAGGCATCGTGAATAGAATGATAATCGAAGTGAGTAGTGATTATACCAGTATCCTTGGCTTCAGCCGGATATTGCACCGGTGTTACATCACATATATCCATATCATACGGCACAACCATTAGTCCGCCTGGATGTTGCCCAGATGTACGTTTAACACCAACACAGCCTTCTGAAAACGAAGTTATATAAGCTTCGCTGGCGTTGAATCCTTTTGTTTCAAAATATTTTTTTGCAAACCCATAGGCATTTTTTTCCGCAACGGTCGATATAGTTCCTGCCCGGAAAACATTTTCTTTACCCAACAATTCTTCAGTGTATTTATGAATTTTAGCTTGATACTCTCCAGAAAAGTTTAAATCAATATCCGGCGTTTTATCACCCTCAAATCCCATGAAAACGGCAAAAGGTATATTATGACCATTTTTACTCATAACAGCGCCGCAACTACATTTTTTATCCGGCAAATCAAAGCCATTAGCGAAACTGCCATCCAGAACAAACTCGCTGGTTTTGCATTTCGAACACAGCCAGTGCGGCGGCAAAGGATTCACTTCCGTAATCCCAGTCATAGTGGCAACAAACGACGACCCTACTGAACCACGAGAACCAACTAAATATCCATCTTCGTTAGATTTTTTCACCAGTTTATGCGCAATCAGATACAAGACTGCGTAACCGTGACCAACAATCGATTTTAATTCAAAATCCAACCGCTCACTGACAATCGCCGGCAAAATTTCGCCATACTGTAATTTAGCATTGCGGATGGCCATACTTTGAATTTCTTCTTCAGAACCGGGAATTTTCGGAGGAAACAATTTATTAGGTATTGGTTGTAAAAATTCGATAGAATCGGCAATCATATTAGTATTTGTAACCACTACTTCAAAAGCTTTTTCTTCTCCCAGATAAGAAAATTCCGTCAGCATTTCTTTTGTATTACGAAAATACAGCGGTAATGGATAACTGCCATCCTCCATGCCTTTTACCGCCAGAATAATACTGCGATATATTTCGTCTTCCGGATTAAGAAAATGCGCATCAGTTGTAGCTAGCACCGGTTTTTTTAACACTTCACCCAGTTGAACTATCTGTTTATTCAACAACTGCAAATGTTCATAATTGCGCACAAGACCCCGACGAATCATAAATGAGTTGTTAGCCGTGGGTTGAATCTCTAAATAATCGTAAAAATCGGCAATTCGTTTTAATTCAGAATCATTTTCCCCGGTTGCTATCGCCCTGAATACTTCGCCGGCTTCACATGCACTGCCCACAATCAATCCTTCACGGTATTTTTCTATATCGGAACGCAGAACGCGTGGACGTTTTTTATAGCGCAATAAATGTGAATCTGAAATTAATTTGTAAAGATTTTTTAAGCCGGTTTGATTTTTCGCGAGAATAATAATGTGATAAAGATGCGCCTTCACATCATCTACAGCTTCATCTTTAACCAAATAACCTTCAATTCCATAGATTACTTTAATACGATGCTCACTTCCAGAATCAAGAGCTGATTTATTATACTTAGCAGCGGCTCTTGCGGCATCCGGAAAAGATTGCGCTACGCCATGGTCAGTAATTGCAACAGCCCTATGCCCCCAACGTGCCGCAGTGCTGACGATATCCGTAGCTGACACAGTAGCATCCAGAGAACTCATTTTACTATGACAATGAAATTCTACTCGCTTATGTTCACAGTCATCCATTCGTAGCGGTTTTGCTGGTAATACCGTGATCGATTTTGGCTCCATAACCAAACCACCGCGGTTATCATATTGATCACGTTTAATATCGCCGTGAATCTTTACTAACATTCCTTTTTTTATTCGATCGGCTAAACTGCCGTCATCTTTAGTTGACGACCGAACAAATATTTTACAATTTATCGCTTCACTGTCGTCCACAACGGAAAAAAGAATAATAGTAGCCTTGCTGGCAGTTTTTCGCGTTTCTATTTTAAAAATTCGACCTTCAATTGCGACATTAAAACACTCGTCACGAATCAATTCCAAAATGCGTTTTGGTTCGACATTGCTGGGCTTACCCAATAGTTGCGCACCATTTCCACCAAAGCTACCGCCGTTGGTCTTAGAAACAGGCGAAGAATAAGAGCTGGCTTCAACCTCAGAAGCCCGTAAATCCTCCTCAATTATATCGCTATCTTCCGGTAATTCTTGCACAACTATACTTATTTCTACACAATCCGCCGCCGGATGATCGGTACACTCAGCAAGAAATTTTTTTATTAATTCAACCGTTTGGTTATCATGCAATAACTTCTCAACGGCCTCATTATCGACAGCTATTGTTATCCGATTGCTTAGTATTTCAATAGCAGCAGCATTAAGCGAGCGCCAAACAAGCGCCGGAAATTCAACACCGGCGTCACTCAATACTTCATGCGGCTGGCTGCAAAATTCAGCAAAACTAATTTTCTCAGTTTTTTCTATTTCAAACCGGACACTGTTAACTCCAAGCAGCTTGGCTAAAGCTAATGAAATTGTCGTAAGTTGGTCCTCGTCTATGGCTACTTCAATTGTCATCATCAACAACAATAAGTTGTTGATTTCATCAAACGTCACTGATTTAATGCTACCCTCTTCAAGCGTTTTCTTGATAGATTGCGGCACATTTAACTTGGAAATAAAATTCAAGTATTTATTCATATTCACTCTTTTTGTAATTTTTGGAAATTCAATAACCGTTACATTTTATCCATAGGTGACAAATAATAGCTCCACCGATAGCAATCATCGTCATACGACGTGATTGCAAACTACGTTTCAGTTCGCTTGAATTTCCCATTTTCCCTACGGCATCCAATCGTTCGATTGCTAGACCAAAACTAGGAGATTTTTTATCTTTTCAAGATAATTGTTAACCGAAATAAAATGAATTTCGCCACTCTTGCGTTCTTTAACTTCTAACAAGCCCTCGTTTACCGCTTTAGCGCCAACAGTAATTTTTAACGGGTAACCAATCAAGTCGGCATCCTTAAATTTTACGCCAGGACGCTCATTACGATCATCTAACACCGTCTCAATACCAGCACTGTTTAGCTGCTTATAAATTTTCTCGGCAAGGGCAACTTGCTCAACATCTTTTGCGCTGATTGGCACAACAACCGCATGATATGGCGCTATATTTACCGGCCACACAATACCATTGTCATCGTTATGTTGTTCAACTGCTGCCGCCATGGTTCGGGAAATACCAATACCATAGCAGCCCATAACCATAGGCGCCGATTTGCCGGTTTCATCCAAAAATACCGCCTCCAGAACATGGGAATATTTTGTGCCAAGCTTAAATACTTGTCCAACTTCAATGCCCCGCGCGTATTCAACCGGTTTTCCGCAACGCGGGCAGGGATCGTTAGCAGCTATCAAACGTAAATCGGCAACAATATTACATTTAAAATCACGTTTGGGATTAACATTGATATAATGCTTATCAACTTCATTTGCTCCGGTCACCGCATTATACATATTCATTACAGTACTATCGGCTACAATAGTGACATTTTTCAACCCGATCGGCCCGAGAAAACCACCTACGCTATTCATGTCTTCATTAATCATTCGTTCGTTTGCCATATCAAGATTCAAACAACCTAGCGCGTTCTTCAATTTAATATCATTCACCTGATGATCACCACGAATTAAAACTAGCACCGGACCATTTTCAGTAAAGTATGCAACCGATTTTATCAATTTATCCGGCGCTAGATTCAAAAATCCGGAAACTTCTTCGATAGTTTTAACATTAGGCGTGGCAACAATCTGAAGCCCCTGTTCAATTTCAATTTCTGCTACTATAGCCGCCAGTTCGGCTTTTTCATCATTTGCCGCATAAGAACAATGACTACAAAAAACTACGCCACCTTCACCTGTTTCACACAGCGCCATAAATTCATGCGAACCACTACCACCAATCGCACCGGAATCGGCTTCGACCGGACGAAAATTCAATCCGCAGCGACTGAATATTTTCATATAAGCAGCATACATTCGCTGATAATTCACTTCTAACCCGGCTTCATCTTTATCAAACGAATAAGCATCTTTCATAATAAACTCACGACCGCGAATTAAACCAAAACGCGGACGAATTTCATCACGATATTTATTTTGAATCTGATATAAATTAAGTGGCAATTGACGATAAGAGCGCACGTCCATTTTCACCAACGTAGTAATCATCTCTTCATGCGTCGGCCCAAGACAAAACGGACGGCCATGGCGATCATTCAATCGCCACATCTCGTCACCATATACATCCCAGCGGCCAGATGCTTGCCAAATTTCAGCAGGCTGAGTTATCGGCATTAGAATTTCTTGTGCATCTTCAGCATTCATCTCTTCACGCACAATCGCTTCGATTTTCTTAAGCACTCGTAGCGCAAGTGGCAAATAGCTATATATCCCACCCGCAGATTTACGGATATAACCAGCACGCATTAATAATTGGTGACTTACTATTTCGGCTTCAGCGGGAACTTCGCGCAATGTCGGCGAATATAATTTACTTGCTCTCATAACAAATCCTCTCGATTTCTTTGAATAATTCATCTTCCAATTCTGATTCAGGAACCTTTTTAATGATTTCTCCCCGACGAAAAATCAATCCATACTCTAAGCCGCCGGCTATTCCAACATCAGCTTCCTTTGCTTCACCAGGACCATTCACGACACAACCCATAACCGCAATTTTCAGCGGTAAACTAATGCCCTCTAGCCGTTTTTCTACCCGCTCAGCCAACCCGATCAAGTCGATATTGGTCCGTCCGCAAGTCGGACAGGATATCAGTTCCGGGCCATAACATTTCATGCCCAGCGACTTCAATATTTCATTACCGGTTTTCACCTCTTGAACCGGATCACCGGTTAACGATACCCGAACAGTGTCACCGATGCCTTCAGCAAGTAGTGCTCCGATACCTACTGCCGATTTTATCACACCGGACTTAATCGTTCCTGCCTCAGTAATTCCAACATGCAACGGATAGTCACACAACTGCGCCATCATTCGATAAGCGGCGATAGTCAATGGCACATCATGTGCTTTTAATGAAATTTTGATATCAAAAAAATCACATTGTTCCAATAATTTCACGTGCTCCATTGCGCTCGCACATAAAGCTTCCGCAGTTGGCCGCCCATATTTTCCCAACAACTCTTTTTCCAACGAACCGGCATTAACACCAATCCGTATCGGAATTCCCCGCTGCTTGGCACTGGCAACTACGGCTTTGACGTTTTCCATCGCGCCAATATTGCCGGGATTAATTCGCAATCCGTCAATTCCGTTTTCAGCGGCTGTTAATGCCAAACGAAAATCAAAATGGATATCGGCAACCAACGGAATGGTGATTTGCTTGCGAATAGCAGCAATCGCTTCTGCGGCAGCCATATCCGGCACTGCCACCCGGACGATATCGCAACCACAAGCTTCCATACGCTTTATTTGCGCAACTGTTGCAGCAACATCGTGTGTTTTAGTATTGCACATCGACTGTACCGACACCGGCGCATCACCGCCGATCAGCACATTACCCAATTTAATTTGCCTGGTCGTACGTCTGATTATCTTTTCCAACCCAAACCCCCAAAAATCCAACTTCTCAATTGAATATGTTCATTCGTGCAACATCTTGTATCGTCGCGTACAAAAACAAAGTCATCAATAACGCAAAACCGACAATTTGAATTTTTTTTAGCACTGAACCAGACAATGGTTTGCGGCGAACGGCTTCGATTAAAATAACAATAATATGACCACCATCAAGCGCGGGCAGCGGCAATAAGTTAATTATTCCTAAATTTATACTTAAAAATGCCGTAAACTGCAACAGAGCTGCAATTCCGGTTTTTGCCACTTGGTTGGTCATATCTATGACACCGATTGGTCCGGCCAAATCAGCCGGCATTTTTCCGGTAATCATCTGATAAAAACCATCCAAAATTAATCCGGCGACTTCAATCGGCGTTGTTACCGACAGTTGTGCTGATTTTATCAGCCCAGGGTACTCGATATCCACCTTTGGTGACACACCGATAATCGGTTTGCCGGCTTTACTGTCAAATTGCGGAGCGACGTCAATAGCAAGTGGTTTTCCACTCCGTTCAACCATCAATTTCACATTTTTGCTGCCATTAGTTTTTAACGTTTCAGTAAATTCAGTCCAAGTAGCAACATTCTTCCCGTTGATCGCGATAATTCTATCTCCAACGTTAATTCCCGCATGATAAGCAGCTTTTTGGCCGTCCACACTTCCGATAATTGGTTTATCGTGAAACTGCGGAATTCCAAAAGCGAAAAAAGCAATGAATAGCAACAACACCGGCAACACAAAATTCATAAGCGAACCAGTAACAATAACCAACAATTTTGCCCAAGTCGGTTTCGTGCAAAAACCACGTGCAGAAACATTGTCATCCGGATCCATACCAGCGATTTTGTTATAGCCGCCAAGCGGAATCAACCGCAACGAATAACGGGTTTCTCCGCGCGTAAAACTAATTAGTTTAGGACCAAAGCCGATAGCAAACTCATCTACTTGCATACCAGTAAGTTTTGCCGTAAAAAAATGCCCCAACTCGTGAAAAAAAACTAATATACCAAAAACCAATACTACTGCAATAGTTGAAAACATTTAATCACCATCATTTTCTGTTATATATTTTTCAGCATAGCGACGTGCCTCGCTATCCGCAGCAAAAATCATATCCAAATCATCATCTGCATTAACAGGAATTGCCGATAAAGTTTGTTCGATTACTGCCGGAATGTCCAAAAAGCCAATGCGCTTTTTCAAGAACGCTGCAACTGCTATTTCATTGGCCGCATTAAACACACAAGGCGCTATACCACCAGTTATACCTGCTTGATACGCCAACTTTAAGCAACGAAAGCAATCGATATCCGGGCGCTCGAAAGTCAGACTATTCAATGCCAACAGGTCGGTTGCCGGATAATGAGCATTGTTTCGGTCCGGATAAGTAAATGCGTACTGAATAGGCAAGCGCATATCCGGTAAACCCATTTGCGCGATAAGACTGTTATCAACAAATTCAACAAGCGAATGAACGATACTTTGACGATGAACAACAACATCAACACGATCTAGTAGTACATCAAACAACCAGCGTGCCTCAATTACTTCCAACCCCTTATTAGCAAGTGACGCCGAATCGATAGTAATTTTTGCACCCATTTCCCAATTGGGATGTTTCAAGGCGCGTTCTACGCTCACTTTTCTTAATTCATCACTGCACATTCCGAAAAACGGCCCGCCGGATGCAGTTAATATCAAACGTTTTATTTGTTGTCGATTCTCCCCGTTAAGGCATTGAAATATCGCACTATGTTCGCTATCCACAGGAACAATTGAAATGGAATTTTCCCTCGCTGCATTCATCACGATTCTGCCTGCAGCAACAAGCGTCTCTTTATTAGCAAGCGCAATGTTTTTCTTGGCATTAATGGCAGCAATAGTCGGACGCAAACCAGCAAATCCCACAATCGCCGTCAAAACTGTGTCAACTGCATTATGAGTTGCCGCTTCCATTAAGCCGGATTGACCGGCAAGAATTCTCGTTTTCCCCGAATAACGCGTCTTAAATTTTTCAGCCGCAGCTTCGTCGGTCAAAACCGCTAACTCCGGCTTAAATTCATATAATTGTTTTTCGAACAAATCAATGTTCGAGTGCGCCGACATCGTTCTCACAGAAAACAAATCAGGATTATTTCTAATAATGTCTAATGCCTGAGTACCAACTGAACCAGTACTGCCTAAAACAGCTATATTTTTCATTCCAAGTCCTGCTTCTTCCTCTATTAAACTCTTGATTTCCAGATAACTCTTTAGCCCATAACAATTATAGCGACAAAATAATATACCATCGGTACTACGAATAACAAACTATCAAAACGATCCAAAACACCGCCGTGCCCAGGGAAAAAGCTCCCGGAATCTTTTACATTGCAAAACCGTTTCATCGCTGACTCGGCCAAATCTCCGAGTGGTGCTACAACGGCAGCAATTAGGCCGATCACTGCACCGCAATACAATGGCAACCCTAATCCCCAAATCACCAAAGTGCTTACAGCTATCGCACCGATGCCGCCGCCAATCACACCCTCCCATGTTTTTCCAGGGCTAATCGTTACATTTAATTTTGTCCGGCCAAACAACCGACCGGTAAAATATGCAAAGCTGTCACTCGCCCAAGTACCAATTAGCGCCAACCACAAATACGCAGTACCCGGGTTGAGTTGAAAATATTTATAATTGTAAATCGTATCATTGTCAATAAAGCGCAATTCGACAAAATGTGAAAACAAAAAAGATACATAAAAAAAGCCAAATACCGTAGCTACACAGTCACCAATCGAAAACTTGCCACTGGTAAAGACGACCTTTGCCAACAGAAAGACTATCGAAAAAAACAATATAAATTGATATTCGGTATTATTGGCATAACGCGCAAAGACCATTGACAGCACAATCAACACCGAACCCAGGGAAGTGCAAATTTTCACTCCGGCTTTACGAAACATTCGTGCCAATTCCATCCATGCAACCAATGCCAACACTGTCAGCGCAAGGATAAAAATCAACCCGCCGTAATTAATAATAAAAACCGCCAGTGCAATTCCCACAATTGCAGTTATAGTTCTAGTAAGTAACATCACAGTCCTCCAAAGCGTCGATTGCGGTTTTGAAATTCGCTAATTGCTTCCATCATGCGCTGTGGTACAAAATCAGGCCAAAATATATCCACAAAAATCATTTCTGCATAAGCTATCTGCCAAAGCAAAAAATTGCTCACCCGATAATCGCTGCTCGTTCTAATCAGCAAATCAACTTCGGGGAAATCCGGAGTATATGTCGCTTCGCCGAAAATACGCTCATCAATATCATCAACTGAAAGTGCTCCCTCTGCTACAAGGCTAACAATTTTTTTTGTTGCACGAACAATTTCGTCCCGCCCGCCATAATTCAAGGCAATGTTAAAAATCATACCCTCGTTCTTAGAAAGATAGTTGACATCATAAGCAATCTTTTCTTTAATCGTCTCAGAAAAAATTGAAGTATCACCAATAAACCGTAATCGGACATTATTTTTTTCCAGTTCTGGTAATTCATTATCCAGATATTGTGTTAACAATAGCATAAGATATTCAATTTCTTCCGCCGGACGCTTCCAATTTTCGGTAGAAAAAGCGTAGACAGTCAACATCTTGATGCCGATATTTCCGGCAGCACGAACAATCTCTCGCAGATTTTCGCTGCCCTGCTTGTGCCCGAACGAGCGAGGCAGACTGCGTTTTTTAGCCCAGCGGCCATTACCGTCCATAATTATCGCCAAATGCTTAGGCAACAGGTTAAAATCAAGCTCTGCTACTGAATATTTATTTTTACGCGAGAAGAAATTTTTAAAAATCGAAATCATGTTTTCCTCCGCATTAATGGTTAATTATTATAACAGAAATAGCTGTAAATAAAAAGAAAAGGAGCCTTTCGGCTCCAAATCTGACTATCTTTTTTCGCGAATGCGAGCAGCTTTACCAGTCAACTCACGTAAATAGTACAAACGCGCACGTCGTACAATACCGCGTCGAACAACTTCAATGCGTTCAACCCGGGGCGAATGAGTAGGGAAAGTTCTCTCAACACCAACACCGTAAGTAACCCGACGAACGGTAAACGTTTCACGAATTCCGCCGCCGTTGCGCTTAATGCATACGCCCTCAAAAGCCTGTAAACGCTCACGGGTTCCCTCGACAACTTTTACCATTACGCGCAGAGTGTCGCCAGCGCGAAACTCGGGTAAATCAGTGCGTAATTGTTCTTGATCCAACAATTCGATTAAATTCATTTTGCCTCCTGCATCATAGATGTTCTTGGCAGGCGCACCCATCCAGAGGACCATCCGTATATAGCAATAGTATTATATTACAATACAATTACTTTGACAAGAAATATTTCAAATTTCGTATAGTAATTCAGCAGCAACCGATTGAAATATATTTTCACCAACAGCAATTCGAATAATTCTCAAGGCGAAATCCATTGCTGTCGCCGGTCCCTGCGATGTCAAAATATTATCACTAACAATAAACTTGCGATTTTCATAACCCAACGCAGACATTTTTTGTTGGATACCTGGATAGCAGGTGAAGCGATGATGCAATAAAATATTTGCGCGATCTAATGCCAACGGTGCTGCGCAAATAGCACAAATCATTTTTTTTGCACCATCAAAACGTTTTATCGCAAGCTGTACATTTTCGTCTTCACAAAAAACCAAAGTCCCGCCCCAGCCCCCAGGTAAAATTAGCATATCATAAGTTTCATGCGCAGTTTCGACTATTTCATCAAGCTCTATATCGGCACTGATAATAATATTTCGGCTGCCACGCAATGTTTTACCGCCAACACCAGCTAAAGTAACTTCCACGTCTGCGCGACGCAACACATTAGCAAGCGTTGTTGCCTCAATTTCCTCGGTTCCGTTGGCAATAATAATTAATGCTTTTTTCATTTTACTCCTCTAAAAATAATGACACAAACATTCTACAACATTGAAATTTGAAAATCAAACCACTTCATCAGCGAATTTTACGGATACTAATTGCGAAACACCAGTTTCCTCCATTGTGATGCCATGCAGTTTATCAGCGACTTCCATTGTTCGCTTGCGATGTGTGATAATAATAAACTGCGTTCGCTCGCGATATTCACGAATAAATTCCGAAAACCGCTCAACGTTAGCTTCATCCAGCGCCGCATCTAATTCGTCAAGCACGCAAAATGGTGACGGTTGATGCTGCAACATTGCAAACAACAGAGCAATAACCGTTAATGCACGCTCTCCACCGGACAATAACGTCATATTTTGACGGCGCTTTCCAGGGATCTGTACAACAACTTCAATTCCGGTCTCCAACATGTTATCAGGTTGGGTAAACACGATTGACGCCGTTCCGCCGCCAAACAGCCGCACAAAAATATCGGAAAAATACTTGTCTATTTGCTCTACAGCCTCTCTGAATTGTTCTGCCATAACTTCATCCATACCGGCAATCATTATAACAAGTTTGCTTTGCGCATCAAACAGATCAGTACGCTGCGTAACTAAGAACTCATATCGGTCTCTGTTTTTTTGATATTCTTCAATTGCGTTCGGATTTATCGTCCCAAGCGCTTCAATTTGTTTATCCAGTTCCGACATTATTTCGCCATCGATTTTACTCAACTCGTCTCGCGTCGGTATATACTCCTGCAAATTAATATGAAAATCAGCCGCAGCACGCTCACAAACATTTTCGATTTCCACACGACAGCGCTCGTTTTGCACTCTAACATCCGCTAATCGCAACTGGACGTCGGAAATTCGTCGGCGAATGCTGCGCAGATCCTTGTCAAACAGCTCTTGCTGTTGTAACAGCTGATGTTTATTCTCAAAGCTTTCTGCAAGTCTGGCATTTTGCTGATTTTTATCTTGCTTATAGTCCAGCATTTGCGCTCCTAGCGCAGCGATTTCGGTCTCAGCGCGAAAAATCGTGTTTTTGAGCGTAATTTTTTCATCAGTCAAACGAATCTTGTTATCATTATGAATTTGAATCGTCTGTACTAGATCATTGATGCGTGTTTCTGCATTATCAAATTTCGCCAATAATGAATTACGCTCGATTTTTCCGTTATTCAACACTTCTTGGGCTGTAACCAACGCAGCTTGCAACCGCTCCAGTTCGCTGATTTTTTCATTCAACGCTGTTTGATCAACGCTTTCCAACTGCTCTGACAGGTGCAACTCCTCAGTCAGCGCAGCACACACGCCAAGCCGTTCATCACGGTCATCCATTAACGCTATTCGTTCAGACCGATCCGCTTCAATACTTTGCGTCAAACGCTCAAATGTTTCTTCAATATGTTGCAGACTGATAATCTTTTCGGCTTGCTGCAACTGCATTTTTTGAAGTTGCAAAGAGTGCATTCTAACACACTCATCGACAACGGATAATTGCCGTTCAGCAACATTAAGTTTTTCGGAAAAATCAATCAATTGCTTTGCAGTTTCTACTAATTTCTGTTCGAGTGAAATGATTTCAGCCTTCCTTGAAACAATACCACCACTCTGCTTTTGGGTACTGCCGCCGGTAATCGCGCCGCCGGGCGTCAGCAGTTCACCATGCAACGTAACAATACGCGCGCTGAAATTGAGCGCTTTTGCTGTTTTAATCGCATTTGCAAAATTGTCGGCTATCAGTATACGTCCGAGTAGAAATTCAACTGCCCGGTTATCGCGCTCGGCATAAGTCACCAGTTGTGACGCACGACCGATGATGCCATACAATTTGTCTTTTGGGAAATTAGTTTCACTATAACGTAAATTGGCAAGCGGAAGAAAGGTTGCGCGTCCGACTTGCAATTTTTTCAAATAATCAATTGCCTGACGCGCGGTTGCATCATCATCACAAACCAAATTTTGTGATGCTTGACCAAGCGCGGTCTCGATGGCTAATGCGTGCTCGGGTTTTGCAACTATCAACTCACCAATAGCTCCGTAAATTTTGGCACGCCATTGACCAGTCGCCGTTAATATGGCTTTTGTTGCACGCGAAAACCCTTCATAGTTTTGCTGCAAGCTATGCAACACATCCTTACGGATTTGCAATTTACGATTTTCATCAACGAGGGCACTTTTTTGAACTTTTACCGATTCCAAAGCAAGTTTAGCCGCACTTTGATCATTAGCTGCTTTTTCTGCAACGACTTTTAGTTTATTAATATCAAGCGCAATTTGATTGCTCTGTTGCGTATGTTTTTCTAATTCAGCGGCAACATTGCGCAATTCAGCTTCACACTGCGCTATTTCAACATCCAACCGGCTGCATGAACGTGCGTAATTATCTGTCTCCATGCGCGTCATGTTAATATTATTACGAATTTGCACTGTCTGTTGTACACGCGCAAAGGCGTTTTCGCGAATAAGTGCTAGTTCACGTTCGCTTTCAACTGCCGCTTCAGTTGCTCGTTGTGCTGCAATAGCTAATTCAGAAATCAGTTTTTGCGAATCAGCAATATCAACTTGGAGCATTAGCCGCTCATCACGAAGCACGGCACGAGTGCTTTCGGCATCTGCGTGAAAAGCATCTACTCGTTCTAATTCAAGCGCTATTGCTTGAATACGCTCTCTTGCCAAATTGATGCGGTTTTTTTCAACCTCAATTTTTCCGTTACCAGATTCATATGCTAAATTTAATTCATTGATTTTAGCTTCTGTTTGAATGATTTTTTCTTCTAGTGCAAGAATATTATTAGCGGTATTTGCTTTTTCAGTTTCAACAACCAATAAAGCTGCATCTTTTGCAAGTGACTCATCAGAATACTCCAACTCGCGAAGTTGCCCGTCAGCAGCATATTTATTGAGTTTACGCAACTTAATAGCCAAAGCATCAACCTTTAGTTCACGTAACTGCGCAAATAATGTATTGAATTTTTCTGTCCGTGCAGCTGCTTGCGCTAACGGCTCTATCTGGGTTTCGAGTTCTGCCGTAATATCATCAATACGAACAATGTTGGCATTGGTATCATCAAGTTTACGTTGCGCTTCTTTTTTACGGTTTTTATATTTTCCAATTCCGGCAGCCTCTTCGAAAATCAAGCGACGGTCTTCGGGCTTGCTGTTCAAAACATCATCTGCCCGATTTTGACTGATTATCGACATCGAATCTTTGCCAATCCCGGTCCCTGACAACAATTCATAGATATCCTTCAGTCGGCACGGAGCCTTATTGATGTAATACTCACTTTCACCACTACGATACATCCTGCGGGTTATTGCAATTTCGTTAAAATCAATAGGAAATGTGCGCAGTGAATTATCCAAAACAACACTAACATTGGCGATATTGAGTGCTTTTCGCTTGGCGCTGCCATTGAATATTACATCTTCCATTTTCGAGCCACGCAAATTGCGCGCGCTCTGCTCGCCAAGCACCCAACGCAAAGCGTCGGCAACGTTGCTCTTGCCGCTGCCGTTGGGTCCGACTATCGCCGTAATATTGTTTTCAAAACCAAATTCTATTTTATCTGCAAAAGATTTGAAACCATAGGCTTCGATACGTTTTAAAACCAAACCAGCCACCTGTTAAAATTAGTTTGTTCATTATATCACAATATCAGGGTCTGTGAAAAAAAGTCTGTAAATAGCCAACTATGATAAAATTTAAATAATCGTAGGAGGTTTTTTATGGCTAAGCGCAGAACCCCAATGAGCGAAGGAAAAAAGAACATCATCGCATCT
>Ga0172379_10000817_pt1 | contig 72307 bp, 85 predicted proteins | sample GrowelOW334metaG_FD_119756 | JGI IMG/M metagenome (GOLD analysis project Ga0172379, IMG submission 119756) | Groundwater microbial communities from an aquifer near a municipal landfill in Southern Ontario, Canada - Groundwater well OW334 metaG | ecosystem: Environmental > Aquatic > Deep...
ATCGTCTCGTGGAATGTGAACGGACTGCGCTCGCTCGCAAAAGACGGATACTGGGAATCCTTTCTAAAGGGCACCAAGCCCGACATCTTCTGCCTCCAAGAGACGAAAGCTAGTCTGGAACAGCTTTCAGAGCAGTTCCTCTCCCCCGCCGGCTACTCGGCATTTTTTTCCTCATCGCAAGTGAAGAAAGGCTATAGCGGCGTCGCAATCTATTCCAAAATTGAACCTTTGAAGGTCATCTACGGCATGGGAATAAAAGAATTCGACCAGGAGGGCAGACTCATCGGCGCAGAATATGAGGATTTTTGGCTTATCAACGCGTACTTCCCCAATGGCGGCCAGGGTCCTGAACGGCTCAACTACAAGATGCGTTTCTACGATGCTTTCCTCGCCTTCGTCGAGAAATTGCGAGAGAAAAAACCGGTTATTTTCTGCGGCGATGTGAACACTGCACATGAAGAGATCGACCTGGCACGACCAAAAGAAAATGAGGACAACACCGGCTTTTTGCCCGAAGAGCGCGCCTGGATAGACGAGGTCGTAGCTGCGGGTTATGTTGATTCTTTCCGCCATTTCCACCCCCACACCAAAGAGGCCTATACCTACTGGGATATGAAAACTCGAGCGCGCGACCGCAATGTAGGCTGGCGCATCGACTACTTCTTTGTCACACAGGAATTCATAAAAAGAATCCGAAAAGCCGAAATACAACCTGATATCTACGGCTCCGACCACTGCCCTCTCTCGATTACTCTTTCATAAGAAAAAGCCGCAATGAATGCGACTTTTTCTTATGATTTCCTCCTTTTCTAATGGTGAATTATGCGACCAATGCGTTCCAGAAGATCGGAGAGCCTGTTGTGAATCAGATCCAATTGACGGCGTGCTTCTGTATCGTTTGGATTTACCTTCAATCGTTCCTCGAGTTCGGCAACCGCGCCTTCTTGACCCTCTCTTTCCAAAAGAATTTCTGCGGGATCGACTTCCTTGCTTGGGTCAAGATGAAATTCCTCTGATGGCTTTTCCTTCTTTTCTGACCAAAAATCCATTCCTTCCAACATGACAATTTTAGGTGATGAGTAACTACAGGGAGTATACACCCAGAGTTAAAGGACACTATCCACAGGCGTGTCCTTTACACTGTCCTTTAGTAGTCTAGTATGGACAAAGGACGGGATGTTCTTTCCTGGCTCTTTACATCGGCGCTCTGCCTTCCTTGCTAGGTGTCTGCCTCCGCTGCGGCGAATCCGCTCTACAAGCCCTTGGGTATGATGTTCCCTGCTTTTGGAAGTGCCAGTACGCATATCAGTTATTATCGAAACAAGCCGCCCTCATCTCCGGTCCGAGCACCAATTTACGCCCCTGCTCCTTTTTAGCTCTGACCACCATTGGGTGGCTTTGTTGTTTTTATAGCAAACTTGGCGGTTGAACCGCCAAATAAATCCTGGAAAGTTAAACTCTCCAGGATTTGCCACCAAACTAAAAAATCCAAGGTCGAACCTTGGATTTTTGTTCCACGCGAAACATATTTCACACATAACTGTTTCGCGTGAATCATTGACTCTTGGTCTTGGATTAAGGACCTGCCAAAAAGACTCAGATGCGAGGCGGTGGCGAGCACCGAACCGAGCCGTACTAGGAGGTACAGTGAGGGAGGAGCGGAGCCAGCAACGAAGCAGGTGGGTCTTTTTGGTAGGTCCTAGCACACATGGTGTTTTTCCATTATCTGCCGTACTTCCTCATCCTCTGCAGCTTCCCTTCTCTGCTTTCCGGATTCTCCAAGCTTACAGAGTTCATCCTCAGGCATTTTCAGGAGCTCTTCCGTCCTTTTATCAATATATTCCTCGGTATTTTTAGCAGAATCATCAAGTATCTCCTCAAGAAGTGCATTGAGTGTCCAGCCAATCCGTGGCCCGGGTTCCACATGAAACTTCTCCATTATGTGCGCACCATCGGTCTTGAGCATCCCTACAGAGATAGGGTCCCTGAGGGCCTGCTCAACCATTGCCTTGTACTTACGAAAGCGGAAAGGCTGCTCCTTTGGCCGTCCAGTGCCTATACGGTCGCAGATACGCAGATTGAGGAGATCCCAGATGTTTTCCTCACCAACATTCTTTATCATCCGACGGACGGCGGATAGGGTAATTTGCTCCGGATCAGAGAAAAACATATGCCAGCGCACCAATTTGACCACTTTATCTATTGTTTCGCGTGAAAAATGCAGGTCTTCCAGAGCCTTTTTCGTTACACGAGAGCCGACAACCTCATGGCCATGAAAGGTCCATTCTTTCTTCTCGTCGGACCACCGCCGAGTCTCCGGCTTCGAAACATCATGAAAGAGACCGGCGAGCCGTATATCGAAATTCCATTCTTTATCCGCAGCGTGCTGCATGGTGCGCATTAGGTGTTCAAAGACATCGTAGCTGTGAGCCTGATTCTGCTCGACGCCGACACCACGAATGAGGTCAGGGGAGATGAATTCGAGAATACCGAGCTTCTGCGCGAGCACGAGCGCATTCATCGGTTCTTTTGAATTGAGGATTCGCACGAGTTCATCCTTGACCCTTTCACGTGAAACATGGCTTAAATGCTTGTTATTTTCGCTTATTGCTGCAGCCGTAGCACCATCTATGCCAAAACCAAGTTCAGCAACAAGTCGGACGGCTCGGAGCATACGGAGGGCATCTTCATTGAAGCGTTCTGATGGGTTCCCGACAGCCCGTATGAGTTTGTCCTTTATGTCCTTTTGACCGTCATACGGGTCTACGATGTGTCCTTTAGACTCATCAAGCGCTATCGCGTTCACGGTGAAGTCGCGGCGGGCGAGGTCGTCGGAGAGGGAAGTACCAAACTCTACTTTGTCCGGCCTGCGCTTGTCGGAGTATCCGGATTCAGTGCGGTAGGGGGTCACCTCGACGATAGCGAGGCACGGGTCCTCCGAATCGGTCTTTACACCAACCGTCCCGTAATCATTTTCGTAGAAAGAGTCAGGAAATACGGCCTGGATCTGCTCCGGTGTGGCATTGGTGGTAATGTCCCAGTCTTTGGGCTCCCGACCGATGATGAGGTCGCGCACGCATCCACCCACGAGGTATGCCTCAAATCCAGCCCGCCTCAGCGCCTCCGAGACTGTTCGGATTTCTTTCGGAATTCGATGTTCCATGCGCGAATCGTACCATGACCTCGCTGGTTTTTTATTGTTTGTGCCTTACTATGCAGATACGCCTCGGTGGTGAAATGGATATCACGGCTGACTTCGGATCAGCTATTCCGGGTTCGAATCCTGGCCGAGGCACATACGAGAGAAGCGAGGATATTGCCTCGGGGCACGCCTGGGAGGCGTGCTTCCAGGATTCGAAGACCTTGCGAGCATTTTTCTGAAAGAAAAATCCGCAAGGTGTACTGAAACTGTAAGTTTTGAAAGCGTAATCGCGGTCCTGGCCGAGGCACATACGAGAAAAGAGCGCTGGTAGGCGCTCTTTTCCTTGGCTTCTTTCGATGCGGGAAAGTAAGCTTTTCCGCTCGTTCGCTGTGCGGGTATAGAAATACCTATACCCACTCTCGCTCTCTCGGGAAATACGAAATGGGACTCTCGTATTTCCGCTCGTTCGCTGTGCGGGTAGGGAGAATCGAACTCCCATCATCTGATTGGCAACCAGATGTTCTACCATTGAACCATACCCGCGCTAGGCGCCATGATAGCACGCCACCCGATTACTTTTCTAGTGCCTCTCGTTCATTTGACTCGTCATAGGTTCTAGTTTGCAAAAACGCCGAAAATTAGCCGTTTTTGTATGTCTTTTCGTTCTGTGCTGTAAGTGGATAAACCTGTTGGTACTGGGGATAAAGGACAGGGGACTTTTTGATGAGTCCGTGAAATAGTAAGCGAATGAGCCATATTTATAAAGGCCGTGAACATTTCGTCTAAGAGTAGGAAAGAGGTTGGGGCGTTGGGAGAAAAAGTGGCTGCCGAATACCTCCAGCGGCACGGATTTTCCATTCAGGATTGCAATGTCGCGCGTAAGACTGGAGAACTCGACATCATCGCAAAGAAGGAAGATACGCTGCATTTCGTCGAAGTGAAGACCATCCTTATTGACGAATTCCCGGACGGAAAAGACCTTGATGACAACTACGATCCATCGATGAATTTGCACGAAATGAAGATACGGAAGGTCGCACGGACGGGGGAATGGTATGTCCTTGAACAGAATTGGGAGGGGGAGTGGCAAGTGGATGGCTGCCTCGTGTGGCTGCGCCGCCGCGATGGCATGGCAAAAGTCCGCTACCTGCCGCAAATCGTCTAATCCCCACTTAAAATTTTGGGAATAAATTTTGTTTCCCAAACGAATATATAATGTTGCTATGGGACAAAAGAAATGCGACTACTGCGGAAATTTTTATCCGGAAGATGCTTTTGGAGTAGCGGTTACAACACCGGCCAAAGTTTACCGGCGGAGGAAATGTCGCGATTGCTACCGCCTAACCAAACAAGCTCTCATACAAAGACACTACTTATGGCTCAACGAGTACAAGCGACAACGAGGATGTCATCGATGTGGAGTTGCCGACCCGAGAGTCCTTGATTTCCATCATAAAAAAGGCGAGGATAAGTTGTTCACTGTGGGAGGTGCCCGACGAGAGGTTGGTTCTGAACGGCTTCGGAAAGAAATCGAGAAATGCGTGGTGGTTTGTGCCAATTGTCACCGAATCCTACACGAGGAGATGAGAAAGAAAGGAAAGATAACCGGGCCGTAGTATACCGGTAGTACACTTGCTTTGGGAGCAAGAAGACCGGGTCCGATTCCCGGCGGCCCGACTAGCGTGAGAGACTGGCGGTAATGATCGCCTCAAGTACGGGGATGTGTGGAGCAAAATCAGCGATGGAGACTGCCGTCGGTTCGGCAAGCAGGAGATCGAGCGCTCTACCCATTTCGCTCGCATATTCGGAGCGGATGTAGGAGGCGGTAATAGCATCCAGTTCTCGTGTCGCGGTCGCTCCTTCGACGGTGCTTGTCGTAATGGTTCCAACAAGCGAACCGGATGCATCCGCGACGCCTCCGCCGGAAGAACCCTCTTGTGCTGCCGCTGAACCGCCGAGAGAAAGCACATCGATAGTATTGAGGTCGAAAGTGAACACCTCCTTTACCGAACCGAATACGACGGTGGGGAAGAGCCCAGACTGCACCTGATTCGCTTCGAGGAATTGCGCGCCGTATGAGGCGATGACGATGGGTGTTCCAGAAGGTGGCGGAAGTATGGCAAGTGGAATAGAAGGAAACGGTGCGGGAAGTGCGGCATCTGTCACGCTTTTGTTGACCGCGAGAAGCGCAAAGTCATATTCTCCGGTACCGCTCGGCAGCGTCTGCGTGAGCACATTCGCATTCGAACGGAGCCAGAGCGGGGAAATGTAGATGAGTTGTGCTTTATATTTGTCGGCTGCCGGACTTCCCGAACGAATGGCGCAAGAAACGCCGCGATCGGTGAGAAGGAAATACTGCGCGACATGCGCATTGGTGAGAATGATTCCCTTCGGATCAATGATGACACCGCTTCCGCTGATTGAGTGCAGCGAACTTCCGGCGGGAGCGTAGCAGATGATGTTTACGAGCGCGCTGCGCAGAAGCGAAGCGGAGGCATCGAGTCCAATATTTCCGGACGATGCAAGCGGAGCTGGTGCAGCAACTGGTTTTGCAGCAGGCGCGGAGGCGGGAGTGACTGCCGCGGGCGGCGGGGTCTCTTTCTTTTTCAAAACCGGCGGAACATACGCGGGAGCGCTTGTCGCAGCGGGTGCGCTCGGCTCGAGCGCAGGAAGCGAAAGCGGGGGCAAAGAAAAATCGGGGACGACGGAAAGCGTTGAGGACGCGGTTGGACTGATGGCCGGAGTGCGCACCACCGTCACGCCGCCGGAGAAAATGACGGCAAGCGTTCCAACGATGATCGCCGCCACAATGCCCAGGAGTTCAAAAATACGGGACATATTTAAAGGCTAACGCAAAAATGGTATTCTCGCACCATAGCGGGATTAGTTTAATGGTAGAACGTCAGTTTTCCAAACTGAGAGCAGGAGTTCGATTCTCCTATCCCGCACACTGGTTTTATATTTATTTCCCTGTATTATCGCCACCGAGCGAGGTTCGCCTTGCTTACGGAAGTTCCTTTGAATATGTCCATGGAAAGGAGCAGTTATGGGTGCGCCCAACAAAGCAGTGAAGCTGTTTTCGGTGAAAGAGTTTTCCGAATTGTTGCACCTCGCGAAGAAATCTGCGGCAGGCTTCAGAAGCATTGCGGCCCGCGTAGAAGCACTTGAAAAATTCCGGCTCGCAATCCTGCCGTTCGCGGAGTGGATTGATAAGCCGGTGAGAGAGTGCTTCGTGAGTTTCAGCGAAGGAACATATCACCAGGCGCCTAAAAGGGTGCTCTCGGTCTTCCGGCAATACAGCAACGACTTCCATGTCGTCGCGATTGATCGACGGGGCGACTGGATCACGATAGAAAGGACTCCGGGGGAACGCAGTTCGACGGCGCTGGTGAAGATTTCCTCGGAAAAACTTGCCCAGAAGATTGAGCAGGAGCGCTTCACCATCCTGAATTCCACGCCTTGGCCGCTTTACACGGAGCACCTCAAGACGATCGAATCCTTCGGGCTGCAGTCGATTGTTGAATACTGCGCTTTCCTGAAGTATCTGAATCGCGGCGTGGAAGAAATAGGGGGAATCCTCGCCGAGAGGGAAAGGCGCATGCAAGTCCTGCGAGGGAATCTCTCCTTCCTCTCGTCGTTCGCCGCGGGTCTCGATCCCCTCGTGTACAGAGAGGAGAAGACGGTAGAAACCTACGCCGCTTTCGGCGAGCACCCGGGAGGGACTTCGCGCTGCTCCGGAACATACTTCGCTCGAGGGCCGGCACAGGCACAGGTGGACGAGTGGAACGCGAAGCAGCCTCCCGGCTCCGAAACAAGCCTCTATGTTTTCGTGAGTTCTATCGGGGCCGATGGGTTACGGCAATGCCTAAACGGGATCTACCACTCCGTAGAACAAGCCACGTATTATCGGGGGGCATCCTCTCGGAAGCCGATTTCCGAGGAAGAGGCGGCGATCCTTAAGCGCTTCTCGGATTCTATCGGGGACGCATAAGGGTTCGCCCGTGCCTCAAACGCCGCAGGCAACTGCGGCGTTTTTGTTTTATCTGGGACAGGAGTACGCTTGTCGTATGGAACCCCTGGCTGCACGGATACGCCCCACAAAGCTCGACGAGGTCGTCGGGCAGGAGCACCTTGTGGGAGAAGGGAAGCCGCTCCGGGTTGCGATAGAGAAGAAGCATAAGTTCTCATTTGTGCTCTGGGGCCCGCCGGGGACCGGGAAGACCACCATCGCGCGCATTTATGCGCGCGCACTCGATGCAGAACTCTTTGAACTCTCTGCGGTCTCCGCGGGCAAGGATGATATAAGAAAGTTGATAGCGAGTAGTCAGTCGTCTGTAGTGAGTGCTACCAACAACAAACTACCAACTACCAACTCAAAACCGAAGGTTTTGTTTCTGGATGAAATCCACCGGTTTAAAAAAAGCCAGCAGGATTTTCTGCTGCCGTATGTGGAGAGCGGGGAGCTCACGCTCATAGGCGCGACGACCGAGAACCCGTCATTTGAAATTATTTCTCCGCTTCTCTCGCGCTGCCGCGTCTTCGTGCTCGAACCGCTCTCCGAAGAAGCGCTCCGTGCCATCGTGAAGCGTACGAAACTGAAATTGAAAAAGGATGCGTTCGATTGGCTTCTCGGCTATGCAAACGGTGATGCGCGCCGCGCGCTCGGCATGATGGAGGGGGCGCAGAGCCTCTACGGGGAAGTGACGGTAAACACGCTTACCAAAGCACTCGAGTCTCCGCACCTGCGCTACGACAAAAAGGGTGAGGAGCACTACGACACCATCAGTGCGTTTATTAAAAGCATGCGCGCATCGCAGAGCGACGCCGCGCTCTACTACCTCGCACGCATGGTGGAAGCGGGGGAGGACCCGCTCTTCATCGCGCGCCGGATGGTGGTTTTTGCCTCGGAAGACATTGGCCTCGCTCAGCCGACCGCGCTCGTAGTCGCCAATGCGGTGTTTCGCGCGTGCGAGACCATCGGCTACCCGGAATGCGCCATCAATCTCGCCCATGGCGTCGCGTACCTCTCGCAAGCGAGGAAGGACCGCTCGGCATACAATGCACTCCGCGCTGCACAGAATGATGTACACGAGCACGGGAACCTGCCGGTCCCAAAAAAGATCCGTAATGCGCCCACGAAGCTGATGAAAGAGCTTGGGTACGGCAAGGGATATGAGGGATTTGAAATGAAACCGGATAATGAGTCGTATTTGCCGGACAAGCTCAAGAAAAAGAAGTATTTAAAATAGAGTTGAATCTTTAACCCCGCAAAATCCAGCGTATTGACGGACACTACAAGTCTCTGTATTTTGCATCCGGGTACATTTGCTCTTCATCCCCACCGAAGAGCGCGAACAAATGGAGGGAAACAATGTTCGACAGTATCGACACCGAATTCGACGAAGTTCCGAGCGATGGTTTGTTGTCACTGAAAACCCTCGCCCAAAGGCAGCCCCCTGGCAGTCCGGAACAGGTGGTCCTCCATGGGTTCTGGCAGAAGCGGCGCGGAAGGAAACCCGCAATGTCCTTCGCCGGCGAAAAGAACCCGGCGCGCGCCTACGCCCGAGCGCTCGAAGAACTCGGCCTCTACAACGACACCATCTCAACAATCCAGCTCCGGACGCGGTACGACCCCGACTTCCAGCTGAATGCTCCGTGAAAGGAACAAGATGCTCAGAATCCTCGTGGCTGAAACTGCGTTCGGAATCGGAAACCGCGCGAGCCTCGAAGGGAACCCCGATGTGTGGGTGTCGGTCAGACCCGGAATGACGCCGTCGTGAGTTTCATCAAGAAGCATCCGGAGATCTTCGGCATCGAGGTTTCGGTTGTCATGTTCCCTCCGACACGAACCCGTGCCTAGGGCCGCCCCACCGGGAAAGAAAGGACGCCGTCCTGACTTCCACACTCGGTGCGGCGGTTCTTTCTTTTATAAAACACCCGCGGCGCCTCTCGGCGCCGCGGGTGTTTTATACACAAAACCTCTATTTCACCGCGTCCTTGAGCGCCTTTGCGGCACGGAACTTCGCGGTGCGGGTAGCGGCGATGTGAATCGTCTCGCCGGTGCGCGGATTGCGGCCCTGGCGCGCGGGACGCGCCTTCGTCGCAAAGATACCGAGGCCTGCAATCGAAACCTCATCGCCAGCCTTGAGGCTGTGAACAATTGAGGAAATGACCGTCTCGACCGCGCGTTCGGCATCGGCCTTTGTGGAGCCGAGAACGCCGTGCACTTTGTCGACAATATCTGCCTTGTTCATAAAGAGATTGTGAGCTTATAACGGGACGAACAGATTTGAAGCGTTTCTGTGTTGCGGGGCCCATTCGGCTCCTCCTCCCTACGACGGAGAGTAGGTCTCCGTCACCGAATCGCCCGCGCCTTGAATCGCACCAAATCTGTTCGTCCGTGCACTCCTGGTGTCGAAGGGGCGGGCACGAAGAAAGTATAGGAAATGCGCCATATTACGCAATGGGCTTTACAGATTGGGCGGAATAGTGCCCAATTTGTACTTTCCTAAGAAACGCGGGCAAAAATTCTTGCTGCAAGGCGTGGGAAAGCGGTTTCTGGAGGCGTACTGTGTGGTACGACGGAAGAAATTGCTGGGGCCCGTAACGCAGCAGCGAGGATTTTTGACGCGTTTACCGCGCAAACTCGACAACCCTGTTCTCGCGAATGATATTTACTTTGATCTCGCCCGGATATTTGAGTTCTTCCTGTATGCGCTTTGCGATATCGCGTGCAAGCGTGTGCATTGCGATGTCGGATATCTTGCCCGGGTTCACGAAAACGCGTATCTCGCGTCCAGCGGCGATGGCATATACCTTTTCGACGCCTTCAAAAGTCATTGCGAGACGCTCAAGGTCGCTCAGACGCTCCAAATAGCGGTCGACGGTGTCGCGGCGCGCTCCCGGGCGGCCGCCGGAGATGGCATCTGCCACCTGTACGATGACCGCTTCCGGTGTTTCATAGGGATGCTCGTCATGGTGCGACTGCATCGCAAGAATGATGCGCGGGTCCACACCAAACTTTTCAAGAAGGCGGCGGCCTATCTCGACATGGGTGCCTTGCACCTCATGGTCAACCGCCTTCCCGATGTCATGGAGGAGCGCGCCAGCGCGTGCGACCGCAACATCGGCACCGAGTTCTGCGGCAAGCATACCGGCGATGTGCGCCATTTCGATGGAATGCTGGAGTATGTTCTGCCCGTAGCTCGTGCGGAAGTAGAGCCGACCGAGAAGCGCGATAAGTTTGGGGTCGAGGCCGAGGACGCCGGCTTCATACGCGGCGGCTTCGCCTTTCTGTTTGACGATCTCCGCCACCTCGATACGCGTCTTTTCAACCGCCTCCTCTATCTTGGCTGGCTGGATACGGCCGTCAACGATAAGTTTTTCGAGCGCAATCTTTGCGATCGCGCGGCGGAGCGGATCGAACGACGAGAGCGTAATGCGGTCTGGCGCATCGTCAATGAGAACATCAACTCCCGTCGCGCGCTCAAATGCCTTGATGTTGCGCCCTTCCTTGCCGATAATCTTTCCCTTCACATCTTCGGAAGGAAGCATCACCGAAAGCGACATCACTTCGGCGTTCACTGCATTCCCAAGCCGATGGATAGCGTTTGTAAGAATGGCGCGCGCCTTGTCCTCGAGACGCTCGCGACCGTTTGCGGCGAGTTTCTGCAGGCGCAGAAGTATCGCTTCCTCGTTGGTGCGCTCTATTTCTGAAAAAAGTTCTTCACGCGCCTCGTCTTCCGAGAGATGCGCGATTTTTGCGAGCTCCTTCGAGCGCTCGGCGGAAAGATTTTCCGCTTCGTTCTTTGCGCGCACTGCTTCCTGCTCGCGCGCACGCACCTCATCCTCCTTCTCGTCGAGGTCGCGCTGACGGGAATCGAGAAATTCTTCGCGTGCGGCGACGCGTTCCTCGCGCGTAACAATCTTCTCTTCACGCTCTTCGATAGGAGCGAGGCGCTCGGTCTCGATGACGGCGCCGCGGAACTCAGCATCGGCGATGATCTTCGCCGCCTGCTCCTTGGCCTGGAGCAGTTTTTGTTTCGTATCAAGCTCAACCGAGCCGCGCTGTGCGAGACCGATGAGCACGCGAAGGACATAGCCAAGCGCAATGCCGCCAACGCCGGAGAGCGCAAGCATTATCAATATGATTTTGAGTGACATACGGGCCCCCGAACACTACTTTTCGGCTTGAAGGCTTCGTGAAATTCGCCCCTTTAGTTGACGACGAGCTTCGCCACGCAATTTCAAACGATGTTCTCGCTCAATCGCGTCCTTTTTGTCCTTGTACGCTTCGTAGTACACAAGCGTAAATGGGCGGCGTGGCGATGTTGATTTCGTAACTCCAGTTTGATGTTCGCGAATCCTTCGCCGCAAATCTCCGGTTGACCCGATATATAGTTGGTCATCCTTCGCGCTTTTGAGTACATACACATAGTGCATACAATGAGCGGCGAGCCGAAATGTAGTGTGCGGGCAGGACTAATTTAGTAAGGGATAGGGTTAGGCGGCGGGGCGGTAGAGAATCAGTCGTTCAGTGAGGCGGTATGGGTGGACTTTACTTCATTTCGCGACACTCCACAACGCTTCGAATAAAGCGCGCTGACTCGCGACCGCTGCGACATTTTTTACCCGCACGGTCATAATCTCTGGCTCATAGATATTGAAACTCACACTCTCGGGGCGAATACTCACATTCACAATGTCTCCGATACCCGGAATTGCGCGCGACTCGTTCTCGATAATACTCTCTTCGCGGTTGTGTCGGACATCTTCACCCGTTCCGATATAACGGAGTTTTATATTTTTTTCTTTGCGTAACGCTTCCCACTCAGGAATGCGTTCTCCAAAGAGTTTTACCCAATGCATACCTGCGCCCCCAACAATATCAAGAAAGCCGCCCTTCTTTGCGTCATGAAGCATCGCGAACTCGCTCTCGATAACCGCCTCGCTACCGCGGATGATTTCCACAATGCCAGCAGGGGAGCGGTCATAGAGTTTCATCAGGTCTCGAACGCCATCAAGCACATCGATTCTTTGTTTTTCGGCTTCCTGTAGCAGACGATCCGGGCTGACGGCACCATATTTGATTTGACGCTTCTCACCCGATGTCACGATAAGTCGTTTGCCCTTGAGTTCCTGTAGGGCGTCATACACATACTGCCTATGAATTCGTGTATGGACAATGATTCCTTTTGGGCTCAATGGTATTCCAGCCTCTAGAAGAGCCACATAGACAGTCGCCGCCTTCGCAGAAAGACCTGCCTTCAGGCCACTTTTCAAATGTTCGGCAATTTCATTAGTCATAGATTTATGACTATATTATTTTAATATCTATATTTTGTCAATGATTTATGTCATAGATTTTATTATTCAGATTTATGACTATGTATTGACTTTCCGTATTTTAATGCGTAAAATATACCCAGAAATCTTGTTCCGATTACGGAGGTTGTATGGACTCTCAAGCCATTGTTGATACTCGGGTTTCGAAATTGTCGAATGAGCGCAAGGCAGAACTGTTTGACAGATTTGTGCTCGGAATTGTTCCTTTTCTTTGGGCCACCCGAGCCGTTGAGTATCTGCTTGGACATTGCAATATTAAGGATCTCGTAGCTGGCGATGACGAGGGTGTTCTTGGAATTTTTTTTGGGCCGATGACTGACGAAGAGGCCTCCGAGGTTCTGAAAAAAATTCTCCCGAAACTCATTGAAAATGAGTTGGGAGCAAAGAGAGTTGTCATCAAATGGTGACGCCTCCCCAACAAAACCCTAAAACTTACCGCTATGGGAGAACTCCGATGAAGACCACGGATGTTGAATTTTTTGTCGCTTCTTGCAGTGAAGCCCCGAACATGTCCACGAGTCTCAGAGAGGAGTTGAAGGCTTATACCGTATTCAACACAATCGAATGGCTCGAGATCCGAAAGAGATGTCGGCGCATCCGCTGGCTGCGAAACTTCGCCATGAAGAAGGCCGTCGAGAATGCTTCGACCCTTGCTGATTGGGTTGCGATAGCCGATAACGCGCACGCGACGGGGCTCTTGCGCAAAAGGGCATACGGGGAAGTTCTCCGCTTCGAACCTACAGATGGCGACATTGAAGCACTTCAGAAATGCAGGTCGAAGCACTTGCAATCAGTCGGGTGGTATTTGGCCGGGCGTAGGGAAATCAGCGGATAGTGATCAAGACGCAAAACGGCGAACCGAAAGGTTCGCCGTTTCTACTATTCACTACAACCTACTCCCTATCACCTGTTTATGCGTACACCTTGTCGACGAGACCGTATTTCTTCGCTTCGTCGGCAGTCATGAAGAAATCGCGCTCGACATCCTTCTCGACTTTCGCAAGCGGCTGACCGGTATTCTTTGAAAGAATTTTGTTGAGCACCGCGCGGAGCTTCAGTATCTGCTTCGCCGTGATTTCGATGTCGGTCGCCTGACCTTCGGCGCCGCCGTGCGGCTGGTGAATCATCACCTCGGCGTTCGGAAGCGCGAAGCGTTTTCCTTTTTCTCCCGCAGAAAGTAGTATCGCCGCGCCCGAGGCTGCCATACCAACACACACGGTCGAAACATTCGGCTTCACATGATTCATAGTATCGACCATCGCAAGTGTTGCGGTGACCGAACCGCCAGGACTATTGATGTAGAGGGAAATATCCTTCTTCGGGTCTTCCGCCTCAAGGAAGAGCAGCTGGGCGATGACAAGATTCGCCACATCGTCATCAATGGGTCCGCCGAGGAAAACGATGCGCTCTTTAAGCAAGCGCGAGTAGATATCGTACGCGCGTTCTCCGAACTGGCTCTTTTCGATAACCATCGGGACGAGCATTGAGGCGCGAGGTTGTTTAGATGTATTCATAGCAATGTAATTAATACTGTACGGTTTCCGGCATAATGGCGCGCTCCTGCGCAATCCGCTTGCCCCAGGCATAGAAGGCGCCGATGACAATCATCATGACAATAATAATGATTGAGATAACAACGCCCCACTGCTGTGCAGCCGGCGAAGGCACGCCAGGATGCTGCATTTGTTCGCCGACCGGAAGAAGTTTTTCGTCTTCCATGTTATTTCTTCGCCGTGTACAGCTCGCGGGCGCGCGTGAAGGCCGCCTCGGCTTCTGCGCGGCCCTCGAACTCGCCGACCACGACCTCCTTCTTCTGGATCTGCTTGTAGGTCGCAAAGAAGTGCGAAATTTCCTTCAGCACATGCTGGTTCGCGTCTTTGATGTCGCGGACCTCCGCGTAGCGCGGGTCGCCAGAAGCGACAGCGATTATCTTTTCATCGGCCTCGCCGCCGTCGGTCATATGCATGATGCCGATGGGGCGCGCCTCGACGAGAATGCTCGGTGCAAGAGGGTAGGTGGTGAGCACGACGACATCGAGTGCGTCGCCGTCGTCCCAGAGAGTCTGCGGCACAAAGCCATAATCGAAAGGGTAGTCCTGCGCGGAGTGCATCACGCGGTCGAGCTTGATGACACCTGTCGCTTTATCTATCTCATACTTATTGTGAGAGCCTTTCGGAATCTCGATGATGACATTCATCTCTTCTTTTGTGCCCGGGTCGATATCGTGCAATAGATTCATATATGCGGATTATAGCGCAGCGCCGACTTTTTTGAAGTCGGCGCTGGTTTTGTATTATTCGTCTTTTGCTTTGTCGCGGTCTTCCTCTTTGTCGGCGACTGTTTCGTCGCTTCCCGGGAGTTCAGCGAGCTCTTCTTCAGCCGAAAGCTCGGTGGCCTGCGGCGTTTCCTCGGTAATGATCTCGGTGCTTTCGGTCGGCATAATGCCAGCCGCTATTGCAGGGTCTTCTTCGGAAGGAACTACGGCAACGGTTTCGCCGTCAGACTCCGCCACTTCGCTTCCGCCCGTGGATACAATGTCGATGTTCCAACCCGTGAGCTTCGCGGCAAGACGCACATTCTGTCCGCCGCGGCCGATGGCGAGCGACTGCTCGTCTTCAGACACCGTCACGGTCGCACGGTGATCTGCTTCATCGAGCACGACTTCAATCGGGGTAGCAGGGGAGAGCGCCTCCTTCACGAATTCCTTCGCGTCGTCATTCCATTCAATAATGTCGATGCGTTCGCCGCCGAGCTCGCTCATAACGGTCGAGACACGGACGCCGCGCTGGCCGACGAGAGAACCCACCGGATCCACATGCGGGTCGAGCGAGGAGAGCGCGATTTTCGTGCGGCTGCCCGGCTCGCGCGCGAGCGCCTTCACCTCAATTGCTCCCGAGGCAAGCTCCGGCGCCTCAAGCTCAAAGAGCTTTACGACAAACTTCGGATGCGCGCGGGAAAGGCGCAGGTACACGCCGCGGAAACCCTCGTCCACCGCGTAGAGGTAGGCGCGAATGCGCTCGCCCATGCGATAGCGCTCGCCAGGAATCTGCTCCTCGTAGGGAATGATGCCGGTCGTGCGGCCGAGGTCCACAAATATCGCACCGCGCTCCATGCGCTGTACGATGCCGCTTACGATCTCACCCTTCTTCTCGCCGAACTCCTCCATCATCGAGAGTTTCTCGGCTTCGCGCACCTTTTGGATAACTACCTGCTTGGCGGTCTGCGCCGCGATGCGGCCAAAATCGTCCTGCGGTTCAAGCGGGAAGATAATCTCTTCGCCCACGGCTGCGCCGCGCTTCATGAGCTTGGCGTCCGCAAGGAGAATGTGCTTTTCCGGATCAAAACGAGGCAATTCGCCCTCGGCAAGCTGTTCCTCATCCGCGTGGAACGCATGCGAATGCGCGTGTTCCTCGACAACCTCCTCGCCGGGCGCAAGAAAACGAACCGTCGTCTCGTCGACGATGGTTTTCACCTGCTCGAAAGCGATCGTGCCGGTATTGAGGTCGAGTTTGGCATGGACAACCTGACCGCGCTTGCCGTATTCGCGCTTGTAGGCAGTGGCCATGGCGCTCTCGATGGCGCCGATCATTGTGTCGCGGCTGATGCCCCGATCTTCGAACTCTCCGAGCACTGCATTGATGGTTTTGAGGTCTATCATATGGAATGTGTATGTCGCACTTTTTATAAAGAAAGCCCCTGCGGGGCGTTTCTGATGTAGGGAAGTATACCAGAAGCTTGCCCCGCGTCAACTCTCAACACTTTTTGTGTGAAATGCCCGCCTGACCGAGGGCGTGGCGCGCTATACCCCATGAGATACAGACAGCTGGTCGGCAGATGGGTACGCGAGGCAATTGAGATATCCCATATCGAGCATGTTGTGCACCGAAGAATCGTTATCTCACGGGGTATACTTTAACCACTATGCATGTTTCGGAGGGAGAACTGAAAGAGTTCATTATTGATTCAGGCCTCGTCGCCAGAAAAGAGATTGATGCCGCTGCCGAAGAAGCCCAGAAGCGCGGGCAGTCGCTGAGCGAGATGCTCGTGAGCCGCGGTTCGCTGAGCGAAGATGCGCTCCGCCGCATCCAGGCGTATGTGCTTGGTATTCCTTTCATAAACCTGAAGGAGCACCGCGTCCCCACTGAAGTGCTCGCTCTCATTCCGGAGCCGATTGCACGCACGCACAATATTATTGCGTTCAAAAAAGAAGGGGACTCGCTTGAGGTGGCAATGCTCGATGTCGAAGATTTTGCCTCTATTGATTCAGTGCGCAAGAAGACGGGATTCAAGATATTGCCGCGGCTGACCGACACAGAAAGTATCAAATACGCGCTCCTGCAGTATCAAAAGTCGCTGAAAGACGAGTTCGGAGACATTATTTCGGCTGAGGCGGGGAAAATCGCGGCAGTTACGGGGGGAGGAAAGGACCTTTCGAGCGACGAGCTTAAGAAGATGGCCGAAGATCTGCCTATCGTGCGCATCGTCGACTCGCTCTTGCATCACGCCATTGTGCAAGGCGCGTCCGACATCCACATTGAGCCCATGGAGAAAGAAGTGCTCGTACGCTATCGCATTGACGGTATCTTGCATGACGCCATGACCTTGCCGAAAGCGGCCGCAGCCGGCATTGTCGCGCGCATCAAGGTTCTCTCCAATTTAAAACTTGACGAGAAGCGACTGCCGCAAGACGGTCGTTTCAAAATGGAGACCGAAGCCGACCGCGTTTCATTCCGCGTCTCGATACTCCCGACTTTCTTCGGTGAAAAGACGGTGATGCGCCTTCTGCGTGAGACGGGCGAGGGCTTCACCCTCGATGTGCTCGGTCTCCATGGCGAGAATATGGAGCGCATCCATCACGCGCTCAAACAAACGACTGGCATCATCCTCGTTTCGGGACCGACGGGAAGCGGCAAGACGACCACGCTCTACACGATGCTCGATATCCTCAATCAGCCGGATGTGAATATATCGACCGTCGAAGATCCGATCGAATACCAGATGAAGCGCGTCAACCAAACACAGGTGAATCCGCAGATAGGATTTACTTTTGCGAACGGACTCCGGTCGCTCGTCCGCCAAGATCCGGATATCATCATGGTCGGCGAAATCCGCGACGGCGAGACTGCTTCGCTCGCCATTAATGCCGCACTCACCGGCCATCTCGTGCTCTCAACCATCCACACCAACAGCGCCGCCGGAGCTATTCCGCGCCTCATTGATATGGGTGTCGAGCCGTTCCTCCTCGCTTCCACCATCCGCGTCATCATCGGCCAGCGTCTGGTCCGAAAACTTTGCGAGACAAAAGAGTCGTACACCATGGACGCCGCCACGCGTGCAAAGATAGCCAGCGAAGAAAACTTCGGCATCGCATTCAAGGCGCTCCAGGACGAAAAACTGGTGAAAAAAGGCTCAACACTTAACGACATCTTGTACTATCGACCGACGCCGTCGGACGAATGTGAGGATGGCTATAAGAGCCGCATCGGCATTCATGAAGTTATGACGGTCTCGTCTGCCCTGCGCGAAATAATGCTCCATGCGAGCACGAGCGACGCGCTCGAAGAGCAGGCGAAGAAGGAGGGTATGCTCACTATGCTTGAGGACGGCCTCTACAAAGCCGCTCGCGGCATCACGAGTATCGAGGAAGTCCTGCGCGCCATAACTGAATAAACTATGAAATACCGCGTCACAATACATACAGAAGGGGCGCAGGATTCGGTGAGCACTATCGAAGCGCCGTCGCGTTTTGCGGTATACGAACAGGTTCAGCGCGATGGCGGCGCGGTCATAGACCTTTCCGAAGAGACGGGGCTGCATCTCCCTGCATGGCTGTTCATTTCGTTTGGATCGGGAATCAGCCGCTCTGAAATCATTCGTTTAGCGAAGAATATTTCCGCGATGCTCTCTGCCGGCCTCTCTATTTCACGCGCGCTCTCGGTCATTGAGCGACAGTCGGATAACAAGCGGCTGAAGGCTGTCGCACAAGGGCTTTCCGAGTCGGTGCGGAAAGGCTCCTCGTTCCATGAGGCGCTTGCGCAGTATCCGAATGTATTCTCGGCGCTCTTCATTGCCATGGCGAAAGCCGGAGAAGAGTCTGGCTCGCTTTCCGATTCGTTCACCGTCGTCGCACTTCAAATGGAGCGCGCGGAAGAGTTGGTGCGGAAAATACGCGGCGCGATGATATATCCGGCAATCGTTATCGCCGCAATCATTATCGTGACGATTTTGATGCTCCTGTATGTCGTGCCGACCCTGACAAAAACATTCACCGATCTTGGGGTTGCCATACCGCTGACCACGCAGATCATAGTCTCCGTCTCGAATTTTATGGTCTCGAATGCCACCGTGGCGCTCGCAGTATTCGTTGTCCTTATCGGCAGCGGCGTTTTCTTCGTGCGATCGCGGCAAGGAGCTTCGGCCATACTCCAACTATCGCTTCGGCTGCCGGTCATCGGCGAGCTTGTGCGCGAAACTTATACCGCCCGCGCGGCACGCACGCTCTCATCGCTCCTTGCTGCCGGCGTTCCGGTGCTCGATGCGCTTTCCATCACGAAAGAGGTGGTGCACGCACAAGCATTCGCAGAGGTTATTGAGGAGGCGGAAGAACATGTTCGAAAAGGGGAACCGTTGTCAGCCTCATTTGCCGCCCACGAGCGCTTGTACCCGCTCCTTATGAGCGACATGCTCTCCGTGGGCGAAGAGACCGGCAAGGTGGCCGAGATGCTGAAGCAAATTGCGGAATTTTATGAGACCGATGTATCGGAGAAAACAAAAGACCTTTCCACCATCATCGAACCGGTGCTTATGCTCCTCATCGGAGCGGTCGTCGGTGTGTTCGCCGTATCTATGATCGCACCGATTTACTCTCTCTCGTCCGCGATTTGATATGAAATTCGCTCGCGGATTTTCCCTCATCGAAGTGATGCTTGCGATTTTAACCGTGGGCGTCATGCTGCTTATGCTGCAGGCGGTCATCCACAGCGGAGCGCTCCTGAAAACTTCAAAGAACAAAGGTATCGCTCTCTCCATCGTCCGCAACGAGCTTGAGAGTTTGCGAGCCGGCGGGTATGCAAACCTCCCCGTAAGCGGAACATTTGCAAACAGCCTCATAGACTCGCTTCCATCCGCGACCACAACGCTCGTGGTGAGCGCGCACAATGCTAAAACCAAATTGGTGACGGTGAGCGTCATATGGCAAGACCCGAATACTGCGGCATCAAGCACGGTCTCGCTTTCGACGCTTATCACAGAGACCGGAGGACTTCCATGAAGCGCGCCTTCACCCTTATCGAGAGCCTGATCGTCGTTGCCATTAGCGTCAGCGTGATGATTACCATCGCGCTCCTAATCTACAGTTTCAACAAAACCTCGGGATACGGACAAATGTTCGCGCAGTCGTCCGGCTCAGCAAGCGCAATCCTCCGAGAAGTTGAGTCGCTCGCGTTTCCCGCCGATGCGGTGCTGGCGACACACACATTCGCGGGCGCAACTTACACCTCGACCTCAACATCGCTTGTCCTTGAAATACCTTCTATCAACGGTTCCGGCAATGTTATTGCAAACATCTATGACTATGCCGTGTTTTATGTTGTTGGAACAACGACGGCGTACCGTCTCCTTGAGGCACACCCTTTCTCGCACCGAACATCCGGCACAAAGCAGTTGAGCTCGACGGTAAACGCACTCACTTTCTCCTACAATGATGCTGATTTCACCAAAGTGAGCACGGTTACTGTAGACATTCAGACACAAGCGCTTGTAAGGGAGGATATTGTGTCCGACCATCGGCGCGAACAGATTAGATTGCGCAATTATTAACTCGCTCTGCCCTTATGAACTGCTCCGCACATTCTTCCGCGCCCAACCAAGGCTATGTGCTCGTTCTCGCGCTGGTGTTCCTTGGCATCTTTTCCGCAACCGCAACCGCATATATGAGCTCAATAACGAGCTCCTTGCAGAGCACGCGCCTCGCCATCGAGAATGCGCAGGCGCTCTCTCTCGCCGAGGCTGGTATCGATAAAGCGATATACGAATTAAACCAGAATGTGAACTATACCGGCGAGACGAATAAGCCGCTCGGCCCGGGCGTATATACGATTTCTGTTTCGAATGTAAATGCCAATACCAAACGCCTGACCGCCACCGGCTATGTGATGAACTCCTCGAACCCGCTTGCAACGAAGACCGTGACCGCGCTCGCAAACATCGACCCAACAACGGTCTCTTTCCGCTTCAGCGTGCAGGTCGGAGCGGGAGGCGTCAATATGAGCAACAATGCCACCGTGCGGGGGAACCTCTCCACCGATGGCTCCGTCACAAGCACTGGCAACGGCGTCATCACGGGCGACATAATCGCCGCCGGCACGACCACCTCAATCAGCGGCGTAACCGTACAAGGGAACGCGACCGCTTCCTCTCTTTCTAACTGCATCATTAGGGGCTCCGCGTATTACCAAACTATCTCAAGCTGTACTGTCACCGGAACGAAATACCCGGGAAGCCCTATCCCGCAAACGCAGTCGATGCCGATATCGGATGAACAAATCGCCGAGTGGGAAGCGCTGGCCGCCGAAGGAGGAGTTATCGCGGGTCCTTATACAATCAATGGTTACCAAACCCTCGGTCCAAAGAAAATAGACGGGAATCTTACGGTCAACGGTACGCTCGTCTTAAGCGGGGTGGTCTGGGTGAAGGGGAACATCACCTTCGGAAACTATGCAACACTTGCTGTTTCTCCCATCACTGGAAACGCGGGGGCAATCCTCATCGCCGATGTGCCGGGGAGTGAGGCGCTAAAGGGGGTTGTCAGCCTCTCTAATAATTTTGACGCGTACGGCAATGGGCGGCCGGGCAGCTACCCGATGATATTGACCACCAATTCCAGTTCAAATGCTTTGACATTGAGTAACCGATCGGACGGCGCCATTCTCTATGCATCACGCGGAACGATCAATGTAAACAATAACGCCGAGGCAAACCAGATTACTGCGTACCGGCTCGTTCTCACCAATAACGCCGAAGTAGAGTACCGAAGCGGCCTGCAGAACCAGAACTTCTTCAACGGCCCAGGAGGATCGTGGACCATCACCCCTCGTACCTACTCCATCGTGAGGTAGCACGCGAGGCGGCATACCGACCTGCTATCATAGCGGTATGCTCATCGTTGCAAACTGGAAAGCCTATGTTGAAGACCTTAAGAAGGCAAAGAAGCTCTTCGCCGTAAGCAAGAGACTTGCCCGTACGACAAAAAGCAACATTGTGCTTGCTCCTCCGGCGCCGCTCTTGGGTGCGCTCGCGGTACGCAATCAGTCGAAGGTCGCCTTTTCCGCACAAGACATCTCGGCGACGACCGGCGGTGCGAAGACCGGGGAGACGACGGCAGGAGCGTACGCGCAGGGAGGTGCTACCTATGCAATCATCGGCCATTCTGAACGGCGGGCGGCGGGCGACACGGATGGCATTATTGCCGAAAAGCTCATACGCGCCATCGCGCACGATCTCACGCCGATTCTGTGTGTCGGCGAACACGAGCGCGACGGCGAAGGCCGCTATCTCGCGTTTATACGCGAAGAACTTACCACGGCGCTCACAACACTCGCCCCTAAAGAGCGCGCACGCGTCATCGTCGCATACGAACCCCTGTGGGCGATTGGAAAGACGGCTGAAAGCGCCATCGGCCCGAACGACCTCGCGGAAATGCTGCTCTACATCCGTAAAGTGCTTGCCGAGCTTCTGCCGGGAAAAAGTTCCGCTCGCTCGCTCGTGCTCTACGGCGGTTCGGTGGAGCCGGAAAATATCCGCTCGCTTGCGGCAAGTTCAAGTGTCGACGGGTTTCTCATCGGGCATGCGTCAGTCGATCCCGTCATTTTTGCCCAGCTGATAAAACAGCTCTCTACGAAAGAGGCCTAAGCACGATGCGAACGCTCCGCGACATTAAAGTATTCGAAAATATTCCGATACTGGTGCGCGCAGCCCTCAATGTACCCGTTGCGAACGGGAAAGTTGCAAACGACTACCGTTTGCGAAGAGCGGCGCCGACTATCCGTTTTCTCGCGGAACGCGGCGCGCGCGTCGTGCTCATAAGCCATATTGGCGAGCAGGGAACTGAAACGCTTGCTCCGGTCGCCGAAGCGCTCGGGAACATCCTCCCGAATGTTTCTTTTTTCGGCGAGACTGTCGGCGAGCGGGTGCGCGGTGCGGTGCGATCACTTCTGCCGGGACAAGTGCTGGTTCTCGAGAACTTGCGACGCAACAAAGGCGAGCAAGCGAACGACCGCACTTTCGCACGCGAACTCGCGGCACTCGGCGACATTTTCGTCGAGGACTCATTCGACACCTGTCACCGCTCGCACGCTTCTATCGTCGGAGTTCCCGAGTTCCTGCCGAGTTACGCGGGCCTCCTTCTTGAAGAAGAAGTTCTGGAACTTCGCGATGCGCTCGCGCCCAAAAGCCCTTCGCTCGCCGTCATCGGGGGCGCGAAGTTCAGTACGAAGGAAGGCGTGCTCACTGCATTGCTCGAAATCTATGACCAAGTATTTGTTGGGGGCGCACTTTCAAATGACTTCTTCAAGGCCGCCGGGCAGGAGGTGGGGAAATCACTCGTTTCATCTTTAAGTGGAAGTTCAGTCACCGCTCTTGTGGCTAACCCAAAACTGGTCTTGCCGGTAGACTCTCTCGTCGCACCGGCCGCGACGCTTGCGGCGCACCCGGGGGTGCGCGTCGAAACGCGCATCGCCTCTTTGGGACAGGTGCGGCCCGACGAGATTATTCTCGATCACGGCCCGGGCACTTCCGCGCTCCTTGCCAATCTCGCACAGAAGGCGAATACGGTTCTCTGGAATGGCCCACTCGGAAATTATGAAAACGGATTTGTCGACGCAACGGATGCTTTCGCGCGTGCGACCGCAGACTCAAGCGCGCACTCCATCGTCGGCGGGGGAGACACGGTGGCGGCCATCGAGGAACTCGGTCTCCTGCCACGATTCTCATTCGTCTCAACCGGCGGCGGCGCAATGCTCGATTTTCTTGTACAAGGAACGCTCCCGGGCATCAAAGCCCTTGACAAAAGCGCTATTTAAGTAGTAAATTGGATTTGGTGAGTAGCCATTGGGGCCGCTCAAAAATAACAGGGAGAATTGCCTTGGACAGACTGCCGCTGTGGAGTTCGCTTTTCCTGATCCTCATGGGGACGGTGTTCGCACTCTTCTGCATCTGGTTCGGGAGCGCAGGAACCGAGTGGGTGTTTGCCGTTTCCTGGGCAGCCGAAAGCGTGGGTGGAGGCTTTTTCCGCTTCGTTTTTCACGACTTGGTGCCGTTCGCGTGGATCGCGGCGATCGTCTCCGCGGCAGTTGCCGGTGGCCGCGTCCTTTTCCAGGCCACCTGGAGGGGGAGCCGCCGTGGCTTTTCCTTCCGCGAGCTCGACACATTGATACAATCGCTCATCTGCCTGGCCTGCTTTGCGTTCTTGTTCGGCGCATTCGCCGTTCCGATCGCTGGAGGCAGGACGAACCTCGAAATGTGGAAGACGCCGTGGCTGCTCCTTCTCATCGCGGGAGGCTGCCCGCTTTCCATCATCATCCGCGACCTCGAGGAGGATCTGGGATTCTCGCTTCGCACGCGGCGAACGAACTCGCGCTTCCGCTCCGCTGATGACAGAAGGACGCGGAAGTCGGTCTGATCCTTACGCACAAAAACAATGAGCACCGGCCCCTTGGAGGACGCCGGTGTTTTAATTTTTACTACCCAACGAAGCGAACGAAGAAGAAATTCTTATTTCATTCTTCTGAGCGAAATGCAGGGAGGAAGCTCGACTCTGCGAGCTTATCCAGCTGTGCGCGGATTTTTTCAGCATTCGTTTCAAAATCATTTTTGTCGCCTGGTGCTCCGTCCTCGGGGTAGACCCAGATGTGCGCGTGGGGAACCTCATCGCCGATTGTCTTTGAAAGGACCCATTCGGTACCGAAAGCTTTCTGCTGTGCTTTTGCAATTTTTCTAACCAGTTCAAAATATGCTCCGACATTCGGAACATCCCAGACCCATCGATAGTGCTGTTTTGGAATTACTTGCGTGTGCCCCGGAGATTGCGGGTGGATGTCGAGAAAAGCAAAGTACTCATCGTCTTCATACACCGTATGTGCCGGCACCTCACCTCGAACTATTTTGCAGAAAATGCAGCCTTCTTTCATTCCTGTTATCCTACTACCTACAACCTACTCCCTACAACCTCCTCTATGTTCCCGCTCCATGATCCGCTTGATGATGCGCTGCGCGCAGAGCTCGTTTCATACGACGACCTCACCGCCGCCCTCCTTGCGCGCCGCAACATTTTGACGAAAGAAGATGCGGAGAAATTTCTTAACCCCTCCTACGACCTGCATCTGCACGATCCGTTTTTGATGACCGATATGCGCAAGGCGGCCGAACGATTTGCGCGCGCCATTCTCTCTGGAGAAAAAATCGCGGTGTGGAGCGACTACGACTGCGACGGCATTCCGGGCGGCGTTCTTCTGCACGACTTCCTTGTAAAGGTCGGTGCAAATTTCGAGAACTACATTCCGCACCGACACGAAGAGGGATACGGCATGAACGAGGGAGGCATTGAGCGGCTCGCAAAAAATGGCGTGACACTCGTCGTGACGGTGGACTCCGGCATCACCGATGTGGAACCTATCGCGCGCGCAAACGAACTTGGTATGGAGGTTATTGTCACCGACCACCACCTGCCCGGAGAAAAATTGCCGGAGGCGTTTGCGGTGGTGAATCCAAACGCGCGCGACGATGAACCATATCCGTTCCGCGGACTCTGCGGTTCCGGTGTCGCGTGGAAACTCGTGTGCGCGACACTCGCGACAGCCCCCAAGCTGCGCGCGAAGGTGCCAGAAGGGTGGGAGAAGTGGCTACTTGATATGGTCGGGCTCGCGACCATCGCCGACATGGTCCCGCTTGTGGACGAGAACCGCGTGCTTGCGACCTATGGACTTCTCGTGATGCGCAAATCGCCGCGCATCGGCTTGCAGAAACTCTTGCGCGGTATGCGCGCCGACCAGCGCGCGCTTACCGAAGACGACATTGGTTTTATGATAGCGCCGCGGGTAAATGCCGCGAGCCGTATGGGAGACGCGCGCGAAGCATTTCGTCTTTTCACGACGACTGACGAAAGTGAAGCTGATGAACTTGCGAAGAAACTGGAGAAAGCGAACCGGCGGCGGAAGGCGGAAGCAGGTGCCATCACCCGTGCCGTGCATATGCGGCTCAAAGAGCGCGGAGAAGTGCGGGGCGTGATAGCGCTCGGCGATCCGGAATGGCGACCTGCGCTCCTCGGACTGGTCGCGGGAAATATTGCCGACGAGTATGAGCGGCCGGTATTTCTCTGGGGACGAGAAGGAAACAATAGTTTGAAGGGTTCGGTGCGAAGCGGCGGCGCGACGCACGCGCTTGAACTGATGCGGGCCGCCGTCGACACCTTTGTAGATTGCGGAGGACACGCAGCGGCGGGCGGTTTCACTGTGCGCGATGATGCTGTGTTCTTCCTCGAAGATCGTTTGGTCGAAGCGCTCGTGCGGCTCGGCGGAAAAGAGGAGGATTCCCTCGCGCAACGCGCTGATGCGGTCATCGCTCCGGAAGAAATCTCGCTCGCGTTTTTGAAAAAGGTGGAGCGGCTCGCCCCGTTTGGCCAACAAAACCCGAAGCCGGTGTTTCTGCTCCGCGAAGTTTCTGTGCGCGAAGTTTCCCGTTTTGGGAAAGCGCAGGAACATTTGAAGCTCCGGCTCGCACCCGAGGCGGGGCAGAGTATCGACGCCGTCACTTTTTTTGCGAAGGGCGCGCTCGCGCGCACGGCAGACCAGCTTGCAGAAGGCGGGCGCGTAAATTTGCTTGCGCACCTCGAACGCGACACCTTCAGCCGCGCGAACCAGCCCCAAAGGGGCCCCTTCGGGGTCCGCCTGCGACTTTTGGATATCAGAATTACCTAGCCCCGTGAGATGTCGTCTGCGACTATCTCATGGGGTATAGTACGCGGTATGAAATTCACCATTCATGCCGACGGTGGCTCAAGAGGGAACCCCGGCCCCTCCGGGGCCGGGGCGATGATTCGCGACCATGTCGGCAATTCAGTCGCGAGTGTCTCGCAATTTTTGGGCACGCGCACAAACAACTACGCCGAATACGAGGCGGTGATACTCGCATTCCAAACGCTCGCGAAACTCGTCGGAAAAGAGAAGGTGAACAAGACAGAGGTGGTGGTAAAAATGGACAGCGAGCTCGTGGTGAAACAAATGAAGGGGCTCTACAAAGTGAAGCATCCGGTTTTGAAAGAACAGTACGCACGCCTCGTGCAAGCCGCCGGTGCATTCGGCTCCGTCTCGTTCTCCCATGTCCCGCGTGCACAGAACAGTGACGCCGACGCCCTCGCCAACGAAGCGATGGATAGGGGCGCATAACCATGACCGACTTCTCAAAATTCTTGGTAAAGCAGTACAAGCACTGGGGCGTCTATGTGCACGAGAATCAAGGGTACCTCGGCCGCTGCGTCGTCTGGTGCAACCGCGCGGACGCAAAACAACTGACTGACGCCACAGAAGCAGAGCGCGACGAATTGTTCTCGATATTGAAAGAACTGCAGGCTGCTTCAGCCGCCACATTCGGTGGCGAGTGGTTCAATTTCGCCTTCCTCGGAAATGGAACGCCGCATCTGCATTGCCATTTCATACCGCGCTATTCCACAGAAAAAGAATTTGCTGGGGTGATATTTAAGGATGAGAGGTGGGGGCACAATTACCGCACCGACCACACATTCGAGACCTCGCCAGAACTTCTCGAGAAAGTCAGACAAAAAATGATCGACGCCCTCGCCAACGAAGCGATGGATAGGGGTATCTAAATATGCGGCTAAAAAATAAATGTCGTTTCGATTCTCTCAAAAATTTTAAGGATGAAATCGATGCTACTAACACTTTAATACAAGCTTTGGAAATTCAAATTGAAGCTACTCGAGAGCTACTGAAATTTACAAAGGCGGAAAGCAAGCCGGAATATACAAAATATAAAAATTTGCTTGAAGTCAGCGAGAAACAAATAGAAAAATTGTACGAACTAGGTTTTGTAGCATTCTTTGCCAACTTCGAATGCTTCATGTTCGAATTTCTAAAAGAACTGTTCAGAAAATATCCGAGCTCATTTAAGTCTGAGAAAATAGTGCGGTTTGAAGATATAAAAGGTTTTGAAAATGTGTCAGATATTAAAGATTACTTCATTGATTCATATGCTATTGAGAAGTCGTACGATATAGAAACATGGACAAATTTCCTTGCGCAAAAGTTTGATATTAAGATTTTTAAAAATAAAAAAGATTTACAACGTTTTAAGGCTTTGAATTCCCTTCGTAACTTGATTCTACATTCGGGAAGCAAAACTAATTCAAAGTTCAGAAACGAAATGAAGATTTTCATTAAATCGTCCGTTCCTTTGGGCAGGTCATTCAATTTAGATAGGAAGAAATACTTTGCAATTTTATATGCAATGCTGAAACTAATGATAATCACTATTGAGAGAAAGTAATTCGAATCTTTATATAAAATATCCCCCCGGTGATCGTTACGGGATTTACGAGTGGAATATTTTTTCGCTCGCGTTGACACAGGGTTGGGGGCGGCGTAGGGTGCCGGGAGAAGTTTTGTGCCCCACCAACAACAGAGGAGATGTCGAACATGGTTGCCAAAAGAGCAGTGCATCTCGGTCAGGAGGCATTTGTCCTCTCGCCTGTCGGAGAGGTAGTCCGCACGATGGTCGCGAAACTCGAGGGAGAAGGCTACCAGTTCTTGAACGGCAGCGACGCTCATCGCCCACACTGGTTTGACTTCGAAAACGCAGTCGCTGCAGCAAGCGCTCGCATCGACGCCCAGCGGAAGGCTCTCCAGGAAGAGCTTCGCGCGCTTGCGCGCAAACGTCGGACACTCGAGGAACGAGACCACTGGGACGGCGTCATGAACGCGCCATTCCGAGTGGTTGACCTCTGGGACGAAGCGCCTCTCGCTTTCACGCGGCGGCGCCATACACGGGAGCTGAAAAAGATCCATGTGCCCGAGACGTACCTTGAGCCCGGTCACGTGGTGTATGTCGTCATCACGCCGATGACGCGGAGTTCTTGGGGTGGGGGATATCGGCCCCACAAGCACTTCGTGCTCGAAACGGAAGTGAGGAGTGTGTGCTTCTCGCCAGACGGGCAAGCCCACTACACGTTCTCTACCGACTTCATCGTGGAGGAATTCTTCCCGTCTCGCGAGGAGGCAACGGCGCGACTCCAGAGCTTTTCCGAGCCTGGGACAAAAGAGCCTGCGCCTTTTGTCTCGCGCCAGCAGGAAAAGGAGGGGAACGAGAAGTTGCTGGATGACGACACCCCGTTCTGAACGGCAAGCCGCTATGAATCGCGCCATCCGAAGGCTGGATGGCGCTTTTTCTTTTGCTACGATGATTCCATGCGCGAGTTCATCGCCGTCGTTTCAGGATTTGCGAGTGGAATATTTTTTCGCTCGCTTTTTTATTTTGGATGGGAGGTAGTGGTTTTCATTTTAATTCTCGCGGCGATTTTTGTCGGGGCGATGCTGTTTGCGGAGTCGCGGCGAGTGTATTTACTCGCCGCGGTGTTTCTGTTGTGCGTTGCGTTCGGCATGGTGCGTTCGGCGGCTGCTGACACGCCAGCACCCGAAGCATTTATGCGCGACCTGCGACACCGCGTGTCGTATGAGGGCACCGTAGTGAGCGACCCGGATGTGCGCGAGAAAAATCAGCGCATCGCACTTCGGGTGCAGGACACTGGAATACTCGCAGTGATGCCGCTCTCGGCGGATGTGAAAGTGGGTGACCGCGTGCGCGTGAGCGGCACTCTCTCGCTCCCGCAAGCATTTGAGACAGAAAATGGCCGCACCTTCCGCTACGACAAATACCTGCAGGCGAGGGGCATTCGCTTCCTCATTCAATTTGGCTCTATATATACCGTAGAACCAGCGCCGTGGTATTCGCTCCCTGCGGCACTCGCGCGCGTGAAGCATTCATTTCTCGACGGGCTCAACCGCGCGCTCCCGATGCCGGACAGCGCGCTTGCGGGCGGCATCGTTATAGGAGGGAAGCAGGGGCTCGGCACCAAGCTCCAAGACGCCTTCACGCGCTCGGGGCTCGTGCAGATCATCGTACTCTCTGGATACAATGTGATGATAGTGGCCGAGTGGGTGATGACCTTTCTCGGACTCTTCGCACTTCCGCGCCGTCTCCGCTACCTCGCGGGTGGGGCAGGGCTCCTTCTCTTTGTGGGCATCGCCGGCATCTCTGCCACGGCAGTGCGCGCCGCCATTATGGCGGTCATCGCGCTCTATGCGCGAGCGACTGGGCGCTCCTACGCCGCGAGCCGCGCACTCCTCTTCGCCGTACTCCTGATGCTCGTGTGGAATCCGCTCTATCTCATCTTCGACCCGGGCTTCGGCCTCTCCGTCGCAGCGACGGCGGGTATCATCTGGCTCTCGCCTCTAATAGAACAATTGTTGGGACGCCTGCGACCATTTTGGGCAAATACGATTGCAACAACGATTGCGGCGCAGGTTTCCGTGCTGCCGCTCCTCCTCTACAACATCGGACTTCTTTCTCTTGTGGCTTTCCCAGCAAACCTGCTGGTGAATCCGCTCGTGCCGCTCGCGATGGCGCTCTCCGCTATCGCGGGCGTTGTCGGTATGACGCTCGGAACATTTGTTCCGTTTGTCGCCATTCTCGTAGGATTCCCCGTCCTTATTCTCATGCACTACTTCATCTTCATTGCGCAAAAGGCCGCTGAACTCCCGTTCGCGGCCTTTGCACTTCCTCCTTTTCCGTTCTGGCTGGTACTCGCGAGCTATGCGGCGCTCATCGCCGCATCGAAACGCTTCTCGACGACGGTCCAGTTGAGGTTTTCCAAAAACGCATCGACATAATTTTTCTTCTCTGCTGGAACATAGTCCACCATAAAGGCATGCTCCCAGAGATCGAGTGCGAGCAGTACCGGCAGGCCCGCAAGCTGACCGAGCTCGTGATCATTTACGAAGACGGTGTGGATGGTCTTCGCGCGCGGATCTGCGTACACGACGACCCAGCCAATACCGCGACTACCGGCGACCTCTTTGATGTGTTTGATGAAATTTTCGCCGCTGCCGTATTTTTCCTCGGCAGCCTTCGCGAGTGCTGATGCGCGATCGCCGCCCTTCTCACCCTCGAACTGCTCGAAGTAGTACTCGTGCATCCGCATACCGTCGAACTCAAACGCGAAGCGGCGGCGCAACTCTGTTATCGCGTACTTGCCGCCCTCGTCTTCCGTCTGTCCATATGCAGCGATGGTCGACATAATAAGGTTCACATTTTTCACATAGCCTTCATACAATCCGAGGTGTACTTTTATCTGCTTCTCCGACAGCCCCTCGAGAGCCGGAAGGGAGAATGTTTTTGCTGTGTAAATCATAGACCTAAAATGTAACACACCCGCTTGCGCGGGTGTGTTTTCTCTCTAATCCGGCCTTAAATTGCCTTGGCCTTCTTGAGAGCGGCGAAAGCGCCGTTCTTCTTAATGGTCTTGAGACCTTTCATCGAGACATCCACAATGACCGTCTTCCCGAGCTCGGGGACATAAATGCGGCGCTTCTGGAGATTTGCCTTGCGGCGAACTTTGCCGGTCGGATTGAACTGCGTCGCGCGGGTGCGGTTAGAATACCGCCCGCCAACCTGCGTGCTCTTTCCTGTAATTTCACATTGTCTTGCCATAGTCGTCGCATGGTAACATTAAGGCTCAAAACCAGCAAATATGGCCACTCTGCTCTCCCTTATCGTCCTTATCCTTTCGGTCATCGCACACGAAGTGGCCCATGGCTACGCCGCCAACTCGCTCGGAGACCCGACCGCCCGACTCGCCGGACGCCTCACCCTCAATCCGCTTCCGCACATCGATCTTATGGGCTCGATTGTCCTTCCGGCGCTCCTGGTCTTTACCCAGTCACCGATCCTCTTCGGTTGGGCAAAACCGGTACCCTACAACCCCTATAATCTCAAAAACCTGCGCTGGGGCGAGGCGCTCGTTGCTGTGGCCGGAAGCGCGACGAACATCCTCCTCGCCATCATCTTTGGGCTCATTGTGCGGTTCGGCCCCTCGATCGGTCTTGATGCGAGCGCCCTGTCGCTCGCGGCGACTATCGCATTCATCAACCTCTTCCTCGGCCTCTTTAATCTCATCCCGTTCCCGCCTTTGGACGGCTTTACTGCGCTGCGCGCGGCGCTCCCGTGGCACCTCTCTTCCGGTCTTCTTCGCGTCGAACACCGGCTCCGAAGCGCTGGTGCGGTCTCGCTCCTTGTTTTCCTTTTCGTTTTCTCCTACATCTTCGCCGGCCCTTTCTTCTCACTCGTCTCCTGGATATTCCTTCGTATCACGGGCGGCGCGTAGTCCGCAAAAAACTCACTCTTTTACACTTATCCCGCTCGTTCCGGTGCGTGCGGCTGGTATACTTAAGCAGATGGAGTACCAGGTCCCGCAATTCATCGAGGTCGAAGACAAACTTGTCGGCCCGTTGACTCTGAAACAATTTATTTACCTCGCTGGCGCCGGCGGACTCTGCGTCATCTTTTTCGCATACCTAAACTTGATTTTCGCTATCCTGCTTTCGATACCCGTGGCGGGACTTGCGGCCGCACTCGCTTTCTACAAAGTGAACGGTAAACCGTTCATCGAGGTACTCGAGGCGGGCTTCAATTACTACACCCGCGGGAAGCTCTTTCTCTGGAAGCATGAGGCTGCGCCTCCGTCGCCGGCCACCGCGGCTCCTGCTCCCAAAGAGATTGCCCCAAGAGGATCTTCGAAACTCACGCGCGGCAAGCTCTCCGAGCTTGCGTGGTCGCTTGATGTAAAGCCGGTCGGGGGAGCGGCCGCAGGACGAGAAAGCTAATATGGCAGCCGCCCCAACAGCAACTCAGCAGTTCGTTCCGGTCAAAGAGATCCGGAATGGCGTCATCATCCTCAAAGATGGCGGCTACCGCGGCGTTCTCATTTGTTCCTCGATAAACTTCGGACTTAAATCCGCTGATGAGCAGCACGCCATCACCAATGGTTTCCAGAATTTCCTCAATACGCTCGATTTCTCGGTTCAAATCATCGTGAATTCGCGCCGCATGGACTTGCGGCCGTACCTCGCACTGCTTGAAGAGAAAGCTCCGGAACAAAAAACTGAACTTATGCGGATCCAGCTCCGCGAATACATCGAGTTCGTCCGCTCCTTCACCGATCAGGCGAACATTATGACAAAATCGTTCTATGTCGTCGTCTCGTATGTGCCGCATCTCACCACCGCGGGCGCTGTCGGCTTCTTCAAGAGCTCGAGTGCAGCCACAAAAAGCGCGAACGCCGAGACTTCGTTTGAAGAGGACCGCGCGCAGCTTGAGCAGCGCATGAGTCTCGTTGCGAGCGGTCTTGCGGGCACGGGCGTTCGCGCGGTTTCACTTGGCACCGAAGAAATCATCGAACTCCTTTATCGCTCTTTTAATCCGGGGGAACTTGAGAACCCTATCCGCCTCGACAAATAATTATGGCTTTACTTGATTTTCTCAATCGCAAAAAAGAAGAGTCTCCATCGGTCATACCGGTTCTCCCTAAAGATATTTACAAGCAGGGATCGTTGGATCTCATCGACACCATCGCGCCGACGGCGCTGAAAATTAGTTCGCGCGAACTTGAGCTTGGCGAGAAATTCGTCCGTACTTTTTACACCATTTCTTATCCTCGTTTCCTTTCCGACAGCTGGTTCTCTCCTGTCATCAATCTCGACAAGGTGCTCGATGTCTCTATATTCATCCACCCGGTCGAGACCGAACAGGCGCTCCGCAGCTTCCAGAAGAAAGTCGCCGAGGTTCAGAGCCAGATCAATGAGCGCGAAGCGAAAGGGCTTGTGCGCGACCCGCTTCTCGACACCGCGTACCAAGACCTCGAGAGCCTGCGCAACAGCCTCCAGCAGGTGCAGGAGAAGCTTTTTGAGGTCGGCCTCTACATTGCGCTCTACGGCGACTCCAAAGAAGAGATCGACAAGACCGAAGGCGATATTCGCGCCATTCTCGACGCCAAACTCGTCTACACGAAGCCGGCGCTCTTCCAACAGGAGCAGGGGTTCCGTTCCTGCCTGCCCTTGGGTTCGGACGAACTCCTGGTGAACTCGAAATTAAATTCTTCGCCGCTCTCATCGATATTCCCCTTCGTCTCTTTCGACCTCACGAGCGACCGCGGCATTCTCTACGGAATCAACCGACATAATTCCTCGCTCATACTCTTCGATCGTTTCTCGCTCGAGAACTATAATTCCGTGGTCTTCGCAAAATCCGGCTCCGGCAAGAGCTATGCAACTAAACTCGAGGTGCTGCGTTCCTTGATGTTCGGCACCGATGTTATCGTTATCGACCCCGAGCGCGAATATGAGCAGCTCGCGGAAGCGACTGGGGGACGCTCGTTCCACATTTCACTCTCATCCGAGCATCACATCAATCCGTTCGACCTCCCGCCGGTCAGGGAAGACGAGGATCCGAAGGATATCTTGCGCAGCAACATCATCGCGCTCGTCGGACTCTTCCGCATTATGCTTCCGGGCCTTTCTCCGGAAGAAGACGCAATTATTGACCGTGCCATCAGCGAGACCTACGCGCTTAAGGGCATCACCGGCGATTCCGACTTCACCGGCGCCGAGCCGCCGCTGCTTTCCGACTTCGAGCAAGTGCTTTCCGGTATGGAAGGGAGCGCTTCGCTTATCGAGCGCCTTTCAAAATACACCCGCGGCACCTGGGAAGGATTCCTCAACCAGCCGACCAATATCGACCTCAAGCAGCAATTCGCGGTTTTCTCGGTGCGCGATATGGAAGACGAGCTCAAGCCGGTCGCGATGTACATCATCACGCATTACATATGGAATGCCGTGCGCCATGAAATGAAGAAGCGGCTTCTTATCATCGATGAGGCGTGGTGGATGATGAAGAGTGAAGACACCGCGTCGTTCCTATATTCGCTTGCAAAGCGAGGCCGCAAGTACTACCTCGGTGTGTGCACCATCACTCAAGATGTCGAAGACTTCTTGAAGAGTCCCTATGGCCGCCCGATCCTCACGAACTCCAGCTTGCAACTTCTTTTGAAACAGTCGCCGACAACTATTGATGTGCTGCAGCAAACATTCAATCTCACTGATGAAGAGAAATATCTTCTGCTGGAGGCAGGCGTGGGGGAGGGACTCTTCTTCGCGGGACTAAAACATGTCGCCATCAAAATCGTCGCAAGCTATACCGAGGACCAAATCATCACATCCGACCCGTCCCAACTCCTCGCGATAAAGCAGGAGAAGGCGCGCTATGCCGCAGAAAAGAAGTAGTCAGGAACCGCCGCCGGTAATGACCTGGTCGAAGGCCCTGCCGGTCCTCGTCATAGGCGGTATGTTCGATATCTTGCGCGCCGCATGCGCACTCTTGTGGCTCTTCGGCCCCGCACTCGCCGCGCTCTATTGCACCGACACTGCTAGCGGTTTGGTCGGCTCATTGGGGGGGCTTACCGCCACGGCGTGCACCACCGTATCCGCCGCAGCAGGAGTAGCTGGAGCATCCGTGCTTGCACCGCTTGGCACGATCCTTGCCCTGGCGGTTGGCCTTTTTGGTTGGCTTGTGGTTCTGCTCATACTTCTTATGAGGAATCCGCGGATATTTAAAGAAAACGCGATGGCATTTGGGCTGAGCCTCCTCGTCAGTGAAATTCCCATTATTGATGCGGTGCCAGCCCTCAGCCTTCTATTGTGGAGGATGTACAGCGTGCAGATACGGGTGGAAAAAAAGGATTTGAAGCGCTACAAAGAACAGCGGGCGGCAGAAGAGCTCCGAGAGCGCCAGCGCCAGGCCGCAGCTGCAGAACTACAGGCTCGCGCGATGCAGGAGCAGCAAGCGGCCAATGATGAGGAATACGCCGAGGCCGCAAACGATGAAGACTATAACCCCCAGGGGATGGAAAAAGCGGCGTAAGCAAAGCTTTCTCCCTGCACTCGCCTCAAACAAATGAATGAGGACATTCATTTGTTATTCAGCTCGCTTGGTAGTAGCCGCCTGAAGCGGGAGCTATACTAGGGGCAATGCGCGCCCGTCTTCTTGCCCTCGCTCTCATCACGATTCTTGCCCTCCCAGGGGTGGCTTGGGCGCAATCTCTCGGGAACCCGGCTGATGGCTCTTCTTTTGCGATTTCATCATCGCCGCAGTATCCAGCACCAGGCAGTACCGCGACGCTCTCTTTCCTTTCCAGTGCTCTTGAACTCTCGCGTGCGACCATAAGCGTCTCGGCAAATGGCAAAAAGATATATCAAGGCTCCGTGCAGTCGGTTCCCGTCACGCTTGGTAAGGCGGGAAGTGTAACAACCATAACAGCTACGGTGGTCTCGGAAGGTACTAATTACAACCAAACACTTACCATCCAGCCTCAGGATGTCGCGCTTGTCGTTGAGCCTATTTCCTCGGCCCCGGTACTTTACCCGGGGAAGCCGCGCGTACCGCTTGGGGGAAGCGCGCGAATCGTCGCAATGGCAAACCTTAGAAGTTCGGGTGGAAAACTGTTCGATCCTGCAACGCTCTCCTACGCATGGACGATTGATGGAACACAAATCGCAAACTCCTCCGGCATCGGCAAGCGAGCCATTATGGTCGCCGCCCCGCTTCAGTATCGATCGCGTACTGTCTCGGTCACCGTAATGAGCGCGGACGGAAACCTTGTTGGGGGTGCGTCACTCTCGCTAATACCTTTTGAACCCTCGGTGCGCATATACGAAAATGATCCGCTGCTTGGCGTTCGTTTCGAACGCGCGCTCTCTGGCAATTTCGCCATCACCGGCTCGGAATCCGCATTGTATGCGGCACCTTTTTCTCTACCGACAAATAAGGGAACTCCCCGTATCCAGTGGTTCCTCAATGGCGCCGCGGCTCAAACAGGATCTTCAATAACACTGCGCCCGGCCGGAAGCGGACAGGGAAACGCTTCGCTGTCGCTCACGGCTTCAGTGGGCGAGTCTTCGATGGCGACGGCGAACCTTTCGCTCACTTTTGGTGGAAAACCGAGCACTAATTTCTTCGGCTTATGAAAAAAATACTTCTCGTGTCGTTCGCACTTTTATTCGTCGGACTTGTGCCGCATGCGTTTGCACAGGGGTTTGTCCCGCTGGCCGGCATCCCCGGCCTTACCGAGGGCAGCGCAGCGAATTCCAACAACTTTGCAGATTTCTTTAATAATCTCTACAAGTACCTCATCGGACTCGCGGCAGTACTCGCCATCATAGAAATCATCTGGGGCGGACTTGAAATCTCGACCCAAGACAGCGTCAGTAAAAATCAAGCGGGAAAAGATCGCATTTATGCCGCGCTTTTCGGCCTCGTGCTCGTCCTCTCACCCGTGCTCGTTTTCTCTATCATCAATCCGAGCATTTTGAATCTCTCGCTCAGTCTTCCTGAGCTCGATACCGCACCAGCAAATACTTCTGCCACTTGCCCGGTGGGGCAAACCGGTACGCCGCCAAATTGCGCACCTCGCACTTGTCGCCCCGGCTCTCCGGCGACAGCGAACTGCACAATCTTTAGAGAAGATTGGTACGCTTCGGGTCAGATTGGTGCGTATTGTTTCTCTGTGCCAAAAACAGCAAGTCAGCCGGACAACTTCTACTGTGCAAGCGATGCGGATAGATGCCGGATTGCCCAAAATGGGGTGTGTTCCTTTGGTGAAAGTACTTGCAGCGGCCTAACAAGTCCGTGTACCTCTTATTAATATGCAACGCTCCTTAATCATCACTGCGGCCGTCATCGTCCTCCTTGGAATAGGCGTGGGCACATATTTTCTCTTTTTCAATAACGCACCAAGCGTGAGCGTTACCCTTACCGATGGAACAACGCTCCCCGTGGCGGGGCAGGGAACGCCGCCGAGTACCACCACTACCGGGACGACGGGGACAAGTACGCCGAGCACGAGCATCACGGCACCAGTGGCTGTTTCCTCGCGTCTTATACAAATAAGCAAAGGGCCGATAGTGCCCGGAGCGGTTGTGGTCGGCAGCCGGGCCGCGAGTGCGACCTCTTCTGCTGATGTCGCGGTTAGCTACATCGAGCGGGAGAGTGGAAATGTTTTTTCATATTCCACGCGCACTCGCACACTCACTCGGACAAACAATCGAACGGTGCCCGGGCTCCAGTCGGCCTTGTGGCTTCCAAACGGCTCTCTCGCTTTTACGCGGTATCTTTCAGGCGCTGATTTCTCGACCATTAATACTTATGCGCTCCCGGCAAACGGAACCGGCGGATTCTTCCTCTCTCAAAACCTAAACGATATTGCTGTTTCTGCGGCCGGCATACTCACTCTCTCTTCTGGAGTGAATGGCTCAAGCGCCTCACTCTTGCGCCCCGACGGTACGCGTCCGACAACAATATTCTCAACGCCTCTTTCCTCGCTCAGAGTTTCGTTTGCGGGAAAACAATACCTTGCAACCACAAAAGCGTCCGCGACGCTCCCGGGCAACGCCTTCCTTGTTAATTCTTCGGGGGACTTCTCGCGTGTGGCTGGACCGCACGACGGCTTGGCTGCTCTCGCGAGTCCTTTAGGAAAGTGGGTGCTGGTAAGCTACATACTCAATGCGGCGATGCAGATGGAGCTCGTAAACATAGCAACCGGAGAAGCTCTCTCGCTTCCTGTGGCGACCATTGCTGACAAGTGTGTGTGGGCGGCTGATGATTCTGCGGTTTATTGCGGAATTCCAGTGAACCCTCCTGCCGGAGCGGCTTACCCTGATGATTGGTACCAGGGTGCGATACATTTCAGCGATCGTATTTGGAAGATCCAAGTCTCCGGCCGCTATGCTCAACTTGTCTTGGACTTTCCTAAAGAAACAAAAGGGTCTCTTGATGTGGTATCTCCTGCCATCAATCCGGCGAACACCCTGCTTGTCTTCATCAATAAAAACGACGGGTCGCTTTGGGGCTACTCACTTTAGCGTTTCGACAGCCAGTGTGCGGCGGACATACCATTCCTGGAGCGACCCAGCGAGATTGGTCGCGATGAAGTACAGCGCAATGGCTCCGGAGGTTGTGTAGGAGATGGTCGCGATAAGGAAGGGGAAGACATATTTCAGCTGCATACCCATAATCCTCTGGAAGTCGCTCTGCATGCCGCTTCCGGAGGGTTTCATTGTCCCGGTGAGAGCCATATGCGCTTGGAGGAATTGTGTGAGACCGGCCAATATTGCGAGGACTATACTCTTGCCGGCGACAGAAATAATTCCAAGGAACTCGAGCGAGACCGTGTGCGGCAGCGGGGTAAACGCATAGATGCGCGCGGCATTAATGGTAATGAATGATTCGTAATTGAAAACCCAGAAGAGCGCCAGGAGGACCGGAATCTGAATAAAAACGGTCAGGATGCTTGAGAATGGGTTTACTCGCGCCTCTTTGTAGAGTGCGAGTGTCTCGACTGCCTCTTTCTCTTTATCGCCCTTGTGTTTTTCTTTCAGGTCTTTAATTTTTGGTTCCAGCACCTTCATCGCAAATTGGGTGCGCGCAGCCGAAAGGGAGAAGGGGAGGAGTATGAGCCGGATGACGATCGTGAGTAGAATGACCGCAACGCCAACATCTCCGCCCGGCACAAGCGCCATAAGCGCCACCAGAGCATTATAGATAGGATTATAGAAAACAGCGTGGAAAAAAGTCGATATCACAAACGAGATATTAGAGTAGTAATATTATTTTGAAAGAAGTGCGGCTATCTCTTTCCTGGTGTCCTCATAGCTTACACTACCCGCGGATGATTTTGGAAAAATAACGACAGAGGGGGGGAGGGGGAGCGTCTTGAGCGCCGCAAACACCCTGCGTTTTATGCGGTGGCGCGTTACTGAGAGGCGGGCGATTTTCTTTGGAATAATGACGGCATGGCCCCGAACATCGCTTGAAACGACGGCGGAAAAATTGGGGGAGGAGAGCCGGCGCCCGGTTTTAAGGGCTGTGGGGAAAAGAGCCCGCGGAAGCCTTTCTCGGCGTGAAAACACGAGCAATTAGGCCGTGAGACTCTTCCGGCCGGCGCGGCGGCGGCCCTTTATAATCTTGCGGCCGGAGGATGTCTTCGAGCGGGATAGGAATCCGTGCGTTTTTGCCCGCTTCCGTTTCTTTGGCTGATAGGTTTGTTTCGACATGCGGTAGGAAATTAGCTTATGCACATGATACTAACAGGTTCTCCCCGAAAAACCAGTGTGTCTTCTGTTTTCAATAAGGGTATACTCCAGAACATCATGAACAAGGCGGATCCGAAGGAGCTCTGGGAATATGTTTTGACGCAGGTTGAGCTTTCCATTTCCGCTGCAAATTTCAATACTTGGTTCCGTAACAGCTTCGTCGTGCGGATAGGCGAAGATGGGGTGCTGTATGTTGGGGTGCCGAGCCAGTTCTTCAAAGATTGGTATTTGAAGAAATTTCACACGCTCCTTTTGAAGATTGTTCGGGATATTTCCTATGAATTTAGAAATATCGAGTACCTCATCGTTAAAGATGAACATCGTAAGCCGCCGAAGGAGGTGAAGCCTGCGCGCGGCGCCCTCGAACTGCCACTTGATGAGTTCTATATCAATAAGAGCGACAACCTAAATCCACGCTACACCTTCGACACCTTTGTTATTGGTTCTTTTAATAACCTCGCCTACTCTGCGGCGCAGGCGGCGCTTAACCGACCCGGCATCACTTACAACCCTCTTTTTATTTATGGTGATACGGGTCGCGGGAAAACCCACCTCATCCAAGCCATTGGAAATCAATTTAAGAAGCAGTACTTAGGACGAAAGGTTTTTTATCTCACCTCGGAAAAATTCGCCGTCGATTACACCGATTCTGTACAGGCGGGTTCTGCAAATCGCTTTAAGGACAAGTACCGCCAGTACGACCTCCTTATTATGGACGATGTTCAGTTCCTTTCGAAGAAGGAAAAAACCCAGGAGGAACTCTTCCATCTTTTCAACGCGCTCTACGATACTAATAAACAAATCATATTCTCCTCGGATCGCGCGCCGGTTTCTATCCCCGACATCGCCGAGCGGCTTAAGGGGCGTCTCGCAAGCGGTATGGCGATTAATATTGAGGAGCCAGACACTGAGTCTCGTATGGCTATTGTGCAAAAAAAGGCCGCTTCGCACGGGGTAATGCTCTCGCCGGAGGTTATTGAGTATGTGGCGACATCTATGAGCGGCTCCATACGCGAATTAGAGGGTATGGTGAACAATATTATCTGCCATACCCAAGTAAAAGGATCTGCCCCTGATCTCGCGGAAGTCCGACAGTCGCTCCGCTCTTTCACGCGGCCTCAAAAAAACATCTCGGTGAAGAATGTGGTAGATAAGGTTGCTGAATTCTATGGCATTGATGAGGAAAGTATTTATGAAAAAACACGAAGAAGGGAGGTGGTGCGCCCGCGACAAGTCATTATGTATATTCTTCGCGAGGATTTTAATATTTCTTATCCAACCATCGGCACAAAACTTGGCGGACGCGACCACACTACGGTTATCCACTCCTGTGAGAAAATAAAGAAAGAAATAGCTGTGGATAATGAACTCTTAAAGGAGATTCAAAATATTCGCACCCTTCTTGTATGATCGTATTATCACACTTATCAACAGGGAATGATCGAATATTTTATAAAAAATCGAGTGTCTATATGCTCCGTATTCAATTATCCCCTTATCAACACCCCTAATAAGTATCTTATGAATATTTCAATAGAAAAAAAGACATTCTCGGAAGCCGTGCATATCGCATCCCGATTTGCCGAAAGGAAGAGTACAACACTCCCCGTACTCTCATCTATTCTCATCATTGCGGGTGATGAGGGAATAAAAATGCGCGCCACAAATCTTGAAACAGGAATCGATTTAAAAGTCGAAGGAGAATGTAAGGGTGATGGTGTTGTGGCCATCCCCGCAGTGCTCCTTCAGCAAATAGCCAGTTCCTTAACCCAAGACGGAAAAATAACGCTTGAGCATACGGGTGACATTGTCACCATCAGTAGCGGCACCGGCAAAAGCACTATCAAAACGGTCCCGTATGATGATTTTCCCTCAATTCCGTTTCCTGAAAATCCTAAAAACAGGATAGTACTGCCGGGCATCCTCCTTAAAAACCTATTCACCACAATTGCCTCCTGCGCCTCAGCCTCAACCGTCCGTCCGGAACTCTCCAGCATCTACCTTTCAATCGAAGGGGGAGTACTCACTTCAGTTGCTACCGACTCATTCCGTCTCGCAGAGAAAAAAATTCCTCTCTCAAATAAGGGCACACAAGGAAAATTTCTTATCCCGGCGAAAAACGCTCTCGATATAGCGCAAGCTCTTCCGGATGACGATATTATTATGTCATTCGACGAACACCAGTGCGCATTTGTAAGTCCAAACGGTATGCTGGTCTCACGATTAACAAATGCGGTTTATCCAGACTACCGACAGATAATTCCAAAAGAATCTATTGTTGAGGCAGTTGTCCTTCGAAAAGATTTTGAAGCCGCACTAAAACGAACAACAATCTTCTCCGACATATTCCAAAAAATACGCATTAGTTTTGATCCAAAAAAGAATATCTTTTCTCTTTTTGCAAAAAACGCAGATATTGGAGAATCAAACGAAACAATTTCTGCGCGCATATCAGGAAGCTCCCTCGATCTCTCATTTAATCACCGATATCTTTCAGCAGCGCTCTCGCTCACAAATGCTGAAAGCCTCTCCCTTCTTGCTGCCGGCATTGGCCGCCCGCTCATCATAAAAGGAGTTAATGACACCTCGCTGCTCTATCTCGTGTCTCCAATGAACCAATAAACGAACAACAAACCTTATTGCGTTGTTTGTGTGTCGGATGAATAGGTGAGAGGCACCGGAAGCATCACTCCGCCTGAAAAGAGTTCCGGGTGGGCTATATACCAAGCGGAAACACCGTATTCCCAATGGGTGAACTGTGGGTCTTGATAGGGATTTGTGGGGCGCGACTGGGGGTTGTCCTTATCCGTCCAGTACAACAAGCTGTGGGGCACCACATTTCCTTGCTCATCCGGAATGTGCCAATTTCCTTGCAGCATCGGCGGAACAGACGCAGAGATTGGACTTGGTTCGCCGAAATACGATCGCGGATACTTTGAAAGCGCGTAGGCCATCACCTCATGCCACATTGGCGCCGCGATAAAACCAGCAATAGACTTCACCATTGACGAGTTGTCGTTGTTTCCGGTCCAAACACCAACAGCAATCGACGGAGTGTACCCTATCACCCACGCGTCGCGGGTGTCGTTCGTGGTTCCCGTTTTCACGGCAACATCATATCCGGAAAACGAGAGGGGAGAATTGAGCGGATATTCCGGAAGGCGCGCCGGAGCATCCGAAAGCATCGCGGACATATCATTGGCAATGTTTGTTGGCAGCACCGCCGTTTGTCGCGGAGAGAACTGTTCGATCACATTTCCATTTCCGTCAGCAACCTCCAATATGCCGGTTGGGGGATTCAGCACCCCGCCGTTCCCAAACGCGGCATACGCACCCGTGAGGTCAAGGAGGCGTACTTCACCGCCGCCAAGCACAAGCGTGAGACCGTACTGGTTTGGATCGCCCAGCGTTGAGAGGCCGAACGACTTTGCGAGATTTATGGCGTTTTGTATCCCTACCAAATAGAGGGTTTTTATAGCCGGGATGTTTATCGACTGGGCGAGCGCAGTCTCAAAAGTCATGGGGCCGCGGAAAATACCATCGAAATTAACCGGCGCGTAACAGGGTGCGGTATTTTTTGTCACCTCAGAGGGTTTACACAATGTCGAGAATTGCGTCGGCACATCAAAAATGACCGTATTGCGCGTGTAGCCGCGCAGGAGAGCGAGAGAATAGATAAAGGGCTTCATGGTAGAACCCGGCTGCCGCAGAGCAAGGGCGGCGTTGTACTGGCCATCGATAGAGGTGTCGAAAAAATCCCGAGAACCAACCATCGCGAGTATTTGTCCCGTTGCCGGGTCGATGGCGACCAAAGACGCATTCGAAGCGTTGAATTTTTTTACATTCTCAAGAGCATACCTATTCAAGATGGACTCAGCTTTCACCTCAAGATCTGCGTCGAGGGTTGTGGTGACCCTAAGTCCTGAAGTGAGAGACTGGGATCCATATTTTTCTTCAAGCTGGTTCAAGATGTAGAACACAAAGTGCGGTGCAATAATTGCGTTCTGTCCAGACGATGAGAATGACACCTGTTCAGCTTGCGCGGCCGCGTATGCCGCATCGTCTATGAAATTAAGGGTGCGCATGCGCTCAAGCACCAAGTCTTTGCGGGCGGCAAGTTCCGTTTTGTGTAAGCCATATGGAGAATAATAGGAAGGCGCTTGGACCATCGCGGCAAGATATGCCGCCTGCGCGAGGGAGAGATCTTTTGCCGGCTTTCCGAAATATGCTTCAGCCGCAGCCTCTATCCCATACAGCGTTCCCCCGAACGGAACGCTATTGAGATATGTCTCGAGTATTTGGTCCTTTGAATACGACCGCTCGAGTTTAATAGAGAGTATCCATTCGTTAATTTTACGAACAACGCTCTTCTTGCTTGTAAGGAGCGTGTTTTTTACAACCTGCTGGGTGATGGTGGAGCCGCCTTGGGCGAATGAGCCGCCCCAAGCATTGACGATCATTGCGCGGATGAACGAGGTGATGCGGATGCCGCCGTGCTCGTAGAAACTGGAGTCCTCTATCGCTATGGTGGCGTTGATAGTATTGGGAGATATCGCGGAGAGGGGAACGATATTTCGCTTCACATCCCGATTGTAGTCATAAAGGAGGACTTGCCCGGTGCGGTCATAGATTTTAGTTGACTGGTCGACCTGTCGGGCCGCAAAAGAACTGATGTCTGGCACAGGCGTAAGAGCGAGCGTAAGGAGGACGCCGCCGAATGTAAAAAAACCAAGACTGAGGAGCGCCAGAACGACCGTAAAAAGGGCGTGGCGCCACGGAGCATTCCAAACGAATGTCATGCTCCGTATGCTAACACGGCCTGCGTGTTGCGCCCGTGTCAGTACGCCTCCTCCTCGTCTTCCTCTTCCTCGGGAGAACCCTCCCCCTCACTCGTCTCGTCGCCAAGCATGAACTCTTCTTCGTCCATAAAAACAAATATAGTTAAAAGGTAACCCCCTGCGGGGACGGATATATTTGAACAAAAAATAATTTCTATGCAATACCCCCGTGTGGATTAGTGCCGGGCAACACCGGAAGCAAGCGCGGTAATGCCGACGGCGATAGCGTCGAGCTCATCATCAAGGCGTTTTTTGGCCGGGAGGGCGAGCAAGCGGGGGATCATAAGCGCGACAGCTGTTTTATCAGCTCCCCCATGACCGGTTACCGCTATTTTTACCTGCTGAGGGGAACATTCGATGACCGGCAGAGAAGCGATGCCGGCAGCCGCAAGCACGGCACCGCGCGCCTCGGCGACACCCAAGGCCGTCTTTTTATTGATACTAAAAAAAAGAGTTTCAATACCCAGCACATCGGGTTTATAAGAAGTGATAGCTTTAGTGACTGCCTGCGCAACCTGTGCCAAGCGTTTTTCAGGAGACCCTTTTTCCGGCAATACACAATCACTCCACAAAAGCGTCGGGCGGGAAGGGTCGCCCTCAACAACCGCAATGCCGAGCCGGTCGTAGCCCGGATCAATCCCCAGTACTCTCATAGCCGCGCGCGTTGGTAAAGACTTGCTGCACATCTTCATGTTCATCAAGCGCCTCAAGGATCGCCGCAAGTTTCTCTTCGTCCGCACCTGCGATTTCATTAAGCGGCTCGTTCGGAATGTGGGCGGCGCCTGTTTTTGTGAACGCCCAGCTCGCCGCGCCCGGTGCGGCAACCTCAACGCCATACTTCGACAAAAGATGTTTTATCTCCGGCGTCGTTCGGTTTTTATTGTCGGTAAGCGCATCGATAATGATGGCAACACCGCTTGGGCCATAGGCTTCATACACCACCTGTTCAAGATCACCAGAATCTTTCGAGGTTCCTTTTGCTATTGCGCGCTCAATATTATCTTTTGGCATATTTGCGGCTTTTGCGCGCGCGATGGCGACGGAAAGCCCAGGCGCCGAGAGTACCCCGCCTGCTTTCTTTGATTCAAGCGTGATGAGGCGCGCGAAACGCGAGAAGACGCGGCTCTTCGCGGCGTCGGTTACCGACTTCTGCCGTTTTATTTGAGACCACTTACTGTGTCCGGACATAGCTAGAACATAGCACCGGGTTTCTCGCCGTTCAAATATGCGCGGCCGGCTTCCGTAAGAATACGCCCGCGGGGGGAGCGCTCGATAAATCCAAGTCGGAGCAGGTACGGCTCGTAAACATGCTCGACCGTATCAACCTCTTCGTGGAGTCCGGCCGAAAGCGCGTTTACCCCTGCGGGGCCGCCCCGGAAACTCTTCAAAAGCGTCTCCAAATAGCGGCGGTCGTCTTTCGTGAGTCCGTGGGCATCGATACCAAAAAGCTCACAAGCCTCATCGCAAAGTTTTGCCGAGAGCGCCCGGTCATGTACCTGCGAAAAATCGCGGACCCGCTTCAAGAGCGCGTTTGCAACGCGTGGCGTTGCACGGCTTCGTGCGGCGATGCGCTCGACGACTTCTTCGGGTGCGTCGAGACTGAGAAGGCGCGCGGAGCGTCGGATGATGTCGCGGAGATCGTCATCGCTGTAAAAATCGAGCTGATACATGCCGCCACCGAAGCGCGAACGCAGAGGGCCCGAAAGTTCCGCGACGCGCGTTGTTGCGCCGACGAGCGTGAAGGGTGGGAGCGCGAGTTCAACCGTGCGTGCCGACGGCCCCTTCCCAAGCACAATATCAAGGTGTCCCGACTCAAGAGCCGGGTAGAGAAGCTCTTCTATCTTGCGCGAGAGGCGGTGTATCTCATCAATAAAGAGAATAGTGTTCGGTTCGAGGTTGGTGAGTATGGCGGCAAGGTCGCCGGCACGCTCAATTGCCACGCCAGAGGTATTTTTCAATGGGGACTCAAGTGTTGCTGCGACCAAGTGAGCGAGCGTCGTCTTTCCGACGCCCGGCGGGCCGTAAAAAAGAATGTGTTCAGGCATTCCTCCGCGCTTCTTTGCCGCATCAATAGAGATACGAACATTCGCTTTCACCTGTTTTTGGCCTACATACTCGTCCCAATGAGAGGGGCGGAGCGCCGCATCGAGCGACTTTGAGAGCGGGAGCAGGACCTCAGGGGGGGTTGACATAAAAATCGTATGATGCTAGCATTCTATCACATCCGGACAGTATAACGGCGTTGCTCTTCAGTGTCATATAACTGGTCCTCTGCATCGAGTGCATCATGCACCCAGTGTTTGAGTTCCACAATAGGCAAGAGAGCAGAAAAGACGCCGTTTTAACACGCCGGACATGGTTTCTTTGATCCTGTTCATACTCCTCTAGGCAAGGCTTGACGGCTTCAGGCGTTTCCCCAAGGACTTTCTGGTCTCTTACTTCGGTATGAGCGCTGGGAATCTCCTCAGGTGTCTCGTCTACCCCGCATTTATGCGGGTTTTGCCTTGAGGACTATGGACGGGAAGAGAGGTCAAAACGGCATGAGTAACCTCATGCCGTTTTGCGCCGAACGACCGTTCATATGCTTCCATATGGACGGGATTTTTTGTTATCCTTTCCTAATCAGTTTCTATACCAGCGGGTCGGTATAATGGAGTATATGAGCAGGGAACACAGCACCCCATTGCGTACCGGATTTCAGACGGATGTTTTCCGTCCTCTAAGGGCGAAGGACAGAAAGGTAGAGCATGGAAATGAACCAAACGCACAGCGTGTTCGGGATGCGGTTTTATACCACGAAGATTGTCTCATCGGCTTACGCAGGATTAAGAACGAGAGCATCGATTTTATCGCCACCGACCCACCTTATTTTCTCGATGGTATGGGAAGCGATTGGTCCGATAGTAAGTTGAAGAAGAAAAAAGCCAAAGCCATTGCCATAGGAGGGTTGCCTGTCGGGATGAAATTCGATTCACAACAAGGAAGAAGGTTGCAAGATTTTTTTGGCGCTGTTTCCAAGGAACTTTTTAGGGTGTTAAAACCCGGCGGATTTATGGTCGTCTTTTCACAAGGAAGACTCATGCATCGTTTGGCAGTTGCGATTGAAGATCAGGGATTTGAGATACGAGATATGATGGTTTGGGAACATAAGGGCGGACAAGGCAAGGCGTTTACACAGGATCATTTTGTACGAAAAATGAAGATTCCAGAATCAGATAAGCAAGTGATTATAAAAAAACTTGACGGAAGAAAGACACCGCAGCTGCGTCCGAAATTCGAGCCTATAATCCTTGCACAGAAACCTCGTAATGGTACTTTTGTCGAGAACTGGCTTGCCTGGAAGACGGGTCTTATACAGACAGATTTTGAGGGCCAACAAACAACGGTATTTTCATATCCAAAACCCAAAAAGACTGAATATATTGACCACATGACCGTGAAGCCGGTAGGGCTTATGGAACGACTTATAGAAGTTTTCAGTATTGATGGACAGTTGGTGCTAGATCCGTTCGCAGGTAGCGGCACTACAGGAGTCGCCGCGCTTCATACAGGACGGAAATTCATTGGTTTTGATATCGAGAAGCGGTATATTGATATTGCTATTCAGCGGTTAACCAATGCGCCAGCTTCCCAAACACGACGCTAACCCTTATCCCGCTTCTGCGGAGATTCAAGAGATCTACGACCTCCTTACTAAGGAGCACGCTGAGTATCTGGCCCCTTACGGAGTGTCGATGCCAACACGAGACTCAATCAAAGCCCTCTGGCTCGTATTTCTGCGCAAATATCAGGGAATACTCGTCCACAAAGACAAAATCTCTGATTTTGTCTCGAGCGTCATGCCTCACTCGGGGAAAGATCAGCAGGTTCGCCACTTGGGTGCAGGGGGTTGGTATGTCCTCAATAAGGGGGAGAAAATTCAAAATGAAGAAGAACGAGTCCCGGTCGGGTATCACGTACTTATCACGTCCGAGAGTCCGAAACCAAGCTTTCTTTATAAAGCACTTAAGCGAGCGGGGCGTGTTTCAGCGCGAAATTTCGATCAACTAAAGGCAGTTTATGGTTTTCGTTGTGCCACCTGCGGTTCTGTTGAAGGTAAGCCGCATTTATTCGATCCGAGTGTTCGGACAGAATTACAAAAGGCACATATGGAACCGTCAAAAGAACTAACGCTAGAGAATACCATCCCACAATGCCAGTTATGCAATCAGGCGTATCTTGATGACTTCAGGTTTGACGAAAAAGGCCGTACTGTTGCTGTTGCGTCTATGCGTCCCGTGCGGGCTGCGTCTACAGAAGTGCGCCAGATGATTTATGAGGAACTTGATAGGGAGTTTGGAAAATAACTAACCGCGCGGGAGGTCGACGGTATCAGCGACTTCGGAGAGGGAGGTGGTGCCGGCAAGCGCTTTGAGAATGCCGTCTTGCGCCAAAGTAAGATATCCTTGCTTCGCCGCCATTTTTGCAACCTCATTTTCAGGCGGGTTGTCGCGCAGGAAGTGCGCGAGTTCGTCATCCATAAAAATAGCTTCGTACAACCCGACGCGTCCTTTATAACCAGTCTCGTCTGCGTTTGCTGGGGCGGGCTCCCACACCGTTTCTATTTTTTCAGGAACGAGTGATTTATCGGTAAGCGGTTCGAACACGCGTTCGATCATTTTCTTTTCGTCCGCAGTGAGCGGGCGCTCTTTTTTCTTTTTCGGATCGAGTTTGCGCAAGAGGCGCTGCGCCATCGAGACCGTGATCGCTGAGCCGAATGATTTCGGATCCACGCCAAGATCGGCGAGACGAGGGAAGGTGCCGGCGGCGTTGTTGGTATGGAGCGTCGAGAAAACGAAGTGGCCGGTAAGCGCCGCTTGGATGGCGACATCGGCGGTTTCGCCGTCGCGGATCTCACCAACCATAATGATGTCCGGGTCCTGGCGCACGATGGAACGGAGGCCTTCCGCGAAGGTGTAGGCTTCCCCCGCGACCTGCGTCTGCACAATGCCCGGAAGGTGGTATTCAACCGGGTCTTCGATAGTGATAATTTTTATTTCTGGCGTGTGGACCTCGCGCAGGAATGAATAAAGCGTGGTCGTTTTGCCGCTGCCGGTTGGACCTGTCGTAAGAAGCATGCCGTTGCTGCGGCGTATTTCCGTCTCTAGGCGCGCAAGAAGCTTTGGGTGGATACCGAGCTCTTTGTAGGACACATTTATCGTCTCCGGATCAAGAATACGCATCACAATGGATTCGCCGTTCTTTCCCGCGGGAAGGAATGAGGCGCGGATTTCCACATCGCTTCCTCCGCGGGTGACGCTGAAGCGGCCGTCCTGGGCGCGATTGGTCACATTCAGCTTCACGCCGGAGAGGAGTTTGATGCGCGAATTGAGCTGGTGATAGGTGGCCTGATCAAACTCATAGACATCGACGAGAATGCCGTCGATGCGCAGGCGCAGGCGTGCTGTATTTTCACTCGGCTCGAAGTGAATGTCAGACGAATGGAGCGCGAACGCGCCGGTAAGAACAAGATCGAAGACGCGCGTGATGCGCTCGATCGACTTTATTGCCATCGCCGCATTGAGCTCTTCGATGATGGCGCTCTTCGTTGCGCCCGCTGAAGAAAGTTTCGCGATTGTTTCAGGGAGGATAGAGAGGCCGCCGACCCGCGTTTCCACCGCAAGTGATAAGTCGGCATAGCGCGCGAGTATTTTATCGAGACTTTTTTTCGAGACGAGGAATTTCTGTAACGCGAAACCGCGCGCTTCAAGATCTTCAATGAGTTTAGGAAGCGCGGCGTTGTTGGGGTTGTGAATAGCGAGCGAAAGCGCCTTCGCCGTTTTTACGAATGCCGCCGCTTCCGCCGCGCGCGCCGCTGCTTCCGGAATGATGCGGAGAGCATCGGAATCTATCTCACGCAAGGATAAGTCGGCATACGCCATGCCGTACTTCTCGGAAAGAAGGTGCGCCACATCCTCCTCCTCGTGTTCTCGTACCTCGGTAAGTTTTGCCCCTTCGCGTTTTATATCGAACGGTAAATCCATGGGCGTATAATAGCATTTGACGGTACAATTACTGGCAATGGAGAAGATAGCGACCACGCTTGCGGAGTTTGAAACAGAAGCCGCGCGCTTTACGAAGTCTCTTGCGCCTCGAAAAGAGGGAGCGACTCTCGTGACCCTCTCGGGCGAGCTTGGGGCGGGTAAAACGGCCTTTGTGAAGGCGGTTGCCCGCACCCTCGGCGTTGAAGAAATAGTAAACAGCCCCACCTTCGTTCTCGAGAAGATCTATCTGCTTCCCAAGGGCGAGGCGTTTACGCGCCTCATCCATATTGATGCGTATCGGCTTGAAACGGGGGCCGACTTGGCTCCGCTCGGGTTCGATGAACTCCTCCAGAATCCCGGAACCCTCATTTTGCTTGAGTGGCCGGAGAAAGTAGCCGATGCGCTTTCTGTGCCCGCGGCGCGTATTTCCCTCACCGCGCGCGCGGACGGCTCCCGCATCATTTCCTATGGCTAAAAAAACTTCTGAGAAGAAGCGCGTTGTGCTTTTGGATACGCACGCCATCATTCACCGCGCATACCACGCACTTCCAGAATTTACCGGCCCCTCCGGCGCACCAACCGGCGCGCTCTATGGACTCGTCGCGATGCTTCTCAAGATCATCACCGACTTGAAACCGGATTACATCGCCGCATGCTATGACCTGCCGAAACCGACCATTCGTCACGAAGCATATGAAGGCTATAAAGCGACGCGCGTGAAGATGGAAGACGCCCTTGCGCTCCAGATTAAGGAATCGCGAAAAGTTTTCGAAGCCTTTTCCATTCCGATGTATGAGCGAGCAGGGTTTGAGGCGGACGACCTTCTCGGCACTATCGCGCACGAGTTACGCGAGGAGGGTGTTGATGTCATCATCGCATCAGGCGATATGGATACGCTCCAGCTCGTCGATGATAAGCGCGTCCGCGTCTATACGCTGAAGAAAGGCATTAACGACACCATTTTGTACGATGAGAAAGCGGTTGTTGAGCGGTTTGGATTCCCGCCGGTGCTCATTCCCGACTGGAAAGGACTCCGCGGCGATCCCTCCGACAACATACAAGGTGTTCCCGGCATCGGAGAAAAGACGGCAACCGAACTCATCGTCGGTTTCGGCACTATCGAAAAAATCTATGCACAGTTGAAAAAAGGTGACGCGGCATTCCTGAAAAAAGGAGTGAAGGCGCGCATGATAGGCCTCTTGAGGGATCATGAAGAAGAAGCGCGCTTCTCCAAGTCGCTCGCGACAATACGGCTCGATGCGCCCATTGCATTCGTTCTCCCGGAGGTGCTGTGGCACGAAACGGTTTCCTTACAAAACATACTTCGGATGTGCGAGGAGTTCGGGTTCCGTTCGCTCCGCGAGCGCACCCAGCGCGTTCTTGCAGGCTTTACGCACGGATCGGAAGAAGTTGAGCGGGAACCCGAGCCGCCTCAGGAGGAAGTAGACCCGACCGAGCTTGCCGAAGCGCAGGTGATGCTCTGGCTCATCTCTTCCGAGTTCACAAACCCGTCGCTCGACGACATTCTCGCGTTCACCAAAGAGCGGACATTCGCGCCCGCGCGCGCGGAGCTCGAAAAACAGCTTTCAAAAATGGGCCGAGTACGCGAAGTGTATGAGCAGATAGAAAAACCGCTTATCCCGGTCATAGAGCGGATGGAAGCGCGCGGCGTCCTCATCGATCCGAAAGTGCTCGATACGCTCGCTACGAAATATCGCGCCGAACTCGAGGAGCTCGAAAAACGCATTTACGCATCCGCCGGCCGCGAATTCAATGTCAGCTCGCCGAAACAGCTCGGGGAAGTGCTCTTCGATGAACTAAAAATTATTCCTGAAAAGCAGAAGCGAACCGCGGGCGGGCAGCGCTCGACACGCGAGAGCGAGCTTGAGAAGATCCGCGATGCGCATCCTGTTGTGGGCGATATCCTTGAGTACCGCGAGCTGAAAAAACTTCTCTCGACCTACATCGAGAACCTCCCGCCACTGCTCGACGCCGAGCACCGGCTCCATGCCGAATTTCTGCAGACGGGCACCACGACCGGCCGCATGGCATCTCAGAACCCGAACCTCCAGAACATCCCGCTCCATTCCGAGCGCGGCCGAATGATCCGTCACGCATTCGTTGCGCCGAAAGATTTTACGCTGGTGTCACTCGACTATTCCCAGGTGGAACTGCGCCTCGCCGCCATTCTTTCTGGAGACAAAAAGCTTTGTGATATTTTCAAGAGCGGCCGCGATGTGCACCAAGAGGTCGCTGCGCAAGTATTCCGCGTCGCGCCGGAAGCGGTTGACTCTGAAATGCGCCGCCGCGCGAAAGTTATTAACTTCGGCATTCTCTACGGCATGGGCGTGAATGCGCTTCGCGCCCAGCTCGGCTCCACGACGGCCGAAGCGCACCAGTACCTCGAGGATTATTTCAGTACATTCAAAACGCTTTCCGAATACTTGGAGAGCACGCGCGGATTCGCGCGCAAACACGGCTACACCGAAACGCTTTTCGGCCGCCGCCGTCAGTTTCCGGAAATGAAATCGTCGCTTCCTTATGTTCGTGCACAGGCAGAGCGCATGGCCATCAATGCGCCCCTGCAAGGGACGCAATCCGACATTATTAAGCTTGCCATGGTGCGCGTGGACAAAATGCTCGAGAAAGAAAACGCACACACCGCCGCCTACCTGCTTCTGCAGGTACATGACGAGTTGGTATATGAGATACGCACCGAGCGCGTCGAGGAGCTCGGGGCCAAGATAAAGGAAATTATGGAATCAGTGGTATCGAAAGAAAAAACGCATGGCGTACCGATTATTACCGCAATGAAATCCGGTCCTGATTGGGGCACGATGCACTCTCTGACACACTAAAACGGCCTCACGAAACGACCATGTACTATGTGTATGTCTTACAAAGCGAGAAAGACGGAAGATTGTACACCGGGTACACAAATGATTTACGACGTCGTTTCGCCGAACACAAAAATGGCGATTCGAAATTCACGCGGCCCCGCCGGCCACTAGTTTTGATATATTATGAAGCATATATGTCGCAGACTGACGCGAGGGTGCGAGAATCACGCCTTAAGACTTCTCAGGGCGCTCGCACTGCACTAAAGCGGCGTATAACAAATGGTCTGCGACAAGGCCGTTTAGTGTGACAGATGATTTATCTTTTCCATGGTTCTGATGTCGAGAAAACGCGCACGAAAGCGTTTGAGTGGGTCGCGAAGGCGCGCGCGAAAGAGCCGAATCTTGCGTATGTGCGTCTTGCGCGCGAGGAACTCACCCCCGCGGCACTCGAAGACGCCGCGCTCTCAGGCGGACTCTTTGTTTCTCGGCTTTTGATACTCATCGATGACCCGTTTCCCTCTGCGCGCGCAGTAAGCGATGAAGAGGGCGGCTCTGACGAGCCGGCAGCGAGCGTACTCGAAGAACATATCGATAGTCTCGCCGCTTCCGATAACGCCATCATCATCCTTGCCCCAAAACTTCCCGCCGCGAAAGTGAAAAAGCTTTCGGCAAAAGCGAAGATGACCTATGCGTACGACAAACCCGCCGCGCGCGAAGTTGAACGCGGCTTCAATTCAAATCTCGTGAACGCCCTTTCCTCGCGCAGCAGCGAAAAGCTCTGGCTTGAGGTAAATCGCGCGCTTCGCTCCGGCGATGCACCGGAAATGCTCCACGGCCTCCTGCACTGGAAAGCGCGCGACCTGATGGAAAAAGGCTCTCGTGCCTGGACCCCGGAAGAATCGCGGCGACTGTCGCTCGCGCTTATTGAACTTCTTCAGGAATCTCGACGGGGCGGACTTGGTTTGAATCTCGCCCTTGAAAAATTTGCACTTTCTCTATAATCCTCGGTATGCGCATCATCTCTCTTAATACCTGGGGCGGAAGAGCAGGGAAGGAAACACTATTGGAATTTTTCAAAACGCACGCAGACACAACTGATATTTTTTGCCTGCAGGAGGTGTGGTCGTATGCCCGCAAGGATTTGGAGGGCCGTTCAGCGGGAGGTGTTGCGCTCGATTATTCGAAAATAATGACGAATGGCGTGCGGGATATTTCGGCGTTACTTCCAGACTTCACTCCATTTTTTCATCCCCATGTCGGAGATAATTATGGCCTGCTCATGCTCGTTCGAAAGGAATACCCCGTTACTGATGACGGCGAAGTTTTTGTTTACAAACAAAAGGGGTACATGTCGGAAGAGGATGCGGGCAATCATGCGCGCAATATCCAATATGTCACGATTGCTATAGCAGACCGACCTATCACGATTATAAACTTCCACGGATTATGGAACGGCAAAGGAAAAACTGATACGGAAGACAGACTTCAGCAATCGGAAAATATTCTTGCATTCATGAGACAGCGGGGCGGAAAGTATATTTTGTGTGGCGACTTCAATTTGCGGCCCGACACGGAAAGCATACGGAAGTTTGAGGATGCCGGACTGCGCAATCTCATCCGCGAGTTCGATGTGACTTCGACGCGCACCAGTTTTTACACAAAGCCGGAAAAATTCGCCGACTATGCGTTCATCAGCAAAGATATTGATCTCAAGGATTTTAAAGTATTACCGCACGAGGTTTCGGACCACGCGCCGCTCTCGATTGAAATCGGTTGACTACGCAGCAAGACGGCCTCGCGCAAAGAAAGCAATAACACCCGCGACAACAACCGAGTACACCGGCACGAGCAGGTTGTAGATGGTCAGGTCTGTGGTGGCGATGACTGCCATAAAACAGCCGAGTGCGTAGAGGCTCCACAGCGTCCTGGGTTCGGATTCCGGCTCCTGATAGGTTTTTATGATGGTGGGGAGGCTCACTGCGATATCCGCAACGACGCTGAGAACAAGCGCAACAAGCGGCTCTTTTGTTATCGCCCACAGGATGATTGCGGCTGCAGCAAGAGCGATGCAGTAACGGTCGGCGGAAGTCCAAACAGCCCGTCCCATGCGGAGCGCCGTGAAAGTGATAATGGCCGTGCTCAAAAGCGAGATTGCGGGAACCGCAAGCGACCAGTCGATACCTTTTGATGCCTGCGCGGCTGTTTCAATGATGAAGAGGAGCATCCACCCAAACCACGAAACAGCGCTCGGTCGGGTCGTGCTTCCGGTGATACTTTTTATATAGGGAACAAGAAGTAAGAGGAGCAGCACGCTTGCTGCAGTTCCAAGCAGGGTATGCCAATCGAAGTTCATGAATCTAGACTAGCATTTTTATGTGGTCATGAATCGCTAACCGGATTGCTCCAAGTATTCGCAATCCGCCAAGCGTTCTCGGCCCCGTCTCGCGGTTTTGCCTGCTGGCAAAACATCGCTGTGTCCCGCACATGTAAAAACGACAGCATGCAGGTGCTGTCGTTTTTCATGTGCGCCCGGCAGGTTACGATCCTGCGACCTTCTCCTTAAAAGGGAGCTGCTCTACCAGCTGAGCTACGGGCGCGAAGTGAGGCGAAACAAAATAAGTCCTCTTGATTTTGTTTCTGCTGAACGAGCGTCCGTATGGTAATCCATACAGGGCGCGAGCGGCGTGAGGCAGAAAGAAATGAGTTTACTCAACTTCTTCCTCGCCGAACAAGCGCACAGTATCGAGTTTCCGAAGATACAGGCGCGAGCTCAGACGATTCCTCGTCTGCGTAATTTACTCTTTTTTGTGGGTTTTTTCTAGTAGCTAAACGCATCTACCGTGTGACCCTTCACATCGAGCAATTTCACCAGCTCGTTTTTGGTGCGCCACATTGAGTTCGTGCGACCGAGGTAAATGCGCCAGGTGGTGCCCTTAAAGTCAGAATCACTCCGGTGGGCGTCGACGCATCCGTTGTAATTAAGATATTTGACCAAGAAACTTTGGCACGCGCTTGAGGCGCCCGTCGGCGGGGTGAGCGAAACCTGGCAGCGTGGGAGTTTGCTCACATAGTCAATGCAAGCGGCATCTCGAAGGTAACCGGTGCCGTAGAAAGAGGCGAGCTCGTCAGACGGCACGGGACAATTTTGCGGCAAGGAAGGAGAGAATTTCTGGAAGTTGCCAAAGTACCCAATGCACTTGTTCTCGCGGAACGAAGCGCCGATGGGCGATTGTCCCGACACGACTATTGCCCGGTCGCCCGGGGAAAGAATAATGTCCTGTACGGCGTTTATGGTGCCGGAGGTCGGGACCTCAGTACCTTTTGGGATGTTCATCGACGCACCGCTTGCGTCGCTCGCCAGCGACCACTCGGAGAGGTCTATGGGCATACCGGCGTCCGGCGCAACTCGTATCTCAAGGTATTCGTTTTTTGGATCCGCTGAACCGGCACCCGAGACATAGTGGTTCATCGAGACGATGCCACGATACGATGAGGGAATGCCGTAAGCGGTTCCGCCGGTGAAAGTGGGGATCGTTCCCGAGGTTCCCGAGCCGCCGCCGGAAGAGCCAGACAGAGAAACATCTGAATTCCCGATACCGTACGGCGCGCGCGGCAATGAAAGGTATGTTCCGCCGCCAAGCACGCCCGGCAGCGCGAGCCGCGGACCGGTGAATGCGATGGGGTGCAGGGGGCCGCCCGTCGAGACCCAAATGAGGAATATAAAGACGAAGACGCCTATGAAAAACCATGCATCATGCTCCATACGGGAATAGTATCAAACTTCCGCGAGAAGTCGCTCAAGCTCTTCACGAACGACCCGCGCGTCGCTCCACGGCAGTTTTGAGCCCTTTGCACCCATGATGAACGGGTCGGTGCCCTTGCCGCTCACGAGAACGGCATCGCCCGGACGCGCCACGCGGAGCGCGGCGCGAATGGCTTCCCGGCGGTCCATAATTATCTCCGGTGATCGACGCATACCCTGTGCCATGGCGTCGATAATCGCCCGAGGGTCCTCATCATACGGGTCTTCATTTGTGAGAATAACCTTCGCGCAGGTTTCGTCAGCGATGCGGCCCATTTCTGGGCGTTTCCATGTGTCGCGGCCACCGCCCGTGTTTCCGAGTACGCAAATTTTTCGCTCGGTCGGAAATGCGCTATACAGCGCAGAAAGTGAATCCGGGGTATGCGCGTAATCAACAATCACAATAAACTTCTGTCCCGCATCAATACGCTCGACGCGGCCGCGTACCGGCGGGAGTGCCTCAAGCGCGCGTGCTGCAGCAGCACGCGACACACCGAATGCTTCGCAGAGCTTAATTGCCGCGAGTGCGTTCATGGCGTTAAAAGTTCCGGGGAGAGGGAGGGTGAAGGGCGTTCCTTCGTAGGTAAAATTGGCGTGCTGATTATTCCCAGAAAGTTTCTGGAGCTCGCGTTCGCTAAATCCGATTGCCGAAGAAACTGCCGCCTCGAGAAATGCTCGACTCTCGGGAATGTCCTCGTTTGCCACGAGGACGCGATGTTTTTTGGGCGATCGTTCGAGCGCCTCAACAATCAAACCTTTTGCCGCGACATAATTTTCAAACGAGCCATGGCTCTCGATGTGTTCGCGCTGAATGTTCGTCACGATGAGCCCGTCGAGATCCAAGAACCAGTGGCGGTACTGCACGACACTCTCTGAAGTCACTTCGATGACGAGGTGGGTACACCCAGCACGAAGCGCGCGGCGCATAAATGCTTGCGCAAAGCCGCGCCCTTGAAGCGTCATTTTGTATCGATTTGGCTCGGACTCGTCTTCTATAGCGAAACGGATAGTAGAGATGAGCGCGGTCTTGTGGCCTGCGGCACGCAGAATCGAGAAAAGCATTTCCGCGGTTGTTGATTTGCCCTTTGTTCCCGTGACGCCGATGACCGTGAGTTTCCGTGCAGGGAAGCCGTAGGAGAGCGCCATGAGAAACGCGAGTGCGCGATGGTAAAGCGGGCGGAAGATTTGCACGACCGGCTCAGGAATTATTTTCTTCAGTATTCGGACAACTGCATTTACAAACGCATACATACCGCTAGTTACTCGATGAGAGTGCCGCCTTCAGCCGCGCATCTTTCCCGACAACGGTTTCGGGGATGGCCTGGAGCGCTTTGCGTGCTTCGCGTTCGGTGTAGCCGAGCGCAACCAGCGTATCAAACACTTCGCCGTCGGCGTTGTCGTGTGAACGAGGACCAATCTTGTCGGCGAGCTCCACGAGCATTTTCTCCGCGCTTTTCTTGCCGAGCCCGACAACCTTTGTGAGATACGCGAGGTCGCGTTTGCTGATGGCCCCTTCGAGCGCTTCGCGCGTGGAGCGGCGCAATACCGAAAGTGCGGTTTTCGGCCCCACACCCGAAACAGTGAGAATAAGTTCAAAAAAATCGCGTTCAGCGGCATCAGGAAACCCATAAAGCTCGAGCCCGTCCTGTTTGAGCGCCAGATGGGTCGCAAGAGACGCTTCGCTGTTGACCGAAAGCGCCTGCGGCGCGCTCATGCGCACCTCGACGCCGAAGCCGGCGACCTCGATAACCGCGCTTACCGGGCCGACTGAAAGCACCTTCCCACGAATCTGCCGAATCATAGTGCTATCGTACTACCATTTGCCAGCAAACGGGAGATAGCGTATATATGAAGGACATATGGCAATCACCAGTTCAGCGAAGAAAGCGATCCGCGCCTCGGCACGGAAGCATGTCTTTAACTTGCGCCGTAAAGATGCCCTTCGCGACACCACCAAGGAGCTCATGAAGGCGCTTGCCGCTAAAGATGTGAAAGGAGCGGAAAAACTCCTCCCAACCGCATACAAGGCTATCGACAAGGCGGCGAAGCGCGGCGTGATTAAGGATAATACCGCCGACCGCAAGAAAGCGCGCCTCGCCGCCGCTCTTAAGCGGGCGAAGGCGTAAGCCGCAGAAAAGAAAAACGCCCGAACGGGCGTTTTTCTTTTCTGGTGCTCCCGGCAGGAATCGAACCTGCATCGTCAGCTCCGCAAGCTGATGTCCTATCCATTGAACGACGGGAGCATCTCCGGCGCCTAATGAATGTATACGGAAATCAAATAAAAGCCAAGCAGGCGTAGGTAGTATCGTGATTTTGAATTGGTGATATCGTTCTTCTCACAGCTCTCGTCGTTCAACGGATAGGATAGCCCCCTCCGAAGGGGCTGATGACGGTTCGATTCCGTCCGAGAGCACAAAGTTTAGATTTAGAACCCAAGCCACGCCGCCACCAGATCGGTGAAGGTGTGCGTATGTTCAGCTTCATCTACATGCCGGAGAAAATAAGAGTAAATGAAGTCGATATCCACGCCCTCAAGCGGAATGATGAGGTGCGGTGAAAGCCAGCTTTCTGTCTTGATGGATATCATCGGCGGAAGCTTGCCCTCGATATCCTCAAGAACGGAGAACGAGATCATTCGCTCGAATGTGTGGAGCTCCTCCCCGATTACGACGCCTTGTTCGACAAGACGGAAGCGATGGAGCGGCGGCACCTTCGCAGCATGGAGCCCGAGCGAAGCGGCGGCAAGTGTTATCAGAACCGCAAACAAATAATTGCCGAAGAGCACTGATGCAATCGCGGCGGCGACTGCAACAATACCGAGCGCCCAATACCAATCGGTGCTCTTCGGATTGTGGTCATATTCTCTCCCTTCCCATTCAAGGAGGACAGTGCGAGCCATACACGAATGATAGCAGAGCGGTCGCCATTGCGAAGTGCGCGGTTGTTTTTTTGTGTACAAGAGCCGGGGCAGGGTCTCTCGCCAGTAAAATAGGCTGGACCCGACTCTACGAGAGTCGGGTCCGGTTGAGCGGGCCTGCGCCCGTTATTGGGGTTTCGTTTGGCCGGTAAGCGCGCTTGTGTACATGAAGTGGTGCGTGTTGCCGATGATCTGCGTGCAGTTCACGAAGCAGTTGGCGTACACCATCCACACGGCGTACCAAGTTTCCCACGCGAGAGCGTGAGTTTCGAACGGATTATGCATGGCAGTCCCTCCTTCTGGGTCTCAGTATATACCCAACCTGCACGAACCTGCGGAAGGGGTGGGACTCGAACCCACATGACCTTGCGGTCTCCAGTTTTCAAGACTGGTGGAATAACCATTATCCGACCCTTCCGTGTTTCTAATCTGACAGCACACCGTTCATCCAACTTTTTCTTAAATAATGTTCTTCCGTGTGGCAGTTGGGGCAAAGTAATTCCAAATTTTTCATATCGTTATTACCGTGATTCCTGTCTTTGTGGTGAACATTGAGAATTTCCTTTTTATTGTAGCCACACCGTTCGCACACCACCCCTCTTGAGGCTATCAAGCGCAATTTGAGAGCCCGCTCGTCTTTTACCTTGTCTTTAGGGCTTCCGATCTTGTAACGAATACCCGTTCGATTTTTGTTTGCACAGGCTCTACTGCATGTTTTCGCGTTAGCACTGGCAAGAATAGGTACCCCACACACACTACAAGGAGTCTCCTTTCTGTTCGCAACCCCATAACATACTAGACTGCAGAATACCCGGCCGCGTTTTATCTCAACAGGCCGTCTATAAATCGGCCTCGAACAGACGAAACACTCAGTATTGGGCTTCCTTTTGTAGGACTCATCCACTCGTCCAGTATACCACCACTCTGCCACCCCTCCAGTATCTACACCCGCGGTGATGAGCTTACCGCAGGCGTAGCGGTATGAGAAGAAGGACGGAACCAGATGAGATAGATGACCTCGAGTATGCCGACGGTGTTAATAACAAGGAGTGCGATGAACCACCACTTCTGGCTATTGCGAGCAGCGTGCCAGAGCGCATATCCTTTGATAATAACCATCCAGAGCAGGGCGACGAGGAATAGCGGCATAAGCGCGGACATAAATCCTGTCGTAAAAGGAGGAGTGAGACCAGACGCATACGGAGAGAAGAGATCTGGAAAGTTATTCATGTAGGTATACATTGGCTGTATTATACCATACACTTGTTATATATGCGGTATCTCGGCGTTGATTACGGAACCAGGAAAATAGGCCTCGCGCTTTCGGACGAAGCGGGGACGATGGGATTCCCTCACAAAATAGTTCCGAATACTCCGCGGCTTGTCGATGAACTCTGCGCGCTCATCGCAAAAGAAGATGTCGGGGCAATCGTAATAGGGGAATCGCGGACCCTTTCAGGCGGCGAGAATCCAATAGCGCAGGAGGCTGCCGCGCTTGGCTCGGAGCTCACTGTCCGTACCGGCACGCCGGTATTTTTTGAATCCGAAGTATTCACCAGCGCCGAGGCGCGCCGAGCGCCCGAGAAAGAAATGAAGTCGCGTGCTGAAAAACGCCACGATGCGATTGACGATTCCGCCGCCGCGCTTATCCTTACCAGTTATCTCTCGCGCATCAAACATGACTAAGCCGCGCATCTCGATTGATGAGTTCAGTAAGATAGAAGTGAAAGTCGGCACGGTGAAAAGCGCCGAGCGCGTGCCAGAGACCGACAGGCTTCTCCGCCTCACGGTCGATTTCAATGAAGTTTCTCCGGAAAGCGGCGAAAGGACTTTGCGGCAAATCGTTTCCGGTATCACCGCATATGTACCCGAACCAGAGTCGCTTGTAGGTCGGCAACTCGCTTTCGTGACGAATCTCGAACCGCGCACGATACGCGGACTCGAGAGCAACGGGATGCTTTTCGCCGTCGGTTCGGATGAATCGTTCGCCTTTCTTACTCCCGATCGGGAAGTTCCTCCAGGCACGAGTGCACACTAGCGCACATCGCTACGCTCTACTCGCGAGATACGAGGAGTGTCTCAAGGCGCAGAGCATGAGATATTCCATTTTCACCATGCGGTGTGGTGAAGAACCGGTATCCCGCAGGGTATACTCTCTGTATGTCTCTCGTTTTTAGCGAACGCTTGCGTGCCGCATTCGCACCGCCGCGCTATCTGGCGTCATCCCTTTCGGGTATTGATATTTCCACCAGTGGCGTGAAGTCCGTACGCCTCGTCGAGGGTCCGCACGGTCTCGTGCTTGGAGAATACTCGCAAGTGCGCTTGCCGCTCGGCGTATATACTGACGGCGAGATTGTTGACCGCGCTGCCGTCACCGAAGCGATAACTACCACGGCAAGAGAGACCGGTATTTTTGCAGCCAATGTGGCGCTGCCGGAATCGAAATCTTATTTGTTTGAAACAACGGCGCAAGGTTCAAAGAAAGAGGGTTGGCGTATTTCAGTTGAGCAGCATCTCGATGAGCTTATTCCGCTGCCGCCCGCAGAAACAGCATTCGATATTGTCAGTGCCGGGCAAGGGAAACAGGGCGAGACGCTCATCACCGGCATCGGTTTCGCGCGCCGCGTTGTCGACGACACGCTCTCGGTGTTCGATCAAGCGGGCATTGGTGTTCGGGCGCTTGAGGGAGAAACTTTTGCAATGGCGCGCGCCCTGCTCCCGGTAGGGGACACCTCCACCGCGCTTATCGTTGATGTCGGGAAGACGACGACAAAGCTGGCAATCGTCGTCGCAAGGGTGCCGCGCTTTGCTGTCACCATCGGCATCGGCGGCCACGCGCTTACGCTCGCCGTGCAGAAGCACTTCGGGGTGACCGAGGCTGAGGCGCGGAAAGTGAAAGCGGAGCACGGTATCGTATCCGCTCCGGGGAATGAGGACTATCTCGCCGCCATGCTCTCGACCGTCTCTGCCATTCGCGATGAAATATCTCGCCGGCTCGAGTATTGGCAAGGGAAAGTCGCAACCTCGGGTATTCATGAGCCGGTGTCGCACGCGATACTCGCCGGCGGCAATGCATCGGTACGAGGACTCCCCGAGTACCTCGAGGGCGCGCTGAAGATACCGGTCTCTGCCGGCGATGTGTTCACTAACCTGACTTCGCGCGACACTTGGATACCATCGCTTGATTACACCGAGTCGCTCGCGTATGCGACGGCGATCGGTCTTGCGCTGCGCGATAATATTGAACCTTATGCGTGAGGAGGTCACTAATCTGCTTCCGCTCGAGCGCCAGCGCACACTTTCACGCGATTACTTCCTGCGTCTGGCCGTTGTTATGGTGTTGATAATGTCCACCCTCGCACTTGTGGCAATAGTGCTCCTCATCCCGACCTATGTGTTTCTCACCAGCAGCGCAAGCACCAAAGAAGCACACCTTGCGAGCATTGACTCGACGCTTTCCTCATCCGATGAAGTCTCATTCTCCGCCCGTCTTACGACGCTCGGAAGAAATGTTGCAACGCTCTCGGCGCTCGCACCTTCGCCGAGCTCGATTATTCGCAAGGCGCTCGCCGTCTCGCATCCCGACATTGCGCTCACTGGCTTCGTCTATGCGCCCGCTGAAGGAGCGCGCCCGGGAACGCTCGATATATCCGGCTCCGCCGCAACACGCAACGCGCTTCGTAATTATCAGCTGGCGCTCCAGAGTGTGTCGTTCGCGCGCTCCGCTGAACTGCCGGTTTCCGCATATGCAGAAGACAGCAATATCGCCTTTACGATCAGGGTAACTCTCGCGCCATGAAATCTCCCATTTTCCATCTCCTTCCTGCTCTTGCCGTATGCGCCGCCGCGCTCGCCGGATACGGAATGTGGTACGCGACTATCTCCGCGAAAAGTACGCAGGTGACCAGCCTCCAGAACCAGATTGACGCAAAAACAGAATCCGTTGCGCGCATGGCGACGGCACGAACGGCACTCGCCGAAATAGCAAACGATGAACTGATGGTGCAAAGCTACTTCGTTCCAGAAACCGGGGTAGTTTCGTTCATCGACGGCCTTCAGGCTCGCGCGCGCGCGCTTAAAGCGACAGTGAGTGTTCTTTCTGTATCAACGGGCGGCACGCCCGCGCAGCCGACGCTCTCGTTCGCTCTCGTTATCAAAGGGACATTCGATGCGGTGATGCGCACCATCGGCGCCATCGAATATGCGCCGTATGCCATTTCCGTCTCGAACCTCTCCATTGATCAAGACCTAAAGACGAATTGGTCCGCTAACCTCAGGCTGGTCGTCGGATCAAGGGCCGCGAGTTCCGCCACAACCACGCCATGAACACTTTCTCCTCCAGCGTGTCATTTTTGAAGCGTTTTCGCTACGGCGCGAACATCGACCCGGCTCGCGACTGGCTCGCAATGCTCATTTTTTCTGCCATTGTGCTTTTCGGCATCATCGTATGGAATGTCTGGGCCTTTAACACGGTTGCGAGTGGCGGAGTCATCGGTGCGGAGGCTCCCAAGGCGCAACCGGGCTTCAATCGTGCTTCACTCGACACCGTCCGCACCATTTTCGAAAACCGCACCATTGAGGAGGCAAAATACATGACCGGCGTTTACCGCTACACCGACCCTTCGCAATAACAGAAAGGTGAGATAAGGTAATGGGGTGTGCGCCCCCATAGCACAATGGACAGTGCAGCGGACTTCTAAGCCGTTGATGTAGGTTCGATTCCTCCTGGGGGCACGGGCATGTGGCGGAATTGGTATACGCGTACGTCTCAGAAGCGTATGTCGCAAGACTTGGGAGTTCGAGTCTCCCCATGCCCACCCGGCACCCTTAGCTCAGTTGGTAGAGCAACTCATTTACACTGAGAAGGTCGCAGGTTCGAGTCCTGCAGGGTGCACTTGAAACCATATACCCTGAACACAAGGTTCCTATGTCTATGAACACGGCGTCAGGCATTTCGTGTGTAGGCATCATTCTTGATGGCAACCGCCGTTGGGCGAAAGAGCACGGGCTGCCGAAGCTTGAAGGGCATCGCGTCGGTCTTCTCGACACACTCAGAAGCACCGTGAGATTTGTACGCGGCCGCGGGATACCGCATCTCGTCGTCTACATGTTTTCAACTGAGAATTGGAACCGTGATCATGAAGAAGTGTCATATCTTATGGATCTATTCCGCGAATCAATTCGGGATGAGATGAAGGAGCTCGGGAAAGAACATGTCCGTATTCGTTTTGCAGGGCAGCGCGAACGATTTTCAAAAGATCTCCAGGAGGCGATGGATGAGGCCGAGAAGGAGACGAGTCAAAATAGCGCGCTCACTCTCTGGTGCTGCCTCTCCTATGGCGGGCGCGCTGAAATTGTTTCCGCGGCGCGTGCGGCCGCTGCTGCTGGCGAAGAGGTGAATGAAGAGTCCCTCGCGCGCCATTTGTGGACGCACGATATGCCAGACCCAGACATTATTATCCGCACCAGCGGAGAGAGAAGGCTCTCAGGATTTCTTACCTGGCAGTCCGTGTATAGCGAGCTTTTCTTTACTGATACCAAGTGGCCGGACTTTTCCGAAGAAGAATTCGATGCCATTCTGGCGGAATACGCGCAACGCGAGCGCCGCCGCGGAAAATGACACTCCCAATCCTCTACGAAGACAATGATGTTGTTGTAATTGCGAAGCCCGCAGGGCTCATCACGCACTCCGACGGCCGCACCGAGGAGCCCTCTGTTGCCGAGATAATGCTCGAGCGCTATCCGGCGCTGAGAGATGTCGGGGAGCCATGGACCTCGCCGCAAGGGGAAGTCATTGTGCGGCCCGGCATCGTACACCGGCTTGACCGCGATACCTCGGGCGTCATGATTCTCGCAAAAACGAGCGAAGCATATGCATTCCTCAAAAAACAATTTGAAGACCGTTCGACGGAGAAGCGATACCGCGCGCTTGTGTACGGACACCCCGCGAAAGACGCTGGCGTCATAGAGGCAGAAATTGTACGCATCCGTTCGATGCCGCCGCGCTGGGGCGTCGCACGCGAAGGGGAGGGCCGCACGCATCGCGCCGCGATCACCGAGTGGCAGGTGCTTTCGCGGGGTGTAGACCCCACTACCGGAGAAAAAGTTGCGTACCTTGAAGCGCGCCCGAAGACCGGACGCACGCACCAGATACGCGTGCATTTTAAGCATTTCGGCCACCCGGTCATTTGCGACCCGCTCTATGCAAAGGGTCGCCCATGCCTTTTTGGCTTTGCGCGGCAGGCGCTCCACGCCCTTTCGTTGTCCATAACGCTGCCTTCCGGGGAGCGGCGCACCTTTGAGGCGCCGCTGCCAGACGATTTTGATGGCGCACTCGCTCACTTCCCGGGCGGTCGGCGCTAAAGCGCGGGCTTTGCGTTTAGTACCGGTCATGCTAAAGTGCGCAGGTCTATGAGGAAGGTCATAACTCCGGTCAATGCGGAAGGACGCGCGAAGCTTGGGCTTCGTGCGGGTGATACCGTGCGCGTCGTCCAGAACATCGTCGAGCTCAAGAAGGGACGCGGCACCGACAAAAAGGAGAAGACCATTAAGAACGCCCGCAAGCAGGTCTTCGAGGGACTCGTTCTTTCGACGAAGCATGGTGCGGAGGCGGGTGGCATGTTCACGGTTCGCGCGACTCTCTCTGGCATCGGCGTTGAAAAGACCTTCCCGCTCTACTCGCCAGCCATCGACTCTGTCGAGATCGTGAAGCGCTCGAAAGTTCGCCGCGCGAAGCTCTACTTCATCCGTGAAAAGGCCGCGAAGGCGGTCCGCCGCCAGCTCAGGAATGCACGAATGCTGAATGTGAAGAGCGACGAGACAATCGCGGCCGAAGAGGTTGCTCCAGAAGCTGATGCGGCAGCGCCGGTTGTCGACGCGGCAGAGGTCGCAGCGTAAATTTTCATATACGAAAAAGAAAATCCGAGTTATCAACTCGGATTTTCTATATCCACAATTGGTATACGCTTATACTTGAGGTATGGGAAAGCGTGGACCAAAACCAAAAAGAAGGGAGATGCGCTGGTCGCCCCAGCTTGCGTACGCAGTCGGACTCATGACAACTGACGGGAGTCTCTCAAAGGATGGCAGGCATTTCGACTTTACTTCCAAGGATAAGGAACAAATTAAAACGCTTATGCGTTGTTTGGATCTGTCATTGCTCAAGATTGCAACAAAGAGCGCTGGACCACCACACTATTCCTCTGCGTATCGCGTCCAATGGGGAGATGTAATGTTGTACGATTTTCTTCTGAATATTGGTCTTATGCCGAATAAAACAAAACAACTAAGCTCGCTCGCAATCCCCGACAGCTATTTCTTTGACTTCATTCGCGGTCATTTTGACGGCGATGGAAGTTTTTACAGTTACTTTGATTCGCGCTGGCGAAAAAGTTTTATGTTCTATCTGCATTTCATATCAGCAAGTCCAGCGCACATCCGTTGGATGCGTGAATCCCTGGAGCGTATGCTCGGAGTGAAGGGGCATATCACTACCGCCAAAGGCAGCGCTGTTATGCAATTGAAATTTGCGAAACGCGAAACGCTGCTGATTCTTGAGAAAATGTATCCGCGCTCAGATGTTGTTTGCCTCAAAAGGAAAAGATTGAAAATAGAGGAAGCATTGCGTATAGTGGGGGAGTCTTTGCCAACGGCTCGCAAGAAGTCGGCGAAGTGATGCCCAGGTGGTGTAATTGGTAAACACGTATGCTTGAGGTGCATATGCCGCAAGGCGTGGAGGTTCAAGTCCTCTCCTGGGCACAAAATGAAAAGGGCCGGAACGAATCGTTCCGGCCCTTGTTGCTGTCTCCTCGGGCGACTACCGGAGTCCGAAGACCCAGTTCCAGTCCGTGGAGAAGCAGATCGCCGTGGCCACGAAGGCGACGGCGATGAGGGACAGGTCGTTCCGGGTCAGTCCCCAGAGCGCCTTCTCACCCCACCAGTTTCGTTTTTTGTATCCCAGCGGCATGCTCCCTCCTCAGTTCGTGGAACTTCAGGGACTGCGTCGAGGATTGCATTTACTGAGATTCAGGATAGCACCATTATTATAAAAAGTCAATAGCCCTAAAAACGATGTGTATACTGGGTATATATGCTCTACACTCCAGTACCACAACCTCGCTCCGCTCGGTTGGCTACGGGGCAGGCCGGCAAATAGAAAATTATGGCTTTATTTACTGGTAAAGGTGACAAGGGTACTACGACTGCGTTCGGTTGCGACCAGCAGCGCATCTCCAAGTCGTCCGAGCTTCCTGAGGCGCTTGGCTCGCTCGACGAACTGAATGCGTTTCTTGGATTTGCGAAGATGCAATGCGCGAACGAATCGCGCATTGCAGATGTTTTGCGCGCGGCGCAAGAAACGCTTTTCATCATTCAGGCACAAGTTGCGGGTGCGGATAAAAAAATGGGAATGGATGCAGTGAAAAATGTTGAGAAACTGGTGAACGATATAGAAAAAGAAATACCAAAGCTGAAGGGATTCTCCATCGCCGGAGGGACCGAGCTTTCCGCACTCCTGGATGTCGCGCGCACGCTTGCGCGCCGCGCGGAACGAAGGGCCATCGCCGTTAAGGAACTGGGCCTGCGCGAGCTCCCGAGCGAGACGATGGCCTATCTGAACCGTCTCTCCTCGCTCCTTTTTGCGCTCGCGCGCCTCGCGAATCATCTTGCGGGTGTCGCCGAGGAAACGCCGAGGTATTAAGTATAGGGAAAGACGAAAGAAATTTAATATCCACAACGCACAGTGTTTACCTTTTCGCATAAAGGCTTTATCATGAGCAGATGGCAAAGACGGTATGCACACGGTGTGGAAAATCTTTTAATGTAAAACCGCACTGGCTAAAAATTGGCTATGGGAAATATTGTTCCGCAGACTGTCACCATGTCAGTATGCGAACAGGGAAAGAAGTTCCATGTGCGATATGCCAAAAACTGACCTACAAAACTAAGAAGGCTCTCAAGGGTTCAAAAAGCGGCAAGTATTTCTGCTCGAAGAGTTGCCAGACGCTATGGCGCAATCAGCTCTACATAGGTCCAGCACATAAGAATTTCAAGACAGGCGAGTTTGTGTATCGCGGAGTAATAGAACGGGCTAAGGTTCCAAAAATATGCCGATTATGTAAGACTAAAGATTACCGGGTTTTGGCAGTGCATCACCTCGACAGAAACCGGAAAAATAATACACTGAGCAATCTCTCGTGGCTTTGTCATAATTGCCATTTCTTGGTTCATCATTACGAATCAGAACGAGAGAAACTCAGTAGTGTGAGCAAATAAAATGGTGGTCGTAGCTCAATTGGTAGAGCATCTGCTTGTGGAGCAGAAGGTTGTGGGATCGTGACCCATCGACCACCCAGCTTAGTCAGACAGGCGTGATATCATTCGCGCATGAGAAGCCTTCTCCTCGGCATACTGTTTATCATTATCATCGGTTTTGGCGGACTCGTGTATCGCAACGCGGTCGAGCACCCGTCTCAACCGATTGTGTGCCCACTCGATGCGCTCAAGTGTCCCGATGGCACTTCGGTTTCCCGCACCGGAAATTCGTGCACCTTCCCGGCATGTCCGCCTCCGAATGTTTCGCTTTCGGACATCAACATATCGTTTGCGCTGCCGACCGGCTTCGCCGTCGCGGAGCTTCCTGACGCAGCGGCTGTCGCCGCATATGAGATGCCCGTTACAGCCTCCTCTTCGCTAAGCGCGGCGAGTATTTTAGTTCGCCGCTACGCAATTCAGGCGTCTTCAACCGCACTGGCGACTATTCAGCAGACAGCGGTGAGCGGCACATCCGGTCTTCCCATCGGGGTGACTTCGTTCTCCTCCACCGTGCTCGGGAATACTCTCAATAGCCACCGTTTTACGGTCGTCCTTATTGAGCGTTTCGAGGGGGTCATTGATACGGCCTATTATCTCGCGCGCAGCACAGATGTTCTGCGTTTCGATGCCATTGATCGCAATGTTAATAATTGGACCAACCCAACCCTCGACACCTCAACGCTCCCCGCGCACACAGCGCTCAAGAACCTCCTCACAACGCTTCAGGGTCAATAAGGAGGAAGTGGTGCGGTGCTATACTGGAGGCACTACTCGGTAATTAATTCATTATGAACAATTCTTTTTACGAAATATTCGATAATGGCGCAGTTCGTCTCGCACTCGTCGGCGTTCTTTCTATTCTCGCGCTCTTCTTGCTTGCCCAGACGATAACGCTCGCCGGCAGTTTCGGCCGACCAAACGCCCCGGCAACCGATACCATCACCGTGCAGGGTAACGGCCAAGCGACGCTTCCTCCGGATGTCGCGAGAGTTTCCTTTTCGGTTCAAAACACCGCAACGACTGTCGCGGTGGCGCAGGCTGCGACTACGAAACAGGCGAACGCCGCACTTGAGTTCGTGAAAGGGCAGGGTATCGAGGAAAAGGATGTGAAGACGCTCTCCTATAACATCAGTCCGCAATACTCGTACCCGAACCCGTGTCCGCGCGGGGGTTATTGTCCAGACTACAGCGGCACACCTAAGATAACCGGGTATCAAGTTTCCGAAACGGTTCAGGTAACCGTGCGCGACCTGACAAAAGTCGGCGAACTTCTTGGCGGGCTCGGGAAGCTCGAGGTGCAAAATGTGAGCGGCCCCGCGTTCGCGCTGGACGACTCCACTGCCGGCTATACTGCCGCCCGTGCCGATGCAATAGCGAAAGCGAAAGCGCAGGCCGATCTGCTCGCGAAGCAGCTCGGGGTCCGTCTCGAGAAAATTGTAAATTTCAGCGAGTCTTCGGGCGGCTACCCTTATCCCATGATGTATGGCCTCGGTATGGGCGGAGATTCGAAAGTAGCCTCTGCGCCGAATGTGCCAACCGGGGAGAACACCTATAACGCGACGGTCTCCATCACATACGAGATTCGCTAACTACTCCACACAAACGCCCCGTGAGATAGGCGAAACCGCCATCTCACGGGGCGTTTGACGTATTTTTTAGACTGTACTATACTGCCGACATCGAAAGCCCGCAGGGCTTTTTTATTTACTAGACCACTTTCCTATGACCTCACCATTCTCGTACCTGAAGCATGTGCGCGAAGAGTTCGCTCATATCGTCTGGCCGACGAACCGGACGGCCATCGCACATACGCTCATCGTTATCCTTATTGCGGTGGTCATCGCGCTCCTCGTCGGTCTTCTGGACTATGTCTTCGGCCTTGGCGTAAACAGAGCCATCGGTTTCTAATTTTTCCATCATGGACGAAACACAACACACGCACAGCGGTGAAATGGAACTGCCGGAAGAAATCGGCATGGCGGACATCGCGCCTACCGTGCGCAAAGAAATTCGCGATGAGGTAGCGCCGAATCCGGAAGACGCGCGGTGGTACACCATCCACACCTACGCCGGCTATGAGAACGCCGTCGAGCGCAACCTGAAGCAGCGCATCGAATCCTTGGGTATGGAGAATAAGATTTTCGAGGTCATCGTTCCGACCGAAAAGAAGATTCGCGTGAAGGCGGGGAAGCGCATTGTCGAGGAAGAGAAGATCTATCCGGGGTACATCCTTGTTCGCATGATTGTCGACGACGACTCATGGTTCGTCGTTCGCAACACGCCAAGAGTGACGGGCTTTGTCGGCAGCGGCAATACGCCGGTTCCGATGGAGGAGTCCGAGGTGGCAACGCTTATGAAACGAATGACTGCGGAGGCACCCAAGCACCGCATCGACCTCGTGAAGGACGACCCTATCGTCATCGCCGATGGTCCGTTCAAGGACCTTGAGGGCAAAGTGGGCGATATCGATGAGGACCGCGGGAAGGTGAAGGTTATGGTCTCGATGTTCGGCCGCGAGACCCCGGTCGAGCTCGATTTCCTCCAGGTTAGGAAACTATAGGAATTTTTAAGATAATAAGGTAAGCTCACAGAACTTATGGCAACAGTTGTAAAAAAGATAAAACTTCAGATCCCGGGCGGCGCGGCAACACCTGCGCCTCCGGTTGGCACTGCGCTTGGTCCCGCTGGCGTGAACATCGGTCAGTTCGTGACCCAGTTCAACGCAGCAACCCAGGACAAGAAGGGGACCATCATCCCGATTGAGCTCTCGGTCTACGATGACCGCTCGTTCACCTTCATCATGAAGAATCCGCCGGCGTCCCGAC
>Ga0172379_10000818_pt1 | contig 72265 bp, 56 predicted proteins | sample GrowelOW334metaG_FD_119756 | JGI IMG/M metagenome (GOLD analysis project Ga0172379, IMG submission 119756) | Groundwater microbial communities from an aquifer near a municipal landfill in Southern Ontario, Canada - Groundwater well OW334 metaG | ecosystem: Environmental > Aquatic > Deep...
ATCTCGGCCAGCAGCACCACGTAATTCTTGCCGTAATGCTTGGCGCAGGCCGGGCAGGTGGTGTAGAAGAACAGCGTCCGCTTCGCTTTCTTGCCCTTGCTGGCGACGAACTTCTCCATCTCTTTCATCCAGTTTCCCATCTCTTTGAACGGACCCTCGAAAACCTTGGCGAGAAAAGTTCCAGACAAGCGGACCATCTTGGATCCGGGGACTTCCTTGGCGACGGCAATGTAGACGTCGGCTCCCCAAAGTGAGTTCTCGTCGGTCACCATGACCGATTCCGAAGCCAGCGCATCGGCCGCGGCGATCTTCTCCATGTTGCGGACCATGACCTGGCCGAAATTCAGCGGGATATGCAGGAAGCTCCGCACCCGATCCTGGACGAAAAGTTTGTCCTGCCAGACGATCTCCCGGCCATCCCAGGGCGCGGGGTCGAAACGCTCGCAACAGCCTGTCTCCGCCCGTTCGTTGAGTTTGTCCATATTATAAAGAATCCCGGTAAGACGTCATTTGACGATCGAGACTTTGCACTCACCGGTGTCGTAGTAGTCCTGAGCCGCGCATTCGACACCGTTGATCTTGCAAGTGCCGGCCTGGCCCGCCTTGGCGCTCTTCACTGCCTCGTGGCCGGTGATGGCGCAATAGATATCCGCCGGTTCCGCGAGTCCCTTCAGATCAACGCCGCCGATCGCGCACTCCCCGCGAAACATCGCCCACTCCTCGCACTGCTTGCCGTCCGGAAAGACGCAGACGCCATACTGGCCGCCAGTCTTCTCGGCGATCTGCAGCGCGCCGCCGGAGGAGACGCAATTGGTCGAAGCCTGATTAGCGACCTTCAGCATGGCTTTCTCGCTGGTCTTCAGGATCTCGTCCCTCTTCTGGATCGCGAGATCGTAGACACTCGAGGAGAGCGTGACGACCGATTGGGACAGTTCGGCCATGGTCAAATTCTGCCGACTGACCAGGGCGCCCAGGATGACCACGCAGACGGTCAGGACCAGGATGATGAATGATTGAAATCTTTCACGATTCATAACGAGGCTTGGCGAATTGCTTAGGCCTTGATTTTATCATGAACGGACGACGCGGGCGAGCGGCCGCGGCGAACAAGACGGGCACACAACTGAAACGCCGCTTCACGGGAAGCGGCGCCTTTTTATTGATCATCGCGGTCGAAAACCAACCTACTCTGACTTCTTGGCGGCCGCGGCAGCGTTCTTGAAACCGGTGTAGGCCTGCATTATTTCGAGCGGCACCGTGAACACTATCGTATTGGACGCGTCGGAAGAGATATCGTTGATGGAATTAAGCGTCCGGAGATGCAGGGCGCCGGGCGTCTCCGCGAGCACCCGCGCAGCCTTGGCCAAATTCTCCGCAGCCAAAGCCTCGCCCTCGGCGTTGATGATGACCGCTCGTCGCTCGCGCTCGGCCTCGGCCTGCTTGGCGATGGTCCGGACCATATCGGTCGGCAGGTTGATATCCTTAAGCTCGACCGAGGTCACCTCGACGCCCCAGCCAATGGTCGCGGCATCGACGCTCTTCTCGATCTTGTCGGAGATCACCATCCGCTGCGAGAGCAATTCGTCGAGCGTCACCTCGCCGGCGATGTTGCGCATGGTCGTCTGCGCCAGCTGCAGCACGGCGTAATAGACGTTCTCGACCTCGATCACGGCCTTGGCCGCGTCGATCACCTTATAATAGATGACCGCGTTGATCTTGGCCGAGACGTTATCCTTGGTGATCGCGTCCTGCGACGGCACATCAACGGCCTTGAGCCGCATATCGATCTTGCGCATCGACTGAAAGACCGGAATGATGACGCGCCAGCCCGGTCCGACAATGCCCGAAAACCGGCCCATGGTGAACTTGACGCCGCGTTCGTACTGATTGACCTGCTTGAGGGTCATCAGGAACAAGATGACCGCGCCGACGATCCAGGGAAGATAGCCCATATTTTCGATCTTAGATGATGATTAACCACCGTCAGGATACCATCGCGCGAAAACGCCAACAAGCGGCCGCTGGCGGCGGATCCGCGAGGCGAATAAAAAAACGCTCCGGAAGATCTCCGGAGCGTTCGGCTGACAAAAGGCCTCACTTCGACGCGGCAGACTTGCGCAGCTTCGCGAGACGGCGATCGATGACCGCCGCGACCTCGTCGGGCGTAAGACAGCTACCCACCTCGCGCGGCGAACCGCCGATGGTGTCGCTGCCGCCCCAGCGATGCTTCGCTTCCGAACCGAGGCCTTCAGCCTTGTTCAGATCATCGTACAGCTTCGGGATCGGGAACAGAATGAACTGGGACAATCGACCGATGGTGTAATGCCGGCGATCCGCGGACTCCGCGATGATCGACACGAAGGCTTTGACCTTGTTCTCGGCCATGCCGATGCGCGCCGCTTCGCCGCGTTCGCGCACCATGACCCAGCCGTCGTGTTCGGACACGACGTCGTAGTCCGTGTCGACATCAACCTCGGTCGAACCGTTGAACAGCGTCAGCCGGATCCGCCGGTGCATCTCCTTGACGATGGTCTCCATGCCTTTAGCATCGAGTTCGCGGAGTTTACCGTTCGCCCGCGCCTTGGTATAGGGACGCATAATCCAGTTGAGCTGCTTCATGAGATGCAGCCGCTTGCGGGTCGGATACAGGCCGCCGGACATGTCCATCAGGTCCTCGATGCGGACCAGGTGCTTGAGTTTGGGACGGTCAACCTGTTCCGGATGCAGCAGGATGTAGGTCGCGAGTGCCACATCCTGATCGCAATCGTTCAGGTACAGCGTCGCGCACGGCCGGCCGTTCTCGTCGACGAAACCGTCGAACAAACCGAGCTTCACGAGCAGCATAGCCTGCAGACAGCTCGAGCGCGTCGCGATCCGATCCACGCCTTCGTGATGATTGATGTTCAACACGATGCGATCCTGGTCGAACTGCGGACCACCCTTGCAAAAACCGTCAACTGCGATGCTGCGCGGCGGATAGTCCCTGAAGTCTTCCCAGGAGACTTCCTTGCCCGGCGCGAAGATCATCTTGATCTGTGATGCCATGGTTGTCTCCTCCTGGTCTGAAAAGTTGTAAAGTACGCGCAAAAATACCCAAAGAACCAACGGCGCACCTTAGCATGAAATGGCCGCCTGGTCAATGACCGGCCGGGAAAACCCGATGCTTGTTCTGGCCTAAAACCAATGCTATACTGTTTCTGAATTAAGCGAAGAATATCCGCAAATATGGCCCTCACCATCTCGCTCAAAGGACAGCGCCGCGGCGATGACGAAGAGCTCGTGCTTTTCCCCGAAGCCGCCGCGACCGAGAACTCGGCTCCCGACCGATCCTGGACCAATGAACAGGGCGAGGGGCAGCTGGCGGTCGACGTCTCGGAGAACGCCAAAGAGATCGTCATCCGCTCAACCATCGCCGGCGTCAAACCGGAGGATCTCGAGGTCTCCATCCACAACGACATGCTCACGATCCGCGGCAGCCGCCACGCGCACACCGACGAGTCCGGCACGCGTTATCTGGTCCGCGAATGCCACTGGGGAAGTTTCTCGCGCAGCCTGATCCTGCCCGCCGAGATCGACGCGGACAAGATCGCCGCCGAACTGAAGAACGGCATCCTGACCATCAAGCTGCCGAAAGTCGAACGCCTGAAGAAGATCAATATCAAATGATGTTCAGGGAGCGGAACCGATCCGGGAACAGACCCGCGCCGCGAACCCTCCCCCGCTGAACCGCTATGACCGCGAGCGAACACCGATCCGCCTCCCGAACAACCAAACACCGCCGCTCGGCATCATCGCGCTTCGCGAGATACGCGGCGCTTTTCGCGCTCCTGCTGGTCATCGCCGGAGTCTGGATCCTCGGACTCGTGGCGGCTCCGGCGGACGACAAGATCGCGCCGGGCGTGTCCATCAATTCCGTGGACGTCGGCGGCCTGACCTCGATCGAAGCCAAGCAACTGCTCGCGTCCAAGATCGCCGCGCTCCGGCTGAACTACGGCATCCGCGGCCAGCGTTTCGCGCTGCTGGCGGTCGAACCGAACCGCGCCGATCGCCAGCCGATCGCCAGCTTTGGCATCGACGACGCCATCATCCAGGCTTATGCCGTCGGCCGCGAGACCGAACCGGTCCAAGCAGCCCTGAACAAGATCAGCGCCTACTTCCTCGGACACGCGTTCGAATTAGCCGTCAAACTGGACCAAGACACTTTGAACGAGGAGCTCGCCCGGGCTTTTGCCGAGACCGTCAAACCGGCCAATGACGCCAGACTCTCCATCAGACTCGACGGCGCCGAACCGCTGGTGACCGTCGAACCAGAAACGGCCGGCGAGACCATCGATGGGGAGCGCGCTTACCGCGAAACTCTGGAACGCCTGAGCGAATTATCAAACGCGGTCATCGTCCTGAAAATCCGCTCCGACCAGCCGACTGTCACCGTCGGCGACATCGAGCCGCTGCGCGACCAGATCGCCGCTGCCCTGGAACACGCGCCGCTCCGCCTCAAGGCCAAAGAAGAGACCTGGACCGTTTCCCGGCAACTTGCCGCCGACTGGATCAGCGCCGTGACCGATCCGGCCGCGGGCCAGGGTTCCGCGGTCAGACTCGGACTCGATCGGACCAAGGTCGCGAAATACCTCGAAACCCGCGGCGGAGGCTTGCGCACTGAACCAAAGAATGCCGCTTTCGAGATGTCCGCCGCCGGTCGCGTGGCCGTCTTCGAGCCCGGCCTCGACGGCGAAGAGATCGACCCCGAGGCCTCGATTATCCTGATCGAAACCCGGCTGTTCGGCGCCGACGAAGCTGCTGTGAGCCCCGACGCCCTGATCCTGCCGTTCCGCGCGGTCCCGCCGCGGATCACCACGGCCGCCGCCAACCCCTTCGGCATCAAGGAGATCATCGGAGTCGGCGATTCCAATTTCAAGAACAGCCCGACCAACCGCCGAACCAACATCAAGGTCGGCGCGGATTCCCTGAACGGCATCATCATTCCGGCCGGCGAAGAATTCTCCCTGCTCCAGGCGCTCGGCCCCATCGACGGCGAGCACGGCTACCTGCAGGAACTGGTCATCAAACAGGACAAGACCGTGAAAGAATACGGCGGCGGGCTCTGCCAGATCGGCACGACCACTTTCCGCGCCGTGATGAACGCCGGCCTGCCGGTCACGATGCGGCAGAACCATTCCTATCGCGTCCCCTACTACGAACGCGACGGCGCAGGAAACTACATGGGGCCGGGCAAAGACGCCACCATCTACGATCCCTGGCCGGACTTCAGATTCCGGAACGACACCGGCAACACCGTCCTGCTCATGACCGCGATCGACGGCAACCGGGTGACCTTCACGCTCTGGGGCGTCCTCGACGGGCGGAAAGCCGAGCAGGGTCCGGTCAAGGTCTGGAACGAAGTGCCGCCGCCGGAAAAGAAGCTTATCGAAACGACCGATCTGAAACCCGGCCAGACCAAATGCACGGAGAGTCCGCATCCCGGAGCCGACACTTCTTTCACTTATACCGTCACGTCCTCGAACGGCGAAGTGAAAAAAACCGACTTCAAGAGCCACTACCGCCCCTGGGGCGAGGTCTGCCTTGTCGGCATCGACCCGAACGCGCCGCCGGCCGCGAATACCGCGCCAAGCCTGCCATCGATCGACGCCGCCGGGGCCGCGGGGAATTGATGGGGAAGGAAATCGGAGAGTGCAGGAGTGCAGGAGAGACGGAGCCACGTCGTTCGCGAACGACGTGGCGGAGAGACGATGAAATATCCTAAAAGTGCGACCATAACAAAAGCGGGGGCCTGACGCTCCCGCTTTCATGATATATATCATTCTTTCGCCCTCATCTTTCACCGACTACCGTATTCTTTCACGGCAATCAAAAACACCTCAGGGAGTCGCGCTCAAGAAGATTATACTGAGGTGTCACTGAGTCGAAACCCGGTGTACCCTCGGCGTAACCCCCATGCTTGTCGTGAGCGCGATTCTCTGAGGTGTTGGTCAAAGATCTCTGCTGACTTCGTAACGTTGTAGATTAGCAGAAGATGCCCCGCGTGTCAAGGGTCTGAATGCCTAATTGTCAATCAATTTAGCGAAAAAATATGCTTAAACATGGCAATCAAGGCTAAAATCAACGGCTGTCGTGTCAACTGATCGGGTGACAAAAATCGGGAGAAGTCATAAAAGAGACGGAGTCAGGGAGAGGCGGAGTGACGGAGCCATGTCGTTCGCGAACGACGCATCTCCATCTCTCCCTGATCCAATGAACGAGAGAGTGCGGGAGTGAAGGAGTTGGGGAGACCCGACAAAAACTCCCGCACTCCTGCACTCTCAAACTTCCCTACTCCGTCTCTTCCTCAACCCCCGCCACGATTGACATGGCGGCCTTTTTATGATATATTGCTGGGTCGAGTTCTTTCACAAGCTTGAGGCGGTGCCGGACAAAAAACTCGCGGGTAGCGGGGCCTTCCAAGGTCGTCCGGGTCAGTGCAGGTTCGACTCCTGCTGCCGCCTCCAAATCCTTCCATCATCTTCGCCAAGAAGACCGAGGAGGTCTCATGATGAAACCATTGACGCTGCCGCGCGGCGAAACGCCGCAGAGCGCCTATGAGCTCGCCATGTCGAGCCAGTCATTTTTCCTCGCGGCGCAGATCGCCCTGCAGTTCAAACTCGGCGGTGACAAGATCCGCCGGGCCGCCAAACTGGCGATCCGCCGTTATTTGGACCACGGTCACCCGGATATGGCGCTGAATACGATGGCCATCTTCGGTGTTCAAGACCGGCTCGCGGCATCCAATGAACGATGCTCGCTGTTGCCGAACTGATATGATACTAGTGCGAACTGAAACCCTGAACCTGCTGCAAGAAAGAATGGAGACATCTCATGCATCCCATCATCCTGCCAGTCCAAAGTGATGAGAACCTGAAGGTCTTCGCTTACCCCGAAGGTGGCGGAATCAAGATCGGCCTGCGTGAAGGCGGTTACCTGAACGTCGGACTGTTCCGGGCGGCCTATCACAAGAAAGAGAGCATCGGCCAGACGCTCACGAGCGGACCAGTAACGGCCCAAGTGATCGCGCGCGGCGACGGGATCGAACTCGTCGTGACCATCAAGCTGCCGCACGGCACGATCATCGAGCGGACCATCTCGCCCGCCGTCTGCGACGAGCTCGCTGAGCGCGTCAGTCAGGCCGACATGCTGCTTTACTCCTACGTCTACGACGACTCGGCGGATGTCGACCACAGCGTCCCGAAACCCCTGCCGCTGGAGCAGGCCGTTATCGACACTGTCGAAAAGGAGTGATCTCGAACTTTCGAAGACGAGACACCAAGATCCCTGCTGCGCTTGCAGCGGGGGTCTTTTCATTTTCCGCGCCAGCCGAGGGAGGCCACATTGCCAAAACCCGCGGCCTAGGATTAACTGGGAGTGCTCTTTATAACCCCAGAACCCCGGAGGTCGGCCATGGCCGGACACCATCATCATGACCACGACGGCACGGCTCGGACCGTGGCCGTGAATCTGACCGTCAACGCGACGCTCACGCTGGCCAAGTGGCTGGCCTATTTCCTAACCGGCTCGCCGTCGCTTTTCGGCGAAGCAGCCCATTCGACCGCCGACTCGCTGAATCCGATCCTGCTCTGGTTCGGCCTGCGCCGCGGCCGCCTGCCCAAGGACGCCGCCCATCCGCTCGGCCACGGCCGCGAGACCTTCTTCTGGTCGCTCATCGCGGCCGAGATGATGCTGCTCCTGGGCGCAGGACTGACCGCCTACCACGGGCTCAAGACCATCATCACCGGCGACCGCCCCGATTACTCTCCCTGGTCGCTCGGCATCATGGGTTTCGCGCTCTGCGCCGAAGGCTTCACCCTGTTCCTGTCCTGGAAAAAGATCCGGCAGGAACGCGGCGCGACCCTCGCGGCCAAGATCCGCGGCACGAGCGACACCGTGACGCTCGGCATCCTGATTGAGAACGGCGTGGACGCGCTCGCGGTGCTCCTGGCTTTCCTGGGCTTCGGCCTGTTCGCGCTGACCGGCCAACCGCTCTGGGACGCGGGCTTCTCGCTCGCGATCGCCGCGCTGCTCGCGACCTCCTCGCTCTTTCTCATCAACCGCAACCGGTCGCTGCTCGTCGGCGAGACCGCGCGGCCGGAGACCGTCGCCAGGATCATCCTGATCGCGGCCGTTCACCCGGCGGTCGACGTGGTCGTCGCCGCGACGGCGGTCATGCTCGACGCCGACCGGGTCCACTGCCATCTGCAGCTCAGGCTCAAGACTGACGGCTTCGTCTGGCGCTGGTGCTCCGGCCCGGCCGCGAGACCCTATCTCGCCGGCGACCCGGTGACCTGGACGCTCGACCAGCTGACCAAGGAACTCGCGTCAGTCCGATCCGCGATCAGATCCTCCGTACCGGAAGTCGCTTCGGTCGACATCGAGATCGTCCGCTGACAACAAAACGCTCCCCCTCGGGAGCGTTTTTTTCGCCTCTATCGGCGGGTCGCGGTCGTCCAGCCTCAGAAGATCTTGTCGATGATGCCGTATTTCAGCGCTTCCGGCGCGCTCATGAAATAATCACGGTCCGTGTCCTTCTCCACCTTGGCGAAAGCCTGGCCGGTACTGTCGGCCAGAATGCGATTCAATTGGTCCTTCATCTTCAGGATGCGCTCGGCGCGGATCTTGATGTCCGTGGCCTGGCCTTCGGCGCCGCCCATGACCTGGTGGATCATGATCTCGGCGTTCGGCAAGGCGAAACGTTTGCCCTTGGTGCCGGCGGCCAAAAGGACCGCTGCCATGGAAGCCGCCATGCCGACGCAGATCGTCGCCACGTCCGGCTTGATATAACGCATGGTGTCGTAAATGGCGAGACCGGCGGTGACCGAACCGCCCGGACTGTTGATGTAGATCTTGATGTCCTTGGTCTTGTCCTGGGACTCGAGGAACAGGAGCTGGGCGATGACGATGTTGGCCGTATCCTCGCTGATCATGTCGCCGAGGAAGATGATCCGGTCCTTGAGCAGGCGGGAGTAGATGTCGTAAGCGCGTTCGCCGTAGGTCGTCTTTTCGATGACCGTCGGGATGAGGATCTGGGAACTCAGCTCGTAGGGATTTTTAGGCATAATAAATAGGCTATTTAGCGCTTTCATTATATAGGCGGTCGCCCCGGCTGGCAAACCCCGACCAAACCGATAAAAAATCGCCGGGTTGACGTTCCCGGACCGTCTGCTAAGGTGCGGACACTGTTCCTTGTCAACGAGACGTGCGAAAGGGGTACGAAATGCGCACTTCGATGTCGATATCTTCGTCTTATCTGGCGGCGTTCTGTCTTTTCATTTGTCTGCCCGCCTGCGCTTTCCGGCAACACGGCCCCGAGGTCTTCAAAATCCAAGAGAACCGGCAGGCGACCTACCGCCTGGACAGCCCGTTCAATGGGCATGGTTCCGGCGTGGTCGTGAGCCGCGAAGGACACGTTCTCACGGCGGCCCACGTCGCCGTGGCCGGCGATCTCGAGATCACCATCGAAGAGGGCGGTGGCATCATCCAGACCTACCCCGCTGAACTCATCAGCCTCGATCCTGATCACGACCTGGCCGTCGTCAAGATCGACCGGCATTTCGACCATCCGGCCGTTCTCGAAGATCCGGCCGTTGTTCACCCGGGCGATGAAGTCTACAACGTCGGCTATCCCTACAGTTTCGGGGAAATGGTCGGCCGCGGTTACGTCCAAAAATTGGACTACGGCCTGACCAAAGATGACGGTACCGTAGTTATCCAAGACGCGATCCTGGTAGACATGCCTGATGGTCCCGGAACTTCCGGCTCCGGCATCTTCCTGGCCCGCTCCGGCAAACTCATCGGCGTGATGAGCATGGCCTTCTGGATGAGCAACGGCGACATCCCACCGACCGTGACCCGCGTCCTAGCCTCGGTCGAGTACGCCCGCAAACTACTCGAATCCAGCGGCGTCCAATATCTGACTTCCGCTGACGCGCCCCGAGATGGCGAAGTCCTGGCTTACGATACCGACCTGAAGATTACCGTCCAGGCAGCTCCACTGGCCAAGCACTGACTCAAACGGCTCCCCTCGGAGCCGTTTTTTCTTAAGTTGCGATCCTAGATAGAGACGGGAATCCAAAAAACGGGGACCGCGGTCCCCGTCCTTTTGACTCCGTCACGTCGTTCGCGAACGACGTGGCTTCGTCTCTCCATGACTCCGTCTCTCATATAACTCCCCTCCCACTACTCCACTCGCCAGCAATTCTCCCCCTCGCAGATTTTTCCCGGTACAGAAAACCCGGCCGCTTTGCGGTGTCCGCCACCACCCAAGGCCTTGGCCACCGACGACACATCAACATCAGCCGCGGCGCGGAAACTCCCCCGCACCTGGCCGCCCGGACCCTCTTTGAGGACCAGTACAACCCCCGCGTCGAGGATGCTGCCGAGCAGATTATACAGATCGTCCGTGGCCTCCTGTGCCTTGCCTGGTTCGAAGTCCGACAGGAAAAGCGCGGTCGAAGCGATGTCGAGCCGCTTATCGTGCTTGAGCCGCGCCATGGCCGTGCCATACAACCGAAGAGACGACAGAGGGCGGCTGCGAAAAACGCGTTCCGTGATCAGGTTGGCGTCGGCCCCGCGGCGCAGCAAGTCGGAAGCCGCTTCCAGCGCAGAACGATTCGTCGCGGAATTGGAGAAAGCGGTCGTATCATAATAGATGCCCGTCAACAGACAGGTGGCGATGTCTTCGCTTATTTCAGCGTTGATATGCCTCAGGAAACGATAAAATACCTCACTGGCAGAGGAAGCCTGCGGGTCGACGACATTGATATCGCCGTAACGGTCGTTCACCAGATGATGATCGAATCCGATGAGCCGCGTCCGGGCCGGACGACTGGCGATCAGGTCGACCACGCCAGTCTGATTCAGGCCGCCGCAGTCGAAAACGACGCACAAGTCATGATCCGCGGCGAAAACAGATGTGTCAGTCGTGAACTTCTCGGCGCCGGCCAAAAAGCTATATTTCTCCGGCACGGGATCCGCGCAATAGACCGCGACCTCGATCCCCTGTTCCAGGCAATAATTGACGAATGCCGAAGACGAACCCAAAGCGTCGCCATCCGGACGCTGATGAGTGACCGCGAGTATCTTCTTGGCCCGAGCCAGCGCTTCCCGAGCGCTATCGAATGAAAATCTGATATCCATATGGGAATGGACTAATGTATCCTTTACCCCAATGACGGTCAAGGGGCGGCTGCGGATTGACTTTTGGATCGGTTCGGTTATAATGCGATGTTCTTTCACATCAGATCAAGAGGAGTCGAATCATGGGAAAATACGAACGAGCCGGACAGTATGGCATCAACTGGGATGACATCCTGCGCAAAGAATACGTCTCTCGTCTGGCCGCCGCGCCATTCTTCGAAGAAGCCGGCTCGCTGCTCATGAGCGCCGGACTCATCTGGCAAGGACGCCTCGGCGCCGGCCGCATCCGCGGCCAAGAACTCACGACACTGGGCTACACGCTCCGAGAGGCCGGCCGCAACTGGCGGCACGGCGCTCTCAGCTGGTCGCCGCCGCCGGAATGGGAGTCGTGCTACAGCCATCTGTTGGCCGAATTCCGCGATCACCGATCCTTCAGCACCGACCGCCGGAACAGCGATCAGTCGCCCCGCCGGCACCCGCAAGCCGCCCGCACGCTCGTGGCGGCCACGATCGCGCTCGTCCAGGACCAGCTGCCGGTCATCGGCGCCACCGGACGTCACCTCTATCGCGACGACGAGGTCAAAAAATGCGAGGATCTGCTCGAGACCCTCGGCGAACATCCGGCCTCCGAACAGCCCGACCTGCCGCTCACGCAAGCCCGGATCGATCTCCTCGGCCTGCGCGCCGCGTACCGGACCTGCGAAGGCTTGTGCTGCTCGGTCGGTACGATCTGGATCTACGCCCAAACCCAAAAGGAATCCTCGGACAGGGAACCCGCCACGAAGCTGTGGTATACCCGAGGCGAAGCGTTCCGCGAACTGGCCAAGGCAGCCTACCTGCGTTTCGCCGCGGGACAACCCGAAAGCATCCGGGACTCGCTGCTCGACGCCCGCGACGACGCCATCGCCTACGGCTACGACGAACGCCACTACGCCAGCCGCGACGAGATCGCGGTGAGCGAAAAGCTGGCCGAAGCGCTCATCGACGTCCTGTTACAACTCACAGGCGAACGCTATGGCCGCGAAGCCGCCGCGGACGCTGCCAACATCATGCGGATACAGGCATTGCCGGCCGCGGAAAGCTCAGATAAGCAGCTGACGCCGCCGCCCAAACAACTGGCTGAACCCAAAAAATAAGCTCAAGGACCGCCTCGCGGTCCTTTTTTTCGCCTCCATCACGTCGCTCGCGAGTGACGTGACTCCGTCAAAAATCTCTGGCCCAGGGCCAGAGATAGATCAATATAAGCGAATCCCCTGCACCCCGCACTACCTAGTGCTGGGGAATGGGGACGGGCCGCAAAAACCGATCGTCCGACCAGTCGCCCTCGGGCATTGCGATTCCGCCTCAAACTGCTACAATTTTGAGGCGCTGTGGAAAGGTCGGACTTCCGGACCAGAACCATCATCCCGCCGGCGCCTCCTGATTATGTATCTGCAGAAACTGGAAATCATCGGTTTCAAGTCCTTCGCTGAAAAGACGGAGCTGGATTTTTTGCCGCCGTCCGCGAATTCCAAAGGCATCACCGCGGTCGTCGGCCCGAACGGTTCCGGCAAATCAAACGTTGCTGACGCGCTCCGCTGGGTGCTCGGCGAACAGAGCACCAAACTGCTGCGCGGCAAGAAAGCCGAGGACGTCATCTTTTTCGGTTCGGAGAAACGCGCCCGCTCCGGCTTCGCCGAGGTCTCGCTCGTCCTGAACAACGAGGATGGCAAGATCCCGCTCGATCTCTCCGAAGTCAGCATCGCGCGCCGCGTCTACCGCGACGGCGAATCCGAATATCTCATCAACAAGAACAAGGTGCGGCTCGCCGACATCCAGATGCTTTTGGCGCAGGCGCAATTCAGCGCCCGCTCCTACTCCGTCATCGGCCAGGGCATGGCCGACGCCATCCTCACCGCCACGCCGCTCGCCCGCAAAGAATATCTCGACGAGGCCGCCGGCGTCCGCCAGTTCCAGCTGAAGCGCCAGAACTCCGTGGCCAAACTCGAAGCCACGCGCGAGAACCTGAACCAGGCCGACATGCTCGTGAACGAGATCGAACCGCGGCTGCGCTCGCTCGCCCGGCAGGTGAAGCGCCTCGAAACCCGCGCCGCCATCGAGGAAGAGTTGCACGCCATCGCGCACCAATACTACGGCCGCCAATGGCTGGAACTGAAATCCCAGATCGACAGCCGCCAGGCCACGGTCGGCAGACTCGACGAGGAATGGAAGAAGCGCGAATCCACTCTTGAGGACGCCCAGAGCGAACTCAGCGGACTCGAGGCGCAGGAGCAGGGTTCGGACGAATTCACCGCGCTGCAAACCGAATACGAAAAACTGGCCGAGGAACGCAACCGCTTGCGCGACCGCCAGGTGGGACTGCGCGGCAAGCTCGAAGTCGCGGAGCAGGTGCGCAAACAAACTGCCACGACCCTGCCGCTCTCGAAGATCATCAGCGAAGTGAAGACCATCGGCGCAGAGCAAAATAAGGCCATAACTGAGCTAAAAAACGCCACTGACCTCGCGGCGGCCCAGGCCACCGTGCCGGCTTTCGAATCTCTCCAGACGGCGACCATTTCTCTCGGCGATCGTCTGGAGCGACCGGTTCCGGAAATCAAACCCGTCGAACAGGATCCAGCCCTGCTCCGAGAGATCGAGGAGATCGGCCGGACCATCGCCGCCATCGATGAGAAGATCCGCCAGGTCCAGAACGCCCTGCAGGAATATAACCGCGGCGAACGCCAGAAAAAAGAAAAATTCTTCTCGCTCCAGCGCGGGCTGCAGGAAAAGATCTCGTCAGCGCTCGCGCTCGAACGCCAGTTGAACGATGAACGCATCGAACTCGCCCGACTCGACACCCGCCGCGAAGCTCTCGAACAGGAGATGTCCGTCAAACTCGGCGAACGCGCAGAGCATGTCAAAACCAGCTTCATCCAGACCGGCACGGAAAGCGCCGACGAGCTCTTCGCGCAGATGCAGAAGCTCGAGTACCAGCTGAACCTCATCGGCGGCATCGACCCCGAGGTCGTCCGCGAATATCAGGAGACCAATACCCGCCATGAATTCCTGACTGCCCAGATCGCCGACCTCCGCAAGGCCATCGAGGATCTGGAGCGTGTCATCAGCGAACTCGACATCGTGATCAAGACGCGCTGGGAAACGTCTTTCCGCCAGATCAACAAAGATTTCGACCGTTTCTTCAAGCAGTTATTCAACGGCGGCAAAGCCGAACTGGTCCAGATGTGGTCGGAACAGGAAGAAGCCGAAGAAGATGAACCGACCGCCGCGGCTGCGGGCTCCGAAACCGGCGAACAAGAGGCCCTCAAAAAGAAAGAACCGTCCGCCCAGACGCTGCCGGCCTACGAACAAGGCGAGCGCATCGTCGGCATCGACATTCACGCCTGCCCGCCTGGTAAAAAGATCAAGAACGTCGAAACACTCTCGGGCGGCGAGCGCACGCTCGTTTCCATCGCGCTCATCTGCGCCATCATGGTCTCCAACCCGTCGCCATTCGTGGTTCTTGACGAGGTGGACGCCGCGCTCGACGAGGCCAACTCCGACAAATACGCCAGCATTCTCGCCGAGCTCGCCGAAAAGACGCAATTCATCGTCGTCACCCACAACCGCTACACCATGAAACGCGCGAACGTCCTCTATGGCGTAACCATGCGCGACGACAAGACCTCGCTTCTCTTATCCGTGAACCTCGACGAAGTGAGCGAGCTCCAGAATCAGAACCGACAAAAAGCCGTCGCCTGACCAAACTGCCGGACAAGACGAACAAAACACCCTTACTGGGGTGTTTTTCGTCATATCTTCGGCTTCAAAATAACCCAAATAATGAATTTTGGCCGCCTAAACACCTCTGTCAAAGGAGGATAAAAAATGATAAAATTATAATAAAGTAATATAATCCGCACTAAGCCAGCAAAAATGTCGAAACGGCCGCTCCAGGTCAAAAAACAGCCTCAACTCGCCGCTCTGACCGCTAAAAAGACCGACGATATAGTTTTTTGTGCTGAATCAACAGGAAAAATAATCTTCGCCAATAAAGCGATGATTAAAACCCTGGGCTACACCGAAACCGAATTACTGGCCAAAAACCTGCAAGATATCGACTTGACGCTGAGCACCCAGGCCCAACAGCGGCTTTGGACGGAGCTGAAGAAGTCGGGCAGCAAGGTCGTCAGCAGTTCCTATCGCCGCCGCGACGGATCCGTCATCCCGGTCGAGATCTCGACGAACTTGTTCCGTCATGGCACTTCGGAATATCTCTGCGGCATCGCCCGCGACCTCAGCGGTCATCTGGCCGCCATGGCCGATCTGGAAATGAAAGCTCTGATGTTGGACTCGATCGCGGACTCTATCTTCCTGCTCCAGCCGGACGGCGACATCGTCTACGCGAATGCAACCGCCTGCCAAGAACATGGTTATACCTGCGCGGAGCTCATCGGCCAAAACATCAAGATCTTGCATGAAAAAAAAGACCTCCCTCAAGTGACCAAAGGACTGAGCAACTTGTCGGCCAAAGGCGGACAAGCATCGTTCAGCGGATTCCACTTGCGGAAAGACGGCACCCCTCTGCCCATCGATGTCAACTCGCGCGCCATCAAAATCGGCGACAAACCATTCATCCTGAGCGTCGTCCGCAACGCGACCGAGCATCGTCAGCTCCAGCGGACGCTGGAACAGGAAAAACTGAGGTTCCGCCAATATTTCGACTTGGCCGCGACACTTCTCATCTCCCTGGATCCTAACGGACTCATTCTGGCGGCTAACCGCGAGGCTTGCCGTATCCTGGGCTACGCCCGGGAAACAGACCTCATCGGCCTGAACTGGTTCGAGAACTTCGTTCCGAAAAATATCCGCGAGCCGCTCGCCGACTATCAGCGCAAACTTATCGCCGATCGCGCTGACTCCGACGAACGCATCAACATGATCGTTACGCGTCACGGCAAAGAGCGGCTGATCGCCTGGCGCAACACGACCCTGAACGGCCCCGACGGCATGCCGACCATGACCATCAGTTCGGGTCGCGACATCACGAACGAGCAAGCCGCCCACAGCGAACTTCACCTCCGCTCCCAAGCCCTGGATCTGGTCGGGGAATCGGTCTTCATCCACGATCTCAACGGCAAGATTATTTTCGTCAACCGCGAGGCCTGCCTGGAGCGCGGTTACAGACCTGGCGAACTCATCGGACGGAACATCGGCACCGACATCGACGCGCCCGAAAGCAGTGCGCTCCTGAAAACACGCATTAAGAAGCTGCTGAAAACCGGCGAATCTTCTTTCGAAGTGCAGCACCGCCGCCGCGATGGATCGATTTTCCCGGCCAGCATCCACGCCCGCATCATCAAGATCGGCGGCGTGGACATGGTCCTGTCCTCCGTCCGCGACATCAGCGAGTCGCGCGAAATGGAAAATGCGCTCCGAAACGAACGGGAAAAATTCAAGAACTATTTTGAACTCGCCTCCATCATCCTGGTGGCCCTTGATCTCAAAGGGCACATCTCCGCCATCAACCGGCGCGGCGCCGAACTCTTCGGTCAGACCCCGGAAAAAATGGTCGGTCTGGAATGGCCGCAGATTTCCCTGTCGAAGGAAACACAATTGAAAATGCGGGAGTACCTGCAAAAATTACTGGCCGGACAAGTCCAGACGACGGACGAAGAGATCAATATTGCGACGCCTTCTGGCGAACGCCTGATCGCGTGGCGAAGCTCGCTCTTGCGCGATAAACACGGACAGATACTCGGCATCCTGGGATCCGGCCTCGACGTCACCGAGAGACGCCGGTTGGAAAACGAAACCGCCGCAAAAAACCGGGCTCTCGAAGTCGTCAACCGAGGCGCGGATGCGATCATGCGGGCAACCAACGAACAAAAGTTATTAACGGAGGTCTGCGACATTATCTGTCGAATCGGCGGCTACCGCCTGGCCTGGATCGGCCGCAAGTTGGCAGACAAGAACCAAACGATCGAAGCGGCAGCTTCCGCCGGAGCAGAACGAGACTACACCGTGAATCTCGGCGTCTCCTGGGGAAACAACAAACTCGGCCAGACCCCGATCGGTCTGGCGTTGCGCTCCGGCCGCCGGCAGATCGCCTTGGACCTGTTGAAAAATGATGCCTTCAAACCCTGGTCTGACCGGATCAAGCAGCATAATCTGACCGCTGATCTGGCGCTGCCGATCAAGATCGGCGACAAAGTTGAACTGGCCTTGGCCATCTATTCCAACGAGGCCGATCCATTCAACCAGAACGAGATCGAGTTGTTGGAACGGCTGGCCGCGAACCTGGCTTTTGGCATCACGAACCTCCGCACTCGTCTGGCCCAACAAGAAGCCGAGCGCACCGGCCGAGAGCTGGCCGAAAAATACGGCTTCATCATGGAGAACGCCAACGATGTTTTTTATTGGATCGCCGCGGATGGACGGATCATCACCATTAGCCCCGGCACCAAACGCTATGCCCTGGACGCCGATCAGATGGTCGGCCACTCATTCCTCGAGTACGCCTGGGACGAAGACCGTGAATGGGTCGCCAAGGACTTCGTGGCTCTGCTGCGCGACAAAAACACGCATACGATCAAATGGCGCATTCGGGACGGACACGGCCAGCCGGTCTGGATGGAAACCGTCTCCCGCGTCGTACCCACCGACAAACCGAACAAACCCGCCGTCGTCGGCGTGTTGCGCGACATCACCGAACGCCACAATGCCGAGATGGAAAAAGCGCGCTACGACGCCATTCATCGGCTGCTGACCGAGTTGTCTTCGTTGATCCTCTCGACCACGGTCTCCAAGGTCGACACCGTGATTGACAAGATCATCGCGCGCGTCGGCGTTTTTGCCGGCGTCGATCGAACGTATGTGGTGACCCTCTCCGAACAGGACACCCCTCTGGCCAGCATCCGCGAATGGCGCGCCGCCGGCATCAGACCGATCACCGATAAGATCGAGGGCCTGCCTTCCGATAAAACCCCGCTCTGGGTCCAACAGCTCCTGAACGGCGAAACCCTGATCGTCAACGACTCCGGCAAAATACCGGCTAATCAGGCCGCTGAAAAAACACTGTCGACAATGCAGGAAGCCAGATCATACGTCGGTCTGTCGCTCAAATCGCGCGGCAGCGTGATCGGCTTCGTCGGTATGAGCACGGTTCGAACGCAACGAACCTGGTCGGAAGCCGATCTCTTTCTCCTGGAACAATTGGCCAACAACATCACTGGTCTCCTCGAATGGTCCCGGGCTCAGAAAAAAACCACCGAAAGCGAGCAGCGTTTCCGCGAACTGTCCGACCTGGCGCCCCAGGCGATCATCGAGCTCGATCTGCAGGGTCGGCTGGCCTATTGCAACAAGGCCGGACTCAAAATGATGGGCTATGACCATGAGCCCTCAAGAACGCTGACCATCGCCGACTTGATCGCTCCTTCGGATCTGGCCAAGGTCTCCAAAAATATCGGCTTACGGCTGGAAGACAAAATCAACACCGGCAATGAGTATCTAGGTCGCCGTCAAGACGGCTCGACCATACCGATTCTGGCCTACACCAGCCCGATCATCAAGAACGGCAAGCCCGTAGGTCTGCGCGGCGTGATCTTCGATCTGACCGATATTAAAAAAACCGAAGCGCACCGAGACTACCTGGCCACTTTTCCCGGCAACAACCCCTCGCCGATCATCGAATTCAACCTCGACGGCGCCATCACTTATCTCAACCCGGCCGCTTCCAGACTGCTGACCCCGCTGCGCGTCGGACTCAATATTCATGAGGTCCTACCGGAAGTCGAATCGATTCTGAACGAAAACGCGCCGGAAACAACTGCGGTTGAAGTGGTCAGAAACAATAGCTGGTACTTGGCGCTGACCAGCCGCTCGGATCAATACAGCGGCATCCGGTTGTACATGATGGACATTACCAGCCTCAAACAGCTGGAAGCCAAGCTGACTGAAAGCGAACGACGCTATCGCGCCATCCTCGAAAACACTTCGGATGTAATTTATTCGACAGACCTCAAAGGCATCATCACTTACGTGAGTCCGCAGGCGGCCCAATTCGGTTTCGATCCGGAAAAGATCATCGGTCACACCTTGCTGGAATTCATCTCTCCCGAAGACCGCGAACTCGTCACCAAAGAATTCGAGCGCGCGATCACCTCGCGACACGGATTCGCCTTGCCGACGCTCCAATTCCGCCTCGTCAATCCCGAAGGCAAGATCTACTGGGTCGAAGAAAACGGCCGCGCCGTCGTTGATCCGAAAAAAGGCGCGACTGGAGCTTTCGGCGTCATGCGCGACATCACCGAACGCAAAAAGAACGAGGATCTGATCGTCAAAAAGACGGTCGCGGAAAAACTTATCTCCAACATCTCGACTGAATTCCTGAAAGCCGCTACCGAAAATTTCGACCCGATCGTCAACAACGGCCTGAATAAACTGGCGCGGCTGACAAATGCTGATTGCGCCAAAATCTACCTGATATCCGATGATTCCAAACGATTGATCGAGCGCTTCATCGCCAATGAAGACGACGCGGCCGGACACGAGCGTCGCGAATTCCAGCTGACCGACTTCCCCTGGATCTCCTCCAACTTCAACCGCCGCGACGTTATCCAGGTCAGCGATATCAACCAGCTGCCGAGTGAAGCTCGGCCAGAGCTCAAACGCCTCTGCAACGAACGCCTGACCTCGACTATTTTCACGCCTATTTTGGCTGGTTATCGGGTCATCGGACTCGTCGGTTTTTCGACTTACAAAGGGATCTATACCTGGCCGCCGGAGGATGCCATCCTGCTGAAAATGTTCGCCGATATCTACGCCAACGCCCACGTCCGCCGAGAAACGGAACGGAGTCGCTTGCGGCGCTCGGAAGCGGAAAAGATCATCACCGATCTGACGGTCAAGTTCGCCTCGGTCGAAGAATCGGAACTTAACCGCGTGTCTTCGACAGCCCTCGAAAAGATTGCCTTGTTCGCCGGCGCTGAACGTGCCGCTTTCGCCAAATTCGGACCGCAGAGAACCAATCTGTCCTGGATCCAGGAATACCACCGACCGAATCTGTCGCCAATCATCGCTACCATGCAGAATCTGCCTCTTGCGCCGGGTGATTGGCTTTTCGGCGAGATTGACTCCGACACAACCGCCACTCTGACCGATATTTCCCATCTGTCGGCCAATGTCGACGCGCGGACGATCCGCGTCAGCCCCGAAATCGGAGCTTTCGCAGCCGCGCCGATAAAACAAGGTGGGCGGGCGATCGGCTTCATCGGCCTCTACGCCACTGGTCCGAAATACTGGTCTGAAGATGAGACAAATTTATTGACCAACCTGGGCAAAATCATCGGCGACGCGCTGGAAAAAGCCGCGGCCAACGCCAAGGTCCGCGAGGCTGACTTGCTCCGCCGCAAATTCGTCCAAATCGTCTCCCATCAACTCCGGACGCCGCTGACCGCGATCCGCTGGAACCTCGAAGCCCTGCTGACCGACGAAGTCGGCAAACTCCAACCGGAACAAAAAAGCATCATCCGCCTGGCCCACGAATCCGAGGTTGAGGTCATCAGTCGGCTCGGCCAAATGCTCACCGCGCTCGACATTGAAGAAGGCCGGGCGCTCCTGAATCCCGAACCGATGGCTCTCGATGCTTTGTGGGACTCGGTCCGTTCGTCCCTCATTCCCCGTTGCGCCAGCAAAGAACTGACCCTGACCTACAAACCGCCATCCAAACCGCTGCCAGCGATCAAAGCCGATCCGGAAAAAATCCGCGAGGTCCTGACGACCTTGGCAGATAACGCCATTGCCTATACCAACAACGGCGGCAGCATTGAAGCGCGGCTGGAGAATCATGGCACTTTCATTCGTTTCAGTATCAAGGATACCGGCGTCGGCATACCTAAAGCAGAGCAGCTCCGGATATTCTCCCGTTTCTACCGAGCTTCAAACGCCCCGACCATGCTGCCGAACGCCTCGGGACTCAACCTCTCCATCGCCAAATACTTCATAGAACAGCACGGCGGACAAATCGGTTTCGAAAGCCGCGATGGCCAAGGTTCAACTTTCTGGTTCGAATTGCCGCTGGTAGAAAACAGATGAACGGCGTCCCGGACGACTGATATTGACTCCTGGTCCGGATTCTGGCACTCTGACGGCACGACTCTAACGTGCTGCAGGGACGCGGGTCCGCTCAGACCCTACCGTTCCGACCGAAAAAATTTTATCATCGCACCGAACATATTTTTCGCTTATGTTAGTCCTCCGTCTTACCCGCGTCGGAAAGAAGAAACAGCCGAGCTACCGCCTGATCGTCCAGGAGAAGAAGCGCGATCCCTGGGGCAAAGCCCTCGAAATCATCGGCCGCTATAATCCGCGCACCAACCCCAAGACCGTCGACTTCGACGCCGAGCGCGTGAAATTCTGGCTCTCGAAGGGCGCTGTCGCTTCCGATACCGTCCACAATCTGCTCATCAACGCCAAGATCATCAAGAGCGCGAAGCGGAAGAATGCCGTTGATCCGAAGCGCAAAGATGCCGCCGCCGAGCCGGAAAAGAAGGCTGAAGAAAAGAAATAAGCATTCGAAAAACGACCCGCCCATGGCGGGCCGTTTTTGATTTCGCGGCGCGGCTGATGATGGAGACTCCCGCCGGTCTGAAAATAAAAAAACCCGCTGGACGAGCGGGTCATGAGACGAGGTCTTCTGTCAGCGGCGCCGGATCTTGCCGTGACCGAACGGATCATCGAGCAGATGCCAGGCGCCGCACGCGCACGGGCCTTCGATGACGTCGCAGGCCGTGCCGCCGTTGCGGCCGTAGTTGCCGTAACGAGCGAGATGCGCCTCGGCCAGCATCCGGTCAAAGTTGCCGCCGACCATGCAGCAAGCGTTGAACTCGGCCACATCATGACAATAATGTTCCTCGGGACGCTCGCTGATCTCGCGCAGCCGTTGCGCTAGCGGATGATCATCATTGTTCATTCCGTCGCCGACCTGGCTGCCGTTCCGATCTTCGTTCCTCATGCTGAACCTCCTGATTCAAAAGGGCTGGATAATGACAGTATCTTAATATCCTCCTCTGACACCGTCAAATAATCGTCGGTCATGGCGTCTGAACCGAAAAATACCAAAAAACCGGCCGAATCACACCCCCACGCTGCGCCCAGCGCCGCGCTTTTTTATCCGGATAAGCCTGTTTAAGCCGCAAAATCCATTGACACGGCCGCGAGGCTTGCTTATAATTTTTATGGTCCCTTTGTCCAAGGGCTCTGTGTTCCCGCCGAGGGAGCGCGCGTTAAATCTCTATAGGCACCCGCCCAAGCTCGTGAGGCAAGGGCAAAGCCAACAACTGCTATGGCAGAACGGTTTCAGGATCAGGAATTCGTCGAATACGTTGTACGGGCCATCGTCGGTCATCCGGATGATGTCCGGACCGATCGGACCATCGATGAGCGCGGCGTCCTCATCACGCTGCACGTCAACCCGGAAGACATGGGTTACGTGATCGGCCGCCAGGGACAGACCGCCCGCTCCATCCGGACGCTCCTCAAGATCGTCGGCGCGAAGAACAATGCGCGCGTCAACCTGAAGGTCTTTGAACCGGAAGGCAGCCGCCGCCCGCCGCGCCGCTCCGAAGAGCAGCAGGCCGCTCCCGCCGCCGCTGAACCGATTGACACTTCAGCCGTCGACCTGGAGATCTAAGATCACCACAAACAAAAAAGCCCGGCTCCCAGCCGGGCTTTTTGATCTTCTCGAAAAACGGAGTTACGACCGCTTAACTTTTTGGGGCAGACTAAAACCGAAAACTGACCCCTGTCCACGGCCGGCGCTTTTCACCCAAACCTTACCCCCCATCCGTTCAACGGTCTGCTTGACGATGAATAGTCCAAGACCGGTGCCGGCGACCTCGCCGGTCTCAGCAGTCTCAATGCGGGAGAATTTCTTGAAAAGTTTCGTGATGTCGTCGGGACTGAGCCCAAAACCGGTGTCTTCGACGCTGACATGCAACTCTCCGCCGCCAGCCGCAGTACGAATCGTGACGCTGCCCTCGACGCGATTGTACTTGATGGCGTTCGTGAGCAGATTTATCAGAACCTCGTAAACACGCCCCGGATTCCCATAAGCCACCATCGACCCGGCCGCTGTCGGCATGACCTTGATGCTGACCGATCTTTCCGCGGCCAGCGTCCCAAGGGCGGCGACGGCCCGCTCAAGGACGGGAGCGAGCTGGAATCTCTCCGAAACAACCTTAAAGGTGCCGTACTCCAGACGCGAGACCTCCAACAGTTCGGAAACCAGCTTATTGAGCCTGGCGGTGTTCTCGCTGATGGTGCCAAGATATTCCGTCAGGTCAGCAGGCTGAGCGGCAGGCTTTGTCTGGACTTCTTTCAAAAGTTCCAGCGACCAGCTGATAGCCGTCACCGGAGCCCGCAACTCATGCGCAGCAATAAAGATGAACTCGTCCTTCAGCTTCTGGATCGTCTTTTCTTTCTCCAAATCGCGGATATTTTGTTCCGCCAGTCTGGCTTCGATCTGTTTACGTTCGGTAATATCCTCGATAATCGCCTGATAGTATTTCAGCCGGCCACCCTCATCGCACACGGCGCCGATGTGCGTATTCGTCCAAACCACTTGACCCCGCTTGCCTATGTAGCGTTTCTCCGCATGATAATCATCCTGAACGCAATTTCGCGCGATCCGCATGATCTTTCGGTCGGCCGATAGGTGTTCCGGGTGCGTGATGTCCCGGAGCGTCAGCCGCTTCATATCCACATCGTCGTATCCGGTGATGCGGGTGAAGGCTTGGTTGATCTCACAGACATGCAGGTCCGGATAAAGCAGCACGACGCCCAATTGGCTGTTTTCGAATAGTTTGCGGAAACGTTCCTCGCGCTCCCACAAGATAGCCTCCAGACGGCGGCGTTCGGTCAAGTCGCGGATGGTGAATTGTAAAAAACCGACGCCTTCAAAGCGGAAAAAACTGCATTCTAAGGCGGCATCGAAACGCCGTCCTTGTCGGGTCCGGATCGTCCAGAACTTACTGCCGGACGAATGGCCGCATCTCAATACGCCAAAAGACCTGCGGTTACGCAAGGGACCGTTCAAAAATCCGATCTCCCACACCCTCCTCTGCGACAACTCCTTTGTGGTAAAACCCAGCAGCTTCAGCAAACTCGAGTTGCCGCCGACTATCGAACCAGTCTCAGCATCGACCAACAAGACGCCGTCACTGGTCGCTTTGAAAACCAGCTGTTGCACCTGTTCAAAAGCTGTCTTTTTAAGCATCTTGGTTCGCGATCTGCCGAATGAGGCCGATCTTGCCGACTTCGCTTTATTAAGCACATTGCAATCGTTAAAACTGATGAAAAACGCTGATATTATTATACAGTTTTTTTGCAATTATTGTAAGTTTGAAAAACATTCCCGGACGGACGCCCCCCCCCCTACCCGCGGCGCGCCAGCTGTTCATAATCCGGACGAACCTGTATGCTTAAGCGGTAACGACCGCTAATCAAAAAAATATTGTGAAAAAATTCAAGAAACTGGCCAATAAACTGCAAATTTCAGCCGAAACCGTCTGGGAGACCGGTTGGACCTACATCCGCCACGTCGTCGACACCGCGCGGGAGCCGTTCCTGATCCTGGACAAGGATCTGCGCGTCTTGTCGGCCAATGAATCTTTCTATCGGACCTTTCAGACCATGACGCGGGATACCGAGAAAAAACTCGTCTACCAACTGGGCGGCGGTCAGTGGAATATCCCGGCGCTCAGGAGGCTGCTTGAGGACGTGCTGCCCAAAGAATCGTTCTTCCGCGATTTCGAGGTCGAGCACGATTATCCGGTCGTGGGCAAAAAGATCATGCTCATGAACGCCCGCGAAGTCTTCGAGCCGGTGAAAAAAAACCAGAAATCTTTGAAGATGATCGTTCTGGCCATGGAAGACGTGACGAAGCAGCGTATGCTCGAAGAGAAGCTCACAGCCTACTCGAAAGAGCTCGAGGAGCGCGTGCTCGAAAGGACCAAAACCCTCGAGGAGCGCATCGCCGTGTTGGAGAGCGGAGTCAAGAAACGGCCGGGCAAACAATAGATCCGCGGCGCCAGCCTGGAGATCTAATAACAAAACCAGAAACGCCCTCGGCAATCGCCGGGGGCGTTTTGAATACAGTCTGAGACAGGATGGGGACGTACATCAACAAAAAAATGGCTTATTTCAACGCCGCGCCCCAGCCTCCGGGACAGTCCCGGAATATTCGTCACCCGGCCAGCGGCAGCTCGAACCAGAAAGTGCTGCCTTTACCTTCCTGGCTTTCATACCCCATCTTGCCACCGTGCGCTTCGATGACGCTCTTGGCGATATGAAGTCCGATACCGGATCCTTCAGGTTTGATGATAGCGGCGTTGCTAAAACGGTGAAAACGCCGGAACAACTGCTCTTGCTCGCCAGTCGGAATGCCGATGCCGGTATCGGTGACCTCCACGCGCACCGTCTTCTGTTCCTTTTTGATCCGAGTAGTGATCCGACCGCCTTCGGGCGTATAGCTGATGGCATTATCCAAGAGCCGCCCGAACAGATCCCGGAACTTCTCCTGATCAACATTTACCGTGCTGATTTGGTCATCACTATACGTATGTTCATGCGTGATTTTTTTGAGTTCGAACTTTTGTTTATTGTTCGCGCAAACCGAACGTACCAGATCTTCAAGAATGATTTTTTCCGGCTCCAACCGCAGGCGTCCGGCTTCGATATCCATGACCAAAAGCAGGTCCGCGATGCGACCAACCGCTTCTTTATTGGCCTCAAGAGACATCCTCAAGATCTGCCGCTGGCTGCCGGTCAGCGGCCCCATTTTATCGGATAAAACCTGTTCCAGCCCCCAACGAACCGAGCTCAATGGCGTACGCATCTGCTGAGACACGACCTGCACGAATTTATTCTTGATAGTATCAAGTTCGTAGGCGTGCTCTTCAGCGACTTTGCGTTCGTGGATATTGCGAACCACGCCGATCGTGCCGGCTAATTTATTGTCGGAATTTTTATAATGCGAACCAGACGCCTCCACCCAGACGAATTGCCCATCCCGGCGTCTGAACCGCAAACTGAACGGTTTGAATACGCCGGTCTTCATGAACTCCGACCAATTAACCCGAGCCCGCTCCAGATCTTCCTCGAAGAAAAACTCCGCGGACACGAACTCCGTGAAGCTACGTCCGATCAGATCGCTTTCCTTATAACCATACATGCTGACCTGCGGACTGATATAAGTCAGGACGCCAGATGGATCGGCGGCATAAATGATATCCTGGGTGTTCTCAATGAAATTGCGGTATTTCTCCTCGCTGGCCCGCAAGGCGCTCTCCGCCTCAACCCGAGCCGTCACATCCTCGATGACGCCATCAAAATATTCTTTGTCGATCTCATTCTTTTTCAATACGGCAGTCACCGCGCCCCAGATCTTGCGACCCTTGAGCGTCTTGAGCCGGACAACCTCGCTCTTAACGAAACCGAGTTTCTTGATCTTTTCGCTGATCAAAAGACGATCGGCGGGGTCAACATAAAGATCGGAGACGCTGATCTTCAGCAACTCTTCTTTCGAATCGGCTTCGAACATCGCCACCATCGCCGGATTCACTTCGATGAAACTGCCTTTGGGTCCGGGCGTATTGCGATAAATGCAAACCGGCAAGCTATTGAACAATTCGACAAACCGCTGGCGCGCTTCAGTAAATTTGTGCTCAACCCGACGACGGTCAGTAATATCCTGGACGATCCCGGACAAGACGCTGATCTTGCCGGCGGCATCGCGGATAAATTCAAAAGCCTCGGCCCAAACCGTGAAAACAGCGCCGTCAGGATGAACGATGCGATACTCCATCGGCATCGGCTGCGCCTTCTCAATCACGGAACGATTGGCGACCTCAACCCGCATGCGATCGTCAGGATGGATAGCTGCGGTCATTACATCAGTCAACCGACCCGTAAATTTGGCTTTGTCGATGCCGAAAATCCGGTACATCTCGTCCGACCACTCAAGCTTATCGGCTTGGACATGCCAGCGCCAACTGCCGATCTTGGCGAACTTCTGAGCCTGGCGCAGGTCGGCTTCCGAACGACGAATCTGTTCATGCACCCTCTTAACTTCAGCCTCACTCTCCTGTTGATCGGTGACATCCTCGGCAATCGTCAGCAGCAGCCTTCGTTCGCCCACCGTAACCGGCTCGGTCGTGAGCCGACAAATGCGGCGACTGCCACCTTTCTGCCATATGACCGTATCCATGCCATGCGCACGGCCGGAAATACGCAGGGTCTCGACCACCCGCTGGCGATCTTCAGCGCTTACAATCCCTAATTTGACTTCCGTCTGGCCAAGAACCTCGTCACGGGAATACCCGGTGATGCGCGTAAAAGCCTCGTTGACCTCGATGAACTCACCCCCATCAACGGTCGCCAGCGTCATCATGAGCGGCGCGGTGTTGAACGCCTGCATGAACATCTTAGCCTGTTGCTCGCGTTCAGAAAGGTCGCGCAAAAATGCGTGACATCTGAACCGGCCATGCACCTCGAACGACGACAGCGTAACCTCGGCCAAAAAATCCTGGCCGCCCATCCGCCGATGCATCCACTCGAACCGAAAAAATTTAAGCTTCAAAGCGCGATCAACCGCTTCCCGCGCGGCCGTTTGCGAATCCTGTCCGCTGGGCTGCTGCAATGGCGAGATTTCGTCGGGGCGCCTGCCAATGATCTGCGTCCGTTCTGTCGTGCCGAACATCTTCAAGGTGGCATCATTGCAATCGACAATGGTCATGCCATCCAGAAGGATAAAAGCCTCCTGAGAACCCTCGAATACCTGGCGATAGGCCATTTCGCTCTCGCGCAAATCTTTTTCCACCTGGCGTTGCCGGATGATCTTGAACAAAGTAGCGGCTACCAGCTGGACCTGGGCAATATCGCGCTCGTTATACGGTTTCTGCTTGTTTCCGACCCCGAAAAGGATCCGAAAACTTTCATTCTCGAACGTCGGCACGCTCATGAGGCGCTTCAGTTCGACATGGCCGCTCGGGAACCCTTTGCGGTTGGGCGAAGCGGCGAAATCATTGTAGATTACCGGCTTCTTTTGCCGCATCGCGTCCATCCAGTTGCCGGCCGATTCGATCGGACGATGGCCGACATCAGGAGCCCGACAGCTCTTCAACGCCTCTTTATTCCAAGTATTCAGAATTATCTCCTTTTGGCCATCGATCACCAGATGGAAGAAACCGACAGCGCTGTCAGTCAGCCGTACCACGCGATCAAGAACGAACTCATAAAGTTCCTGATCCGACATCTTGGCCGCCCGGCCGTAAACATCGAGGAGGAAAGACTCCCGCTCCGCCTCCTTGATCAAAACAAGTTCAGCCGTCCGCTGCGCCGTGATATCCTGGATCATCGTCAGGAAATAAAGCGGCTGGCCGGAAGCGTCGCGAATAAGGTTGACGTGGGTTGAAGCCCAGATTTCCTGACCCGACTTGGTCAAATAACGTTTGACCGTGTTGTACTCCCGTAACGTCCCCTTGAGGAGATCGCCGATACCCTGGCGATTAGCGGCAATATGATCGGGATGCGTGATATCCGCGTACGTCAGTTTCAACAGTTCCGACTCGGAGCGGCCGACGATCTCGCAGAACTTCCGGTTGACGCGAATGAATTTAAAATCCAGTCCGGACAGCACGATACCGACAGTAGCCTCTTCGAAGATGCGGCGAAATCTCTCCTCGCTCGATCGCAGATTTTCCTCGATTCGCTGGCGTTCAGTGATGTCGCGCGGCACGAAACGAATCATCTTCCGACCGCATTCGTCGTAGACATTAGCATCGACTTCAACCGGAATAAGCTCTCCTTTGTGGGTCTTGAGGCTTCGAGCAGCCTGGTGCAATACTCCCTCGCGGATAAAATCGGCGAATTCCGCCTTATCAGCGAACAAGGTGCGGAGACAACACTGTTTGTCCCAAAGACTACGGCCCACGGCATCTTTTCGCTGGCAACCGGACATTTTTTCAAAACTGACGTTGATATCCTCAATCCGCGCCGTGTCTGCATCAACGATCGCGATGCCAGACTGAGCGGTATTAAAAACTAACCGATACCGATCAGCACACTCGGCCAACAAACCCGTAGCGGCGGATTGCGCATGATTGACCGCCGCTGTTGTCGTTTTATTTTCCGGGGCGCCGTTGCGCTTGAATAGGGACAACATATTTGGACTGTCTGACCGATCTTTATTTTATAATTATATCAATAAATCACCGCCTTGGACAGTTCAAAAACGGCGTTATTCGGACCAAATGCCGCACGCCGGCGGTCCGAGCGCCGAGCTCTCAATTCGGCGTAAAAAGGCGGCGGATCAGTCGGCGACCGCCGAGGTGTTGATTATTTCAGCGGCGCTTGCTAAGCTCGGCTGTTCTTTGAAAATCCAGCGACAGGAGCGTGCTCATGAACCGACAGCGGACTTATAAGCTCCAAAAAGACGGCCGCACGATCTCGAGCCGGCAACCGTGGCGCTACGCCGGCTGGAGGTTGGGCAAGATCTTCGGCCGGCTGGACTGCGCTTCAGGCCGACGGATGAAGCCGGAGAACCGCGTCTTTTTTCTCACTTGGGACGATGCTATCGCCGCCGGCTACCGGCCATGCAAGAACTGCCGGCCGACGCCGTCGGATCGTTACACAACCCCTAACCGAAAAACGAGGCCGCGATGACAAAAATGTTCAGTTTGCGTTTCGATCCCGATCTCTGGCAGCTCGAACAGCGACAACCAGTCAACACGCTGCAAATGTTCATCACGGCCGCCTGCGACCGCCGCTGTCCGGAATGTTTCTTCCGACAGCACTTCAACGCCGGAGCGATGACCCTGGATTTCTACCGCCGGACGGTCGAGCAATATCGCCCATCCATCGGCAAGGTCATCATCCTGGGCGGCGAACCGACGCTACATCGCGACCTGCCGGCCATGCTCGCATTCAACCGCGACCTCGGCCTGCCGACCACGCTCTACACCAACGGCCGACGGCTGATGGCGCTCGCGCCGAAAGATCTGGCCGGCGTTTCGGTCAGGCTGTCAGTCGACGGCCTGACCGGCGGACTCAAGCCGGCGCTGGCCCTGCCGAAACTCGGACCAGTGATCATGCCGGTCTTCATGACGAGCCGGAATAACACCGGCGACTTGCTGCCGTTCCTGGACCACGTCGAGCGCTCCCTCGGCTGCACCGAGGCGTTCATCTCGAGCATCCGTGACATCCAAGAAAGCAGCGATTTCTGGCTGGATACGTCGACGACCCTGCCTCTTCGCGATTATGCGGCGACCGTCCAACGGACGATCGACGCTTACCGCGGACGGCTGACCTTGCATATCTCCCGGCGCGGCGTGATCGCTGCCGGCGGCCCGCGCCGAACGGCCGAACCGCCTAACCGCTGCCGCTTCGGCAACGTCCTGCCCGACGGACGGCTCATCACTTGTCCGTTCGACATCTGCAAAAACCGCGTCACGGACGGTCTGCGCTTCGGCGAACAACGCTGCGAAAAGACGAGGGGCGGCGGCTGTCTGCTGCAGAAACTCGTCCTGCGACGAAAACCGACATGATCACAAACCCCGCCGGCGACTGCCGACGGGGATTTTTTTATTGACGGCCGAAATTCCCGGGCGCCGCCGCAAAGCGATGAAAGTTTTCTGGCGCGACGGATCCGCGTTCAAAACTTGATGTCGTTCGCGACGGTCGACGTCGCCTGGAAACCGCGGACATTCAGGAGCATGTCGCCGGGAAACTGGCTGGAGTGATACAAGCAGTAGGTCACGGACGTGCCCCACTTGGCGTTGAGCGCGTCCATGAGCGCCGTCATTTTCTTCAAATCAACCTCGGTGGCGTGAATGCCACCCAGGTCGAAGTCGAGTTCGTCGTCATCCTGGGCGATAAGCATGGCCGACAGCACGCCGTGAAGTTTGAAAGGGAATTTCAATCCTTCGACCACCTCTTTGACGAACGGCTCGTAACGGAAAGGCCGCTCGCGATCGAATTCCGGATGAAAAACCAACGCGATCGCCTGAGGTTTCACAGCCGGACGACTATTCTGCGGCGGAGCATAAAGATCGTCGCCGCGAACTTCGAGTTCAACCGTGCTGACGGCCTTTTTGGCCGGACCACTGATCGCTTCGCCAGTCTCCGCCTTGAATTCGGAGCCGTGCCAGGGACAAACGACGATCCCATCCTTGACCACGCCCTTGCACAACGGGCCGCCCAAGTGGGTACAAGCGTTATCGAGGGCGAAAAAACGATCGCCCGAACGCACGATGGATATTTTCCTGCCGCCGATCGCGGCGCAATACGACTTATCGGCGGCGATATCCTTGACCGCGGCCACGCGCACAGGCTCGCTGGCGGCGCAATCGCAACCTCCGCCCGGACAAACCCAGGCCTGAAACATCTTCTTGAGTGGGTTGCGAACCATAAACAACGCGAGTTTGAAATTATGTCTCCATTATAGCCGAGGGTCGGTAATGCTCCAACCACCGCCGCTTGAAAGGGATTGACCGTTCACGCTAGATAAGCTATATTATGCGGTCCTGCCGAATGCAAGACATTGTCCTTTACAACCGGGAGAACGTGCCATGACCAACCCTCAAAGATCGACGTTCCCTGAATCGCTGAGCAAACTTTTGAAACATTCCCTGCTCGACCGAGAAGAGGAGCTTCGACTCATCCGCCGGGCCCAGCAAGGCGACCGCCAGGCGCTCGATTCGCTCGTGCACCACAACCTCAAATTAGTGATGCGCGTGGCCGGGCGCTATGCCCGACGCTACGCCGACTACAACGTCGAACTGCAAGACTTGTTCAGCGAAGGTGTGATCGGTCTGCACAAGGCCATCATGAAATTCGATGCCGCTCGCGGCGCGAATCTGAACACCTACGCCGACTACTGGATAAAACAAGTGATCGGCCGCTATCTGGCGAACCAGCGCTACCTGATCCGCGTGCCGATCAACGCTCAGCAGAACCTGCGGGATGAGGAGGCGGGAAACGGCAAAAAAGGTCTCACTAAAACCGACCTCCGCAACTTCTCTGCCGTCTCGCTCGACCAGGAAATTTCCTCCAACGACGCCGGCAACCAAAACGGCTGCACGCTCGCCGATATCTGCGTAGACGGACGTGAAACGACGTCATCGGAAACCGCTGTCGCGCGCTCCGAAGTTGCAGCCATCCTCGCCGAAGCATTCGGCCAGCTCACGCCACGAGAACAGGACATCATCAAAAAACGTTTTTGTGATGAACTGTCCCAGAACCAGGTCTCGGATATCTGCGGCCTGACGCGCATGCGCGTCCGCTGGATCGAAGCCAAGGCGCTCGGCAAACTCCGGTGCCTGCTCCAAGACAAGGACATCTTCTGAATCTGACGCGGCCGAGCCCAGCTCGACCGCGTTTTCTTATCAAAAGCCACAATTTTAAGGTCCCGCCACGGACTGATGACAAACAGTCGCCCAGCTTGACCAAAGACGAGAAACGCGCTACATTATGCGGTCCTGCCGTACGGAGAGACGGAGAGACGAAGTCATGTCGCTTGCGAGCGACGTGGCCGGAGTCAGCGAAATATCAGCGGACTTTGTATCTTCGCTACTCCCTGACTTCTCAACAATGTAGGACCTCGCCCTTTACAATCAGGAGAACACGCCATGACCGATCATCAAGGATCGCCGATCTCTGAATCGCTGAGCAAATTATTGCGTCATTCCATGCTCGATCGGGAAGAGGAACTCCGACTCATCGGCCGGTCTCAGCAAGGCGACCGCCAGGCCCTCGACTCGCTCGTGCGCCACAATCTCAAGTTCGTGATGAGCATCGCCAAGCGCTATGCCGGCCGCGGCGTCGAACTCGAGGATCTGTTCAGCGAAGGCGCCATCGGCCTGCAGATAGCCATCAAGAAATTCGACGTCACGAGCGGTAATCGGCTCAGCACCTACGCCATCTGGTGGATCCGGCAGCTGATCGCCCGCTACCTGGATGATCATTGCCGCACGATCCGCGTACCGATCAGAGTCCAAAAGAACCTGCGCGACGAGGAATCGGCAGAAGAAAACGACAACCGCCTCACCAAGGCCGGCCTCGACAACTTCTCGCCCGTCTCGCTCGACCAGGAACTGTCGTCCGGCGACGATTCCAACCAGAACGGATGCACGCTCGCCGATACCTGCGCGGACGAATGCAAAACAGCGTCGCCAGAAACAGCCGTCGCTCGCGCCGAGGTCTCGGACATCATCACTGAGGCGATCAGCCAGCTCACGCCCCGAGAACAATACGTCATCGTAAAACGTTTTCGCGAAGAGCTGACCCTGCGCAATATCGCCGGAACCCACACTCTGTCACGCGAGCGCATTCGCCAGATCGAAGCCAAGGCGCTCGGCAAACTCCGGCGTCTGCTCCAAAACAAGGACATCTTCTGACCCGCACGCGGTCGAGCTCAGCTCGACCGCTTTTTCTTATCAAAATCCGTAATTTAAGGCTCCAAATAAGGCTAGTGGCGCACAGCCGCCAAGCTTGACAAAAAACGTAAAATAAGCTATATTATACGGTCCCGCCAGTAACGGGATGAAGCTCTTTTCCAACCAGGAGATCATCATGTCCAATCACGAACAAGAAATGCTTGAGGTTTCGTTCGACGACAACACCTACCAGCTCGAATGCGCGCTCGCCGATACCGGCGCGGACGAACGCTACGCCGCGTCGTCGCCCGAAACCGCCGTCGCCCGCTCTGAAGCTGAGGTCATCGTCACCAAGGCGCTCAACAGACTCACGCCTCGGGAACAGAGCATCATCGTCAAGCGCTTCTGGGGCGACCTGGACCAGCGCGAGATCTCCAAGATCTACGGCATGACGTACGCAAACATCGACAAGATCGAAGCCCAGGCGTTCGACAAACTCCGTCAGCATCTTTCGAGAGACCTCTTCTGAGACCAACGCGGTCGAGCCTAGCTCGGCCGCGTTTCATTTTATCTTCGCCGCTCCGTCTCCCCAGGACTCCCCAACTCCCGCGCTTCATGTTAACGTAAATTTGCTATGCGCTTCGACCTTCTCACCATCTTCCCCTCGATGTTCGAGAGCTACTTCTCGGAGTCGATCATCAAACGCGCCGTCGAGCGCGGCCTTTTGGATATCCGGGCGCACGACCTGCGCCAGTGGTCCGAGGACAAACACCGCAAAGTCGACGACCGACCGTTCGGTGGCGGACCAGGCATGGTCATGGCGGTCGGCCCTTTCTTCAAAGCGTTGAGGGCTTTAAGAGTTGGGAAGTCAGGGAGAGACGGAGATACGAAGAAACGGAACAAGATGCGCGTCGTCCTGTTGTCCGCCAAGGGCAAAAAATTCACCCACAAAGAAGCCGTCCGGCTCGCCAAATACAAGCAGCTTATTCTGCTCTGCGGCCGCTATGAAGGCGTGGACGAACGTGTCGCGTCCGAACTGGCCGACGAGGAAATTTCGATCGGTGACTACGTGCTCACCGGCGGCGAACTGCCAGCCATGGTCGTAGTCGACGCGGTAGCCCGCCAAGTCCCCGGCGTCTTGGGCAAAGCCGAATCCCTAGTGCAAGAATCCCACGCCGAAGAAGGCGTCACCGAATATCCGCAATACACCCGGCCGGAAATTTTCTCCCCGAAAAAAGGCGTGAACTGGAAAGTTCCCAAGATATTGCTCTCCGGCGACCATAAGAAGATCGCCGCGTGGCGTACCGCGAAAAGCCGCGCCAAAAAATGACCGTAAACATGAAAAAGGCGCATCTGCGCCTTTTTTTGCTGAAATCAGCCAGGAAGCCCGGCCGACTTGCCAAGACGCCGACGGCTAAGTAGGATGCGGCCAGAAGCAGTTCCTTGCCAAAACAAAGGAGCGAATCATGACGGACCGCGCCGTTCGAATCGACCTTGCCACTGACGCCATCGTGAACATCGACCTCCAGCCGACTTTCATGCCCGGCGGCGGACTGCCGGTTGCCGGCGGCGACGAGATCATCCCGCTCGTCCAACGCCTCAACCTGCTGTTCCCGCCCAGACAGCGCTACGCGACCCTCGACAAGCATCCGCGAGGCCACATCTCGCTCGCCAGTTCGTACAAAGGCCTGGCTCCATATTCCCAGCTCACAGCCGCCGAGGTCGCGAGCTGGACGGCAGCCGATAATCGGTTCGCCGCCGGCGCCCACTTCCGTCTCCCCGATCTGCAGAGCTATCTGGCTCAGGTCAAAACCCAGACGCTCTGGCCGGACCACGGCCTCATCGGCACGCCTGAGTCCGAACTGCATCCCGACCTGGTCCGCCGCGACTACCGGTTCGTCCTGATCAAAGGGACCAACCCGAGGTGCGACTCCTACTCCGGCCTGCGCGATAATCTGCGGCATCCGACCGGACTGGGCGAGCTGCTGCACGTGGACGGAGTGAAGCGTATTTTCCTCACCGGCCTGGCCCTCGACTTCTGCGTCGGCTTCACCGCTCTCGACGCCCGGGACTACGGCTTCGAGGTCTTCGTCATCGAGGACGCCACGCGCGCGGTCGCGCTGCCGGGCACCGTCGAGGCCATGAGAGCGGCTTTTCTCAAAGCCGGCGTCCGGCTCATCCAGTCGGAAGACCTCATCGCTTTCTGACCACCGCTCCATCTCTACCAGGACGGACCCTTGCCGGGACCGTCCTTTTTCTTCGACCGCTTTTCTTTTCTTTACTCGCTGCCCGCGGCCGAGTAACATTCAGATTGAACTGGATCTTATGAATAAAAAAATCGCCATCTTCGGCGGCAGCTTCAATCCCGCCGGCCGCCACCACCGCGCCGTCGCGGAAGCGCTCAGCCAGCACTTCGACGAGATCATCGTCGTGCCTTGCGGCCCGCGCCCGGACAAACCGATCGTGGTGGACATCGAACCAGTCCATCGCGCGGTCATGGCCGACCTGGCTTTCCGCGGCCTGCCGAAGGTCCGCGTGGAACTTTTCGATCTGGAACTCGACACTTATACGCGCACCATTGACCTGGACCGGATGTTCAGCCGCGAAGGCGAGATCTGGCATGTGGTCGGCACGGACCTCGTCAAAGGCGGCCGCGCCAAAAATTCCGAGATCCACCACTGGGAACGCGGCCCGGAACTTTGGGACAACGCCAATTTTGCCGTCATCCAGCGCGCCGGCTACGACATCGACCCGGCCGACCTGCCGCCGCACAGCCAGCTCTTCCGTTCCGAACACTCCAGTTCCAGCTCCGAGATCCGCGAACGGACCTTCAAGCGCCAGCCCATCTCCGATCTGGTCACGCCCGAGGTCGAGAGCTACATCAACCGCTACAACCTGTACCGCGGCACGACGCCGCAGCGTTCGGTCAGCCTGAAGCTCGACCCGCGCGCGCTCATCGTCGCCGACGACCGCAATCCGGTGGCGGTCGAACTCGCGACCTCCCTCCAGCGCCTCGAAGACGCGGCAAATCCCAACTGCATCATCGTGATCGGCGGCGACGGCACCATGATCCGCGCCATCCGCCGACACTGGCGCTTGCGGCTCCCGTTCATCGGACTGAACGCCGGCCACCGCGGTCACCTGCTGAACGACCTCGACAAGAACGGCGTCCCCGACGTCCTGGAATCGGAGAAACACGTCCACCAGCTGCCGCTCCTCTACTCCGAGGTCTTCGACGCGGACGGTGCGCTCGCCGACAGCAGCTACGCCGTGAACGACACCTGGGTCGAACGCGCGAGCGGCCAAGCGGCCTGGATCCAGGTCAAAGTGAACAACGAGATCAAGATCCCGAAACTCGTCGCTGATGGCGCGCTCGTCGCCACGGCTTCCGGCTCGACAGCCTACGCCAAAGCCATGGGCGGCAAGCCGCTGCTCGTCGGCGCGCAGGAGATCACACTCGTCGGCTCGAACGTGACCGCGCCTTTCGGTTTCAAATCCGCCTCGCTGCCGCTCGACGCCGCGGTCGAATTCGAATCCCTGAATCCGCAGAAACGTCCGATCCGCGCCTTCGTCGACGGCCTGGAAAAAGGCGTCGTCTCCCGGGTGAAGACCCGCGTCAGCCGCATCGCTGCGGTCGAAGTGGCTTTCTCCCCCAAACGCGACATGGCCGCCAAATTGGCCGATTTCTTCTTCACCTCGGCCAGCTGACGACGATAGCCGGCCGGCAGCGCTTGACAAAAGCGCTGATTTTTATTTAATTTAAGCCGTTCTTTGACAACGCATCCGCACCAGCATAGGAGGCCGCGATGATCATCAAATCGCTACTCGATCTCGACTACTACAAACTGACCATGGCCCAGGTGGCCTGGCGGCATTTCTTTCATCGCGTTCCGGTGACCTACAGTTTCACCAACCGGACCCAAAAAGTCCGCTTGGCGGACCACATCGCCGAAGCCGACCTGCGGCGCGAACTCGACGCCGCGCGCGAACTGCGGTTCACGCCCAAAGAGCTCGGCTATCTCTCCAGACTCGGACCTTTCCAGCCGGACTTCCTCCAATTCCTGCGTACGTTCACATTGCCGCCCTACGACCTCGCGTTAACGGACGGGCAATTCCGGATCGAGGTTTCCGGACCCTGGCACGAGGCCATCTTCTGGGAGACACTGATCCTCTCGATCGTGAACGAGCTGTACTACGCCAGCCTGACCACCGGTCCTGACGCGACGAGCGGTCGCAGTCGGCTGTGCCTCGCGCATCTTGAAGGATGGCGTCGACTGGACGAAAAGATCCGGCGTCTCGAACAGCATCCGGACATCCGTTTCATCGAGTTCGGCACGCGCCGCCGCTTCAGCCGCGCCTGGCAGGAAATGGCCGCGGTCAAACTCGCCACGCGCATCCCGCAGCAGATGATCGGCACCTCGAACGTGGACCTGGCCCGCCGTCTCGGCCTCCAGCCGATCGGCACCTTCGCCCACGAGATGTTCATGGTCTTCTCCGGCATCTACCGCGGCGCGGGATACTCCGGCTTCTTCGCGGATGAAGACGAGGCCATCCGCTCGTCGCACAATGCCGTCCTGCAATGCTGGTGGCGCAACTACGGCGAGGCGCTCTCGATCGCGCTGACCGACACGTTCGGCACCGGTTTCTTCTTCCGCGATTTCACTCCCGAACAGGCAGCCAAGTGGCGCGGCCTGCGGCAGGACTCCGGCGACCCCTTCGTCTTCGGTGAAACCGCGATCGAGTTCTATCGGAACCTGGGGATCGACCCCCGGACCAAGACGATCGTCTTCAGCGACGGACTGGATCTCGATCTGATCGAGTCGCTGCAAGCGGTCTTCGGCAGCCGCATCAAGACCGCCTTCGGTTGGGGTACGAACCTCACGAACGATTGCGGCCCCGATCCACTCTCGCTCGTGGTCAAAGTGACTGGCGTGAACGGCTACCCGACCGTGAAACTCTCGGACAACCTCGCCAAGGCGATGGGGCCATCCGACGAAGTCGAACATTTCAAACGGATCTTCGGTTACGAAGGCGGCACCAACGAAGAATGTCGCTACTGACATCTTCTCTCCCGACCCACCAGAGGCGCGCACCCCGCGCCTCTTTTTTTTACTCCGCCACGTCGCTCGCAAACGAAGTGACGGAGTCAGGGAGATACGGAGACGGAGTTTGGGAGAGTGCAGGAGTGGAGGAGTCGGGGAGACCCGACGCAAACTCCCGCACTTCAGCACTCCCGCACTTCAGCACTCCCGCACTTCAGCACTCCCGCACTTCAGCACTCCCGCACTTCCGCCCCTAATGCCGCCAAAAAATTTATCACCAGTTAATCCCCACAACCACCTTGCATATCCCTTGACATGTTTCGCCTCTTACCCTATACTCCTCCCAGAGCATTCGAACCCCTCAAAAAGAGGTCAACGAAGCGCTCTCTTTATTTCTGCCACGCAGGCCCTTGACGCATATCGCGACTTGGCCTAAAATGCGCAGCACCGGTCAAGAGAGACCGGACAGAGAACTTTGACAATCTGAACGAGATAGCAAACTCGTCGCGAATAGCGACGGGTGAGGAACCTAACGTCTATTTAGTTGAGTTTTCGGGAACCGTAAGGTTACGGAAGCTATGGAAGGCATAGTACCTGCCAGGTCTATGATCTTCTTCTGAGAGTTTGATCCTGGCTCAGGATGAACGCTGGCGGCGTGACTAAGGCATGCAAGTCGAACGGTCAAGTTGATTCCGCAAGGATTTGGCTTGATAGTGGCAAACGGGTGAGTAACACATTGGTAACCTACCTCAAAGTTCAGCACAACCCCGCGAAAGCGGGGCTAATACTGGATGTGGTCTTCCCCTTCAAGGGGGACGAATAAAGCCCAAAAGGCGCTTTGAGAGGGGCCTATGTCTTATCAGCTAGTTGGTGAGGTAAAAGCTCACCAAGGCTATGACGAGTAGCGGGTGTGAGAGCACGACCCGCCTCACTGGGACTGAGACACTGCCCAGACACCTACGGGTGGCTGCAGTCATGAATATTCCACAATGGGGGAAACCCTGATGGAGCGACGCCGCGTGCAGGATGAAGGGCTTTGGCTCGTAAACTGCTTTTCCAAGGGACGAAGCTTCGGCTGACGGTACTTTGGGAATAAGAGGTTGCTAACTCTGTGCCAGCAGCAGCGGTAATACAGAGACCTCAAGCGTTATCCGGATTTATTGGGCGTAAAGCGTCCGCAGGTGGCACGTTAAGTCTTCCGTCAAATCTTCAGGCTCAACCTGGGGGCTGCGGGAGAAACTGGCGAGCTCGAGGGTGGGAGAGGTAAGCGGAATTGCCGGTGTAGTAGTAAAATGCGTTAATATCGGCAAGAACACCAAAGGCGAAGGCAGCTTACTGGAACACTCCTGACACTAAGGGACGAAAGCATGGGGAGCGAAGCGGATTAGATACCCGCGTAGTCCATGCCCTAAACTATGAGTGCTGGATATTGGGAGTATCGACCCTCCCAGTGTCGTCAAAAAAAGCTAACGCGATAAGCACTCCGCCTGGGGAGTACGGCCGCAAGGCTAAAACTCAAAGGAATAGACGGGGACCCGCACAAGCGGTGGAACATGTGGTTTAATTCGACGGTAAGCGAGGAACCTCACCAAGGCTTGACATGCAACTGCTAACCCTATGAAAGTAGGGCTCCTTCGAGGGTGTTGCACAGGTGCTGCATGGTTGTCGTCAGCTCGTGCCGTGAGGTGTACCCTTAAGTGGGGTAACGAGCGCAACCCTCGTGTCGTGTTGTTTTTCACGACAGACTGCCTGGGATAACCAGGAGGAAGGTGGGGATGACGTCAAATCAGCATGGCTCTTACGCCTTGGGCGACACACGTGTTACAATGGACGGTACAATGGGCCGCCAAACCGTAAGGTGGAGCAAATCCCATCAAAACCGTTCTCAGTTCGGATTGAGGTCTGCAACTCGACCTCATGAAGCTGGAATCGCTAGTAAACGCGCATCAGCCACGGCGCGTTGAATACGTTCTCGGGTCTTGTACTCACCGCCCGTCACGTCAAGAGAGTTGGTAATACCCGAAGATATGCGATCGCATGTCGAAGGTAGGGCCAGCGATAGGGACGAAGTCGTAACAAGGCATCCCTAGCGGAAGCTGGGGATGGATCACCTCCTTTCTAGGGAGACACTTCGTCGAGGAGAGCATATGCCTCCTTGACGACAGAACATCGCGTTGTACAAACGCGGTGCTCCTAGGTCGTTCGCTTGGCAAGTTTACTTGCTGGGCGCCAATCTCAGACGTTAGATTCCTCTGCTATCTCGTTCAGATCGCCAAAGCGAAAAAGTCCCGTCATGCGGGGCTTTTTTCGTTCCCGCAACCTGTCCTCCGTAGCCCGTAGGCGAAGGAGGAAAGCGGTGATCCATGATCGTACACCCGACCGCGAGGCGGGATTTCAGCACAACGACAGCGGCTCGGCGACAATAAAAAACCTCCGCAGGCGCGGAGGCTCAAGACTACTTGTAGTTCACGGTGATGAGGCGGGAGTCGGACAAACGATCCTTGAGCCGCACGGTGCAGCCAGAATCCCGAAGCCAATAGGCCACGGCCTGGACAATCGCATCCGACGGACATCGGCCAAGAACGGACAGGTACAACCTGGCGTCGCGGCGGCCGTAGCGGGTGGCGCTCACGCACAGGGCATAAAGCGCGTCGTACCAGAGCAGGATCGCCTGATCGAGGCGGCTGATCTTTTTGCGTCTGATGCTGGTCTTCCTGATCTCGAGTCTGAAGCCTGGCATCCGAGACGCCATCTGATCGCGGTTCAACTCGGCGAGCAGGCCCAGCAGAACGGTCAGGGATTTCTTCTCCGCCTGCTCAAACAACATATCCATCAATTCGAGATCTTCTATCCTAAAAGTCTCGACAGGTCTTTTGTCGGCCATCTGAACCTCCTTATTTCCAAAGATCTGCCGCCATCTCAACACGGACCAGGCCGACAGTCAAGCGCGCTGACCGATAAAAAAGCCGTCCCTGACAAGAGACGGCGGCGGTTTCAGCGTCCGATGGCGACGCCGATGCGATAATGGCTGCGTTCGATGTTCTCTTCATACCGGGCGTTGAAACCTTCCTGCCGCAGACGGGCAGCCGCCGCGGCATAAGCCTTCTTGGTGAGCGACAGGTCGCCGGCATCGGAACGGACGATGACCTCGTGACAGATCCGGCCGTGCCAGCTCCGCCACCCCGAACCGCCAGGAAAACTTTTCAAGAGGTTATCGACCCGGCGCTGAAGTTCAGACCTGGGCATGGCCGCACCCCTTATTGATCGCGGCCCGGGGATACCGAGCGGCGAGAAAGATGCGGCCGGCTTCGAACGAGGGTGTCGACAGACCCGACAGGCGCTCGAGTCCGATCTCGAAACCACTGCCGTCAGCGAGCCTTTGGATGACCGGACAAGCGATCTGATCGGCCGCGGCGTCGGCGGCACTCGCGGCGCTGATCGTGGCGAGCGTGCCCGTGGCCATCAACCGATCCGGCAAGTCGTCCGCGTGCTCGGCGGCGAAAGCGACGAGCTGCGTCAGACTCGCGGGAACGAGTTCTTTGGCTAGCAGCATCTTCTCCACGTCGTGAAAACTCGTCTCCAGGTCGAAACGCAGCAACTTGAGACGCACGACCGATCCGGATTCCGAACCGGCCGCCATCGTCCATGATCCGCTGGCCAAAAGCTCGGCGGAACACCTGAGTTCCGGGGTAAGCAGCGATTCGAGGGCCAGGCCATCGATAGCTCTTACGGAATACTGCCGCAGACGCTCGCACACCCGGCTCCAGTCGGCCATCGCGGATGTTTCGTTTGGCGGCTGGATCGGCACGAACTCCTTCAGACACTGTTCCAGCCGGCCATCCATGACCGCGCGGATCAGGTGAAAATTGTCATGCAGCCGTCGGATCTGCTCGACGTTCGCGATGCCCAGCATCTGGCTAAAACGCTGCGAAACCCTCTCGATCAGGGCCCAATCGACGTTGGTCATGGGTAAAACTCCTCGCTTTCGTGACGTCAGCTATAAAAGAACGCCCGCTCAAACTAGCAGTATTCAGCCTAAAAGTCAAGGTGGCGGACGGCTGAAATAAGGTCGACCCCGCCTTGCCAAACTCCGGACTTCTTGCTATATTTTTCCCGCATCGTTAAGATGTTTTTGCGTTATTTTGGGCGTATAGCTTCCCCTTTCGCCCCTCGGGAGGCTGCGGAGGTAGGCAGTTGATCAGAGCGCCGCACTGACCCAGTACAGAATCGGCAGTTCATTATAATCTCTCTGGTGGGCGTTCTCATGGGCGTATAGCTCAGTTGGTTAGAGCGTCACACTGATAATGTGAAGGTCGATGGTTCGAATCCATCTACGCCCACCAGAGAGATTAAAATGTTTGCCGATTATTGCGAGGCAAGCGCGGAAACCGCAGGTTGGCAAGCCGCCTGTTCAAAGGCTTACGCGACCATAATTTCTCGAGAGCGTGTCGGTCCAAAATTATGCCCATCACTGAACTGGACGTTGTGATTCGTCTGGTCGTCATCACGGCCATTTCCGGATTCATCGGCCTGGAACGCGAGTATCACGCCAAGCCGGCCGGACTCCGCACCAACATCATGGTGGGTCTTGGTTCGACCGTCATGACAATTGCCGGCCTCAGAGCCGTTGATCTGTTCGTCAACGCTCCCGTCGACCCGACCCGTATCGCCGGCCAGGTCATCACTGGCATCGGCTTCATCGGCGCTGGAGCGATCCTCCGACCGTCCGGCCGCGGTGTCAGCAATGTCGTCGGCCTCACGACCGCCGCGACCTTGTGGGTGGTGAGTGGACTAGGCATTGCTGTGGGTATGGGTCTGTATTTAGAAGCCCTGCTCGCAACCCTCCTGGTTTTCTTCACTTTCTTCGTCCTGGGCAGAATGGTCACTTACATCCGCCGGCATTCCAAGAACTACCCGACGGACATCAAGGCTCACGAAGAGGCGGATGAAAAGACGAACCATGACAATGAGGATCCATCAGGACGGGAATCATGAGACAGCGGAAGTAAATCGGTTTTCCGTGACGCCGAGGTAGCTCAGTGGTAGAGCAGAGGACTGAAAATCCTCGTGTCGCCAGTTCAATCCTGGCCCTCGGCACCACGGAAAGCCGATTTTTTGATAAGATGACGTCATCGGGGCGTGGCCTAATGGCTAAGGCACTTGCTTTGGGAGCAAGGGATTGAGAGTTCGAGTCTCTCCGCCCCGACCAAATTTCATATGAATATCGGTTTCATCTACGCGGGTGTAGCTCAATGGTAGAGCTCCAGGTTTCCAACCTGGCCACGTGGGTTCGATTCCCATCACCCGCTCCACTGAAAACGCTCCGCCACAGGCGGAGCTTTTTCAATACCAAACGGGTGATGGGAATCGAAGGGTATCCGAGGACGTGCCTAGTATGGCACGTCCGAGGAACCGGGGTGCGGCGCAAGCTGGCGTCGCGCCGCACGGGCGGGACGCACCCGCCCAGGGTTTCGCGAGTGATTCCGATTAAATACGAGCGAAACCGAAGGAGGCGGCGCACATGAGAACTTTTCCAGCGCCGCCGGGTGAGCCGGATTCCCATCACCCGCTCCACAAAAAATCCTCACCCGGTGTGAGGATTTTTTGTAGCTCAATGGTAAGCCCGCTTGATACACCAAGGAAAAGTTATGCGTGCTTGCGGCGAGAAGTGGCGGCCTTAGCCGCGCATCCGTAATGGTCCGGCTGCGCCGGACCGACGTCGTAGAGCTCCAGGTTTCCAACCTGGCCACGTGGGGTACGCCGCGAGCCGGCGCAGCGACGCACGGGCGGCAAGGGCCGCCCAGGGTCAACCGAATCATTTCCGATCCTAGACGAGGTCGACGATTCCCATCACCCGCTCAGTAAATAGAAATGAAAGATCCTCACCTAGCATGAGGATTTTTTGTATAAGAATTATAAAAGCGGCCCCTCCATGGAGGGGCCGCGTTGCGGTCTGATAAAGATCCGGACTCACTTGCTGCCAGGAGACAGCAGAACGGGACGGTGCTTGCGGTACAATCCGGGCTTGTTGAACTCATCCACGCGAAACATGAGTTCGTCACCGGGTTCGACTTCTCCGCCTTCGATGGCGTTGGCGAGCGGCAGCGCGACATGCTTGTTCACGATCTGCTGCAGTTCGCGCAAGCCGTACTCGCGGCTCACGCCTTCGTCGAGCAGGAACTCCTTGTAGCCGTCGCTGAAGCGGAGCTGCACCGGAACATTATTCGCCGCGACGCCGGTGAGCTTATCCTGCTCCTTCTTGAGCATGAGTTCGAGCACCCTGGCACTCTGTTCTCGATCGAGCGACCGGAAGACGATGATGTTGGTCCGGATGCGGCCGACGAACTCCGCGGGGAAGAACTTGTAGATGAGCTTCGACGTCTCCGTGTAGATGGCGGCATCGATCTCATCGGCATTGTCCTTTTCCGATCTCGTCGGCGGACGCAGACCGATCGTCTTGTCGTTTCCCGACAAGAGCTCGTTCGAACGCTGGCCGCCGATGTTGCAGGTCAGCATGATGACCGAACTCGAGAAGTCGGTGATGTCGCCGTTCGCTAGCGAAAGGCGACCGCCGTCGATGATGCGCAAAAGCGCGTTGTGCACCGTCCGGTGGGCTTTCTCGATCTCGTCGAACAATACCACGGACAAGTAGGGCTTGTTCCGCTGGTAGAATTCCGCGAGGAGACGCTCCATCTTCTTCGCATCCAAGTCCGGATCGACGCCATTCAGATTGGCGCGCACATGCTCGCGCCACTTCATCCAGAAATGAAAATCATCGATCTTCATCTGAGCCAGCTTGGGCGTGCCGTCGAAACCGACGTAACCCGGAGGCGAACCGATGAGTTCGGCGAGCTGATGATGCTCGGTGAACGTGGTGCAGTCGATGAACGTGAGCGGCGCATCCGCCTGATCGGCGATGAGCGCACGAGCCAATTCCTGGGCCATGAGCGTCTTGCCGACGCCGGTGGGACCAGCGAAGATGACCGCGTTGATCGGCTTCACCTGATCCTTGAGGCCGGCATGATAGATGGCAAAACTGCGGGCCAGACGTTCAGCCGCGCGATCCTGGCCGATGACTCGGCTCGTCAGGAAGTCGTAGATCCGCTTCGTCTTGGGACCGAAAGCGTCCGACGAGACGTGCTCGGTGAACAGGCTTTCATCATGAGCGAGCAGAGGTTTGGTGGACATGATCTGCCTCCCTAGCTGACGGTTGCGAAATCCGGACACCGGATCCGATTTTATATGTCAACGAACACATTTATCCGCTGGCCTCATCTAAACAAAAAGGAGCAGAAAGGTCAATATCCGCTCGGACAACGATTTTTTGGCCCAACCCTGCGAAAATATCACTTGCGATAGCCAATCAAACTAGGCCGCCGGCAAGGACCGATCCGCGCTTTCATGCCGACGCCACGGATCAACTTTCACCCGACTGGCTGGATCAACGGTATCTTTCTATTGCCCGCGAATACCAGCGCACCATCTCTCTTCATGGCTATCAGATTCTGCCAGGCCAGCCAGGCAATCACCGCCAGCAGAAGACCACTCGCGAACTTGTAGGTCCAGGCGAAAGGATCCAGACCGAACAGGATCGGAAATTGCAGATAGGCTGTCAGGCCCAACAAGACCAGCGCGACCGTTTCCCGCTTATCAGAGACTAGGACAGCGAGCGGTATGAACCACACGACCCACTGCGGCGAAACAAAACGGTTGAAAAGCATGAACGGCAGCAGCAGGAACAGACAGGCGCGGATGAAAGCCTTCGCGTCAGCGATCCGACCGAAGACCAGCAGAAAAATGAAAGGAATGAACTGCAACAAGGAGAATATTCCGGCCAGGATGACCGCGAACCAAACGGAACCGCCGCCGAGGAAACTGGCCGCCCACAAGCTGATGTCGCCGAGCGAACCGATCTCAAAAGTCCGTCCCAGGTGGAACAGGATCGGCGACAGGAAAGCGTCCGGACCAGCCCAGATCAGGATGCCGCCGAGGAGGACGACCGGCGCCGCCGCTGCCGCCACCAGGACGCGGCGGCGGCCAGGCTCCGAACTGGACCCGGCCGCGCTCTGCGCCGCCAGCATGAGCAGCGGCAAAAGAAAGAAAGCTGGATAAAATTTGACCAGACCGCCCAGGATCAGCCAGAGAGCCGCTAGGACGCGACGACCCCTGATCACTTCATGCGCCGCCGCGGCGACGAGCACCGCCGGCAGGATATCGAAACGCCAGACTGAAAAATAGATGACCCCGGGGAGAAAAAACAACCACAAGTATTTAAGCGGCCGTCCGAGCGAAATGAGGATCTTCCCCGTGAGCCAGACCAGCAAGCCGAACAGAATACTCGTCAACAGAGCGAAAATATCCTGATAGATGAAAGGGTTGGAAGTGAACAGCCGCGGCAAGGCCAGGAATAAGACGCCGGCCGGCGGATATTCCTGCGGCGACGCCGCGCTGTACGGACGGCCGCCGTCAGCCAGCCATTGGCCGCGTTCGAAATAAACTCGCATCTCCTGCTCGTCCCGCAAGAGCCGCAGACCGGAATCAAAAAATTCGCCATCGGAAAAAAGCGCCGGCGGAAGCAGTAGTCCGACCAGGGAAAAAACGAGGGCGAACAAAAAAGCCGCCGCGCCCCAATAACGAAGCTGAGCGGCGAGCGCGGCGCGATCATTCATCATAGACGCGAGATCTTGGCCGCCAACCGACTGGTGTTCGCGAGCGTGATAGCAAGCGCAAGCGCGTCGGCGGCGTCGTCGGGCTTCGGTATTTCCTTGAGGCCGAGCAGGGCTTTGACCATGGCCTGGACCTGTTTCTTGCCGGCCGCGCCGTAACCGCTCACGGCGTCCTTGACCTCGCCGGGCGAGAACTCGCGGCACGGTATACCGCGCTCTTCGATGCAGAGCCTGATGACGCCGCGCGCTTCGGCGACGGCGATCGCGGTCTTCACATTCTTGGAAAAGAAAAGTTTTTCGATGCCGACCTCGGCCGGGCGATATTTATCCAGGAGCGCGCCGCAGTTCTCGTGCAGCCGCCGCAGCCGCTCGCCGCCCGGCATCCCGGCCGGCGTCTTCAGGCTGCCGTAAGCCAGACAACGCGGTCGGCCGGCCGACTGTTCGATCACGCCGAAACCGGCATCAGCGATGCCTGGATCGATCCCGATGAGCGTCACAGACTCGGCCGAGACCGGCATATCAGATGTCGACGTTATAATAGATATTGTTCACGTCCTCGTCGTCGTCCAAAGCTTCGAACAAGCCTTCCAGTTTGGCTTGCGCTTCGGGATCAGCCACAGCCAGCATCTCTTTGGGCAGCCATTCCAGGCCGGCGCCGACGACCTTCAGTCCGAGTTTGTCCGCCGCCTCGCGCAATCCATTCAAAGCCTCGACCGGACCAGTGACGTCGAGCCCCTCGGCGTCGGCCGCGATATCCTCGGCTCCGGCGTCGATGAGCGCCAGCTCCTCGGCTTCGCCGAGCGGCTGAGCGCGCTCGATCCGCAAAACACTTTTCCGCACGAACATCCACAGCACCGATCCGGCGCTGCCGAGATTGCCGCCGTGGACCGACAGGATATGTTTGATGTTGGAGCTGGTGCGATTCCGGTTGCTGGTCAGAGCCTCGACCACGACCGCCGCGCCGCCCGGACCATAGCCTTCATAGGTGACCTCTTCGATATTCTCGCCCTCCGCGCCGCCGCTGCCGCGCTTGATGGCCCGTTCGATATTGTCTTTGGGCATGCTGCCGGCCTGCGCCAGTTCGATGGCGGTCCGCAGTTTGAAATTGAAATTCGGATCGCTCCCGCCCTCGCGGGCCGCGACCGTGATGACACGGGCGAGCTTGGTGAAAACCGCGGCCCGTTTGGAATCAGTGGTGCCTTTCTGATGTTTGACCTTGGCCCATTTGGAATGTTTGGACATATGAGAAGTTGGGGAGTTGGGAAGTGCTGGAGTGCGGGAGTCCTGAAGATTTGAAATCAAGCTTCAGCACTCCAGTACTTCAAAACTTCTGCACTTCAGAAAAAGTTGAGGAGTTGGGAAGTGCGGGAGTGCTGGAGTGACGAAGACATCTTGTCTACCCAACTCCCTCACTTCCGCACTCTCCAACTCCTAAAGAGTCTACCACTTGCCCTAAATTCGCTCAATATAGCCCCGATACAAGCCCGACAAAATGCTCTTTTTAAAGCAGCATCCGAAGACGGAGCCGCTTGGTAGCTCGGACTGGCTAAGAAGTTGGGAAGTGCAGGAGCACTCCAGCACTCCAGCACTCCAGCACTCCAGCACTCCGAAGTATAACCAAAACCCCGCCTGGTGAGGGCGGGGTTCGGCGGTTTTTCCAACCTTGATATTTTCTCTTCGGCTCAGGCGGCTGCGGGAGCGGGATCAATGGCGAGATCCTTCTTGCTCCGGTAACCGGTACCGGCCGGGATCATGCGGCCAATGATGACGTTCTCCTTCAGGCCCTCGAGCGGATCGATCTTGCCGGTGATGGCGGCATTGATGAGCACGCGCGCGGTCTCCTGGAAGGAAGCGGCCGAGAGGAAGCTCTGGGTCGAGAGCGCCACCTTGGTGATGCCGAGGAAGAGCTCGTCGAACGTGGCCAGCTTGCCCTTGCGTTCCGCGCAGGCGCGGTTCTCGTCGAGGAGCTGGGACTTTTCGATGATTTCGCCCGGCAAAAGGTCGGTGTCGCCGGCGTCCTTCACGAGCACGCGCGAGAACATCTGTTTGACGATGATCTCGATGTGCTTGTCATTGAGCTTTTGGCCCTGCGAAGTGTAAATGGCCTGGACGTCCTTGAGGATGTACTTCATGACGGCGTCCTTGCCGCGCAGGCGGTAGAGCTGGTGCAGATCCAGGTTGCCCTCGGTGAGCTGCTGGCCGGCTTCGACCGTGTCGCCGTTCTTCACATACAACACATAGCCCGGCGGGATGATGTACTCCTTGACCTTCTGAGTCTCGCGGACGACTTTCACGACGCGCTTCTCCAAGCGGACGGTGCCGGCGGCCTTGGCCACGATCTCGCGACCATCAACCTTGACGATGACGACCTGTCCGGCCTCAACGGACTCGCCGGCTTTGACGCTCGGCTTGTCCTGGGTGTTGTGCTTGTAAGTCTCGCCATCCTCTTCAGAATAACCCACGCGAACGATCTTGTGGCCGACGAACGGCGCCAGCAATTTCTGGCCCTCCGGACCCTCGATCATGCGGCGGTCGATATCCTCGACCGTCACTTTGCCGGCAACATCACTCATGAAAGCCTTGCGCTTCGGCGGCCGGGCTTCAAAAAGTTCCTCAACGCGCGGCAAACCTTGGGTGATATCGGCTCCGGCCACGCCGCCCGTATGGAACGTGCGCATGGTGAGCTGCGTGCCAGGTTCGCCGATGGACTGGGCAGCCATGATGCCGACCGCTACACCGATCTCGACTTCCTTGTTATAAGCCAGGTCCCAACCGTAGCACTTCTTACAAACGCCTTTCGAAAGCAAGCAGGTGAGCACCGAGCGGACGCGGATATTGTCGAGCGTGGCGTCAGCGAGCTTCACGGCGGCTTTCTCATCAACAAGTCCGCCAGCCTTGACCACGGTTTCGCCAGTCTTCGGATGTTTGAGGTCCTCGATGACAATACGTCCCAAAAGACGCGCAACGACCTTCTCGTTCATCTCTTCCGATTCCTTGGCGTTGATCATGATGCCTTCCTTGTCGCCGCAATCATCCTCCTTGATGACCACATCTTGAGAAACGTCGACGAGGCGGCGGGTCAGGTAGCCGGCGTTAGCGGTACGAAGCGCGGTATCGGACAAACCTTTGCGGGCGCCATGCGTAGAGATGAAGTATTCCAGGGCGTCGATGCCGTCCTTGAAGTTGCCTTTGACCGGCAGCTCGATGATGTCGCCGGCCGGATTGGCGACCGGACCTTTCATACCGATGATCTGCGTCAGCTGGCCCCAGGAACCGCGAGCGCCGGAATCGATCATCGAAGCGACGGAACCATGCTTAGGCAGCTTCTCCTTGGAGAGTTTCGTGACGCGATCCTTGATCTCGGTCCAAACCGCGACAATCTTGGAGTGTCGTTCGGACTGGGTCAGCAAACCTTCCTGATATTGTCCCTCGACCTCCTCGATGCGACGGTCGCCATCGGCGATCAATTCTTTCTTTTCAGGAATGAACGGCAGATCAGCCATGCCCCAGGAATAACCGGAGCGAGTGATGTAATGGAAACCGATCTCTTTCAAACCATCAAGCACCTCGACGGTCTTATCGCGACCATAGATCTCCAGGCACTTGCGAACGATCTCGGTCAATTTCTTGGCGTCGAGCTGGTCGTTCAAATAACCGTAATCAACGGGCAAAACGCGGTTAAAGAAGATGCGGCCGACGCTGGTTTCGATCGGTTTGGTATCCGGCGTGAGGCGGACCAGGATCTTCTCGCGCAGCTCGATCTTGCGCAGGCGGTAGGCCAGCACGGCTTCGGACGGATTGCCGAAAGCGCGCGGCGTCTCGCGGCCCTGCTGCGGCGCCAGAAGATTCGTCATGTAATGAATACCCCAAGCCACATCCTTGTCCGGACGCATGATCGGAGTGCCCGTGGCAGGCTTCAGCAGGTTCATGGTCGAGAGCATGCGGGTGCGGACCTCTTCCTTGGCTTCCTCGGTGAGCGGCACATGAACGGCCATCTGGTCGCCGTCGAAGTCGGCGTTGAAGGACGGACAGACCATCGGATGGACCTGGATGGCCTTACCCTCGATGAGCACCGGCTGGAAGGCCTGGATGCCGAGGCGATGCAGGGTCGGAGCGCGGTTCAGCATCACGAGCGAGTCCTTGGTGACCTCCTCGAGGATGTCCCAGACCTCGCTATGATCGGCTTCGATGAAGCGGTTGGCGCTGCGGATATTGTGGCAGAAGCCGCGCTCGATGAGCTTCGCGATGACGAACGGCTTGAAAAGCTCGCGGGCCATGCCTTTCGGAATGCCGCACTGGTAGAGATGGAGACTCGGGCCGACGACGATGACCGAGCGGCCGGAGTAGTCGATGCGCTTGCCGAGCAAGTTCTGGCGGAAGCGACCCTGCTTGCCCTTGAGAATGTCGGCGAGGGACTTCAGCTGGCGCTTCTTGCCGGTCGTGGCGAGCACGGTCTTGGACTGGCGCGCGGAGTTGTCGATGAGCGCGTCCACAGCCTCCTGCAGCATGCGCTTCTCGTTCCTGGTGATGACCTCCGGAGCGTTCAACTCCTGCAGTTTCTTCAGGCGGTTGTTGCGATTGATGACGCGGCGATAGAGATCGTTCAGATCGGACGCGGCAAAACGGCCGCCGTCCAAAGGCACCATCGGGCGCAGATCCGGCGGAATGACCGGAACGACCGTCATGATCATCCACTCGGGGCGGATGTTGTTGAGTTTCAGCGACCGGAACAGCTTCACGCGGCGCACCAGCTTGTCGTACTTGGCGCCCTGGGGCTCGTCGGCGATCTCGGCGTCCATCTGAGCGATTGACGCCTCGATGTCGATCCGGGTGAGCAATTTGCGGACGGCTTCGGCGCCGATGCTCGCCTCGAACAGGTGGCCGTACTTGAGCGACCACTCCTGATAGACGTTCTCCGGGATGATCTTCAATGGCTTCAGTTCCTTGAGTTCCTTGTCGACGTTGCGGAAATCCTCGTCGAGATCCTTGAGCTTCTGCGCTTTGGCCTCGAACGCCGCGGCCAGCTTCTTCTCCTTGTCGGTCGCATCCGTGTTCTTACTGGTCATCTCGACCAGGCGCTTGTACTCAGCCTCGATCTGCTTCTTCTTGGATTTGTATTCGGTGCGGATCTGCTCGACGAGCTCGGTCTTCAGGTCCTCGCGCACCTCGGTGACGATGAAGTTGGCGAAGTAGATGACCTTCTCCAGGTTCTGGACCGAGAGATCGAGCACCAGACCGATCTTCGACGGCACGCCGCGCAGGAACCAGATATGCGAGACCGGCGAAGCCAGCTCGATGTGGCCCATGCGCTCGCGGCGCACGAGCGAGTTCGTTACCTCGACGCCGCACTTGTCGCAGATGATGCCCTTGTAGCGGACCTTCTTATATTTGCCGCAGTAGCACTCCCAATCCTTGGACGGCCCGAAAATCTCTTCGGCGAAGAGGCCGCCTTTCTCCGGCTTCTGGGTGCGGTAATTGATGGTTTCGGGATTCAGGATCTCGCCATAGGACCACTTCTTGATGGTCTCAGGCGAAGCCAGGGTCAGACGCACGGCGTCGAAATCCTGGATCTTGGTCGTCTGGTCGGCGAGAGAATTCATGTTCATATGCGGGATGATCAAGGCAATGAATTAGATCTCGTCGGCCGCGGGCCGACTCTCTTCTTCGGGAGCGACAGCCAGGACCGGAGCTTCTTCCTTAAAAGCCTCTTCGACGCCGTCAGGTTCGACGAGCGACGTCTGCGGCCGTTCGCTGCCGGGCAGGTTGCCGCGCGACTTGCCGACCTCGTCAAGGTCCATGCGCTGCTTGCCCTTCAGGAGCTCGACGTCGAGGCCGAGGCCCTTGAGTTCGCGCACGAGGACATTGAAAGATTCCGGCACGTTGATCTTCTTGATCGGCTCGCCCTTGATGATCGACTCGTAGGCTTTGGAGCGGCCGGGCACGTCGTCGGACTTGATGGTCAGGATCTCCTGCAAGGTGTGCGCGGCGCCGTAAGCTTCGAGGGCCCAAACTTCCATTTCGCCGAAGCGCTGGCCGCCGAACTGCGCCTTGCCGCCGAGCGGCTGCTGGGTGATGAGCGAGTACGGGCCGATGGAGCGCTGATGGATCTTGTCCTCGACCATGTGGTTCAGCTTCATGACGTAGATGTAGCCAACCGTGCCCTTGTTATCGAACGCTTCGCCGGTGCGGCCGTCGTACAGCTGCATCTGGCCGTCCTCCGGGAAGCCGGCGCGTTTCAGTTCCTCGCGGATCTGGTTCTCGGTGATGCCGTTCAGGACCGGCGTGCAGGCGTGATAACCGAGCGAGTTCGCAGCGAGGCCGAGATGGGTCTCAAGAATCTGGCCCAAGTTCATGCGGGACACGACGCCGAGAGGCGACAGGATGATGTCGACCGAAGTGCCGTCTCCGAGGAACGGCATGTCCTCGACCGGAACGATCTTGGAGATGACGCCCTTGTTGCCATGGCGTCCGGCGACCTTGTCGCCGACCTGGATCTTGCGGAGATCGGCCACGGCCACCTGGACGGTCATGATGACGCCCGGGGGCAGCTTGTCGCCAGCCTCGCGCGAGAAGATCTTGATATCCACGACCTTGCCGTGTTCGCCATGTTCAAGATAGAGGGAGCTGTCGCGCACGTCGCGGGCTTTCTCGCCGAAGATAGCGCGGAGGAGTTTCTCTTCCGCGGACAGTTCCGTCTCGCCCTTCGGCGTGATCTTGCCGACGAGGATGTCGCCTGAGACGACCTCGGCGCCGATGCGCACGATGCCGTTCTCGTCGAGGTTCTTCAGTTTCTCCTCGCTGATGTTCGGGATGTCGGACGTGATAACCTCCGGCCCGAGCTTAGTCTCGCGCACGTCGATCAGGTAGTTCTCGATGTGGATGGAAGTATAGCGGTCATTCTGGACCAGGCGCTCATTCAAGATGACGGCGTCCTCGTAGTTGTAACCCTCCCAGGACAGGAAGGCGACGAGCAGGTTCTGACCGAGCGCAAGTTCGCCACGATCGACGGCGCTGCCGTCGGCGATGATGGTGCCGGCCGCGACCTTCTGGCCGCGCGACACGACGGGGCGCTGGTTGATGCAGGTGGAGGAATTGGAGCGGCTGAACTTGTTCAGGCGGTAATCGCGCTTCTCGCCGTTATCGCCCGTGATCTCGACATAATCAGACTGGACCGCGGTCACCTCGCCGTCGATATCAGAAACGACGACGTGGCCGGAATCGAAAGCCGCGCGGAATTCCTGGCCAGTGCCGACGATCGGCGCGTCCGCCTTGATGCAAGGGACCGCCTGGCGCTGCATGTTCGTCGCCATGAGGGCGCGGTTAGCGTCATCGTGTTCGAGGAACGGCACGAGCGAAGTGGCGACCGAGACGATCTGCTTCGAGGAGACGTCCATGTAGTCGAGATTGTCGACGATGTCGACGGACGGTTCGCCGAATTTGCGGACCGCGACCTTCTGTTCCAGGAAATAACCATCCTTGTCGATCGGAGTCGTGGCCGTGGTGGTGATGGATTTCTCTTCCGCGAAAGCGTTGAGATATTCGATCTCCTTGGTCACGCGGGTCTTGACCGGGATCGTATCGAGCGAAAACTTGGCCAGCTTAGCGGCGTCGTCCTTGGAGATCTCGGTGCCGGCGGCGATGATGGTCTTGCCGCTCTTCGGATCCTTGATGTCGCCGCGCGCGATCTCGCCGGCGGCTTTCTTGCCGTCGTTCTTGACCTCTTTCAACACGACGCGATAAGGCGTCTCGATGAAACCGTATTCGTTGACGCGCGCGTAGCTCGCAAGATGGCCGACGAGGCCGATGTTCGGACCTTCCGGCGTCGCGATCGGACAGATGCGGCCGTAGTGGGTCGGGTGTACGTCGCGGACGTCGAACCCGGCGCGCTCGCGGGAGAGGCCGCCGGGGCCCATCGCGGAGAGACGGCGCTTGTGTTCGAGCTCGGCGAGTGGATTCACCTGGTCCATGAACTGCGACAGCTGGGAAGACATGAAGAACTCGCGCACGACGCCGATGATCGGCCGCGCGTTCACGAGCTTCGACGGCGTGATCGTCGTGATGTCCATCGTGGACATGCGGTCCTTGATGATGCGCTCCATGCGGGAGAGACCGACGCGCAAGCGGTTCTGGACGAGCTCGCCCACGGCGCGGACGCGGCGGTTGCCGAGATGGTCCACGTCGTCCGGATCCTCCTGAGTGATGTTCAGGCGGATGACTTCCTTGACGATGGTCACGATGTCCTCTTTCTTGAGGATGCGGGTCTCCGGCTTCTCGATCTCCGCCTCGGTCTGTGTGAGGCCGAAACGCTGGGCGAACTTGTAGCGGCCGACCTTGCCCAGGTCATAGCGGTCAAAGTTGAAGAACATCGAGTAGATGAGGGACTTGGCGTTGTCGGCCGTAGCCAGATCGCCCGGGCGGATGCGCTTGTAAACCTCGCGCAGGCCCTCGTCCATATCCTTGGCGGAATCCTTGTCGATGGTGTTCTGGATGTATTTGATGGACGGATGTTTGTCGACGTCGGTGAACAATCCGAGAATCTCCTCGTCAGTGCTGTAACCGAAAGCGCGCAAGAGCGACGTGACGGCCACTTTGCGCTTGCGATCGATCTTGACCCAGATGACGTTCGAGTTGTCCGTCTCCATCTCGAGCCAGGCGCCGCGGTTCGGAATGATCTTGGCGCCGAAATACTTGCGGCCGCGGTTGTTCTCGGTGGTGAAGAAGACGCCGGCGGAGCGGACGAGCTGCGAGACGACCACGCGCTCGATGCCGTTGATGATGAAAGTGCCGCGGTCGGTCATGATCGGAAAATCACCCAGGTAGATCTCCTGTTCCTTGGTCTCCGCGGTGCGCTTGTTGATGAGCCGGGCTTTGACGCGCAGCGGCGCCTCAAAAGTGAGGTTCTTGGCCTTGGTCACGACCTCCTCGAATTTCGGCTCGTCCAAATAGTAATCCAAAAAGTACAGCTCCAGGTCGCGGCCGATGAAATCCTTGACCGGCGAGACCTCCTCGAACAATTCCCGAATACCCTCTTTGAAAAGCCAGTCGTATGATTTCTTCTGGATCTCGATGAGATCCGGTTGCGGCATGGCGTCCACGATGTTCGTGAACATCTTGCGCACCTCGCTCTTCGGCCTCTGGCGTTTGAAGATCATAGGCAGTGCGATGGGTTACCTGGCTAATTTTTTCGAAATAATGTTTAAGAACCTGAGTTTGGAAACCGGACGCGCCGGCGGATCCTGACTTCCATTTTCAGGGCCTCAAATTTTCGACGGCAGTAAAAAAACACCCCCCTGCCAATTCTTTGGGCTTGAAATTGACTTCACGACAGGGGCGTTTATTGTTTCCGCTGGATCACGATTTTTTGTTGGCGAACATGGACTGTTCGACCGCGAATTTATTGGCCAGATTGCGCGGAATTGCGCGCCGACCAACCCCCAAAAAGGGTAGCGGTGTTCCGAATGAAGATAGCAAAGTTATGGCAATCCGTCAAGGCCAAGAGGCATAATTTTGTCAACTTGACAGATCGACCTGATAATAAATTAGGCTAAAAATGAATAAAATAAAGGCTTTACATATATAAATATCTGGTCCTGATTTATCCACAAGCTGAGTTTTATTTTTCGCCTCCACGACCATCACTGGTCTTTTGTCCAGCCAGAGCGATTTTTGATGCGTTTCCGTAATTTTTTCCGGCAACGGCGAGCTCCGGACAGTGTCAACGACGATTGACAAGAACGCCAAAATATGGTCTACTCAGCAGTCATCTGTTCTTTACAAAAGGTGACGCAACCATTATCAGGGGCAGGACGTTTTTGTCTCATCCCCAACCAAGGAGGAAGGCCATGAGCCGAGAGTCCAGCAACACCGGTCGGGGTGAAGGCACCGCGACCACCGAAACGTTCAAGTGCTGCACCGTGAACTGCGAGAACACCGGGACCGCCGAAAAGATGTTCAACGTCTCCCTCGACCCGGCCGCCGCCACCCGCGAGGAAATCCTCGCGAAGAAGGTGCGCTGCCAGGACTGCGCGGAAAAGATCTCCGCCGAGCGCGGCAAGCGTTTGCGCGAGCCCGGCTGCGGCGTCTACCCGCTCGTCCGGACCCTCGCGAAGCTGACGGGTCATGATCCCATCAGCGCCCAGCGGCTGGATACCATCCGGTGGGTCGAGGCCAAGAAGCAGGAGCGCGAAGCCGCCCGCCACGCAGCGGACCGCCAGCAGCGCATCGAGAATGCTCGCCTCAACCGCGAGGAGATCATCCGCCGCTACGCCCGGGACTACGTCCAGATGGCGTACAACGCCGACCTGGCGCAGTTCCCCGCCGCGAGACACAACGAGCACCACGACCAACTGGTCTGCGGACTGCCAGTCAACTGTTGTCGCCACGACCTTCCAGCCGACCGGTTCATCACCGTCTTCGGCGAGGTCGTCGGCATCTGTCGGCTGGCGGCCCAGGTGTTCCTTGAGACGTTCAAGGAATTGGATGACGGCAGCGAATCTGCGCGCCGCCTGCTTTCCACGCGCGACCCCGAATCCGCCGGACATTTCGCGGACGAGTGGGCCGGCGAAAACCAGGACGAGTAGCTTCCTGATGAGATGAGATAGGATGATCCGGCGGCGGTGCGACCGATCTTGGCCGCGCCGCCGCATCCACCCTCACCCAGCAAAGGCGGTCTTCATGTCATATCTGATGACAACCGGTCGCTTCCTGGTCCAGGCCATCATCGCTCTCGCTCTGCCGGGAGGGCTCGTCGTGGTCGGCGCCTGCCACTTGGTACGTCGCTACCGGAAGCGTCACCGCTAAAGAAAATCCCGCTTCGACAAAATGAGAACCCGCCTGATGGGTTCTCTTTTTTTGACGCGGCGACAAGATTGAACGTCGAAAAAAATAAAAGCCCGGGAAACCCGAGCTTTAACGAAAGCGTTGATTCGGACTCCGAGAGCGATCTCAAACATCCGCGCGAGGAGACTGATGGCGCTATTTGTCAGGCCGCGCGAAACCCAAGCAGTTCACGAGGATGATCAGCGAAGCGGCGATCACGCCGACTGCCAGACCGTAGCCAAGCGTTTTGTGCAGGATCAGGGGGTAACAAACCAGATTGCCAGCTAATGTCCCCAATACCAAAGGCCAATTAATCATGATTACCTCTCCTCTGTCGAAGTCGAAAGAAGGAACAGTGGGTACTTTAACCGGTGGCGTGCAAACGTCAAGTAAGGGAGAGACGGAGATACGGAGAGACGGAGTCACGTCGTTCGCGAGCGACGTGATGTGACGTGATCAAGGAATGATGAAGCACTCCAGCACTCCAGCACTACCCTTTTAACAACCCCTCGGGTATACTTAAAAACACATCCGAACCTTGCAGCCATCATCAAAAGTTCGCGGCCAAATCCGTCAGGAAGGCTGCGGATCCGGTTAAGCACGATCGGCATTGAGACCCGAATGCGGTCCGACACCGACGGTCTTTCCGCCCTTGTGGCGGATACTCATCAGGCGATCTTTCGCCAGCTGACATTGTCCAGAGGTCTCAGACCATTCTCCCCGTCTCGGGGAGCGATCTTTCATCATTCCCGTCTCGGCACGAATCGAACAGCTTTTTCTGGACTCGCAGCCTTCCGGGCGGATTTTGTTAACGTCCAAAATTTCCAAGCGCCGCCGCAGGCGGTGAGCAGGAAATTTTGTGACAGTTAACAACCCCTCACCGCGTCGCGCGACCGGGACGGAGGACGACGTGCGGGAAGCCGAATAAGGCGTTGCCGCGAGACCGATCTGTGGGCCGGCAAGCGCAAACTTCGGACGCGGTGATGGAGTAACGTCCAAAATTTCCAAGCAACACCAGTTGGCTGTGGCCCATGACCAACAGCTAATAGCCAATGGCTAATCGGACTGGCCCGCATTTTCTTAAAATGCTATCATTTTGAGGCCTAATGGAGCTTATAATGGCACCGACCCGACATTTCAGCTAACAAGCAAGCTCCGCCTCCTTATGTCCAAGAACAACCGCGCGAAAAAGAACGGTTCCAAACCCAAACGCCGCGAACCCAGCGCTCCGAAAATCAACCCGCTGGCCAAAAAAGAACTGGCCGCGCTCTTCCTGTTCGTCGTCTCTGTCATCTGCTTGTTGTCTTTCTTTGATCTCGCCGGCGCGGCTGGCCGTGGTATCGACTCTTTCTTCGCGGCGCTGTTCGGCATTGATAAATTCCTCATTCCCTTCGTCGTTCTCGGCCTCGCCGGCCGCATCGTTTTCCCGGAAAAATTCTCCTTCCGCCTGCCGACCTGGCTCGGACTCTTCCTGTTCGTGACCGGCTGGGGCGGACTCCTCGACGTGATCATGTTCCGCACCGTCGACGCCATCCTGATCGTCGACAACGTTTCGCGCGCCGGCGGTTTCGCCGGACTGCTCCTGGCCTACCCGCTGCTCGCGGTCGCCGGCTTCTGGGCCGCGCTGATCATCCTGGTCATGACCGTCATCATCGCGCTCGTACTCACTTTCAACGTCTCGTTGCACGAACTTTCCGCGAAACTCGCCGGCGTCCGCCATCTGTCCTGGCCCTGGCCTTTCGGACACCGGATCCCGGCCGACCCGGGCGCGCCAGCCATTGAACCGGCCGGAGAATTCAAGAAACGCCAGCTGAACCAGTCCGAAACGGACGGGGAAACCGCTGTCACTACTCCCCGCGAAGCCAAGTACGCCGAACCGCCGGTCAAACTCAGAAAAAAATATCCGCCGGTCGCCGTCCCGACCGACCTGCTGGAGAACCGTTTCGAAAAACCGACCGCCGGCGACATCAACGGCCGCCTGAACGTCATCAAAAAAACGCTGGAGAATTTCGGCATCCCCGTCGAGATGGGCGAATTCAGCGTCGGTCCGACCGTCACCCAGTTCACTCTGAAGCCGGCCGAGGGCATCAAACTGACGCGCATCACCTCGCTCTCGAACGACCTGGCGCTGTCCCTGGCCGCCCACCCGATCCGCATCGAAGCGCCGATCCCGGGCAAGTCGCTCGTCGGCATCGAAGTGCCGAACCAGACCGTCGCGGTCGTGGGTCTCCGCGAAGTCCTCGAATCCAATGCCTTCCAGACCCGCCGCACCAACCTGACCGTCTGTCTCGGCAAGGACGTCTCCGGCAAACCCTGGGTCGCGGACCTCGGCAAGATGCCGCACCTGCTCGTCGCCGGCGCCACGGGTTCGGGCAAGACCGTCTGTCTGAACTCCGTCATCCTCTCGCTCCTCTATCAGAACAGCCCCGACGACCTGCGGCTGATCCTCATCGATCCGAAGCGCGTCGAGATGCCGGTCTACAACGGCGTCCCACACCTACTCACACCAGCCATCACCGAAGTACCGAAGATCATCAACGCCCTCAAATGGTGCATCCGCGAAATGGACCGCCGCTTCGAACTCCTGTCGCAGAAAGGCTGCCGCGACATCGGCGCCTACAACTCTCGCGTCGATGAAAAAATGCCTTACATCGTGGTGCTCATCGACGAGCTCGCCGACCTCATGGTCGCTTCGGCCTCCGAGGTCGAAGCCTCGATCATCCGCCTGGCCCAGATGGCCCGCGCCGTGGGCATTCACCTGATCGTCGCCACGCAGCGCCCGTCGGTCGACGTCATCACCGGCCTCATCAAAGCGAACATCACGAGCCGCATCGCATTCTCCGTCGCTTCCGTGACCGACTCGCGCACCATCCTCGACACGGCCGGCGCCGAAAAACTCGTCGGCCGCGGCGACTCCCTCTTCCAGACCCCGGAACTCTCGAAACCGAAACGCATCCAGTGCTGCTATGTGAGCGACTCCGACACGCGGCGCGTCGTGGATTTCCTGATCTCCAAACTCGAGGAGCCGGCCGATTACGACGACACCGTGACGGCCAAGCCCGGCCACGGCGGTCCGAACGGCAACGGCGGCATGGATTTCGGCTATAACAACGACGGAGACGACGAATTATTGGACGAAGCCAAGGAAACCGTGGTCAAAGCCGGCAAAGCCTCGGCCTCTTATCTCCAGCGCCGCCTGAAGATCGGCTACGCTCGCGCCGCCCGACTCTTGGATTTGCTCGAAGAAAGGGGTATCATTGGCCCTGGAGACGGCGCGAAGCCGCGCCAAGTGCTCGTGACCCCGATCAACGATGTTGACGGCGTCCATGTCATTGATCCGGAGGATAAGGAGGAAACCTCCGCTGAAGCTGATGAAGACGACCAAAGCGAACAATCCTGAACGCTCCGGATCCGCTGCTGGCTGCAAGATCGCCGACTCCGTCGGTGCTTTGCTGAAGAAAGCGCGGACCGATCTTGGCTGTTCCCGGCGCGAAGCCGCGACGCGGATGAAGATCCCCGAGCGCTATATCGCGTTCTTCGAGGACGGCGCTTACGACAAGATGCCGGAGGACATCTATTCGAAGATCTACCTGAAAGTTTATTGTAAGTTCCTCGGACTCGACTCGCCGACGATGGTGAACCTCTATCGTCAGGAACGCTCGCGCTACGTCGCGGGACAGAAAAGCGTCGCCGAACCCGCGACCCGGCATCCGGCCCGGGCCGTGCCGGCCAGCGCGCTCGTCACGACGCCGCATCTTTTGCGCAATATCTTCCTGGGCTTGCTCGCCGCCAGCCTGCTCGTTTATCTCGGCTGGGCCGTCCAGAATATCGTCGCCGCGCCGGCCATCAGCCTGTCTTCGCCGACGGAAGGACTCATGACCTCGGACTCCGAAATCTGGGTCGAGGGCCGCACTGAACGCGAGATCACGCTGCGCATCAACGGCAAATACGTCGCCCCGGATGACAACGGCAATTTCCGCGACAAGCTGACGCTCCAGGATGGCTGGAACGAGATCCGCGTCGTCGGCGCCAAGAAACACAGCAAGGAAGCGGTGATCACGCGGCGCGTCTTCGTCAGCACGCCGGCCGAAGCGCTGGTCCAACCGACCGAGCAACTCACGGCCGATCTGCGCTGAGACCGCGGATACATAGATATAGAGAGTGCGGGAGTGAAGGAGTGCGGGAGCGCAGAACATCTGACCCCAGGTCAGATTTTTTCATTGTTGACACCACGTCCGTGCCGAGTAAGATGAGGATACTTCGCCCTTTCTTTGACCAGAGGAGAAAAAATGGCGCGCAAAACCAACGAAACGTACACTGTGAAAGCCGCTTCACCACTGCTCCGTCCAGGCCTGACGATCTCCACTAAAGTCAGCAAACAGTATCTCGTGCCGACCCTGATTGAACTTTTGGACAAAATCCGGGAGTTCAATCTATCGCAGGACCCGAAAGAGGGTCAGAAATAGGACGGTCCGACCAGCTGCCCGGCTTAAATAGCCGGGTTTTTTAATGGGCAAATATTTATTTTTTATGGTCGCTGACGGCTATTGGCCATTAGCTATCAACCAATTATCCACACCCTCCCCCTTGCCTACCGAACAAAAACCGAACATAATTAGATTAGGTGCTAGTTGCTAGGTTTTAGGGGAGCGAACCAGCTCCCTCAACCTAGAACCTACAAACTAAAACCTACAACCTAAAAACTTGACTCATTCCGTGTTAATATCTATCTTGTCCCCGTTAATTTATCCGTCCCGAACCCACGCCCGGGACCGAATTGACCATTTATGACTGCCAAAGAAAACAAGACCGGCAAAGAAAGATCCGCGGCCAGGGATGACGGCCGGGCCAAAGCCGTCGGCGCGGCCATCGATCAGATCAAGCAGCGCTTCGGCGAAGGTTCGATCATGAAGCTGGGCGACGCCAAACTCACCGACGTTGACGCCGTCTCGACCGGCTGCCTCTCGCTCGACCTGGCGCTCGGCATCGGCGGACTGCCGCGCGGCCGCATCATCGAGATCTACGGACCGGAATCATCGGGCAAGACCACGCTCGCTCAGCACGTCGTCGCCGAGGTCCAGAAGCTCGGCGGCACCGCCGCTTTCGTCGACGCCGAACACGCGCTCGACCCGGCCTACGCTTCGAAGATCGGCGTGAAGATCGATGACCTGCTGATCTCCCAGCCGGACACCGGCGAACAGGCGCTCGAGATCGTCGAGACACTCGTCCGCTCCGGCGCCGTGGACGTCGTCGTCGTGGACTCGGTCGCCGCGCTCGTGCCGAAAGCCGAGATCGAGGGCGAGATGGGCGATCAGCACATGGGCCTTCAGGCCCGGCTCATGAGCCAGGCGCTCCGCAAACTCGCCGGCATCGTGTCGAAGACCAACACCATCGTCATCTTCATCAACCAAATCCGCATGAAGATCGGCATCGTCTTCGGCAACCCGGAGACCACGACCGGCGGCAACGCGCTCAAGTTCTATTCCTCGGTGCGCATCGAGGTGCGCCGCTCGGCCCAGATCAAACAGAATGAGAAGGTCATCGGCAACCAGGTCTCGGTCAAGATCGCCAAGAACAAGGTCGCGCCGCCTTTCCGCACCTGCAAGTTCGACATCATGTACAACGAAGGCATCTCCGTGTCCGGCGACCTCGTTGACCTCGGCGTCGAGACTGGCGTGCTGGCCAAATCCGGCAATTCCTACGCTTTCGAAGACGTGAAGCTGGGCGTCGGACGCGAGAACGCCAAGGCTTTCCTGAAAGCCGATCCGAAACTGCTCAAGAAGCTGCGCCAGACCATTTGGGACAAGGCGCAGGAAGCCGAAAAGACCAAGGCAGCCGCTCCGGCGGAGATGCCGGACGAGGAAGCTGAACCCAAGGCTTAGCCCGAACGATCCCCGGACGCAAAAGAAGGCCGCCAATGCGGCCTTCTTTTATATATCTGGATCCCGGCTCGCGCTGCGCTCGGCCGGGATGACAGTATCTAAAAATGGGCGCTTACGCGCCCACTGATAATTCGGTGTGTCACTTCGCGCGCTCTTACCCGTCAGGCGAGCGGAACAGCCAGCCTCTTTAAATGTGCAGATCAAAAACGCCTCCGGCTTGCGCCGAGGCGTCTTGCATGTCCTACTACCGCCTGACTGGGTCTCGCGCGCCTAATGAACCGGCTGTTTTATTTGGCACGCTCGACGTACTCACCGTTCTCGGTGTTCACGACCACGAACTCGTCCTGCTGGACGAACAGCGGCACCTGAATCTTCATCCCGGTCTCCAGCGTCGCTTCCTTGGTCACGCGGCCGGAAGCCGTATCGCCTTTGACGGCCGGCATGGACTCGACCACTTTGAAAGTCAGTTTCTTCGGCAGATCAACGGACAGCGGCAGACCCTGATAAAGCAGGACGCTGACCTCCTGCCCCTCTTTCAGATACTGCCCTTTCTCGGACAGAAGCTCGGCCGAGATTGCCTGCTGTTCGAAACTGGCGTTGTCCATGAAATAATAATTGTTGGCGTCCTTGTACAGATACTGCATCGTCGCCCGGTCGAGCTCGACGACCTCCACGGATTCGCTGACCTTGAAGGTGTTCTCCATCGTCTTGCCGGTCTGCACGTTCTTCAGTTTGGCGCGCACGAAAGCACTGCCCTTGCCGGGGTTGACGTGCTGGGCGTCGGTGACGACGTGCACGGCGTCCTTGAACATGATGAAAGTCTCCTTCTTGAGCGCTGTAGTGTCAGCCATAGTGGCGTTGAGCTAGTGGCCATGAGCTGGTCGCTGACGGCCGTATTTTTGCTAATTTCCGAACAGGTCGGAGGCGGGAAAAAAGAGGACGTCTCGGATATCCTTGGCGTCCGTGAGCAACATTACCAGACGATCAAGGCCAAAAGCAATACCCGCGCTGGGCGGCATCCGCCCGACCGCCTCCAGGAACTGTTCATCGAGCTCCAGGACCGGCTTGCCGAGCTGGCGCCGCAATTCCTGCTCTTCGACCAGGCGTTGCCGCTGTTCAGCGGCGTCATTCAATTCCGAAAAGGCGTTACCGAGCTCGATGCCGAGGCAGTAAGCCTCGAAACGCTCGGCGTAGCGTCCATCGCCGGGTTTCAGGCGGGCCAGCGCGGCCATGGAACGCGGATAGTCGTATAGGATGACCGGTTTGGCTGTCGCGCCGGGCGTCTCCGGCTGCCCCAGTTTCGGTTCGATGTCCCGCAAAAACAATTTGAAGAAAACATCATCGAACGTATCGGTCCCGTCGATGGTGCAGCCGCGACCGGCGACTTCGCTCCGGAACCACTCCGGATCATCAATGCCTCGCCCCAGATCCAGGGAACAATAATGGTCAAAAGCCTCGGCTACGGAAAGCCTGGTCCAGGCCGGAGCCAGCTCCACGACCTGTCCCTGATAGTTCAACGCGGTCTGACCGACGACCTTGAGCGCCGCCTCGGCGACCAATTCCTCGGTGTCGCGCATGAGCGCGCGGTAATCGTCATGAGCGCGATACCACTCGATCAGGCTGAACTCGGGATTGTGCGTGCCACCCCAGGGTTCGCCGTTCCGGAACGACCGGGTGATCTCGAAGATCTTCGGCAGGCCGGCCGCGAGCAATTTCTTGAGCGAGTACTCCGGCGACGTGATCAGATAACCGGCCCGCGTACCGCCGCGCTCGTCGGCGAGTCCGGTCGCGAACGGTTCCAGGTGCGGCTCCATGCCGGGATGCGCCACCAGGATCGGCGTCTCGACCTCGAGAAAACCGCGGCTGGCGAAAAAATCACGCACCGCTTTCATGATGGCGGAACGCTGAAGCATCCGACCGCGGTAAACCGCGTCCGAGCCGAGACGCCGCCAGTTTGGAGTTGAGGTGGTCATGGTTCTCCACAAAACCCCGTCCGATTGGACGGGGTTTTAGGGTCATTGCGAGGCCGAAGGCCGAAGCAATCCCGTCGGTTGCCAGGCGGAGATCCCTCAGGCCTAAGCCCTCGGGATGATCCGCCCCGGACGGATCATTTAACCAGGAACGGGATCAGCGCCATCTGCCGCGCCCGCTTGATCGCCTGGGCGAGCATGCGCTGATGCTTGGCGCAGACGCCGCTGCGGCGGCGCGGCACGATCTTGCCGTAAGACGACAGGAACCGCTTCATGCCGTTGATATTCTTGTAGTCGATGGCCATGACGCCGTGAATGCAGAACACGCAATGGCGCTGCTGGTTCATCAGGCCGGACTTCTTTTGATTCGATCTCATCATAAGGGTCTAAAAGGGAATGTCTTCAACCTTGATCTCGTCGTCTCCGCCGGTCTGCACTGCCGCGGCCGGAACCTTCTCCTGGCGGGGAGCCGCCGAGGTCTGGCCGTTGCCGCGATCCAACATGATGACATTGTCAGCCACGATCTCCGTCCGGTTGCGCTTCTGGCCGTCCTGGCCGGTCCACTCGCGGGTCTGCAAACGACCCTCGACGTAAACCTTGCGCCCCTTGGTGAGATATTGCCCGCAGATCTCCGCGAGCTTGCTCCAGGCGACGATGTTGTGGAATTCCGCCTTCTCCTGGCGCTGGCCGGACGCGTCGGTCCAGGAATGATTCGTAGCCACGCCGAAAGAAGCGACGTTCTGGCCGTTGGTGGTGGTCCTGATTTCGGGGTCCCTGGTCAGATTGCCGATGATCATGGCCCGATTGAGATTCATGCTCATATTTGGGTGAGTTCATCCGGCGCGCGGCGCGGCGATCGTGGGGGTCGCCTGGTCCGCTGGTCGGCTGGTTAGCCCGTTTAGAGGATGTCGTCGGTCAGGATCTGCTCCAGTTTCTTATCCAGTTCGGCGATGCTCATCTTGTCCTTGGCCGGCTGTTGCTGCTGGATGGTGGCGGGCTGGGACGCAACCTGGCCCTGTGGCCGCCCTTCGTAGCGCTCATGCCGCGGTTCTTCCTCGATGAGCGACGGGATCTTGGTGATATGCGGATCGCGGACTATGATCAAGTGGCGCAAGATGTCGGTCGACATGCGCAAAAGCTCGTTGAGTTTGATCGTCACCGCCGGTTCGGCTTCGTAGAAGAACAGGACGTAATTCCCGTTGCGGGCGTTCTTGATCGGATACGCGAGCTTGCGCCGACCGAGATCGTGAGTCTCCTTGATCGTGCCTCCAGCCGAGGTCACGATGCCAGCCACCTTGTCGGAAAGCTGCTTCAGCTCCTCCTCGGTGTACTTTGCCGGGATGATGAATAAAAGTTCGTACTGCTCCATAATCTTTGGCCCTACTCGCGCGGTTTTGGACCGCTCATTCGCGGTTCCTGCCGTCGCGGATCAGTCAGACTTGACAGACCTTGGAAATAAGGCTTAACTGCGCCTTAATCAGCGCGTTGGCCTAGATTAACACAGATATCCCCAAGATGGCAAGACGGGACGAAGTTGCGGAGTCATGGAGTTACGGAGATGCGAAGTCAGAACTATTATATTCTCCCTGACTCCGTCTCTTTCTTACTCCCCTACTCCCTGCTAAGATGCTCACATGCGCTACTTCTTCATATTAGGACTGCACCCCGCGCTCTCGTTCGCCGAGATCTCGGCCGTGCTCGCGGACAACAGATTCGAGATCAAAGACCTCCTGGAGGCCGCGATTGTGATTGAGACCGAAAAAGAACTCGACCTGCCGGCGCTCATGAGACGGCTGGGCGGCACGATCAAAGCCGGCCGCATCATCGACGGACCAGCCAAACTCACGGACGACGAGGTTCTCGCCAAAGCCGCCGACCACCTGCTCACCGCGCACGGCGATGATTCGCGCCCAGTCTTCGGTTTCAGCGCCTACACCGCTTTAGGCGTCGAAGGCGTACGCAGTCTGGCGAAGAAGATCATCGTCCGCGGCATGGAGACCAAAAAAATTCTCCGGGAGCAGGACCGCGCTTCGCGCTGGGTGCGTCCGCAGACCGGACTCACACTGAGCTCGGTCGTCGTGACCAAGAACAAACTCATCGAAGAGGGAGCCGAGTTTGTGGTCCTGATCGACCGCAACAGCCTCGTGAGCCTCGCAGTCACCGAAGCCGTCCAACCTTTCGAAGAATTCTCCCGCGCCGATTACGGCCGTCCGGCCCGCGATACCCATCAGGGCATGCTACCGCCGAAACTCGCCCGCATGATGATCAACCTGGCCGGCGTCGGCACAGATGCCGTCATCATCGATCCATTCTGCGGCTCGGGAACCGTGCTCACCGAAGCGATCCAGATGGGTTTCCAGGATGTCGTCGGCAGCGACCTGAATCCGACGGCGGTCAAAAGCACCGAACAGAATATCACCTGGCTGAAGGAACACGGCAGCGCGCCGAAAACGGTCCGGCTTTTCGCCTCGGACGCCAGGCATATCGGCCAGCATCTGGAACCGGCGAGCATCGATGCTGTCGTGGCCGAAACTTTCCTCGGTTCGCCGCGCCACGGCCGGGAAAAACGCTCCGAGCTGCAGAAGACGCTGTCCGATCTGAGCCGCCTGTATTATGAATCGCTCGGCGCCTGGCGCCGGCTGCTGAAACCCGGCGCCGCGGTCGTCTTGGCGCTGCCGGTCTACGTGCTGGGTCCTGAACGGCACGGGTTGAAAGCCGATGAATTCGTGAAACTGGGCTATGCCATCGAGCCGCTGCTCAAGAGCGACGCGCTGGTCAAACTGGATGTCAAAGAGACCAAGAACCGCGGCCTGGTCTACGGCCGGGCCGACCAATTGGTCTGGCGGGAGATCATTCGCCTGCGTTGGAACGGCGACCCAGCGGCCAAATAAAATGAGATCAAAAACGGCCAGGTCTCGGACCCGGTCGTTTTTAATTTGATGCGTAATTTTTAGATCAGACTCCGACGCGGAAGTTGCAGACGTCACCCTCCTGCATGACGTAATCCTTGCCCTCGATGCGCAGCTTGCCCTTTTCCCGCGCCCCGGACTCGCCCAATTCCACGAAGTCCTTCCAGTTGATGATCTCCGCGCGGATGAACGCTTTCTCGAAATCGGTGTGGATGACGCCCGCGGCCTGCGGCGCCTTGGCCCCCTTGCGGATGGTCCAAGCACGGGTCTCGTCGACGCCGGTCGTGAGAAAGGTCATGAGGCCGAGGATGGAATAGCTGCTCTTGATCAGCTGATCAAGTCCGGTCATCGAAAGCCCGAGCGCGGACAGATATTCCTGGACCTCTGCCGGCGGCAGCGACGCCAGCTCCTCTTCCAATTTTACGCACAGCGGGACCTGCGCTTCCGGAGGCAGATCAGGAACGGAGTACCCGGTCTTGAGCTGATCCTCATCGACGTTGAAAACGTACAGCAGCGGCTTCAGCGTCAGTAGTTGAAGATCTTTGACCGATTTCAATTCATCTTCGTTCAGCTCAGCTTCCCGCGCACCGCAGCCGACGGTCAAAAGCGCGTGAATCTTCTCCACGGCCTCGAGCGTGATCTTGAGCTGGCGATCCACTCCGCCCTTGGCCTGGTTCCGGAGCCCTTCGAGACGTTTGTCGATGGTGGCCAGATCGGCGTAAGCGAGTTCCAGATTGATGGTCTCGATATCCGACTGCGGGTCGATCTTACCGGCGACGTGGACGATGTCCTTGTTCTCGAAAGCGCGGACGACCTCGACGATAGCGTCGACCTCGCGGATGTGCGACAAGAACTTGTTGCCCAACCCCTCGCCCTTATGCGCGCCGGCGACCAGGCCGGCGATATCGACGAACTCGACCGCGGCTGGAACGATCCGCTCGGACTTCGAAACCTTGGCGAGCGCCGCGAGACGCTCATCAGGCACGGCGACGATGCCGACATTCGGCTCGATGGTGCAGAAAGGATAGTTCGCGCAATCGACCTGTTTCTTCGTAATGGCCTTGAACAGAGTGGACTTGCCGACGTTCGGCAGACCGACGATTCCAACTTTGAGTGACATATCAATATTGATAAAGCCCGCCCATTATCCGGTTTTATGGCTGAATCGTCAACCGACCGATGACCGCACCGGAACCGCAGAAGATCGGACTTGATTTGTTTACACCTATCATGATACACAAGGAACGGAGGTGGGCGATGGACCACAAACAAGAACTTCTTGTCGCGTACCGCGCACTTGCTGCGGAGCGCAACATGTTGGCGGGCGATCCGAAGACCTGGGCCCCTGAAGCAGAGCATCTGGCGACGCTTCTACCTGCTGGCAGTAGTGTCGTGGACATCGGATGCGGTGCTGGCCGCGATGCACTGCTCCTGGCTGGGATGGGCTACCAGTATATCGGCGTGGATCTTTCCGAACCGATGCTGGAACAAGCCCGTAGACTAGCACCTGGCCAGCGGTTCATCCCTGGCGACATGTACGCGTTGCCGATGGGAGACGCTTCGTTCGACGGCTTCTGGGCGGCCGCTTCACTACTTCACATTCCCAAAGCAGAGATGGCGCGAGTGCTGACCGAAATCAGGCGCGTCATCAAGCCTGGCGGTGTCGGCTTCATTGCCGTGAAAGAAGGAGTCGGGGAGAAGGTGGTTTCCGGACCCAAGCCCGGAAGCGATCGGTTCTTCTCCTTCTGGCAAGAAGATGAACTAGCAGCGACTCTTGCCGCCAATCGCTTCTCGGTGTTGAGCAAGAACCGCCGCAAGTTATTCCCCGAAGACAAGACTGTGTGGGTTCTCCAGTTCGTGCGAGCGGTCTAGACGCTAGCAGGCGGCCATTACTGGCCGCCTTTTTATTTTTTCTTGGGTAAGTATCACTTTTGCCACCAAACATGGCCATCATCGGACTGATTTATTGACACCTTCGGAGATATCCGGTATTTTTATCTGCGCCGCTAGCCATCAGCATTGCTTTGGCTGGCCGCAACAAAATAAGGGCCGCTAGCTCATCTGGTAGAGCGTCCCGCGGCATCGCGGGAAGGTGAAGGGTTCACAATATAACGATCACGGGCCGCTAGCTCATCTGGTAGAGCGCTTCCATGGCATGGAAGAGGTGAAGGGTTCGATTCCCTTGCGGTCCACCATCAGGCCCCGAGCTCATGCTCGGGGCTTTATGATATAAACAAGGGAATCGAAGGGCGCGAGAGCCCCGCAACATTGCGGGGCGGTGCGGAGCGGCCGGGCCCGAGTCGGAGCGAGGGGATTCCCTTGCGGTCCACCAATAAAAGTCTCTCTGAAAAGAGGGATTTTTATTTTGTATAGAATACGTTTGTCTACTGTATAGGGGACGCACATGAAATAAATCTTAGCTCAATCAAGCGGAGCCGCGAACATCCCGGGACAGTCCCCAGCCTATCATCAAAACGCCGCCCCCGGCAGGGGCGGCGTTCCAATTCTGTTCTAACGCGCCTTGACTCCAGGCTCGTTCGGATTTCTGACCGGCTGATCGACCGGCAGCGGCAATTGATCCGGGGCCGGAGCCGGAGCGGTCTTCTTGGCAAGCAGATCCTCCAACTTTTTCTTCACGACCTCTGTATTCGGATTCAACTCGTCAACCTTCTTGATCTGTTCGATAGCCTTGTCGATCTCGCCTTTCTCCTCATACATCACCGCCAGATACCAGCGGGCGTTCGAGTAATTCGGCGAGAGCTTGACCACGGCTTCAAGCAGAGCGATACCATCGTCTTTGCGATTGTCGCGATAATAGAGCAGCGCGAGCTGAAGGCCGACGCCGACATCCTGATTGTTGAGCGCCAAGGTCTCCTCCATCTTGGTGATAGCTTCCTTGAGTTTGCCCTGGCGGTCGAGCGTCAGAGCCAGCTGGAACCTGGCCGCGGCGTAATCAGACTTCAATTCAATGGCCTTGTTGAAATTGTCGACGGCTTTATTCAGAAGCTCTTCCACCTTGGCCTGAGCCTCTTTCTTCTTAGTCTCATCCTTGTCCTGAATCCCCCGGCTCGCGACATCGGCCTGATAGACGTAGATCTTGCCTAACTCGGTGTAGGAAGAAGGATTGGCCGGTTCGAGCTCGATCGCCTTCTCGTAAGCCTTCACGGCCCATTCGTCAGCTCCCTGAGTGACGCCGAACAGATTCTGATAGATGGTGGCGAGGACGGACCAATTAGCCACGTTCTCCGGATTCATTTCCGTGGCGCGCTTGGCGACATTAATCGCGTCGGCAGAAAGAGCCGCGACGAGCCGCAATTTATCCTGCCGAACCTGCTCAACGCGCGTCTTGTAAGCATCATCGGTCTCGCCCTCGTCTTTCTTGATCTCG
>Ga0172379_10000819_pt1 | contig 72102 bp, 79 predicted proteins | sample GrowelOW334metaG_FD_119756 | JGI IMG/M metagenome (GOLD analysis project Ga0172379, IMG submission 119756) | Groundwater microbial communities from an aquifer near a municipal landfill in Southern Ontario, Canada - Groundwater well OW334 metaG | ecosystem: Environmental > Aquatic > Deep...
ACAGCATAGGGCCTTCCGTGGGCGTATTCTTTTAGTTTTTGTACTTCAGCGGCATTTAAAAACTTACCGAACTCATCAACAGAACGTCGATTTTTAATAGTATCGTGGTAATGCTGGTCTGTTTCATGACCGCCACCCGCCATTACAAAAAATATTTTTTTAGTTTTTGTCATAATTTATTATATTTCGTATGCTTTCCTTTTGCTTTTTCAATTGGATATTTCTTTTCATTTTGATTCATCTTTTCTTCTAGCGCTTTGATAATATCAACTCCTAGGTCATTGCTCATTAGCAGAATCCAATAGAAAACGTCGGCTAACTCTTCTCCAACTTCTCGTTTGTTGGTTTTAATATATTGTTCTATTTCTTCTTTCGATTTCCATTGAAAATGCTCTACAACTTCACCAGCCTCAAGCATAAGCGAAAGAGCCACATCTTTTGGATTATGAAACTGCTTCCAGTCACGCGCATCGCGAAATGCTATTATTCTTTTTGTTAAATCGTTAATGTTTTTCATATTATTTAAACAATTCAGCCGCCAGCACACCGAGATTCACCCTTTAATCTTAACACCTTAAATCCCAACCAACAAATAAGCGGCGTGTAATTGAGCCACTAAAAAACAGCCCCAAGGGGCTGTTTTTTGGCATTGGCTCCGAAGCGTTGAGGCTGTTAGAACTTGGATCAGCAAAAACCAGGATAGTTTCTATGTGCCAAATCTTGCCTAGCCATCCCCTACACCCCCGAAATAGACGGCGGGTATCGAAAATTGACTGTTACTTATTTAGATTTAAAACTGGATACACTCAAGCTTACCAAGAAGGTGGCTTATTAAATACACCCCGTACATCGGATAATTGGTCGGGAAATAGCGATGATTCAAAAAAACTTTGACGCATTTTTTTTGTCGATCTTGCAGCGTCTTTTAACTGACTAAATTTGCTTTTCGACGGATTCAGAATATGAACCGGGATGTTTAAATCTTTATCAACAGTGCTGATTGGAGCGATTAGATCAGAGTCATTAGAAATAACCACGGCCATGTCCATTTTTTTATTATAAGCATCGTTCAACAAACATGTAGCTAAATTAACATCGGATCCTTTTTCTTCAGATCTGAGAACTGGAGCAAATTGTAGCCTGGTTCTATTTTGGTCATCGCGCATAGGTAATTTAACATGCAGTAATTTAAAAATAGACACAAAAAATTTAGTTTTTGTGAATGTTGTTGTTTTATTACCATTTTTAAAATAAAAATTTGATTTCTTAGACAGGACCGGCATTACTCTTTCGGACTCTTGGTATTGTCCGTATATAATATTCAAATTAGGAATTGTTCTTAGCGCTCTTAAGTAAATTTGCTGTCTTATGGGCTGATCCATGTCGTTTGGGCGTGATTTAACCAATGCAGTAAAATATTTTATTTCTCCAATACTATAATTGGGCAGCGGAAAATATTGCTTACAGAGCTCATTAACATTAAGCCATTTACAGTGAGGAAATCTATCCTTTAGGGCACAATAATAAAGATTGAAGCCGTCTATGTAAAAATTTACTATCATATTTTTGTTACACAAAATGCAAGAGCCGCATCGCTGCGGCTCCGCGTCTTGCCACCGAAGCAGCAAGAGGATTTATCTGCTTTCATTTTACTCCCCACCGGGCACATTGTCAAGCGCACGCGCCTACTCTGTAAATACCTGAAATCACCGAGCGAGAATGAGAATGTTTCCGGCCATTACTTAAAAATATCTATTTTTTCAGACTTTTCGCTGTATTTAGTAACGCCTTGTATGAGCCAGATTTTTCATAATCACCCCTATTAAGAACGATTAATTTACCATCGTTTTTTAAGCATAATCCGCTAAAAGAATCTGGCAGTTTTTGGCTATCCACTTTAATAAAAACCTGATAACCCCTGGGTAAGAAAAATAAGTAAAAATTGATATTATCTATCCGTGTCTTGATGGGATCTTGTATGTTTTTATTTGCTACATCTCCTAATTTACCGGGATCATGCTTTGAAACTACTATAGGAAAATCTTCTGGGCTTCCGGGATTTTGCTCTTTCAGCATTGTCTGCAATATTTTTTCATACGGACCAAGACTTATTCTAGAAAAAATATCTAAAGAACTTATAGACGCCCGCCATAAAAGCGACACGATAAATAGTTTAAAATTAAGATACTCTATCCCCTCAAACAAAAAAGCATTATTAGCACCCGGACAATTCTTTGGCGTGCTATCAAGAAAAATGGTCTTTGCATAATCATCATAACGACCAATCGCGCCATCACACTCGGAACATAACAATTTTTCGTAAGGGCCAATTCGACTTCGTTTTGTTATCCCGCTTCTACCATCAACCATCTCTAGTGATTTTCCTTCAATTTTTTCTTCCGGATACAAATATTTATAAAATGATTTTGGGATAATGTGAGAATCCACCAAATTTTTATCTTGTTCGCACAACCTACACTTCATATTATTTAATAAACCCAGAAGCCAATGCCTATAAGAATTAATTTTACGGACATGCGCGCCCCTAGATGCATAAGATAAAAATACATTTCATCAAACATTTGAGTGCCCCAGATTTTGTAAGAAATTAAGAAGACCAACGAATGAACAATCAGATATAATAAACCGCCCACAAACCTGTTTATTGCGGGGGTAAGACCATTTCGAGAGATATAATTGGATCGGTTGCGCCTATACATATAACCACAAAATAGCGCCCTTTTGAGGCGCTGTACAGTACTGGTTTTGGTAAAATTTTATCTTATGAATTCTTTTAGTAGATTTAGATACTGTGTCTGACGGTCGGCGGCAACCCAGCTTTCCGAAAGCGGACTTATTTTACCCTCCTTGGCAATGGCGCTTGTGGGGGCACAGAAGAACTGATTCTGTGTTGCTACAAAAATCCACGACGGATTCCACCTGCCCAGCAGTTTTTCAGCCGATTCCTTTAGTTCCCCATGATTGATAGAGGATCGATATTTAACCTCAACGAGAAAAACTTCGCGCTTATCGTTTGAAATGAGAGCAAAATCAGGCGCATCTTTGATATTGTCCATAACCCGCTTGATCTCAACAAAATGCTGATATTGCGACAGCGTTGGAACCGTATGCTCATACCCAAAAGGAATAACTGTGTATCTCCCCTCATCCCGGAGCATCTGCTCAAAAATAACTTCGGCTATGCGTCCTTTGATTAATTCTTTTGAAAATTGAATAGACATACAAATATTTTTCAGGCATCATGTTGTACCCCCCCTCGGCTTCCTAAAAATTTGACCTAATCACCGGAGTCCTCTTGCCCAAAGGACCCATCTAGGGCCGACTGAATGCAAAACCTCACTTTATTCATAAACGGTATGAGAATTTCAACATCGCTCTGTTTTATCTTTGCTCCTGTGTAGTGTGAATCCATTACCGCCCTCATTTTGCCAATCCACATACCCGCTGTCTGGAATTCTTTTGGATTTGAAAATGAATATTCTTCATCATTTATAAATACGTCGTGAACTTTGGCAAAATTATTGTGCAATAACGAAAAGCATTGCCCCATTGTAAGACTTAAATATGCTTTTTGTGGATCTTGTCTTCCAAAATTTTTTTCAGTAATTTTCATTGCCTGAAAGTAAACTGCTTCTTCTACAAGTCCACTTAACCATTCGTCTTCGTCGGTTTCAAAAGTCTTCCTAATTAGCTCTTTCAATAATTTCTCAAGCTCAGTAAACCCCCTATCATTCGATTCTCGAACGATATCGCCCCCAAACCTCCCATCCCCTGTTTCGCGGCGCGCAATTAAAGAAAGTTCATCAACTAACTCTTTTTTTCCAGCCTCGCTGGTTGTTTTTAAACGTAATTGTTTTTGAGCGGCGGGTTGATTTCTTAGTTCAATGACTTGGGTCAATGGTTTTAAATATGTTGCATAATCTTCAGGGGATGGCAACTGTGATCTTTCAGCCTTCCGTGATAAAATACGCTCAAAAAAAGCGAGCATTACAGACATTCCGCCACTACTTAGAACGAATCCCCTGCTCCCCAATTCCCAGTTTTTTGGAAAAATTTCTTTAACAGAATTCAGATAGATCATTAGGTTGCGCGCAATGTTAGTGTAGTGTTTTTGGGGATTGGTGCTAGTAAGAAGATTGGTCATGTTTTGAGACGTATGGGTGTCGGCAATTCTATTTTTCTTCAGTGCAATACAGAGGGCGCTGATTTTTAGCCTACCTTTTTTGGAAAATATGCCCGTAGATGGATAATATATCAATCCGTGAAGCGGAGACTGCCAGTGTGTGTTCAAATATTTTACTGCATTGGCTATAATGCCTTCTTTGCTTTCCAATACGTCGCTGCTCAGATCCCAAAGAAGGTCTGAGTCAACAGGTTTTTGATTTCGGTTTATATCCAAAAAATACCTTCTTTGTTCTGAGATTGGGAGCGACTCAAATGCTGTAATTGGCATTACAAAATCCGCAGACTCTGGCAACGCAGCAAAGGCATATAGGCGATGTTGCCCATCGATTATCCAGCAACTTCGAAAATCATTTGGAAAACTTAACATGCCATAACAAATTGAGCCTGCGGTATTTTTTTTTCTTTCAGCTATATTTTTTTCCTGCATCACGCCCCCCGTAACCGGAATCTCATCAAATGAAACGGGTAGTCTTTCACGAAAGGCCAGTATAATATTATTAGGAAAAACCCCCCCTTGTTTTATATATGCTGCTATTTTCCCCAGACGCTCTTCATTAATTATGCGTTGATAATATTGCTCAGAGCCTCTCTCTCGGCGCGCGACAAACGAAACCTCCAGCAAGGCGCGCGGATTCATTAAGAATGTATATACCACAACCCCATTAATTTCAGCGCGAAAAGCTGGAACCCTTATTTGATCGTGATGAGCGGGCTTAACCCCAAGCTCTCCAAGCAGATCATATTTAGCATAGGGTCTTAAATATCGATAAAGATCCGCATAATATGCCAAAAAATCATTGTACCAGAGATAAATTTTTGGCTCCTGTCTCGCCAACTCTTTATCGACCTCCCTTATATCGATATTCTTTGTTGCCAAAACAAACCAAATTTTTGTATATTTTTTATATTTTTCATGCTGCACCACGCCTCGCTTGATAAGCTCCATCTTCCCCCTGAAGCTGCTGATTTTTTCGCTTAAATCTTTCTTTTTCCCTAGATTTTTTTTTGTCGTACACTCAACAACAATAAGAATATTTTGCCATCCGGCTACCGCATCCACTTGAACACCACCTAATAAAAAATTATTTCTTGCGCCATCAACATTTTCAAATTCAAGTTGTTGAAACATTGCAACAACCTCTTGTTCAAAAGCGGTCCCGTGTTGCTCAGTGGCCATCGTTTTGTTTTTTAGATTCTCTTCTGGGGTTCTCGTTGTTTCAATAGAGCCGTCCTTATATTTTTCAACAAAAGCCTCTGCTGTTCCAAATTTTTTAAGAATCAGATTGCATACACTTTGCTTAACTGGCATAAAACCCTGAACTCGACCAAATTTATATTGACCCCCACTAATATTATTAAACTCTTTTACTGATATGTTAATTCTTGTAATATCTTTGAGAAAAAAAATGCACGTCCAGGGCTCACTATTTTTTTTGGCGGGCCAAAGTTTAAGGCTTAGGTCCTTGCTGTGTTGTTTATAAAGCAGCCTTCCTGCATATACAAACGCTCCTTTCTTATAAAAAAGAACAATGTCTCCCTTTTCCATTTTGCTCCAGGAAGTTTTTTTTGTTTCTTTATTGCCCCAGGCAAATAATTTCTCCCCCGTATCAAGCGCTATTCGTCCCTGGCTTGTCAAATAGGGCTCTATAATAGCGTAATCTATGCCGCTTTCTATGGTACTTTGAAAATTTTTATAGGATGTCCCGTTTGATCGTGGGGCTAGAAATATTTTCATATTGTTTATAATAAGACTTCTTTGCTGGAATTGATTTGATACGCTAACTCAATGGATTCATTTTGCCACGTCTCCAGCACATTGGCAATGCTGAATAAGATCCGGGGCAAAAACACCCATTTGAAGGGACTACATCCGAACGTCACCCGGGCCAAGCGCTTAAAAAATCATTTTTTTATAATAATTATGGCCCATTTATACATAAAAACTGGTTTTCTCATCCATTTTTTGGGAGGGCTAACTATTACGACAAAACCGAACAAAATAAGGGTAGTAGCGCTACCCTATCTGGTAATTTTGAGAATTATATATGCAAATTAAAGCAGAAAGGGACAGAACAATGCCTAATTAGGAATTACCCGAATAACTGGCTACAATATGAGATCTTCATAGGGATCTGAGGGGGCTGGCAAAAATGGCATCACGGCAGAAGCAAAAAGGAAAAGGGCCACAAGAGACAGGATCAGCATGGCGATAATAAATGTAATTATAGCCCCATTTTCAATTTTATCCGGCAAGTGGTAAAACAATCCTAATACGTCTTTATAAAACAGCCAAAACAAAGCCATGATAACTGTAAACAACACGCCCAGTGCGGGGTGGCGCTCCAAATAAAAAAGTAAATCTCCTGATTTGTAAACTAGCAGTACAATTGTAAAATACGCCACCCAAGAAGCAGCCCTCAAAGCATAGTACTCAATATTTCTTAATATATTCCACTTCAATGCTTCTTTGTTTTTTGTTTTAAGCATTTTCTCTTTTTAAAACACAAAGCCCCGCGCTAGCTGGACCTTGCGGCCCCACATCCCTTTCGAGACGTGACCCATCGCTGAGTTGCTGAACGCGGGGTTCAGTGTCAGCGATGGGATTTTAGCCGTGCCCGAAAAATATCGAGTTTAGGCTTTTTCTTTCCTTATTTAGTTGTTATCCTAATGATGATACAATTCCCGCAAGATTTCAAGAATAATATGAAAGTTGGAGAAAAAAACCGAAACACCAAGAGCCTCTATATTGGAGCGTGTGCAAATATTATCAAAATTATCGACATCATCCTTGCCTCAATGGAGACAAAGAGAGGCTCGCTACCATCTCTTAAGATCGAGTCGCGTACGCTATGCCCACCAGAACTAACGCGCCTTGAGACAGTAAAAATACTAGAACGATTAATGGGTCAAGGTTGTATATCCCACATTTCCGTGCTCGACGCCATAGCCGAATGGCAATATGCAATTCTTGATGAAAAAAATAGCCATACTTTGCTCATCCGAGCAAACGGGGGCAATCTTCTGGAATATAAAAAATTTCTTATTGGCCGGGACCAGGGGCCCATCAAATTACTGCGCAAAGATGCTGACGGAGATTTTCGTTATGATAGTAAAAAAATAATCCTTAACAAAAATACCGATTCATATCGCCTACTCGAAGCCCTTTATGATTGCGGGAATCAGCAAGGATTTCTTTCTTATAAAAAAATTGATGTGGAGTTGGTTAAAAGAGGTGCTGACAAAAAAAATACAGAAAAAGAAAAAATGAAGCGGATATATAATATCGTTTCATCTAATCAACTTTTTAGATATGCAAAAATTAATGGTACTCCAATAAAGAATGAGTTGCCCGACGGAAGGGAGCTCATAGAAACGCTGCCCAGTAGGGGCCTGAAGCTCAACAATCCAACATTATAATTTCAAGAAATTTTTTTCCTTGGGGACAACCATAAGTGGTTGTCTTTTTTTATTTTATTTAAGCCATTTTCTCAATACAACAAGAAATTCCAAGAAATTTCTAAGGATAGTAATATTTTCACCATGAACGCACGGGCCGAGTATATAAAACAATTTAAAGAGCTTTACCGCCAAAAAACGGGTACTGTGATCTGCGACACTGAAGCAGTTGAATATTTTGAAAAGCTTGTCGCGTTGGTTGGGACAATATACAGACCTATTCCTAAGACCGACAACAAACAATTAACGGAAAAATATGAGCGAAAATAACCTCCCTCCGGGGAAAATAGACCACGATGCAATTAAGGATGGCGATTATTTATTCCAAAGAAGGGTCATCCCACGCGAAGAAATGCCAAACGACCAAGACGATGGCGCCGAGATCAAGCATCATAACTCTCTCCAACTTAAAACACTAATTGGTGGCCTCAATGAAGATTACAAAAAAAGAATAATGGAAGAGGCCAACAGGCGCGCACCCCTGCTCTGGAAAGAAATCGACCAGATGGTTTTCTCGGAAGATCAATGGCGAATAAAAAATCTAATCCCCCGCGAAGGCATAGTTATGCTCGCATCAGTTTCGGGCGAGAGAAAAACTTGGGTTGCTATGGAGATGGCTCGCTGTATCGCTACGGGGATAAATTTTCTTGATACACCAGAGTTTAAAACCACCGCGGGCAAAGTCTTATACATCGACGCCGAAAACGCAAAAAGTGAGATCCAGCGCCGCGGTCGACAATTAGGATTTGAAAGCGCCGGTGATAATCTGATGATATCACCAAGAGAAATCAACTTTAACGATCCAGATGGCGATGATATTGATTGGCTCAGAGAATACGTTGAAGAAAACAATATCTGCTCTATTTTTATTGATACATTGAGAGGGGTGGCTGGGGGCCTTAAGGAAGAAAAAGCGGAGGAGGTCCGTAAATTCTTTAATTTATTCAGACCGTTTAAAGATTCCGGTGTCGCGGTAATTATTTTGGACCACTGCCGAAAACCAAATAATTTTGAGGGCAAGGTGCCTAAAAAAGAACAGGTGTTTTCATCCCAAGATAAAGTCGCCAGCTCAGAAATATTACTGATGTTGCGCAGTGAAAATGGCAATATTGAGCTCTACCAAAGAAAAAATCGCCTAGGAAGAGAAATAAAACCGTTCGTGATAAAAATGACAGACACCAGTCCTGCTGATGGCCGAAACATGAAAACAGAGCTTACCTTCGGAGGCGAGATTGAGGAAAATGAATCCAAAAAGGAAACGGCAAAAAGTCTGATTCTGACGATCTTGTCAGAAGATGGCAGAACACGGAAAGAAATTTTGGAAATAGTCTATCAGAAAACAAAAATTGGTCAGAGAAATGTCTCGGAGGCCTTAAGAGAATTAGAGGGCCTATCCATGATCGAAACAGCTAAAAAGGGCAGACAAAACTATTATTTTATCAAAAAGCCCGGAGAAGACCAGGAAATATCTGATTTTCCCTAAGTGGCAAAATGAGTTGCAGCCATTAAACAGTGAGTTGCCAAATTGCCAAATTTCTCTCCCCCTTTTGGGAATAAGCGTGGCAATCTGGCAGATATATATTACTAAACATAATTAATTACCAAGAATATGAAATCAATTTGTGAAATGTTTAATTGCGATATTGCTGTCAATGATTTTGGCGTATTTCAGTGTAAAAAATGCCAGACACATTTTACGAAAATGGCGGTCAAAAAAACTTTAATGAATCGTCTTGGAAAAGAATGGAACAACGAATACCAAAAGCTGATGCGTCAAAAAACCAGCATTCTTCGCAAATCTGCCCAAAAAGATACAGGATGTTTTATTAAAATCGGCCACTGATGTATAATGAATATGGACACAATTAGCATTATTTGCAGGTTTTCCCTATCAAAGAGGGGTGGCCTACTTCAATTACCTGCAAAGGCAATTGTGTCCAAGAGGCCATCCCTTTTTGATTAGTAACCAAGTTTTATGAGAAAAAATAACAAAATAAAATATTTTGCGTATTGCAGAAAATCGACCGATGACAGCACCAGACAGATTGCTTCTATTGATGACCAGATTCGATCCGTTCGCGCAATAGTGGAGCGAGACGGCCTTGTATTGGCGCGAGAACCATTCAAAGAACAAAAAAGCTCTAAGGCACCAGGTAGGCCAGTATTTAACGAGATGCTGAACCGAATAGAAAACGGCGAAGCCAACGGCATTATTTGCTGGGATATTGACCGCCTTTACAGAAATCCAATTGATGAGGGTAGATTGCGCTGGATGCTTCAAAACGGCCTCATACAGGCGATTATAACCCCCTCAAGGCAATTCTATCCCGAAGACGCAGGATTGCTTATGGGAGTCGAGGGCGGAAGAGCAACTGATTATATAATCAGATTATCTAAAAATGTTAAGAGGGCCTTTCAGGGTAAAATAGCCAAGGGATGGAGGCCGGGATCGTCGCCTATTGGATATATCAATGTCGGAGAAGTTGGTAATAAAACAATAATTCCAGACCCGGAAAGATTCGAAATAGTGCGTAAAATGTGGGATTTGTTCCTGACCGGAACTTATTCTGTTTCAAAGATCAGAGATATTGCAACAAACGAGTGGGGCCTCAAAACAAAAATGCGCAGAAAGTTGGGAGACAAGCCCCTAAGCATGAGCCATATATACAGCATATTTAATGATCCTTTTTACTACGGGCATTTCCTTTGGATAAATGCCGAGACGGGCGAAAAAGAGCTTTACAAAGGAAGCCACCAGCCGATGATCACCGAGTCTGAATTCAGGCGAGCTCAGGCGCTTCTTGGCAAGAAGGGCAAGGCGCGACCCAAGACAAGAGAGTTTGCGTTTACGGGCATTATGCGCTGCGGGGAATGTAATTCCATGATAACAGCAGAAGAAAAGAACCAGATAATTTGTAGCGAGTGCAAATTTAAATTTGCTTACGAAAATAAAAGCGCTTGCCCGAAATGCCAAACGGATATTTCAGAGATGAAGAATCCAACCATTCTAAACTACACTTATTATCACTGCACCAAAAAGAAAAACAAAAATTGCTCCCAAAAAACAATCCGCTTAGAGGAGCTGGAGAAACAGTTCAATAAAAATTTAGAAACTTTCACTATTGATGAGGGATATTTGCGGATAGCGCTGGATTATCTCAATGAAAAGCAGGTGTTGGATGTAGACAATGAGGGCTTAATTACAAAATCCCTTCAGGAAAACTATAATAATATTCAGATGCGACTGACCAGTCTAACTAGAGAATATACTTCGCCAAAAAACGCCGATTACAGCATTTATACCCCCGAAGAATTTAAAAGATACAAAAACGATCTCAATAAAGAGCGGGACGCCATCGAAGGCCAACTGGAAAACTCTAAAAAGAGGGTGGATCAAACCTTGGAACTATCAGAAAGAACTTTTAATTTTTGCACTTACGCAAAGCATCATTTTAATTGCGGCGACCCACAAAAGAAAAAAATCATATTTTCTAGCCTTGGCTCGAACCTAATTCTGAAAGACAAAAAACTTAGCATTGATGCCTTTTATCCATATTTGATAATTCAAAAAGAGGTTTTTGACCAGAAAGCCCTTTATTCAGAGTTAGAACCTGAAAAAATTGGCTTTAATAAAGAAAAAGAAGCAGTTTTTGCTGCTTCAATTCCTAACTGGCTCCGGCGGTAGGATTCGAACCTACGACCAAGGGATTACACTTTATCCTGCCATTACTGGCGGGGGTGGACTATATCTTCGCCATTTTCGCCGACGGCGATCTTAGGCGTTCCGGTATCTAGTCTCTACGGCGCTCCCGCCCAAGGCGGGTTCCCACGGTATTACCCATACTTTCGTATTAGGGTTTCACCGTTATCCCGGAAAGTTCATCTCAAAGTTTCCAATGAGAGCTGCAATTTTGTTTACAGTCCCCTGCGCTACCACTGCGCTACGCCGGAATACTTCATACTACTAAAAACACATTCTACCAAGAAAATTAAAATAATCAATAGAGCTTGCATTTACCGATCATTCTTTAAAATTGTATGTGGTGTCGCTTCGGCGCTCTATCGCAAGAATAAAAATCTTGCCTTTTTCGTCTCTCCGAAAAATAATTCTTACAGCTCCTTTTCTTATGCGATAAATATCGTCTCTGCCTTTCAATTTTTTCATGTCCAAAGTTTCGGTTCTGTCCGATTGCAAAAGAGCAAGAGCTTCTTTTATGGAACCTCTCTCTTTTTGAGAAAGTTTACCAAGAGCTTTTTGAAGCTTGTCCATGCTATAATTGCGCCAGAAGATCCTTGAGCGCAACGCCGCCTTTTTTGATCTTTGTGAAATCTATCGCCCGCTCCCACAGATCATCCGCTTCATCAGACGCGCTAATGCGAAAAACGGGTCGGGATTTTCTCACAACAACAAAAGATTCTCCCATGGCCACCTGCTTAATAAAAGTTTCGGTGTTTTCTCTAAACTCCCTAAGACCAATTATTGTCTTTTTCATGATCATTATAAAGTTAATCTTAAGATAATCTTAACATGTCCGCAAACTTTGTCAAGCAAAGATCCTGAAATTGTCCGTTGGCAAAAAATTTGGAAATTGGTCCGCCAACTGGCGGATTGGAACTTGAAAATTATGCAAAATGAAACGCTATCGAGCTAAACCCGCCAATGAGCTAACGAGCTTTTTAGTAATATCCTTCCAGTTTCTTGAGGTGCCGGTGCTGGCGGATCTTTTCAAGCGCCTTTGCCTCGATCTGACGGATACGTTCGCGCGTGACGCCGAATTCCTGCCCTACTTCTTCCAGGGTATGCGTTACACCGTCATCAAGCCCATAGCGCATATTCAATATCCTTTGCTCGCGCGGGGAAAGGTCGGTCATGATCTCTGCGATATGGTCTTTCAAAATACCGCGAGCAGCAGAATGCGAAGGAGATATCTCGCTTTTATCCTCGATGAACTCTCCTAAGGTCGAATCTTCATCGTCCTCCCCCACGGGGGCCTCAAGCGAGACGGTCTCCTGGGAGATCTTCATGATGTGGTGTACTTTGTCGTTCTCGATGCCCATCTCGGATGCTATCTCTTCCACAAGGGGGTCTCTGCCAAGGTCTTGGAACAATCTGCGCTTCACCTGGTTGAATTTAGTGATCGTTTCTACCATATGCACGGGAATGCGGATCGTGCGGGCCTGATCGGCAAGCGCACGCGTAATGGCTTGCCTGATCCACCAGGTTGCATACGTTGAGAATTTAAAACCTTTGGTGTAATCGAATTTTTCCACTGCGCGGAACAAGCCCATATTCCCCTCCTGGATAAGATCAAGCAGCGTAAGATGAGGGGACCGTCCGACATAGCGCTTGGCGATAGACACCACAAGACGCAAATTCGCCTGCGTCAGCTTCTTCTTTGCTTCCTCGTCTTTGTTAACGGCGATCTTTTTTGCGAGCTCTTTTTCCTGCACCGAATTGAGCAGCGGAATGCGCCCTATTTCGCGCAGGTATATTTGCACGGCATCGGTAGTAGGATGCTCGGCAACCGCTTTCACTTTGGGAGCCTTCTTCTCTTTTTCTTTTTTTGCTACCGGGACCTCAATAAGATCTTTTGTCTCTTTGACGGCGATGTTCTCGCTCTCCAGGCGCGCAAAAAGATCCTCGAGTATCTGCACATCGAATTCTATCTGCGGGAAGAAATACAGGATCTCGGAATACGTAACAAACTTGCGGTCGCGGCCGCGCTTGATAAGCTCTTTCAGTTTTTTCTCTTTATCTTCGTAAAAATCCTTCGGCTGTTTTTCTTTCTTCAGCTTTGCCGGCGGACCCTTTTTTTTCGGTTTTTTGACCGGTTTTTTCTGGCGCACCGGCTTTGCCGCCGCCTTCTTGAGCTTTTTTTTCTTTTCGGGCTTTTTCTTTGCTGTTTTTTTCTTCATATACATGAAAGAAGCGCTACAATGCGCTTTTTATGACTTGGCCATGGTCTTGCCATGACGGATGTATTCTACACCATTTTTAGAACCTGCGAAAGGTCTTGGCTGGTTTTTTTGAAATCCTCCACTAATGCCTTCAAATCATCGGTTTTTCCGCTTTTTTCCGCGCTTTGGATGGAAAACTTGAGCTCTTCAAGCTTCTGCTTGAAATAATACAACCGCAGCTCCTTGATGAGATACTTTATTTCGGCAAGTATCTGCTCTTCCTTCTCAAAATTTTCCTTGAGCACCTCGCACTTGAACACGGCAACATCCAGAAAGGGATGCAGGTGCTTGGGAGCGTGTTTCTCGAATCCGCCCGCAGGGATCTTTTCCTGCTCTTTCAGATGCTGGAGCGTATCTTTTAAAATGAGATCGTCCTCGAATATTTCCTTTTCAATATGCCCGATGGCATCTTTTATCTGCGCGAATACCGCGGGAAACGTATATATAAACCCCACCATGCGCTCAAAGAGCGCTCGCTCGCGGCTCGCCTTTAATGCCTGTTTGCTTTCTTCCGCGGCAACCGTGGTAACGATGCGCTCAAAATCAACCTTGATGCGCTTTAACTGGTCGATCAAAAACTGCTCCTGTATCTGCAGCTGCCCCGCGAGCTCCCCCACCCAATGGGATTTCTCGACCTCGTTCTGCAGTTTCTTGATCTGGAACAGCAATTCATCGGCGATCTTTTTTTTGCCGTCAAGCGACTTTTTGTCGTGCCGCGCAAAAGCGCTTTCAAAATAAAAATCCATGATGCGCCGATTTTTTGCGAGCATCGCATCCCACTCTTTCGGGTGATCCTTGATAAAATCGGCGGGGTCCTTTTCTTTTGGCAGCACCACAACGCGCACATCAAACCCGGCGGCAAGCGCAAGGTCTATCCCCCGCTTGGTGGCGGTATCGCCGGCGGCATCCATATCAAAACAGGTATAGAGCGTTTCGGCATAATGCCGCAACAAACGGAGGTGATCCACGGTGAGAGCGGTGCCCGAAACCGCAACGGTATTTTTTGTACCCGCCTGATGCGCCATAATAAGGTCCATCTGACCCTCCACCAAAAGCGCCCAATTCTTTATACGGATCTCCGCCTTTGCCTTATCGAGGCCATACAATATCTTGCCTTTGTCATATACCTCGGTTTGGGGGCTGTTCACATATTTTGCCGTTTCTTTTGCGCCGTCTTTCATTTGCTGGGTAGCGGTGCTGGGAAGAAAAATGCGGCCCGTGAATGCGACCGTTCTTCCTGTGGCATCCGCTATCGGAAACATGATGCGCGACCGGAAGCGGTCAAAGTGCTTTGAGCCCGTTTTCATGTCCGTGCGTTTACCCTCAATGGTAAGCCCTGCGCGCTCCATCTCTCTGTCGTGGAAACCTTTGTTTTTGAGATGCTGCACAAGAGCGTTCCACGCAAGCGGCGCCCAGCCAATACCGAATTCCTCGATAGTGGCCTGTGTCAGACCCCGCTTTAACAGGTACTCAAGCGCCTCCTTGCCTTCTTTGGTGCTGTGAAGTGACTTCTGGAAAAACTTTGCGGCCTCCGCCATTGCATCCAGCACCCTCTTTTTTTCTCCTTGTTTTTCGCGGTCTTCATACTGAAGCTCCACCCCGGCGCGCTGCGCAAGCTGGAGCAGTGCGTCGCGAAAATCGATGTTCTCCATCTCCATCACAAACTTAAATACATCTCCCCCTTTGCCGCACCCGAAACAGTGCCAGATCTGCCGCGTGGGCGTTACAAAAAATGACGGGGTTTTTTCCCCGTGGAACGGACACGGCGCCTTATAGTTGATGCCGGCTTTTTGGAGTTTCACGTAGGAAGAAACCACATCCACGATATCCAGTTTATTTTTTATTTCCTCAACTTGGGTCATATGCGATCAATATAAGAACCAAACTACTTTATTTTCAGACTGGAGAAAATTTTTGGTATGTTTTTATGAAAATAACGGCCAGCACCAGAAAAACCGCCATGGCAACAAGGATCGATCTGGTGACACCGAGGCGGGGGGACAAAAAATGAATGACCAGCATATATGGCGCCCAAGTGAATAACGTGCCCAGCAGAACATATAAAGAGTGCGAAGAAACCTCCTTGGGTCCCTGACTTTGGCCGATAAAAAGATACGAGAGCCAGGTAAATACCGGAAACAACGCCGCAAGACGCGACAACAAAGGAAACCCGGCATTTTCAAAATAGGTTATAGCCAGCGTGATGGATCCCCCGAGAAAAAAAATGAAAATATTTTTGAACATATCGGATTACATTACACTGATCATAGTTATACACAGAACCATGGGCCGCACAACTATACTTTCATCGCATCCCAAAACTCAGACCATTGGTCGAGTTGTTCCTTGAGATCATCGTATATTTCCTCGTCTTTCAGATCTTTAACCATTTTTCCGTGTTTGATATTGAACTCCAGCGCCGATAACGGCAACCCCCTAGGATACGGCCTCTGCGGTACTTTCACCAAATAGAACGGCCTGATGATCTCAAGATCAAGTTCGGGCCCGCCCGGAAACACTACCACCCAATGCGCGCGAACCTTGCCGCCTCGATGGTCCTGGGGAACATCCTTCATGCGCTTTAAAAGATACTCCAGCCACACTTCATCTTCTACATCCTCAGGGAATAGTCCGTTCCAGCGCCGCGCCTGCACCCCGGGCTCACCGTCAAGGGCATCTATTTCAACGCCTCCGTCGTCGGCGAGTGTCGGCAGTTTGCTTTTTTCGGCGAATATCCTTGCTTTCTTTTGCGCGTTCTCTTTCGCGGTGCGCCCGTCCTCGGTAACCCTCGTTCCCGCAAGGTCAGCATCGCGCGGAAACACCAGCGTCAGGCCCGCGCGGTCTTTAAAGAGATGCCGAAACTGTTTTTCCTTTCCGGGATTATTTGTCGCTATCAACAGCTTCTTCATAGCACTATTTAAGCACAATCATGGTTTTTTTGCCATCATTGATCCATCCGCGCTTTTTCCTTTTCTTTTTGCTCAACAATGCGCCGCGCCAGTGTCGGCCATTGCTGGACGCGTTCGGTGATCAGGAGATTAAAAATATCCTGTTCTTTAAAGCCCGCCTCCGAGAGCCGCTGCATTGCCTGAAGCCCGCCATCAATCAGTGTGCGAAAACGATCAACGGTATGTTGTTTCGCCGTTTGGACCATTTTTGTATATTCCCCATACTCTTCACCCAGCCCTTCTTTCAAACAATTATCCGCCTCCTGTATGTCTTCGTCCACATTTTGGACATAATATCCGCGCATATGTAAGCGAGAGCCTGCAGTAAAAAATAACTCCGGCCCTTCCTGTAACAACCCGGATAACATCTCCTCGCCAGTCTGCCTTATGGGCAACGTAAGACCCGCAGTGCGAAAAAACCGATTCAACAGCGCCTGTTTTTCTTCCGGGGTTTTATCGGGAACCCGCAGCAGAGCCTCATCGAATAAAATAACCAAGTCTTTTTTATATGGCTCAATGATCTCCGCTATTTGGTGGTGCTCCTCATGCGCGCGCGACCATTCATTGGCCTCCATCGGTTTCCTTGGCCTGAATATTTTATTCAAAAATGGAACCCTGTGTTTCTGTGCCGTGATACCGGTTCCTGCGTGAACGGCCCGTTCCAGGGGATTGTCCTTGCGCGTTTCATTGGAATCAAAACTGCCAACCGCCCGATAGTCATCAATGTTCTCACAGACAAAATGAAGCGTGACGGGCCCCTCCACCACACTGATCTTTCCCTTCGGCGCGTGACCGCACAATGCAAAAAATAGATCCTCGTCGTCGGGATATCGGCTGCGCATATTTTTCACATAGGCATGCACTTGGGTATAGCGGTCAAGCATGCCTCCGGCGCGCTCAAAATGCTTTCCGGAAAACCGCAGCTCTTCCGCGCGCGCGGCGATTATGGTATCTAATTCATCGCGGGAAACATCGGGATCCTTTGCAAGAGCATCGCCAGTCTCCCGGTACAGCCGGAGTGTTCCGATGCGTTGTCTGGCAAATTCCTCCCTAAATCGCTCTGTCGCTTCGCGCCTCTGTTCTTTGGGAACAAAATACAGTTTTTTAACCTCCTCTTCCGGATCGAAGGGCTCGTACGGCAAAAAACCCTCCTTGATGCGGGAGATCTTTTCTTCTGCGGAAAGTTGTGCCTTAGGCTGTATATCTTTCTGCTCCATGGCAATAAAATCAAGATCAAATACAGACCAAAAATTAAGAATACGCTACCCACAGCGTACTGTATTTGATAGCGCTCGTCAAAACCCGATTTCTCCGCCCTAAACAATAAAAAGCGCGATTGCGGCGCCCGCCATAACGGCAAACGTAAGCCCTCCCAATATGTTGGATACTATTCCGTTGGTCCGCCCTTTCATGATCTGTTTGTTGTTGCCCATATGCATGATAAGCGCAATAAGCGGCGGCGCAGCAATACCATTGATAATGGCAGCATACAGAAGCATCTTCATGGGATTCAGTCCCACAAGATTAATAAGCATGCCAATTCCGGTGGCAACAGCGATCACCACATAGAACGAGCGCGCTTCATGAAATTTTTTATTTAATCCCTCTTCCCACCCGAATATCTCCGACACCGCATACGAGGCGCTCCCCGCAAGCACCGGTATCGCAAGTATGCCTGCTCCTACAATGCCCACGGCAAAAAGGATGCGCGCAAACTCTCCCGCAAACGGGCGAAGGGCATCCGCGGCCTGTGCGGCGGTCTCTATATCTGTTATTCCGTTCCTGTTCAGCACGGTTGCGGTAGTAACAATAATGAACCACATCACAACATTGGAGAACAGCATCCCCAGCGTAACATCTTCCCGCATAAGCCTCATTTCGTACTTCGTAACCAGCCATCGGATAAGTGTTTTTTTCGCGTGATCCACCTTATCCTCGATCTCTATGTTCGCCTGCCAGAAAAAAAGATAGGGAGAAATGGTGGTGCCCAGAACGCCCACTAGAAGCGCGATGTCTTTTTTGTTCAAAGAAAGTTGCGGGATCAGAGTGTATGCAATAGCTCCCGTCCAGTCGGTCTTTACCATGAATGGCACAAAAAAATATGCAAAAAGCGCAAGCACGGCATATTTTAAATAGTGCGCGATCGTATGATACGGCAATTTTATGATCAAAAATGTGATACCCACACCGGAAAACACCGCCCAAAGAAAGACCGGCAAAGGAATAAGCATAGTAAGGGCGGCCGCCATACCGCCGATGTCGGCACCAATATTGATGGTGCTTGCAACACACATGATGCCGACAAGTCCATACAGCACCCATTTAGGGTAATAGCGCTTCATATTGCCCGCAAGGCCATGTCCGGAAACAAGACCGATCCGGGCGCACATCTCCTGGATCCCCGCCATGAGCGGAATGGTATAGAGCGATGCCCAAAGATTTGAAAAATAATTCTGTGACCCCGCTTGCGAGTACGTTGCGATCCCGGACGGGTCATCATCCGATGCTCCGGTGATAATGCCGGGCCCCAGCGACCGAAAAAATTTCTTCCATGAAGAACTATGCTGTGCAGAATCCTTTTTTTCCTGCTGCGTTGAAATGATTGCCGGCTGTATTGGCGGTTGTTCCATGCAATAAAAAATACACTACCCGCTCTGCTCTTTCATTTTTTTTGCGATGAGATTGTTTGCACGAAGCAACGACTCAAAGGTGCCCGCATCCGTCCACTCTCCGTGTATCAAGTGATGCGTCATCGTACTGCGTGCAATATAAGCGTTATTTACATCGGTAATTTCAAGCTCACCCCTGTGAGACGGCTTGATCGTTCTGATAACATCAAATACCATGCCGTCATACATATAAAGGCCCGTGACCGCGAGGTTTGATATCGGCTCCTTTGGTTTTTCAATGATATTCACCACCGTATCGCCCCTCACCTCTGCCACTCCGAACCGGTGCGCATCGGACACCTCTTTCAAAAAGATCTTTGCTCCCTCTTTTTGTTTTTCAAAATCCGCCACTGCTTGCGCAATGCCGTCCTCGAAAATATTGTCTCCCAATATCACCACGATCTTTTCGTTGTCGGAAAAATCCTCCGCAAGCGCAAGCGCCTGCGCAATGCCCCCCGCCTCTTCCTGCACCTCATAGGAGAGTTTTGCTCCGAGATCTTCGCCGAATCCCAAAAGATTCAAAAAATGCCCCGCGTGTTCGGTGCCCGACACGATCAATATCTCACGTATCCCGGCGGCCGTGAGCGTTTCAAGCGGATAATAGATCATCGGCTTGTTATACACGGGCAAGAGATGTTTGTTGGTGACCTTGGTGATCGGCAGGAGGCGCGTTCCTTTTCCCCCCGCAAGAATGATGCCTTTCATACTATTTTCTTTCTTAGGTTATATAAAACACTATATCATGTTCAGCAAAATGTGGCAGCAGTGAGTCTTTTTTTGAAAGCAGGGGCTCCGAAATCGGCCAGGATATTGCAAGATCCGGATCATTCCAGATAATCCCGGAGTCCAGTTCGGGCGCATAATAATCATCGGTTTTATACAGCACATCGGTTTCCGGCTCAAGAACGCAAAAGCCATGTGCAAATCCTTTCGGCACATACAAAATAAAAAAATTCTCCTCGGAAAGCTCAAACCCCTCCCACTGACCAAATGTTTCTGATCCCTTACGAAGATCGACAATGACGTCAAATATCCTTCCACACACCACCCTGATCAGTTTTGCCTGAGCACTGGGAGGTTTTTGGAAATGCAGCCCCCGCAACACCCCTGTTTGTAGCGATCGAGAATGATTGTCTTGTGAAAAATCAGCATCTATCCCATGTTCAGCAAATCTCCTTTTTGAAAATGATTCCAAAAAATATCCCCGTTCATCCCGGAATACTTTTGGTTTTATGAGCCACGCATCAGAAAATTTTGTAGGTGTAAATCTCATGCTATTTATGCGATAAATATTCTCTGAGCACCTCCTGCCACGGGCGCATCGGAGAAAGTTTTGTGTTCAATAAAACCGAGTAGGCCGGTCTTTTTGCCGCTCTTTTAAAATGATCCCCGGAAACCCGGCACAGCGGAACATCACTGTTTTTTATTAAAAATATTTCTTTGGCAAACTCATGCCAGGTACAAGACCCCCCATTAGGACAATGATACACCCCAAATGGCATATTATCAAAAACGATCTCCTTTGTTTTTGCTGCCAGATCGGGAGCATACGTCGGGCTCGACACCTCCTCGTCAACAACATTCAATTCTTTATTCTTTTCGGCGAGGGAAAGCATAAGATCAACAAAATTTTTTTTGGACCGCCGGTTTTCCGCAGCCTCCCCGAACAGCCGCGATAACCTTATTATATAGGTTTTATCGTTCTCTTTTAAGGCCTCCTTTTCCCCGAGCAATTTTGAACGGCCGTATGCAGAAACGGGATCTGGCGCATCTCCCTCGGCATACCCTTCTTTTTTTGTTCCATCAAAAACGTAGTCGGTGCCAAAATGCACCAAAACAGCCCCTGTTGATCGTGCCGCCCGCGCGAGATTGCCCACGGCATGACCGTTTATTGAATTGGCGAGCGCTTCATTTTTTTCCGCGCCATCGACATCCGTATATCCCGCGGCATTAATAATAACATCCGGCCGAATTGCGGATATTTTTTTTATGGTTTCTTTTTCGTCAGTGATATCACAATCCTCGATATCCCAAAGGATCGGATCATCTCCGGAAAAAGCACCGGCAAGAGCAAGCCCCAGCGTTCCCTTGGCGCCGATAATGATGATCTTCACAAAAAATCGGGTTAATTTTTTATGGCTCTTACTGAAGATTGTTCTTCAAATATTCGATCAATCCGGATATCTTTATACGCTCCTGCTGCATTGTGTCGCGATCGCGCACCGTGACAGCCTCGTCTTTGAGCGTATCAAAATCCACGGTCACGCAATACGGCGTACCGATCTCATCCTGCCTTCTGTAGCGCTTACCCACATTGCCATTATCGTCAAACTCACACATAAAAAGCGGTTTGAGCATTTCGTGGATCTCCTTTGCTTTTCCCACCAGTTCTGGCTTATTTTTCATCAGCGGGAAAACAGCCACCTTGATCGGAGCCAGGATCTTATTAAGCTTCAAAACGACCCTTGTTTCCTTCTCTCCTTTACCGTTCTCCACCTCTTCCTCCACATAGGCATTATCCATGAACATCAGGAACAAACGGTTCAATCCAACCGAAGTCTCCATGATATGGGGAATGAAGCGCTCGTTCGTTTCGGTATTGAAGTAAGATAAATTCTGACCGGAAAACTTGGAGTGCTGGGACAGATCCCAGTCGCCTCTGGCATGGATACCCTCCACCTCTTTAAAACCCCCGATAGCCTTGAAATTAAACTCGATATCATAGGCCTCCGAGGCATAGTGGGCGAGTTTTTCGTGTTTATACCACTGTATCTTTTCCTTCGGAATTCCGTACTGCAAATACCAGTCCCACCTGATCTGCTTCCACATGTCATATTTTTCTTTCATGTCTTTCGGGTGCAAAAAATACTGCATTTCCATCTGTTCGAACTCCCTGGTACGAAAGATGAATTGGCGGGCAACGATCTCATTGCGAAATGCCTTGCCCACCTGTGCTATGCCGAAAGGCAGCTTCGCGTGGGTCGAATCAAGGGTATTTTTGTACTCCAGATAAATACCCCCGCAAGTTTCCGGCCTGAGATAAACGACATTTTCTTCGCTTAGGGCATCGGTCGGAGAGCCGATATTTGATTTTACCATCAGCGAAAATTTCTTTGCTTCGGTAAGATCGGTCGATCCGCAATTGGTGCATTTCAGTTTCTTTTCCGCCCGAAGCTTGTCGAGTTCCGTATTAATGAAATCGATGGGAGCTTTGTCGGCCGAAATGCCGAAACTTTCCAGAAGATGGTCCGCGCGCATCCTATTTTTGCATTTTCTGCAATCCACCTGCGGATCATCAAAGCCGCCCACATGCCCCGATGCCACCCAGGTGGTCGGGTGCATGAAGATCGCGCTGTCCAGCCCCACCACATCATCGCGCAGCTGCACCATATGCCTCCACCACGCATCGCGGATATTGTTCTTCAGCAGCGTGCCATAGTGGCCATAATCATAGATAGCGGCAAACCCGCCGTAGATCTCGGACGAAGGAAATACAAACCCCCGCCGCTTGCACAGAGAAATAATTTTATCGAATACGCTTTGTTCTGCCATAATTATTATTATTACTTTTATACAATAAAAAAACCCGTCTCGAATATTTAATGTTCACTAAATATCCGGGACGAGCTTTCTTTTTGTTTGCCCGTGGTTCCACCCGCTTTCCCTGCCTGCCGGCAGACAGGTCCGCCAATAGTCAGAGCTCTTTTATATTCCTGATTGTTAAGAAGAGGCGCCAATCTCTCTTCATGAATACCTTATTGTAATTAACACCGGGGACAAAGTCAATACATCGGCACAACGCTTGCCCAGTTTTTACACATTGACTTGGTCACTTTCGTCTGCAATAGTAGCAATAGTCGTTTTACAAACCACCAGGGGAGGAACCATGAACATAGCCCTTGCCACACTTGTCATTATCGCCGCCTACGCAATAGCGTATTTTGCAACTGTCTTTATTGCGGGAGCAATTGCGCATGGCATCACCATTTTGGCGATCAAGAGGGCATGGAAAGGCCTTACAAAAGAGGAGTGCCTTGATCGCATCAAAAAATGGAGACCGCTAGCCTGGAAAATGGAGCTGCTGTTCCTGCTGGCGATAATCGTGGCACTGATCTATAAGCTCACCACCAACCCAAACTATCAGTTGCCGCTTCATGTCGTATTACTTGCCCTTGCCATCACAACCATCCCCGATAACATCACAGCAGCGATGCAGCGATACTACAAAAATAATTATAAAGAGGAGTGCCTCACCTCTGTCTGAGAAAAACCCTGATCCGCCGGTCCGGCGGAGCGCCTAAAAATCAAAACACCCCCCAGGGGGTGTTTTTTATTCGAATATCTTCCAACGCGCATCCTGCGCCTGCATTAATTTCTTTTTTTCCTCCTCGTCGTCCTCATCCTCCTCCCCTTCGAGTATCTTCCTGAAATACTCCTTACGGGAAACCGGTTTATCGCTCGCTTGACCAAAATATTTTTTTTGGCGCTTCAAGGCATCACCGTTAAGCGGTTCTCCGTTTTTTTTATCTGCGCCAGCGCCGTTCTGTTGTTGTGCTTGATCGTCCGACATAATAGTATATTATTCACCGATACCCTGCTCCATTATACCCCGTCCTTATGGCTTTCTCAAGCGGTATTTATTCGTACCGCAGTGCTTCTGCCGGCTCCATCTTTGCTGCCTGGCGCGCAGGCAGAATACCCGAAACAATACCAGTGATAAATGTTACTATCAACACTGTCGCAAACCCAAGATAATCCAAAGATGCGAATGAGAACATCCCCTGCACGCCAAGGCTCGCAAACCCAAGGCTCAACAAAAATGAAAGCAATATCCCGAATGCTATTCCCATCAACCCCCCAATGATCCCAATAACCCCCGCTTCGATCAAAAACAGAAGAAGAATGCTTAAGCTAGAAGCCCCGATCGCCTTCATAATACCGATGTGTTTAGTGCGCTCAAGGATCGCCGTGTACATCGTATTCATGATCCCCACAGCACCGACCGCAAGAGACACCAACGCCAGCGTGATAAGAAAAAGCTCCACCACGGACAACAGATCCCCCGCAAGACGCGCGATCTTCGCCGGCGTAATAACGGTAAAATCTTCGACAACGCTCTGTTTGGAAAGCTCGAATTTGATCTCTTCGGCAATGATCTCTTTATCATAACGCGGGTCAACACGTACCATGGCCATCATCACGCCAGCATAGTTACCCGTGAGCATACGCTGGTTATTCAGTGACATAAAAACTGAGCTGTCATCTTCTTTATTTCCTGTCTTCCCTAGGATACCGATGATCTTAAACCGCTTCGATTTGATGATGACCTCATCGCCAACCCCCATCTTTTTTTTGAACATCTCATTCGCCACATAATCGCCCACCACCGCCTCGGGAACATTGTCGTCGCGCGGGAAATCTCCGGCAGCAAGCTTAAACCCCTGTGATTGTTCAAATATCTCTTTCGTCCCGGCCCATGTCATGCCGTGCGTTGTGTTCGATTTTTTTTCGCCCTGGAACTCTACGGTAAAAGTTGCAATATCGGCAAGCGCAATCGTTGTGATTCCGGGTATCTTTTTCAGATTTAAAAGATCGGCATCCCGAAAACGCATCCCTCCTATAAAACCTGCCATAGATTCGGTAAGCTTTCCGGGAAAAATAATGATCAGATCATTGCCAAATTGATTCAGTTGTTTGGAAATGACATTTTGAATGCCGGTGCCGAGCGACATAATGGTCACCACCACCATAACCCCTATAATAACACCAAGCACCGTGAGCCAACTCCTGATAGGGCGGTGACGAATGCTTTTTAAAATAAGAAAAATAAAATTCTTAAGCATAATATTTCATATGGTTATAGTGATCACACACGACCTTGCCGTCTTTCATGGTGATAATGAGATCCGCCTGCTTGGCGATCGCAGAATCGTGCGTAACGATAACCAGGGTCTTTTTTTGTTTTTTATTGAAATCAATGAGCATAGTAAGGATGTTTTGACCGGTGATGGAATCAAGATTCCCCGTCGGCTCATCCGCAAGAATGATGCGCGGATTATTCATAAGCGCCCGCAACAAAGCCACGCGTTGCTGTTCTCCCCCGGAAAGCTCAAACGGACGGTGTAAAACGCGCCCCGCAAGCCCCACCTGCTCAATGCGCGCGGCAACCTCTTTGTCATCGATCGTTTTTGCCGCAAACATCCTGGGCAACACGATATTTTCGTATGCCGTCAGCCACGGAATAAGATTATATTGCTGGAACACAAACCCAAAGGTCTCGGAGCGAAGGCGCGCTTTTTCTTCGTCTACAACGGAAGAAACCTCTCTCCCACCCAATAGCACCTTCCCTGATGTCGGTTTATCCAAGAGCCCCAGCATATTGAGCGTGGTTGATTTTCCCGAACCGCTCGCCCCGACAATGGCAACAAAATCACCGTCCCAGATGTTGATGCTCATTCCCTGCAAAATATGCATTTTTGCACCGCCCATATCAAAGGTTTTCCAAAGATCCTCAAGGCGCAAAATAGGAGTTTTTTGATATTTTTCCGGATTATCCTTGAACCGCTCCGAGCAATGCTCGCCGCAGAATTTGAATATCTTGCCGTTATACGACTCCTCAACAATACTGTCGTCTTCGGAAAGATCCATGCCGCACACCACATCCAGCATCTCGTTATTGCCGGGCTCTTGTGCTGGCTGCTTATTTTTTTTTTCGGTTGAAACCTTCATAGAATATTAATCTGTCGTCCGCACAATCACCGTTTCCCCCTCCGCAAGCCCCTGTATCACCTCTATTTGTTCGCCATCGGTGATACCGGTGGTGATCTCTACCTCTCTCTCATTCTTTCCCTCAAGCACCGTCGCATAGCTTAGATCATTCTTTTTTTGCACCGCAATCCCGGGTATTTGAAGAACGCCCGTCTTGGAAGAAGAGTGGATCACTAGATCCGCGCTCATCCCCGAACGTATCTTTTCCGGAGCATCGCCATTAAACGCCACGTCTATCCTATAGTATTTATCCCCGCCCTTATTGATCTCCTTGGATTCGACAAGAACGATCTTGCCCTCAAATGTCTCGCCGGGAAATGCATCAAATTTTATATCGACGGGATTTCCGTTGGCACCCTTTATTTTTCCTATTTCAAGCTCGGAAATATCCGCCTGGATCTTTTTGCCGAGCGCAAATAGCGAAACGGCCGGGGCGCCGGGCCTGAATACTTCTCCGATCTCTATATATATCTTGGCGACCTTCCCCGCCACCGGAGCGCGCAACACTGATTTTTTTATCTTTTCCTGGATCATTGCGAGCTGCGCCTCCATCTCTTTGATCTGCGACTTCGCTATCTCAATATCTTCGGGACGCGGGGCTGCTTTTTTTGCGGCGAGATTCTCTTTGGCAAGGTCCAGCGCAGCGCGCGCCGTATCCACCGCATTCTGGTTATACACCTTTTGCGAGGCGATCGATCTCTCGTGCGTGTCAATGGAATTAAGAGCCGTGGTAACAGAGGTACGCGCAGTGCTGATATCTGTTTTATAGGTGGCCAATGTGGTCGGAGACAATCCGCTTGCCGAGTTGAGCGCATCATTTATTCTGTCGAGCAGCGTTTTTACCGCCAACACATGCTTATGCGTATCCGTGAGCGCCTTGTCCAACCCGTCATTGGTAGTGGGGATCGCCGAAACAATATAAGAGCGCAACACTGCAAGATCCCACGCCGCGGCGACCCGCTGAGTATCGACATCTATTTTTATCTGAGAGTCCAGCGTGGTAAAAGAAAGGTGGGCATTGGCGGAATTCGGGTCCTCGATCATTGCATCGGCATATTTATACACGGCATCCTCTGATTTTACGCCTGCATCTTGGATAATATTACTTGCGGCATCATAGAGAGACTCGAGATCCGCTGTTGCTTTCTGCTCCGTATTGGAAAAGGTCTGCTCGGCGTTTGCCACCTGCGTTTCCAGTACTTTAATATCCTGGTTTGCGGCACCCGCAAGAATTTTTTCCAGATTTGTCTCCTGCTGGGATAATACTGCGCGCAATCTTCTTTCTTCCAGTTCAAAATCAACCGTATCCAGCTTTAATAGCGCATCCCCTTCGGCGACCTCCGATCCTTCCTTGGCGGACACCTCTTTCAGTGTTCCCGAAAAAGGAAACTCGAGATTCAGTTCTTTTCCCGAAACCACCTCGCCGCGGACACGGACCAGTTCGTTGATGTCCCCCCTGATAACGGTGAATGTCAGTTGCGCCGAGACGTCCTCTTTAACATATTTTGAATACACCCAGTACCCGACCACCATGGCACCCAACACCACAACGGCAATGAGATAAAATGTTACTTTTTTCATATCATATAGTTAATCTCTTTATTATTATACTCTATCTTTTTCATATTGGGAAAACAAAAGCAGCTCTCGTTGTGTGTAAAAAACCGCCGGCTCTCAGCCGGCGGTTTCTGTGAAAAAACAAAATGCTGCCGCTACCGAAGATCTCCGATGTAAGACGCTGCGAGCCATGTGCGTGATGACTCAAAAGAGACCGTGCCGTCTCCCATGGGAGGCCTCTTAAACAGCGCCGTCGCATCTTTGCCACATCCTTCTATAATCAGCGGACCCCACATATATTCACCCTTTTTGATTGTAGGGCTGGCATCATAGACCTTACCATCAATGATCATCCAACAGTCTCGCGGGGTCCCGTGGGGCGCAACATCAATAATGGTATAGATGGTTTTAGCGGGTTCCAGCAAAGGTTCCGTAGCGGATGGGGATCGTTCCAGAACAGGCTTTTCAATAATACCGAGGGTCGCGGGATCATTTTTCGGATCCACCACTGACCATACGATATTGACTCCATGACCAAGCGTATCACCAATCTTTGTATCGTTCGAATAATAGTACAACGGATACTTTTTGAACGTCGTTTGCAGGGACCCGTTTGGTCTTTTCATGATACCAAAATCAGCCTCAGATAATCCATCGGCCACGATGGCAGTTTCGCCAGCGAAAAAAACCGGCCACATTCTGAGACACTCATTCTCACACATACTCGAGTCCGGGCTGTCTTTTGTAGACAAATACAATGTTCTTCCGGCCACATCGACAAGATACTGTCCAAAAACAGAACTCGCCCCGATCTTAATATCCGGCTGCCCGCTGCTTGGTATAAATGATTTTTTTTCTGCTGCCAACCATACCAGAGAGCCCCCGATTACCAGAACCACGGCAGAAATCAGAATGATCTTTATTTTTTTGTTCATTTTGATCTGTGATTTAATGGATTCCCAATACCACAATAAGGCCACTATGCCACCAGATTCCTATTTAAGATCTCCAATGTAAAACGTAGTCAGCCATGTGCGCGCCGCCTCGGAGTGCGGTGTATTGCTTCCCATGGGGCGCGTTTCAAACAACGACGTTGCGTCCTTTCCGCATCCCTGCACTATAGGAGCTCCTCCGGGATGTTTTCTGTCTGTAATGATCTGTGTCACATCATACACCTTTCCTCCGATCGCCAGCCAGCAATTTTCTGGTGTGCCGTGCAGAGTGATGTCCGCAAGGGTGTATATCTGCTGTACTGCCGCCACCGGCCCCCCTTCCTTCAGCGCTGCCGGATCTTTTGCGGGATCCATAATATACCACACATTCCCCAAACCCTGCCCGGCCACATCCCCTTTTATCTTGTCTCCGGAATAGTAGTACAGGGGATATGTCTTGAATGTCGTTTGTGACATGCCATCCTTTCGCACAATCGTATTAAAATCTCCCCCGGAAAGAGACTCATCCGCCTTGATAGTGCCCGCGGAAAAAACCGGCCATTTGGCAAGACACTCTGCCTCACAGGTGCTGGTATTTGCGCTGTCTTTTATAAAAACATAGAGCGTCCTTCCGTTTGCATCGGTCAGATATGATCCGAGTGTTGCATGGGTCGCAACTTTAATGCTTGGTATCTCAATCCCGGCCCTTGGAACATCAACAGATTCCTGAGCCTCATTCCTGCCTAAAAGAAAATACACCGTGCCTCCCCCGATGATCAACACCAACACCACAATGACACCAACGATCAAAATCTTTTTATTCATACCCGATCCGATTAATTTTTTTAATTCCCCATTCAGGAATATAAGGCAGTATACTACCGCCAAAAGTACGTTGCAATACAAAAGGCCCCCGTAGGGGGCCATTCTATTGGACCGATCTGCGAACTTTCACCACCCATCCGTTATGCACAAAAATATAGTGCTGTTCCTGCAGCTGCCGCATCGCCACAGCGAGCTCTTCCTCGGTGAAGCGCCCCTTCTCGATATACGCCTCTTCGAGCTGCGTGACCGCCGTGGTCTCGATCGCGGACGACGGAAGACGAACCAAGATCGTCCGCTTCAGGACTTCGACTCTCTGCTGTTCTGCTGGCACGATTTTCTCCTCCTTATGGTGGCGGTGCGGGAAGAACTTGAATTGCGCTTTCTACTGTGTCATCTATGCAGGTCTTTGTCAAGAAATTCTTTGAGTTTTTTAGCGGCAATTTTTCTCATACTGATCTTCTGTTTTTCTGCCCTGCCAAGCTCCGCAAATGTTTTTTTGTACCCGTCCGGCACAAAGATAATATCCCATCCAAAGTTGCTTTCTCCGCGGGGCGGAACAATGGTGCCCGCTATCTCTCCGTCAAAAAAATAGATATCCCCGTCGCTTCGCGCATACCCGATATACGTTCGTGCGGTCGCCTTATTGTTCCCCGATGCATGAGCAATATCGGCAAGACCCCCGCATCCTATGGTTTCCAAAAACCACTTGATCAGAGGGCCGGGCAATCCCTTCAGAGACTCAAGACAGAGCGAGGTATCCTCCACGATAAAATTCTTTCCCCTATGATGCAGTAGCGCCTCTTTCAATTTATGCTCGATGATCTTTCTCGCGTCCATGTCTTGGATCTCAGCCAAATCCATATCAAGACGCTCAAGATCGGGAATGATCTCTTTGATCTCCTCGAACTTGTTCTTGTTCCCCGTGATAAAATAGAGTTGGTTCATATTGTTAGAGTGTTCTCTTTGTCCTATTCTCGCACAAAACAGCATTTTTTCAACCGTCCCATCCAAAAACAAAACCGCCCCGCTCTGCGGGACGGTTTTTCAACTTTCCCTTACAACACCCTACCAATACATATCCACATAACTGCTGGTGGTATCATCATAGTAGGAATATGTACCACAGGTCTTTCTTTCTGCCGCATAAGTCGCCCATGCGGCAGTTTTTGCTTTTTTCAGAGCTGCAATAGTGGTTGATTTTGTCGCGTTGAAGCTGGTCCATGCCGCTTTGATGGCAGCTTTTCTTTGTATCCGGTCCGTAACGGCCCATGCCGCCTTTAGTGCATTTTTACGCGTATTAATGATCTCTTTCATGGCTGGAGTATACACATCAAACGCGGCAATAAGAGCCGTTTCGCGCTTCTCGACTGCAGCACTGATACAATCGACATTCAACAACACGGGAATGGTACACTGTGCGGTGTTGATCTTACAATCCGTTCCGCACGTTAATGTACCGATTGCCGCGGTATTTGCCATTTTTGTCGCGCACGTTGTACCATACGGAATTGCAGGATATTTCTTGTAGTCGCACTCTTCGCCGGCATTCAACACGCCATTTCCGCATGTGGGAACAACTGCAACAGTAGGTGCAGTACAATTCCCTGCGGAATCCTTTGTATAGCCGGTCGGACAGGTGGTGGTGGCATCGGTTATGCCGATCGTTTTGGGAGAGCCATCCAGCGTTGCCGAGAGTCCGGACGGAAGATTCTGAGCTTGTACCGTTACCACATGAGCCCCTGCGGTCAACGCGGTGAAGGTAAAATCAAAGCCGTGATTTGTGGTGGGAAGCGCCCCGGCTTCCGCGACGGGAACCGCTCCGTTGGTCGCAAGATCCGGCCGCGGGTTGTCTGCGGTGGCCATTGAGTGGAGTTTCCCATCGACATAGATACCGATTTTCAGTGGGGTGGTCGGGGCATCAAGATCAACCGCCCATCCTTTAACGTGCGTGGTATTTGCTTCTTCGAGCCATCCTTTCGGTGCAATGTTTGTAACAGGAGTAACACACTTGGTGGTATCGATCGTACAATTTGCGGTACAAGAAACCGTGCCGGTATAGCCGGTGCCTTTTGCAATTGCACATGTTGGAGAATTGGCAAGTTGAGTACCGTCACACTGTTCACCCGATTCAGCGATGCCATTGCCGCAGATAGGAGTGGTGGTGCCACCAGAAGTTGTAGGTGCTGGAATTGGTTTTACCCAGTATCCTTTGTAAGCCTCAAAAGAAGTAAAGTTTGTTGGGTAATAGAGTTTATTTGCTTCAAGAGACAGATCGGTCGTTCCCGGGGCAAAGGTATATATAATACTGGTCGCCGCCATGTTCCCAAGAACCGAGGAAACGCTAATAGGATCCCAGCCTCCAGTCGGCCCAACCTCGTTCCACGCGTTAGTGGTAAGAGTCGGGAATGTGCCAAGAGTAGACCTCATCCGCGCAGACACAAGTAAAATCGCATCCTGGGTCATGAGGATTTGGAACGCTTGTCCAGCATGAATCGCCTTAAGAGTATTGACCGTGGGTGTCAATGGATTATACGCCACCGCACCTCCCGCCACAAACGAAGTAACCCTACTGAATTTGCCCGCAATTGATGAGAAAATGGCGTCCACATTCGAATCAACCGGCTCTCCGACAAACGAGACAAAATTCCACCCGATCTTAAGATTAATTTCCATCACCGGAGCAAAGCAGCCAGAGGTATCAATAGTACAACTCGAAGTACAAACCGGGGCTCCGTTTGATAAGCCATCCGTTAGTGTCTGACAGCTATTTGGGCTAAGAATGACACTATTAGAAGTTCCTATTGGTGGAGCGCTAGAATAATCGCATTGCTCATCCCCCTCAACTACGCCGTTACCACAAACAGCGGTGGTGCCGCCATAAGAAGAAGCGGAGACAGCCTTTGGGGATCCCTGCAAAGAAACAGTTGTTGGAGATGCCCCGGTCGGAAGGTTCCCGGCATACACCTCTACGGAATGATTTCCTGCAGGAAGAGTTCTATTTGGAAATGTAGAAAAAAAATAATCGAACCCATGATACGGATCCGCAGTTGCTGCGTTGGTCACAAGGTCCGGCTTTGAGGCATTTGCGGTCGCGATCCCAATAAAAACACCATCAACATAGATGCTTACCGATACCGGACTACTGGGTGCGTCGGCATCATATGCCCAGCCCCAAACATGATCCGCATTTGCATCATCGATCCATCCGGTTGGCGTTGCCGCAGATACGCTCTTGGTATTTGTAAGAGCGGCTCCGGCCATCACCAAACAGACTGAGAAAACAATAAAAGCGATTTTTTTCATAGAAAATTATTTAATATATTAGTTAGTTTATTATCAAGATAGAGAACTTCTCGACCATTGTTGGTGTGCTTTTTCTGAAAAAAGCACGATAAATATCGTGCCTACAGTATACCATAAAAAAAAGGGGGGCAGCGAAGCTTCGGAGGACACTAAATTATCCGGGGAGTTTTAGACGATTGTTGCGCCATTTTTTCCCTGCTTCTTTTGAGCATAAAGCGAAAAAACAATACGCACGCAGCAACAACCGCACCGACAACAACAAGAGCACCAAGAAGAAAAATCCCTGTCAAATTATAATACGTCATATACCAAGGTTTTCCGAAAAAATCCATTTTCAGCGCAGGCAATACCCCGATGGTGTGGATCATTTCGGAAAGCGGAAACGATTCTTTCTCTCCTACCACAAGCACATACTTCCCTTGGTTATTCTGGTTGAAGAGCATCACGGTGTAGTCACCCGCCTCTGCATTGATCGTTTTCTCGGGACCCTGCCAATAATAGTCGCCCGCAAAGTCCTCAAAATACCGGGTCCATTCATGTTGAGTGCCGTCTAAAAAAGACAGATCGGTGTATGGCCCGCCATCGCCGTTTTTTGAGATCGCCGCAGAAATATCCTTATCAACGCCTTCGATATCCGGCACCAACAAGCCCACATGCAGACGGAACGGAATAGAAGAAGAGATGTGATAGTTCACAGGACCTCCGATAAGCGTTCCATAAAATGCCTGCGAAACCTCTGGATTTTCGACTATAATATCGGTCTCATCCCCCACCAGGCGCGGCTGATGGGCGCTGGCGGAAATGCCCGCAAAAAAGACCAAAAAAAGAATTCCGTAAAAAAATATTTTTTTCATATTTTTTCAGCTTACCAAAAAACAACTTTCATGCGAGGTTGTTTTTTTATAATGCGGAGGGTGAGGGATTCGAACCCTCGATGCTCTTTCGAACATACGTGCTTTCCAAGCACGCGCACTCGACCACTATGCGAACCCTCCAATAAAAACCCGAGACCCGCTGACTAAAAATCAAACATGCTTAGTCTATCCGATTTCTTTTTGATGCGCAACTTCTTTTTTGTAAAAGATTTTTCATTTTTTCTCTGTGCCAAACAAAAAAAATCGTATATACTGAGATGAGATAAACAAATGGATCCGCTGTATATAAAAAAAATCAATACGGTTTCGGGTAACGATGTATGGATCGTTGATGGATGCCGCGTGCGCGAGCAACATGATATGGATTTTACGAATTATGGGCAGCACTACGGATACCCGTCGTTCATCCCCGAACATGAGTTTTGGATCGATGAGGAAGGCGCGCCCGGGGAAGAAAATTATTATATCGCAAGCATGCTAAAAGAGCATGAGTTGATGAAGAATGGTACATCTTATGCAGAGGCGCATGATGCAGGCAATGAGACGGAAAAAGCGCTACGCGACAAAAGCGATGCTGTGATGCAGGCGAAACTAATGGGAAAAGACGCCTTACTGAATAAGATACACAAAAAAACACTCCGGCACTACGAGAGCGGGCCGACCGCATGGAGAATCGACGGAGAGCTGGTGCGGGGATTGTTTTTTCTTGATTTTACCATCGGCGGACACGACAAAGTATATGATTTTGTGCCGCAGAACGAGATATGGATCGATGACGACGTATTGGAAAAAGAGCTTGGCTTTGTGCTTTTACACGAATTACATGAACGAAATCTTATGGCAACTGGCATGGATTATGCCGGGGCTCATACAAGCGCAAACAGGATAGAATTTCTTTGCCGCAGAAATCCGGCATTGCTTGAAGAAAAAATGGCGATCGAAGAACAACAGCTACAGGCGGTATTGCGAAAGGGCTAATAATCCCCTACACTAAAAACAATATTGACGAGCTAGCGAGCTAAAAAGCTAACGGGCTCAAAAAGGAGAGGTGGCTGAGCGGTCTAAAGCGACAGTCTTGAAAACTGTTGTGCTCAAAAGGCACCGTGAGTTCGAATCTCACCCTCTCCGCCATTCGCCAAACTTTAGGGACCCGTTCCCTTGAGATTGACGAAGTTACAGATGAGATGAGAATTTCATACCCCGGAGCAAAGCGTAGGGGGGTAAATCTCACCCCCTCCGTCAATTTTTATACCATGAAAAAAACCATTACAGACGAAAAAAGTATTGATGCGGTGCTTGACCGCGGCACCATCGTCGAGATACTACCGACAAAAAAAGAGTTCCGCGAGGCGCTGCTTTCCGGGAAAAAGATGAGATTTTATATCGGCTTTGATGCGACCGCTCCGACACTACACCTCAGCCACGCAAAAAACTTCATGCTCATGGAAAAGTTCCGCACACTCGGGCATGAAGTGATCATTCTGTTCGGTGATTTTACCGCACGCATCGGAGACCCAACGGGAGAAAGCGCCGTACGAAAACAGCTGACGCGCGAAGATGTCGTGCATAATGTGGAACGATGGAAAGCGCTGGTCAAACCGCTCATGAATTTTGAAGATACGGAAAATCCGCCCAAAATAATGTACAATCACGACTGGCTCGCGAAATTGACCATGGAAGATGTGGTCTCTTTGGCGAGTAATTTTACCGTCCAACAGCTGCTCGAGCGAGATATGTTCCAAAAAAGAAATGTGGTGTGGGCTGTGTGCAAATATTGTAAAAAGAAATTTATTTCCCCAATACAATTTAGTAAAGAAAGCTTTAAGACTGTCACAATGTCGGGGAACACTACAAATTGTCCGTTTTGCAACAAGATAACTGACTTAAATAAAGAAGATTTAATATTTGAGAAAGAGCCAATTTATTTGCATGAGTTCCTTTATCCCCTGATGCAAGGATACGACTCGGTAGCAATGGATGTTGATGTTGAGGTGTGCGGCACAGACCAGATATTCAATGCCCTTGCAGGAAGAACGCTTCTTAAAAAACTGAAAGGAAAAGATAAATTTGTGGTCGCAGTGACACTCATGGAAAATCCGAAAACAGGAGAGCTGATGTCAAAAAGCAAAGGTATCGGAGTTTTTTTGGATGTGTCTCCCGAGGATATGTACGGCCAGGTCATGGCACAATCGGACGAGATGATAGAGATATTATTCATCAACAATACGCTCCTTTCCCCGGAAGAGATCAAAAAAATAATGAAGGCAGATAACCCGAGGGATGCCAAGATGCGCCTTGCGCTTGAGATCACCGCCCTATTCCACGGAAAAGAGGCCGCCAAAAAAGCCGAGGAACACTTTAAAAAAGTGATCCAGCAAAAACAGACCCCCGACGCGATGCGCGAGATAATGATAGAAAGGTCAAAAATGAGTATTGTAGAGCTGCTTGTCGCTGCCGAGCTTGCAAAAAGCAAAAGCGACGCACGAAGGCTTATTGAGCAAAAAGCAATAAAGATTAATGGAGAAATAGTTACTGAGGACAAAGATATCACCATCACCACAAAAGAGTTTATCATGCAAAAAGGCCCGCGGCAATTCGTAAAAATATCAGGAAAAACCGCGCAATAACGGGAGAAAAGACCCTTCCTCCAGAAAATTATTTTTTATTTCCATCATGAAAATCACATTTCTTGGAACAAATGGCTGGTACGACACACCCACGGGCAGCACTCTTTCGGCTGTTGTTGATGCCGGGTCATTCGCAATCGTCATGGATGCAGGATTTGGATTATATAAGCTAAGAGGCCTTCCCGCAAAAAATAAACGAATTTATCTATTTATCAGCCACCTGCACCTTGACCATATCTGCGGCCTGCATACCCTGCCCCTCTTCAAATTCAAAAGCCTTGATATCTTCTGCCAAAAAGGCATGAAGAAACATCTTGAATATTTCCTTAACCACCCATTCACCGTTTCACCAAAACAACTTCCCTATCCGGTGCGCATCACCGAAATAATTCCCGGAAAATATAAAAAACCTATTCCCTTTGAGTGTCTGCCCTTAAAACATGCCGATCCATGCCTCGGATACCGCTTTTCGTTCGGAAAAAAGATCGTAACGTATTGCTGTGACACCGGAATATGTAAAAATGATGAATTGCTCGCGCGTGATGCCGATATGCTTATCCATGAATGTGCATTTTTGCCGGGCATAACGTCGAACTGGGGACACACCAACCCCGAGGAAGCAGCGGCGCTTGCCAAGCGCGCAAATGCAAAGAAGTTGGTACTCACCCATTTTGCGGCAGACACCTACCGCAGTGGCGCGATCAAAAAAAGATCGCAGGGAATCGCCAAAAAAATATTCCCGGCCACTATCATGGCAAGCGATGGACTCACGTTGAACATATAACAGAAATCAAATCATCATTAGAACATGTATGCCAAAAGAAATCGGCAAGCAAAAAGTAACCGCTACTCTTCTCATCTCCTGCCCGGACCAACGAGGTATTGTGGCGAGCGTTTCAAACTTCATCTTCGAGAATAGCGGTAATATCATCCATGCCGACCAACACACCGACCAGGAACAAAAGATCTTTTTACAAAGAGTCGAATGGGAGCTTGAGGGGTTTAAAATACCGCGAGAAAAAATAGAAAAAGAATTTTCGCACTTAGCAAAGAAATTCGGCATGCACTGGCGGCTCCATTTTTCAGACCACATCCCGCGCATCGCGATCATGGTCTCAACGGCGGAACACTGTTTGCACGACCTTCTGATGCGGCGAAGTATGGGGGAATTGCAGGCGGATATACCGCTGATCATCGGGAATCACCCCGGTCTCTCGCCTATCGCAAAAAATTTCGGCATCACATTCCGCCACATTCCGGTTACCGAAAAAACAAAGGCGGCAGACGAAAAGATGATCCTTGCTACGCTGCATGAACACAGGATCGATCTGGTCATTCTGGCCCGGTATATGCAGATATTAAGCGGGAATTTCATCGGAAAATATCCCGACAAGATCATCAATATTCATCATTCTTTCTTGCCCTCGTTTGCGGGAGCGCGGCCGTATCACCAGGCATATGAGCGAGGCGTGAAGATCATCGGCGCGACCGCGCACTACGTGACCGAAGAGCTTGATGCGGGTCCCATTATAGAGCAAGATGTGGCGCGCGCGAGCCATCGCGATTCGGTGGAAGATCTGATCCGTAAAGGCAGAGATCTTGAGAGGATTGTGCTGGCGAGGGCCGCGCACCTGCATCTCAACAATCGGATTCTCGTATATAACAACAAGACTGTTGTGTTTGATTAAATACCAACCCAAAACCAAAAAAGCCGCGCCGGTAAGCGCTGGCCCTTTTGGTTTGAGTGTAAATTAATGCGCTATTGGGCGCTGGGAACCGCTGTCGGTGCGGGCGCAACAGGCGCGGGGCGCACCTGTATCGATTGCGCCGAAATACTGCCGTCCTGATTTGCCTTGCCCGTAATACTGACCGTTTTACCTACTTCAATATCAGCAGCGGTTCCTTTTACGGACATATCCACCGCAACAGTATCGGAATATAACACGATCTTTGATCCGCCATCGCGCAGCTTTACCGTGATACTCTGTGCGTCTTTTGCAATGACCTCTCCCGCAACAAACCCCACATCCTCGCGAAAGCTTCCTCGTTGTCCGCCGTTCATCATACCGCCACCGAATTGCTGAAACCGCGCCTGCCGTTCTTCCGGTGAAAAATTTGCACCCCCCGCCCTATTGCCGGCGATACAGGCGCCCTTGCTTCTTCCATATGTCACGCCGCCGTAGAACGCCGCACCTGCAGCCGCCAAAACCCCGATGACAATAAGAATAACAATATTTTTCTTCATATGCTTTCTATTAATAATGAATGCTGATTTTAATATTACTCATATCGCAGCGCATCGATAGGGTTGAGCCCCGCCGCACGCCGCGCAGGATAATACCCGAAGACGATGCCGATCGTTGCCGAAACCCCAAACGCCATCAAAATGGAAGTGATCGATACCTTCGTTTGTATGATGTCCATCCATGTAAAAACCTGAGCGATCAATAACCCCAGCGCCACGCCGACCAATCCGCCGATAAACGTAAGCATCACGGCTTCTGTAAGAAATTGCAAATTGATATCTCTCCGCTTTGCCCCGATCGCTTTTCGCAAGCCTATTTCCCGCGTGCGTTCAGTGACAGTCGTGAGCATCATATTCATAATGCCGATACCCCCCACCACAAGAGAAATGCCGGCAACCGCCGCAAGAAAAATCGTAAGCGTATCCGTAATAGTGGCAACCGTTGAGACCATATCTGCCTGGTTCATAACACTAAAATCAGCGAGCGTAGGGTCTGATATATTGTGGCGGCTCAATAAAAGAGTGGTGATCCTTTCCTGGATGTCCGTCATAGACGCAACGTCAGGCGCCTGCACACTGATAGTAGTAACATACGTATCCCCGACAAAATATCGCTGGGCTGTTGAAAGAGGAACAAAAATCATGTCGTCCTGACTACCGAAACCCCCGCTTCCTTTCGTTTTTGTGATGCCAACAACAGTGAACTCGATATTTTTAATGCGTATGGTCTGCCCAATGGCTTCAGCGTCAACCCCAAAAAGATCGTCGCGCGCCGTCGGCCCCAACACCGCAACTTTAGAGGCGCTTCGTACGTTTCCATCAGTGATAAATGATCCATTATCTATTGCAACATTCCGTACGCCAGTATAGGCAGCGGTCGTCCCGACAATCGAAGTGTTGGTATTCTTTCCTTTGCTGGTCACCTGATTCCGCGATGATAACTCGGGGGCGACGGCATTAATACCGGATATTTCGCTTGCAATCGCATCAGCATCCGCCTGGGTCAGCGTACGCGCCGATCCCCTTCCGCTGCTGACATTCGCCCCTGGACCCCGCTGTGCTCCCGGCGTCACCATGATAAGATTTGAGCCCATTGATGTGATCTGTGTTTCGATCGATCCCTGTGCACCTTGCCCGATAGACACCATCGCGATCACCGAACTAATACCAATAACAATCCCAAGGATCGTAAGCCCCGACCGCGCCTTGTTTGCAGAAAGAGCCAGATAAGTTTCCCTGAAAAGGTCTAATGTGTGCATGGTGTTTTTGGAATAGTTACATGGTTGTGCCCCACCGTATCGCTGACGATCGCGCCATCTCTGATAAAAATGATCCTGTTCGCATGCTGCGCAACATCATGCTCATGAGTGATCAAGATAATGGTTCTCCCTTGTTCTTTGTTCAGCCTCTCGAATGTATCAAGCACTATTTCTCCGGTTTTTGTATCAAGATTTCCCGTCGGCTCGTCAGCAAGAATAAGTGAAGGATTGTTCACCAAGGCGCGGGCAATAGCAACACGCTGTATTTGCCCTCCCGAAAGTTGGTTGGAAAGATGTATGTAGCGGTCTTCCTCAAGGCCGGTGGCTTTCAGTGCAGCCCGCGCGCGCTTTTCACGTTCTTCGGCTTTAACGCCGCTATACATCAACGGCAGCATAACATTGCGCAACACAGTCGTGCGCGGCAAAAGATTGAACGACTGGAACACAAACCCGATCTTGTCTTTTCTGAGATCCGCCAGCTCATCATCACTCATGGTCGAAACATCTTTGCCATCAAGAAGATACGTTCCGCTGGTAGGCGTATCAAGCGCTCCTAAAATATGCATGAGCGTTGATTTTCCGGAACCCGAGGGACCCATAATGGCAACATATTCTCCTGTCTTGATCGTAAAACTGACATTCTTCAACGCTTCAAAAGAAACGTCTCCCGTCTGGTATTTTTTTGTGACGTTCTTGATCTCTATCATACATTAGTGGATGCCCTTCAAACCGCCGCCACCGAACAAACCCGATGTTTGCGTAGCGGTCGCCGTAGAATCAATAACGCGCGTCACTATCTGTTCGCCCTCTTTCAGTCCCGAGATGATCTCAGTCACTGTGTTGTTGGAAAGACCAATCTCTATAGTGCGCTGCACAGGAGCCACCGCAGAAACAACCCCCTGTGCGCTCTCTTCTAAGGGAGTAGCGGATTCGAACAACTCAACATAGTGGCTTTGACCTTGTGTTTTTACCGCGCCGTTAGGCACAAAAAGCACGTCCTGCGCGATCTCCGTGATTACCGAAGCACTCACGCTCATCCCCGGCTTTATACGATCATCTTGCGTGTCAAAAGCGATCTTTACGTTGTAATTGACCACTCCCTGCGTAACCGTGCCGACCGTATCGATCTCAGCAACAGCCCCCGATATACTAAGACCCTCGATGGCATCAAACTTCAATGTCGCTTTCTGGCCAACCTCCACCTTTGAAACATCAACCTCGTTCAATGAGATCTCGGCGAGCTTCTGCGTAGTAACCAAGGTCAATACCGCGGTGGCACCGGAAACCGTATCTCCCTTTTTCACGCTCAATTTTGCGATCGTACCATCATAAGGAGCGCGCACGAAATAATCCGCAAGTTTCTCTTTTGCATCCAATAATGCATTTTCGCGCTGCTTCACGGTAAGTTTTGTCGAATCAATATCAAGCTGGTCGGGCCCCGCTTTCAGTTTCGCAAGAGATTCCGTGTTCTCTTTAATTGAGCGCTCGGCATTCACGATCGCATCCTTGCTATTTTTGATGGTATTAATAACAGAAAGCAATTCCACCAAGTGTCCGTTCGTTGTGCTTGTATAAGAGTTCAGCGTGGCAAGATGAGTGTTCGCCGTTGGCGCAGGAGTTGCCCCGTTCTTAATGAATTCATCTTTATAAAACTGGATCAGATTGTTCGTGCTCTTCACTGCTTCAGCAATGTTTTTTGTGGTCTCGTATGTTTGCCCCATGAGAGCCTCAATGGTCGCAACATCGGAGAACCGCCCCGCAGATTTATAATCCTGAAAATTCTTGTCATACGCCGTCCGCGCAGTCTGATATTTATCGAATGTATCTTTTCTAAACTCGCTTGCTTTTTCATTATATTTCTCCGCCTGATCCGCATAATAATCAAGATTCCATTGGGCACTTCCAAAACTTGGAGCGGAAGAGAACAGCATATCCTGCAAACCGGCGATCACCGTGGGAATATCCAGAAACGTATCAGCAACAGTATTAAAACCATCCTCGTATGCCTTTGAAAGGTTGCTTTGAGCGGTATCTTTCGACTCCACCGCGCGTGCAAGCGAATTCTCGGCTTGCGTCAACGAAAGTTCATCGGCCGGCTGTAATAATTTTTCAAGAGAAATTTTTGAGCTCTCGAGGCTCGCCGCCGCATCACGCACCGCTTTTTGGGCATCGCGTTCATCAATCTGCACCATGAGATCGCCCGTTTTTACGGCCTGCCCATTCACGACCTTCACCGCGGTCACTTCGCCCGATACCTTTGGTTTTATATCTGTTTGGTTGATCGCAAGTACCTGTCCGCTCCCGGATACGCTCATGACCACAGATCCTCTTTCTGCTTTTGCTACCACATATTTTATTTGTGAGGGGGTCCCGACAATCCATCCATATCCGTAATATCCCACAATGCCAAACACAATAATGCCAATGACCGTAGCAACCTTGTGCGCCACCATCTTTTTCAAAATTGATTGGAACATAAAACTAAGAATAATGAATAAATACTATTACCGCCAAAAACGATCCATCATCGAGTTGCCGGGAATACGAGGCGGCGGCATTACCAAACCGTCGGGAGGCGGCGGCATTATTCTGATAAGCTTTGCCTCGATCTGCCCTGCATCATTCGGGGACCCGATAACAACAACCGACTCGTCAACCTTCATATCCCCCGGCTGGATCGTGTCGCGAAAACGCCGGATCACGGTATCGTCTTTCAGAAGAACAACTTTCTCTGCACCCCGCTGGTCGTTGATGGTAAGCAGCGGTAATTCTATTTTTATGATCTTTCCAAACACGCCATGGCCGTCAACAAAATCGTTGCCCATCATGCCCCCCATAAAACCCTCGCGTGGACCGCCAAAATTCCGGTGATAGTTCTCACCCCAGCGATACGAAAACGATGCCTTTCTCGTCCCCACCTCGATCCCCGCCCGGAACGCCAACAAAAGCACCACCAGCGCCCCGACACCAAAAAGAACCCACTTGAACCATTTTATTTCGGAGAGGGTTTTGCAATTTACTTTTTCTTTCAACTTTGCGGCGCCTGGCTGAAGAAATGTCTTTATGCTCATATTTTTTTATTAATTCTGTTTATTTTAATGATGTACAATGCGGGGACCCATAAAGAGCGCGGCCGCATCGCGGATAAAAAGCCTTATGGAACCGAAAAAAACAAATATCACCGCAAGAAATACGGCGATACTGACGACTGGAAGCGTTTCCAGAAACGAGAACGCAAACTCCTGCCATAATCCAAGCACAACACCGGGGTCAGAGAATATCAAAGAAAAGAAATAAAGCGCTCCCGACTGTGCAACGCCCTCCCGCAAAAAGGAGAACGCGGGCACCAGTGCAACTAGCGAGAAAACAACCCCGAAGGAAAATAAGACGATCCTTTTTTTCAACATTTGCGCGTGCTGCTCTTGGCGAATACCGAGCAACACAGAATCAAAAAGACCCTCCGGAAGCTCCGGGGATTTGGCGTGGCTGAATAATTTTTCGTAATTATCCTGCATATACTATAGATAGTTGACCACTGTTCTCTATACGACAAAATGTCGTTTTTTGGTGCATTGTTCCAAAAAAGTCAGATATTTTTTTCCTTCAGAAGTATTTCCCTGAGCAATAGCAGCGCCCTGCGATAGCGGCTTTTTACCGTATTCAGCGGCTCCCCCACCACATCCGCTATTTCCTGAAACGTAAGATTCTCATTGTGGTAGAGGTGCACCACCGCACGATTCTTTGGAGACAGCTTAGATAAAGACCTCTCAAGCATATCGGCAATATCTTTCCGTTCCAGTATTTCTTGAGGAAGCGGCGCAGGATCTGCTATTGTGTTTTCGAGCACATTTTCTCCCTGCTCATTTTCAAATGCGGAAAAAGAGACCGTCTTCTTCTTTTTAAGAACGTCCAGTGCCGTATTTTTTGCGATCGAGAATATCCATGGCTTGAAGTTTTTGCGTGTATCAAATTTTTTTAAGTGCTTCCATACTTTTATCCATGTTTCCTGTACAATATCTTTCGCGTCGTCGGGGTTGCCAACATACCGGAACACGAACGAATATACCGGCGCAAGATATTTTTTTAGCAACAACTCAAGCGACTGCTCGTCGCCCGAAAGACATTCCCGTATCAGATCATTATCCTCTTTATCCGGCATAAATATAATGGCCGCAGCCCGCTCCCTTGCTGTTATAACACAATTCTGTACATGCTTCCATAAAACCTGATATACTGTCTGTAGATAATAATAACAACCATTGCTTATGGAACAAAAATTCCCAAAGATCACGATGCTTCTTGCGGCGATTATCCTCGCCGGCGGCATCACAGGAGGCCTCTGGCTCCACGCCTGGCAAAACGGCAAAAGCAGAGCGGATAATACTATCACCGTGACAGGTTCGGCAAAGATCAAAGTGACCTCTGATCTTGCCAAGTGGGCCGCAGGGTTCACCCGCCAAGCGAGCCTTGAGGACATCAAGGCAAAACTTGAGCTGGCAAACAGCGATACCGCACAGATCAGAGAGTTCATCAAATCATACGGCATTGAAGATGCCAGCATCACTTTTCTCCCGATCCAGACCGAAGCGATGTACAATTATAACCAGGGCGGTGAAAAATTTTCACAAATGCTTACCGGATATAATATCAAGCAGGAAGTACGGGTGGAAAATAGCGACATCGGAAAAGTGGAATTCCTTGCACAGGAGGCAAAAAAATTGATCGATAAAGGCATTGTGCCCGAATATCAGCGAACGGAATATTTTTACACCAAACTGGCAGAACTCCGTCCGACGCTTTTTGCGGAAGCCACTAAGGACGCTCAAGAAAAAGCAACTGCCATAGGCCAGGTCACGGGGTCCACCATCGGCAAGGTGAACACCGCCCGCACAGGAGTGATACAGATCATGCAGCCAAATTCCGTTGATATCAGCGACTATGGACAATATGACCTCTCTACGAAAGAAAAAGAGGTGAGCGCAACCGTCTCCGCCTCATTCGAATTATTGCCGTAGAGAGATATTTTACTTTCAGTCACAAAAACCTCCGCCGCAAGGCGGAGGTTTTTGTATTATTATCCTTCCTTCTTTTTGTCCAATTTATCAAGTCTGAGCAGTTTTACGCCATAATAGACCACTCCCGCAATAACTAAAAAATCAATAATGGAAGAAATAAAATCTCCCCACATTACCTTTGCCGAGCCGATAGAAAAATAAGAATCCCTCAGCCCACCCACGGCACCCAGCGCAAGTCCGACAAACGGATTGATGATATCGCTCACCAGCGCAGCCACCACCTTTGAGACCGCACCGCCAAGAATAAAACCGACAGCAAGACCCATAACTCCCTGCTCGCGTATAAAATTTAAAAAACCCTTCATACAATATTATTAATAATGTCACTCCGCCTTCATCATACGAAGAGCGGCAATGCGCTCCGCGATCGGCGGATGTGTAAGAAATAACCGCGTGAACCACGATGCAGACCGCTCTTCTTTTCCAAGCGGATAATCGATGTATAAATGGCTGGTGGCGCTTCGTGCAAAGGGCATCGGTGTGTGATCGCGCTCGAGTTTTTCAAGTGCGCGCGCAAGCCCCTCGGGATACCGCGTCAAAAGAGCTCCGGAAGCATCCGCCAAAAACTCCCGTTTTCGTGATATAGCTAGGCGCAAAATGGTCGCTGCGATCGGCGCAATGATAGCGGCGACAAGCCCAATGATCAAAAAAATGCCCGATCCGCCGGAGTCCTGTGAATCGCGCCGTCGTCCTCCGCCCCAGAATGTCATACGCAGAAAAAAATCAGACAACATGGCGATAAGTCCCGCCAGAATAACCACCACAGTAGCAATAAGCGTATCCCGATTGCCGATATGAGACATCTCGTGTGCTACCACGCCCTCAAGTTCTGTTTTTTCAAGCGCCCTAAGCAAACCCGTCGTCACCGCCACTGCGCCGTGCGCGGGATCGCGTCCCGTTGCAAAAGCGTTCATCGCCGGAGTATCAATAATATACACCTTTGGTGTCGGAAGCCCTCCCGTGATAGCAAGGTTCTCAACGATACGGTAAAGCTCAGGACTGTCCTTTTTCTCAATGAGACGCGCATGCGAAATGGACATCACGATCTTATCGGAAAACCAATAACTTGCGATGTTCATTACCACACTTATCACCACAAAAATATAAAAGATCCCCGGATTGTTCGATGCCCGTCCGAGAATCCACCCAAACCCCATGAGGAACACAAAAAACACGGACATCAGCATCCACGTCTTTGCCACGTTATTTGATACCTGAGTATAAAGATTCGCCATTAGCCGTGAAAAAAGTCGAATATTTTTGTCTCGATATGCCGGATATCATCGGGAGAAAGAAAATCCTTATGATTGGCAAGAAGTTCTCTGAATGCCTGGTGGGCCTCTTCCCTGCTCATCCCGCCTTTGCTTTCACCCATCTTTTTAACAGTATATTTATCAAGCACCGCCTTCGCATATTCTTTCTCCTGCGGCGTGAGCCCCGATACCGCATCAATGATGCCCCATAATTCTTCATGGCTCATTTTTTTTGTACCTACATCAAAAAGTCCCATAAAATTGAAAATTTAATGGTCACTAGAATTTCACCTGCACATTCTTCTTTTCTTCTTCGCCGGCCTTAAAAAGCTCCACGATCGAAAAGCTGAACAGCCGGGCAATGACATTCGAAGGAACGGTCTCCACTTTGATATTAAGATCGCGCCCGACGCTGTTGTAGAATCTCCGCGCTGCCTGGATCTTATCCTCGGTGTCCACAAGCTCCTGATGCAGTTGCTGGAAATTCTCGGACGCCCTTAATTGCGGATAATTTTCCGCTACCGCGAACAGTGTTTTCAGCGTTCCGGACAATGCGTTCTCGGCCTGCTCCTTCTCCGCCATACCCGTCGCACCCATCGCACGCGTACGTGCCGCGGTCACATTCTCAAACAGCTGTTTTTCGTGCGCGGCATATCCCTTTACCGTTTCCATGAGATTCGGGATGAGATCATATCTCCGTTTAAGCTGTACATCTATATCGCTGGTCGCCTCTTCAAGCCGCTTGCGAAGCCTGATAAAGCCGTTATAAGAAACGATGACCCACCCCACAAGCACCACGCCCACAATAACTATAGCAAATAATGGATTCATAAATAGCGCATACTTTAATATTATTGTCTGTAGTATATCATAAAAACCCCCAATTTAAAAGCCCGCCTTTTGCGGGCCTCCGTGTGTTTATAGACCAATGGGGGCGGTGGGGATGCGGCTTGAAAGCCGGCGCTCAAAATCGCGTTTTTCGGAAAGTACGCGCGCCAAAGCATCGGCGCCATACGGGTTCACGCGGCGGTACAACTCTGCCAGCCGCGCCATTTCTTCGGGGTGCATCTTATCAAGAAATGCAATAAATGCGAGCGGCTCTCTTTCCCATGCGGCAAGCTTTTCCCGGAGATACGGCTCCCCGTTGAACATTTCTTTTTGTTTGTCCAAAGAACCCCCTTTCACCGTGCTATTTTGATAATCCCCTCCGTTTCAAGGATTTTCCAAATATGAACAAGGGGTCATCCTATTACGGATATAAAAACACGTCAAGACCAAAAAAAATAAAATCGGTTGCCGGCCCAAATACCCCAATACAAAAACCTCCGTCATAATGCGGAGGTTTTGTTCTATTGCCGGGAAAGAAAATCTTTAAATAGCCGTTCTTGTTTTTTTATCGCCCAGCGTTCGATGAAGCGCACCAATGTATTCTTACTCTCCATTTCCGCCATACCAAAAACCCCAAAATCAATAAGCGTGAGCCGTTTTGTATCATGTTCAATGAGCACATTTCCGACCGTATGCATAAATCCGGAGAACAAGAGCCGCCACCCGCCAAAAAAATCGGGCATGATATGCTCCGCGTCGGCCATTACTTTCGAAACAGAGACCAGCCTTTCAAAATCCTTCGCCACCAATTCATCCTTGAGATCGCTTTTGTGCAGCGTGCGTGCCGGCAACAATTTCTGAATGATCACATATTCGTCGTTATCATAAAATCTGAGCTCGGTGGAAAGAAATGAATCCCCGAAATATTTCCGGTAGAGGTCATATCCCCGACGGACATTTTCACAGTGATGTTTTTTATCGATAAGATATCGGAACGCAAACGGCACCTTGATCAGCTGCCCGTTTCCGTAACGATACACGAGGTGCTCTCCGCCAAGCGCAAAAAAGCGCCCCACTTTACCCTTATCGTAGGGAGGCTGCATCATATTACTCTTCTACTATGCTCGCTTTTATGATCTCCATCTTCGTAAGGGGCCTATCCGTGGGAGGGCCGCTGGTTGGCGTGGTCGCAATAGCGTCGACAACATCCATGCCGGAGACCACCTTGCCGAAGATACTATAATCGTTTTGGAGCGGATAATCCTGGTGCATGATAAAAAATTGGCTCCCGTTGGTATTAGGACCCGCATTCGCCATTGCTACCACCCCGCGCTTGTATCCCGCTTTATATGAGGCCGTTGAGGGATTTAATTCATCCTCGAATTGATACTCCGGACCGCCCGTACCGGTTCCGGTGGGATCCCCTCCCTGGATCATAAATCCCTTAATAACCCTATGAAATATGACCCCATTATAAAATCCCTTATTGGTAAGCGTTACAAAATTATTGACCGTCTTTGGGGCGTCACCGGAGTACAGCTCGAACTTGATGGTTCCTTTGGTTGTTTCAAGAACCGCATATTTTTTCTTTTGCGTTGTATCCATAGTGTTAGTGTTATTATTTGTTTGCACATTTTCTTGTGCCGGCTGCTCTGCCGTCGGTTCTTCAACCTTTGTTTCTGCCGCCGGGGTCTCGGCTTTTTCTCCGACAACCTGAGGTTGCGTCTCCGCGGGCTCGGATTGGTTGCTTGAAATAAAATACAGCGCTCCGCCGATAACAAGCGCCAGTATCAAAAATGGTAATGCGCTTTTTAGTGCGCTTCCCGGTGCGGCCTCTTGTGCCATAGTATATTCACATTAATGATATCCAGCACAGTATATCGCACTCTTTCATTCTCTTCAATAAAAAAACCCCGGGTTACTGTTCCCGGGGCAGAGGTAATAGATTCGCTCTGATCGGAGGAGGCTGTTTGTCGAACTCGCCAACCTGAAAAATAAACGCCTCGACAGCGTCCGTATAGATCTTATCCACCACAATGACCGGAATACCGTGCGCCCCGTAATATGCGATATCCTCGCGCACCGACACATTGATCGCCTCAATAGCCGAGGAAAGACTTTCGTTGGTATCGTTGCACCAGACCAGATGAGTTACTAAAAGGCGATTTTCCGTCTCACCGCGGGCAGGAACCGCAAAACCTGCCACCAGTATAAGAACGCATAAAAACATCAGCGCTTTTTTCATTGTGTCCCCTCCTCTTATTGGTTTATCAAATGACAGCTGAGATAAAAATGACCCCAAATATCACAGCTGTCAATAAGGATCCACAAAAAATAAATGCCCCGCCGAAATTCCGGCGGGGCTTGGCGAAGCAAGGACCGCGGTATGGTGCCGCAGGTCGGGTCCAGGAGGGGCGATCTAACAGCTGGCCCCGCCGCCTCGTTCCCCAGAACTGCCTCGTAGGGGAGAAGGCAACCCGCGTACCCGCGCCTTGGCAGCACCTCGTAGTCCCCGGCGGGCGGCCGTCCCGGCGGAGAGATCATCCCCGCGGTCCCTGCTTCTTGGGCAAGGGCTCACCCCTCGCCGACTTACGGACCCATGGCACCCATGCCCGGTCCTCCTCGTGTTCCGCCAAGGGAGTGGCGGAATGGCTCCGTGTGGCGCGCCCAGGACGTGGGGGGCGCTGCCGCTCATTACAGAGAGCTGTGCGGATTGCCGCAGCTTGATGGCGCCCCTGTGGGCGGACAGCCACGGCAGTGGCCAGAAGTGCTCTCTGCGGAAGAGGGCGGACTTCTTCAAAAGTTTTACCCCGCCCCTTCCTTTCACCGGACTGCCCGTTTCTTGGACAGCGCTAGTATCCAGCGCCGCCGAGGCCTCCTCCGGTAATCACCGGGCCCTTACTCCTTTCTGCTTCATCCCTCGATGGGAACCCGCGCCTGTCATTATATAAACCTTGCTTCTTTAAAATTTTGAAGTTCTCAAAGTGCCAGAAAATTATACTATGGAAATGAACATTTGTCAAGCATCCATAGAACACCCGAAAAATAAAACCCCCTCTTGGGGGGTATATTTACAAGGCAACTATCTTTTAGGACTGTGCCGCAAGCTGACCGCATGCTCCTCCTATATCTTCTCCGAACTTTCTTCGTTGTATCACATCAATACCGGCACTTTGCAATATTTTTTTGAATGCCTCTATTTTATTTTTCGAGGGAGGATTGAATATTCCTGTTTCATTATAGATGATCAGATTCACAAAGTAGAGTTTATTTTCGGACATCATTTTGGCAAGCCTTTGTGCGTCTTCTTCGGAATCATTCAATCCATCGATCAGAAGATATTCGAACATGAGACGCCTATTTGTTTTATCGGCGTACTCGCGCGCAGATGCCATGATCTCGGCTATCGAATATTGCTTGTTCACCGGCATAATGCGGGAGCGCACAGTATCGCTGGTGGCGTGCAATGAGATCGCAAGGTTGACCTGCAGTTTTTCGTCAGCGAACTTCCTGATCCCCGGCACCACCCCGGCGGTCGATACCGAGATATGCCGCTGCCCGATATTAAAAACGTCGTGATCGTTCAGGAGCCGCACCGCCCCTATCACATTGTCATAATTCAAGAACGGCTCTCCCATGCCCATAAATACCACATTACCAACAGGAGACCTCTTGTTGTTCTTCAGATAGCGGTTAAAATAGAGCACCTGATCGGTTATCTCTTCTGTTGTGAGATTCCTCTTAAAGCCCAGCTTTCCTGTTGCGCAAAAGCCGCACTGCATAGGACACCCCACTTGGCTTGAGACGCACAGCGTAATGCGGTCGTTGTTATGATACATCAGCACGGACTCTACCAAAAGTCCGTCGCGCAATGTAAATAACGCCTTTACCGAATCGTTTGATTGAGACGGAAAAAGTTTTGCGTCCCTAAAAGACAGAAGAGGTGCGCGGGAACCAAGCGCATCACGGAGTTCCTTGGGAAGCTCCTCAATATCGCTGTAATGCTCCACCAACTGCCCATACACGGCCTTTTTGATCTGCGCGAGGCGGTATTTTGGCTGCTTGAGTTCAGTGAGAACTTCTTGTACGTCGTTTAGATTCATTTTTTTCGTTTCGCAATTTTCTGAAATAATACTCTGATCTTTTGTATCCCGTCCCAATCATGAATAGACACCGCCATCACTTTCGGATGCGCTTTTTTGAGTTTTGCTATCTTTTGCTTCAATTCTTTGGCGGGCACAAGGTCGGCCTTCGTAAGGAAAATATAATCGGGTTTTTTGATAAGCTTCGCATCATGTGCCTTCAGCTCTTTTCTCACAATGCGATAATCGGTCATCGGACTCTTTGATTCTGCGGAGATAAAGTGCACCAGATTGCGCGTGCGCACGATATGGCGCAAAAATTTATGCCCGAGCCCCCTCCCACGCGATGCGCCTTCAATGAGCCCCGGAATATCGGCAAGAATGATGCCGTCCATCACTCCAAGATTCGGCTCAAGCGTTGTGAATGGATAATCAGCAACCTTTGCCCCTGCCGCAGTAAGCTCATTAAGAAGGCTTGATTTCCCAACATTAGGAAGCCCCACAAAACCGATATCAGCGATCAGGCGGAGCTCAAGAAGAATATCAAAGGTCTCTCCCGCGCTTCCCTCTTCCTTTTTTTTCGGGCTTCGGTTAGTGGAAGATTTGAACGCAAGATTCCCCCTTCCACCGCGGCCGCCTTTCGCCAGCAACACTTGCTCCCCCGGGTGTGTCACTTCTTTGTCTTTTTTTGTCGTCAAATTGTGCGCCACCGTTCCTATCGGTACCACCAGCAAAAGATCATCCCCGCTTTTCCCGGTCTTTTCGAATTGCTGGCCGTTCTTCCCCGGACCCGCCGAGAACTCTTTTCTAAATGTATAGCGGCTCAGCGCGGAAAGATCCGACGTACCCACCATATATACATCTCCGCCGCTTCCGCCGTTTCCCCCGTCGGGCAATCCGTAGCGCCCCTTAGTACCATCAAAAGAAACGGTGCCGTCACCGCCTCTTCCGCTTTTCACCACAATTTTTACTTCATCTACAAACATAGGAAATAGAATTTAGAATATGGAATTTCGAATTTAAAAAAATACAAACCCCTTATTTAACACCTCAAGAGCTATTTGGTTGATTAACTATAGTATATCAGTTTTTCTAAAAAAAGAAGAAGCCGCCCCCTGATAAGTCCGGAGCGGCTCTTGTAGCGCTTATGCGCCATTAGATTTTGATGTCCTTGAATTCGGGAACGGGAAAGCGGAACTTCTGCTCAGGGGGGGCAGCGTTATGACACGCCATATGCATCACCGCCTTGGCAGTCGTCTTTTGGCCGGAATGTTTGGTTGACTCAGGCCAAGCAACGATCATGTGATCGGAAGTACTCTTGACCGGCTTGCTGCAATAGTGACAATTGCCAAGCGACTCCAATACGATGGCAGTAACCACAAAGAAAAAAGCTGCCATCACAAGCGCGAAAGCGCCCTCCGCCTCTGTGCTTCCTCCAACACCCGGTACAAAAATACTCATCAGACCCAATCCTACAAGCGCCACACCGCTGACGATTAGCACGACGATCGAAAAAATGTTGAGAGTCCTACCCGAGCTCACTTTCGGCAATTCTGGGACCATATTCCCCCCCTTTTCGAATGGTATCTGATATACTACGTTGGAAAACAACGCTTTTTAAGTCTGCATATCTATACAATATCTATAAAAATAAGTCAATATTTTGCTCCCGCGGCTATTTCCCCCAAAGAAAAATCCCCAGGTTCGCCGGGGACTTGTTATTATTCGGGAAATTTGAATTTCTTTTCGGCTGGAGCATTTTCGTGGCAAGCGCTGTGCGCAATTTTTTCCAGTGGAACAACGGTACCGGAATGAACCGTTTTTTCCCTCCAGGAAAAGAACAGGTGGCGCCCCCCGTTATATACATTCTTGCCGCAATAAAAGCATCTTCCCTGATAGTCGCTGCAGTGAAGAGCGGTGAGCACGGCATAAAGAACGGCGCTCCAAAATACATTGAACCCCACAAGCTTTACGTCAAGCGCCTGCGTTCCCTTAAGAGCCGCCCATATATTGGGACCTGCAAGCACCAGAAATACAACAACGGCTATCACGAGAAAAATACCATGGAAAAACTTTCCGCTGCATTCTATTGTTTCTTTGTCCGTGACCATCTACGCTCCCTCCCTTGTTTTTTTTGGCGCAAAAAGAACCTTGTCAGAAGGATAGATCAAACGAATCTATGGCGTCAACCCTATGGAATCCTGTATGGCAGGAATTTTGCTTCGGCAAAATTATTCCACAGGGTCAATCCCCGTATTGCTTATTATTTATTTGGGAAACACTGCTTGCAGGCAGTGTATGAGGGAGATCCTGCGCCCCCCACATAAGAGCAGTTTGGTACGGCAGAAAACTGCGAACAGTCGGCCGACGGTTGTGCCCCGCCGGAGGGTTGTTCTGACGGGACCGACGGCGGCTGTGTAGCGCCCGCGGGGACCTGCGGCTGCGTTGTGGTTGGGATATCAAGTTTCAGTTCCGGAGCGGCAATAGTGGTATCCGCGGCAGCAGAAAAATTACTATCCACGGAAACACCCGATGAAAATACATTTCCCATCGTAACATCGGGAGCCGCTACGTTGAGTGCAGAAAGTTCAAGGCTCGGCATGGGGGACCCCGAAAGATCCAAGTTCGGCACCTCGACCGAAACCTCGTCAACCGCTTTTTCGGTCTCTGCTTTTTTTTGTTCGGTTTCAGTCTTTTGTTGGGCTGCTTGTTCCGCGGGAGATTTTTTCAGTACCGTAAAATATACAAGAGCTCCAACGGCCAGCACGGCAACAACAATAATGACCACTATGATAGGAGCAATTCCCCTTTGGCATGACATGTGTTTTTTTATGTTCATATTATTATTGTGTTACTTATATTCGGCCGGAACCTCATCCGACGTTGTGAGATAGAATGCGTCGATGACAGCAGCCATTTGCGTGGTATCCTTTTTTACAACCTTCATTTTTTGCTGTCCCTCATTAAAGTAATACGGTTTTCCCACCTGATGCCAGTGGAACGCCCCCTGGTTGTCGCTGACCGTCCCCTCGGTATTTTCGGGGAATGAGCCCAATACTTCGCCATTGAACGAGATCGTTTTTACTCCAAGTCCCTGCTGGGATTTAATGTGTGATTTGTAGTCGCGCACCCAGAGCTTGTAATTACCCTTCACCGGGACCATGAATGTGTACTCGAGATAATCTCCCCCCGCACCCATATACCAATCCCCCGTTCCTGAGTACGGCGGACGCCATCTCGGGTTCACCTCTCGTACCATTGGGTTTGAAACGCCCAAACGCTGATTAAATTTGACGGCATCTTCCGCCTCGATAAGAATGCCGACGCCCTGCGCCACCACTTCACCTTCGAATGCCTTCACTTTTGCTTTTATGGCATCCTGATCGCTCGTCAGCTGTTCAAGTTTCTTAAGGAATGTTTCTGTGGGTTTGTTGGTCGTCGGTTTTGCGCAATCAACATTTGTGATCTCCATCATGCGCTTGAAGATCGAGTCTGTCAGTTGTTCAATGTCTTTTGCTTCATCCACCTTAGACGCAACACGCTTGCACATCTCCGAGCTCTGCCCTGCGCACCCAAGGCTTATTTCACGAATATGATTAAGCCCCGCGAGTACTTCCCGTTTCGCCAACTGCATGTTCGGCATCACGGCACGGCAGATCGCCTTCTCGCTTCCCTTCTCAGCCTGTTGCACCTCCAGATCCTTCGCATTTTGTTTCAGAACATCCGCCTGCTCTTTTAAAAATCCGAGTGCAGACGCCATTGTCTGAAGATTCTCTTCGCTCTTATCCGAGCGGCAGAGCGCCTCCACTTTATTAATCTGCACAGTAAAATCCTTGATCTCTCCTGAAAGCACCCGCACTTTATCTTTCAGACCAAGCACCACCTTGCATTCTTCGGTCGTTTTACCGCTACACCTTGCAACATTATTCTCCAGTGTTGCAAGATCATTCTTTTCTATCTCTGCCTTTGCAGCAGCCAGCTGCGGCAACACCTGCGCACACACCTGATCAGTGGATTCCGCAATCGCCTTTTGTTTTTCCGCCTCAAGAGACGCTCCGTAAGTCTTTGCATCTTCTGCGTCCGCCTGGATCTTTTGCATCAATGCCATCAGATTCTTCTGGTCTGCCGTTTCGGGGGTTTTACACATTTCTTCCGCAAGCGCCATTTCGGTTTTCAGATCCGCGAACTTCCCGCTAATGGACGTGAGTCGGGGGGATAATTCATTTACTTTATTACACTCTTCTTTCGCCGATCCCGCGCATTTATCCATGAGTTCTTTTATCTTTGCAAGGCCCGCGTCCATCTGTGTACGTGCAGGCCCGAATTGGGCGAGCGCCATTGTACATGCCTTGGACACTCCCTGTGCCATCGCTTTTTCGGCCTCCTTTCGATATTCTTCCCATTTTGAACGGAAATCATTCAGTGCCGCCTGGAATGCGGTTTCATCGCCCGCATCAAGAGCCGCATTCAGCTTTGCTTCCAGTTCTTTTCTATCCTGCATGAGGGCCGCCCTGATCTCGTCAGCATTTTTGATCGAGGGATCGTTCTTTTTTGCATTTTCCAGATCGCCCTTCGCCGCATCAAGCTGTTTTAGACCATCCTCGATATTCTTATCAAGGATCTTGAACACCAATTCTTTTCTCAAACGAAAAGCCTCTTCCTTGTATTGGTCATACTCGCCTTTGCGGGCCGCGATCTCCGTCTGAATATTCTTGCCTACATTTTTGAATGCATTGCCGATCGCTTCAAATTGTTCTTTTTTTGCTCCCACCACCGAATCCACAACCGCCTGGATCTTCGCTTTCATTGCTGCCTGGCGCGCGGCGATCTTTGCCTGTATAAACGTTTGGAATTCCGCTTTTATCGCATTCATATCGGGAGCACTGGTAGCGCCGCTGAGCTGGGACTTCTTTTGTGCCGCAAATGATTCTGCTTCTGCCTTTATTTCTGCTTCTATTTTTGGCTTCTCTTCGGCAACCACCTTATCAACTTCCTCCTGAACTTTTTTGCGCAACTCATCACCCTTTTGTTTCATTTTGTTCTGCATGTCCGTGCGCATCGCATCGAACTTTCCTTTCCCCTGCTCTTTGCCCCACGATGCAAATTCGCGCACCAGCTTATCTGCCTCATCCACACTTCCCGCGGCACAGATCGCCTCAAGCCTTTGTTTTCCCTGTGCAATAAGCCCATCAATATCGGGGATCTCGATATCTATCCCCAGAGCTCTTATCTGTTCGCTGGGAGGAATGACATATTTTTTTACCGCATCCATGGCACTGAAAAACTCTCCCGTTTTCCACCGGGCCATCGCACAATACACGGGCACCATGTCCTTGTCGCTGACATATTTTTTTGCTTCGTCCGGAATTTTTCCGGGCTCTTCAAAGACCGGCTCCGCTGGCTCATCTTCCGGGGCGGTAAATGAGGTTGGCGGACCGCCAAACTCCTGCTCAAACTGTTGTATCTGTTCCGCGCTGGGACCTCTTTGTTCATCGTCCTGTGCCAGAGCCACAGAAAATGAGAACACGAGAATAAAAGCAAAGAGGACAGACGCAAGTTTTTTATATGTCATAAAAAATCCGATAAATGATAGTTATTAAAACGATGCCCACAGTATATCATCTGCACGCATCCCCGCCAAGCAAGAGCGCTCCTGGGGAACACCCGGGAGTGCCTGAACCGCCTCCTCTTTTTTACGTCGCCCAACCCCTAATAGAATCCGGCAAAAAGAACCAGCGCAGCTGCCATCAATACAAGATAAGGTAAGGCGATGTGCGGCCTTAACGCCTGCCGTAGGATCTTTTTTTGATCCTGCACCGGCATATGCGGGGAAGAAAATCCCTGGGGCAGATCGCCGCCATGATAGGCGCTTTCAAGGGCCGTTGCTACCTGGTCACGCCGCCGCTTATAATTCTCACGAAAGGTCTTATTGAGGGCATCAAAAAACCAGAAAACTGCCACCAGCACTGCCGCCAGAAAAAGCGGCTCACGACGCATTGATAAAAATGCCCAACCGCTTGCGGCAACCCAGAGCGTCACCGACCACGTCTTAATGGTCATGCCGAGCTGATCATATTTATCCATTTGCTGCTGCATCATCTGTAGTTCCGTTTTTGCAATTTCGAATTTATGTTGATCCATTTTTTATAATTACTGTTATTTTAATATTCGCTACGCCCAATCATCGGCAAAAAATTCATACCCGCCGATAAGCGCAGGGGTGGAGAACAAATACCAGATGATCACATCATCCAGCGGAAATATCTTCCCCCCGATATCCAACGGCAACACGTAGCTGCCCGGCCACCACCAACTCCCCACCCTGAGCGAGATCATTTCATAGACAAAAAAAACAAATGCAAAAAATGCCGTCGGAAGGATGGTTTTGCGCAACCATTCCGGTTTTTTCCAGTAGATGAGTATAAGCGGCGCTATCACCACAGGAAGCGCAACGGTAAAATAATTCAAACTCACCAACTGCGGATCGTATGCATATGCCCCGAATACCGCTGCCGCCATGCCTACATACAACAGCAGTAAATATTTAAAGCGGTGCGATACTGTGTGCTGTGTGTCTCCGTCCACAAAATACTCGTAAAAACAAAGTACCCAGAAAAAATTGAGAAATGCGAATAATAAATTTTCAACGGGCATGACCCCAAATGGACGCGGAAACATCGTATCCACATCCCATACGTTGGCAAGGCGCGCCGCAAGCTCAACCGGTGGGGCAAAAATTGCTGCCGTGAAAAGCGAGAATATAAGAATTTTTTTTCTTGTTTTCTTGAGCCAAAGAAAATTGATAACCGCAGGAGGCACCAATACCAACATTATTGAATACAAATACCGCGGCCTGATGAAATATACCGCTACACAGGCCACCAACACCCAGCACAACAGGAATAATAGCCGTTGCGTCATGAGCGTCTTTTGCTCCCCGGCAAATTGCGTGTGTTTTAGTATGCGTCTCATATAGCCAATTATATCCAAAGAGCTTATTCAGCACAACCCGCCCTCGCGCGGCCGATCCGTTGCCCAAGTGGGAATATCGGTGCTATACTGCGTGCGTAGTATTTTTTGTATGCGAACTCATAAACATTCCAAGGGTCTTACTGTTTTTGAATTGATCTTGATCATCTCTTTTATTGCGCTCGTTATTATCGTGCTCGGCCTTATCCTTAGCAGAACGGGCAAATCAACACAAACAGCCACCGTACACTCGACCCTCAAACAAATAGCCAATGCCGTTACTATGCTTGAAGACGATACCGGCCAGTGGCCAAATCATCTAACACGCGCTTCGATACAAAGCGGAAAAAGTGGCAATGAATTATGGGATCTCACGGTGGCAAGTGCCGGAATTGTGATATCCGATAACGCATTCCCAAGATGGAAGGGCCCCTATCTGAAAGAGATCCGTCCTGACCCCTGGGGAAATAAATATTTTTTTGATCCCGATTATGATATTGATCCCGGACCGGGAGAAACGTGGGCAGCGGTGGTCGGCTCATTCGGGCCGAACGGAAAAGGCAAGAACATCTACGATTCGGATAACATCTTTGAAGTGATCGGAACAAAATAAAAGACCGAAAAGAAAAGCCCCGCCTTAAGCGGGGACTTTTTTTTATTTTTCAAAAACAGCTTTCCATTGGTCTTCCACCACGGGAGAAACAACATGTTTCACATTCCCCCAGGATTGTTTCAGGAACGAGATTCCCAGTTCGGTGATGCTCCATAGCGGCGCATCCTCTCTCCACGCCGTCACCTGCGTAAAACCGACGATCAAAAAACGTGCAAGCTCCACCTTCACGCCCGACGGGGCAGCGCTACCGCCGTCGAACATCTCGGGAAACACCAAATGAAGCGAATTGTCGCGCATATGCAGCGGATACCATAGCATTCCCAGTTTTTTGCCGACTACATCCCCCGTCGCCCTTTCGGACAACGCAAGCGCATAGAGCGTGAGCCACATTGTTACCATCAATGCTTCCCGTTTTTTTGCATCACTCAAGGTCATTGTCCTGTCTCCTTTTTTCGGTTGGAAAGATCGCCTGCAGTATATCAATCCGCATAAAAAAGGCAACACGAAACGGAACTTCTACTCTTCACCATACAGATCCCGCCATTCTTTCCAGTAGCGTTCTTTTTTGTCTTCACTCATCCATTTATTCAGGCGTTTCTTCGTTTCTAAAAATTTATTTCCTGCTAATGCTTTTTCCTTCTTGGAATAATAGCTTTCCCCAAGACGATACTTATTTTCCCGGGTGCGTATTGCTGCAGCAACCTGCTCTATTCTGTCGTTCGGAACAACCAGACCTACTATTCTCATTTCCGCGGCATGGTAGTCTTCATCGTTGCCCTCAAAATATTCCAGCCCCTCCTGTTTTGCTAGCGCCCTGGCCCTTGCCTCGCGTATAGAAATATCTTTTGGACGAAGGACAACACCGCCCTCTTCTTGGGGATTTCCAAAGTGAAGAAACGGCATCGCAGCAAATACCACTACGGAACTATGTTCCATCATTTTAACCCGCTCCCGATATTCTGCCGATGCCCCCTCCATGCCATCCCCGAATTGTTTTTTCATCTTGCGCATTCGTTCGCGAATTTCTTTATCCGCCTGCCACGGAGGCAATGCATCAAGTGTTTTTGCATCAATGCGAAAATGCGGATGCATGAGCTCCCCGCCCTGGATAACAGGAAATTCAGGGAGTCCGTACTCTTCAAGTGAGCCCCTGAACCGCATGATGTCGGCAAGCACATCCGCTTTTCCTTTTCCTATTTTTTCTCCAAGTGCAAGAAGGTCAAGGTGTATATCGTGGCGCTCCCGTTCAAAAAAGATCGCCTTATCGGTCTCCTCGGCATCTATAGCTCCCTCCGGTGATCTTTTTTGCCGCTGCTTCATTTCTTTATAAATGTCATCATACCGCCCGAGCTTGTCATAGTATTGTTCTCCAATGGACTCCTTTGAATCTGGATCTTTTTCGTATGATCCTTTATATAGTTCTGTTTCTTTCATGGCTATTTATTTTTTATACATAACAGAACACTATTTGGCACCGATGCGAGCACCCTCAAGAGATCGTCTTTTGCGAGCGCAACACACCCAGCCGTCGGAGAATACCCCTCGCGTGCAATGTGCATAAAAATTGCGCTCCCGTTCCCCGGCACAGGAGGATCATCATTATACCCGACCACGGCAATAATATCATACACATCATCTTCTCTCCATAACTTCTCATGGCTGCCCCTGTGAGGTAATTGTACCAAACGATTGTAGGCGATACAGGTACTATCGTCGCACCATCCGTCATTTTTGGTCAGCGCCCGCACCGGTAACTTTGTTTTTGGTTTTTGAACGCGGTCTGCCCGATACAATATCTCGCGCAATAAAAAACATCCCGCGGGCGTTGCCCCATCACCCTCTTTTTTATCCGTTTTTATACCAGCAGACCCCAGAACACAGCGGTATTCTTCCCCGCGCCAAAAAAGCTTTCCTGATGGATCAACAATTATTCTGTTGTTATCTTCTTTTTTCACCTTCCCAGTATAGCTTTATTGTTAATCGGCGAAAAGACAATATACTACTACGGACAATTGACAAATAAATATAAATCCTATTTGATATATTCAGCAGTTTGTTGTTTCAAAATCGAAAACGGGAGGAAAAATGAGATTCGAGCGCGTCACCACCAAGCACGGAATTCCTTTGTATGTGCTTTCCATGCCGCATGTCATGAGCGTTGCCTCGGGCATTTTGGTCTTTGCGGGATCACGCGATGAAAAGTGGCCCCAGCAGGCCGGCCTTGCACACGCCACCGAGCACATGCTGTTCCAGGGAAATAGCCACAAGCCCAACTCCCTGCTCATTACCGAGGAGATCGAAGCAGAAGGCGGCGACCTGAACGCCTGGACATCGAGCGAGATGACGTTCTACCACAATGTCGTCCCCGATTTTGCTTTTGCCACATCCATCCGGTCGCTGGCGCACGAGGTCACCTCTCCTCTTTTCGAGGAAAGCGAGATCAGGAAAGAAATGCTGAACATTCTTGAGGAGTTCAAGCGCTCAAACGACAGCCCTTCCCGGGTGGCGAGTGAGGTCTTCCAAAAGATCGCCTACGGGAACCATCCGCTCAGCAAGCGGACGCTCGGGATCGAGGAGACCGTAAAGAACTTCAAGACAGAAGATTTCCTCCGCTGGCAGAAGCAGTACTACCACCCTGCGAACTATGCCGGGATCGTCGTCGGCAACGTAACGCCCGCCCAAGCCCTTGAGGTGTTTAACGAGCACCACTTCGGCAGAACCGGTGGCGCGCCCCGCACACTGGCGATAGACCATGCACACACCCCTCCCGCCACCAAGGTCGTCGAAAAAGACATCGAGCAGGCAAATATCTGCCTCGGTACCACCATCGGCCCGGGGCGAGACCCGCAAAGCAAGGCATTGGAGATATACTCCACCATGCTCAGCGGAGGAATGTCATTCCCCCTCTTCCAGGAGGTCAGGGACAAGCGGGGTCTGTGCTACGCCATCCGCTCCGACATCACTCGCTGGAGCGACCGCGGGATCTTTGAGGTCTATGTCGGCACCGACAAGAACCGCATCACAGAAGCCGTCGACTGCATCAAAGACGTGGTCTGGAAATGCAAGGACGACGAACAGCTCTTCGAAAAGGCAAAAAAGGCATCTCTCGGAGGCCTGTGCGTCGGATTCAACTCCCCGGGAGGCATCATCGGCAATGCCGCCGCCGAGATCATTTTTTCGGGGGCGCCAAAGACCCCCGAAGAGATGAGAAAGGAGATCGAAAGCATCCAGTTCTCCGACGTCACCAAGGCGGTGGAACAATACCTCAATCCTGAGAAATTCTCATATGCACTCGTGGTGCCCAAGGGCACCGTCGTCAAACTATAACACCAAAACCCGGCGCAACGCCGGGTTTTAATTTATTGGATCATTTTTGTTTATCGGTTATGCCTGTTTTCGTGCCGCACGAATACGGTCAAGTTCGGTAAGATATTGCTTGCGCAAGCGCACATGATGCGGTGTCACTTCCAAATACTCGTCCTCGGCCATGATCTCAAGACCGCGCTCGATCGTGAGAAGCAACGGAGGCACAAGATCTATCGCTTCATCTGAGCCTGATGCGCGCACATTGGTAAGTTGTTTTCCTTTGGTCGGATTCACTTTCATCTCGTCTCCCCGCGACGTATTCCCGACCACCATTCCCTCATACACTTCGGTTCCGGGGCCGATATATAATACACCCCGCTCCTGCAACCCCCACAGCGCATATCCGAGAGCCTTGCCGGTCGCCATTGAAGTCATCGAACCCGAGACCCTCTTTCTGATCTCTCCGGCCCACGGACGAAAACCGATGAACCGAGAGGATAAAATACCCTCACCCCTTGTATCAATAACAAATTGATTGCGATACCCAAGCAGCCCCCGCGTCGGACCTTCAAATATCATTCGTACGGAATCGTGGGTATGGATCATATTTTTCATCACAAACCCACGCGTACCCAAACGCTCGATCACCGTGCCCTGGTACTCTTCGCGCGCATCCACCACTACCTCTTCAAACGGCTCATTTTTGACACCGTTGATGTCTTTGATAATAACCTGTGGCTGCGACACCTGCATCTCATACCCCGCGCGGCGCATGTTCTCCAGTAAAATGGCGATGTGCAATTCTCCGCGGCCGGACACGCGAAAACTATCCGTGCCGGAAAAATCAACACGTAATCCTACGTTCACCTCAAGCTCACGTTCAAGATAGTCCCGCAACTGGCGAGATGTTACATACTTTCCGTCCCGCCCGCCAAAAGGAGAGTTGTTTATTAAAAACGAAAGCGCGATCGTCGGCTCATCAATGGCAATGGCCGGAAGCGGCTGGGTGTCCTGGTTTGTCGTGATCGTTTCGCCGATCTCTATATCGGGCATTCCCGCAACCAACGCAATATCTCCGGCCACCGCTTTTGCGACCTCTATTTTTTCAAGTCCGCTGAACGTATAGATCTTTGTGATCTTTCCCGAACGCGTCTCGCCATCGGGTTTTTTTACAAATACATTCGCTCCCGTTACCGCCACACCCTCATACACGCGGCATACCGCGAGGCGCCCGAGAAAATTATCGTATCCCAGATTGAACGGCTGCATCCGTAATGCGTGCGCCTCCAGTTCTTCCGAGGACGTCGGCGGCACATGCTCCAAAATAACATCGAGCAGCGCAGTAAGATCCGTTGCTGTATCTCCGAGGTTCCGCATAGCGATCCCCGCCCTGCCGTTGGCATACACCACGGGAAAATCGGCCTGTGTATCATTCGCGCCGAGCTCAAGAAACAACTCAAGCACCAACTCTTCACACTGCGCAGGGTTTGCGGCAGATTTATCGATCTTATTGATGACCACAATGGGGCGGAGGCCGAGCTCCAGAGATTTTTTCAGCACAAAACGGGTTTGCGGCATCGGGCCCTCCTGCGCATCCACCACAAGTAAAACAGAATCGATCGAACGCAACACACGCTCCACCTCCGATCCGAAATCGGCGTGTCCCGGGGTATCCACGATGTTAATCTTCGTTCCCTTATACATCACCGAGGTGTTCTTCGCATAAATAGTGATCCCCCGCTCCTGTTCAAGAGCATTGGAGTCCATGGTCACGCCTTCCTTGGCGGCCCCTGTCTGGCGCATCAAAGCATCGGTCAGAGTGGTCTTCCCGTGGTCTACGTGGGCAATAATTGCAATATTTCTGATTTCCATAGATTTATTGGATCTGGCGCTTACACGCCTCCGGATCGGCAGGATTCGTTGAAATAAAAAGAGGCCTCTCGGGCCATACGCTTCCTGAATTATCGTACTTGATTATTTACTATTGGTCAACTGCCTCTGTGCCAGATATGTTCTCGTTTTTCCATTGCATAAATCGGTAACATGCTTGTACAATAAAGACATGAGACAAAAAGCAATCAGCTTACTGGTATCGCTTTTTTTTATTATGGCGGCTTTTCTGCCTCTTTCTTTGCATGCCCAGGAAAATAGCGACTTTCCCGAGGGTTCTTTGTGGCAAATGGAAAATGACCAGCGCGTGTACGTTATTATCAACGGCCGCAAACACGAGGTTCCCTCCCCCGCGGTCTTTACTTCGTATGGATGGGATTGGAAATCGGTTAAAGCCGCCGACCCCGACCTTTTATTCGGTATTCCCGATATACGGGTCATCAAAACGGCTGATAACGATAATGTCTATGACATCACCACCGGCAAACGGGCACTGATGCATTCTGCGGAAGAATTTCTTGAAAGAGGGTTTATTTGGGACGAGATCGCCGTCGTGAGCAAGGCCGAGCTTGAATCGTACGCACTTTTGGACGAAGGCCCCGCGCATATCGATACTACCGTACCCCCGCCCGCGACAACCGGTGCCGCCGAATCGGTCCTGCTGAAAAAAATAAGCGAGGCGCGTGCGCTTCTTGCATCCGCCCCTCCGATCTATCCGCAGGAACACGCAGTAACATCGACCATCGAATTAAAACTTGGGAAGAATGGTGCAGAGGTGAAAGCACTCCAGGAAAAACTGAAAGAGCTCGGTTTCTTCCCAAAAAAAACGGCAGCAAACGGAAATTTTGGCCCGGCGACGGATAAAGCAGTGCGGGCATTCCAAAAAGCAAACAAACTCGCGCAAGTTGGAGTGGTTGGCCCACAAACAAAAAAAGCTCTCGCCAAAAAAGGACTGTCATTTGATATTAAGGGCACAACAAAAAAGCAGTGGCGCGACACCGTACCCGAAGAACGGCAAGTGCTTCTTGCCGCATGGAATGAAGGAAAAAATGATATAAAACTTGTCCGGGTAGACCTTGTCCCCCAGCGCGTAAAGGTAGGAAAAGTATACCGAACCGTTTCAAAAGCCGTTTCGCAAACATCCGGCTTTGTTGTGCATTATAAAAGCGGATCTGGCGTAAATGTGAATTATGACATATCCTCTCCCGCCGGTTGGAAGGTGCTTGCCAACCGCTTCCCTATTTTTGATGAACCGCAGGGCAGTATCGGAACATTCCCGCCGAGCGAAGAGATCTATGTTCCTTATAGCGATTCGCTTAAAACCCCCGAGATCGTAGCGGCAGGAAGAGATTATCTTGATACTACGGTGTCACAGGCACTCGCCGATCTCCGCGCAAAGGGCGTGCGATCCGCATCGGGCCGCGGCCTGGTTGCCGATCTTACCGACCCCGACGAGCTTAAAAATATCGCTATTATCGAACACCTTGATCATATGGAGTTTCGTGCTACCGACGACAAACAGGGCGTGATCAATAAAGTATTCTCCATTCTCGGCACCAACAAGGAAGAGGCTTACCGTTTTGCGGGCTCTTCCGCCGGAGCGCTGGGACTTGCCCAATTCATCCGCAACACCTATGCTGCGATTCGCCGCGATTATCCCGCCGCGCAGCTTATCGAAAATTTTGAGGACGGAATGGCAAACCACGTCAACGCGCTAAAGGCCATGTCACTTTATCATGACGTCACCGGAGCAACGCTGGAAAGCTACGCTCAGGGAACGCTTGCAACGGCCCCCAATGATCTTGCATTTGTCCTCGCAGAAGTACGCGCCGCGGCATATAACGGCGGCGCAAGCCGCGTGCGTCTTGCTATAAAAAAATTCGGACAAAATTGGGACAGCGCCACAGGAGGATTACGCGCAGAAACCAAAGCATATCTTGAAAAATTCCGCATCGTCCGGCAGATATTAAAAACATCTTAGTATAGTTTTTGCCCGCTCCTCTTACCACCCGTAAAGGTGGTATTTTTTTATATACTCTGCGACGGGCTCCGTTACCTTTTTCACGAACCGCTCATCATGCTCGCCGATCAATTGGCGGATCTCGGTGCTTGATATATTCTCCTTTATTCCTCCGGGGAATATCTCGCAGTTGGAAGACAACGATAAAGTGCTTGGATCGGGATACCCCGGGCGAGGCACAATAAGAAAAGGAAAATCCCGTAGCAACCGTTCACCCTCATGCCAATATGCCTCGATCTCATTTTTTCCCCGGAATCGCTCCTGTGGAGCAACAGAATCCGCTCCCGTATACCAGACTACTTCTGCATCCGGAAATTCATCCCGCAATGCCTCCATCCATTGAATAGTTGGCGTGTTCTCTCCATATATATCTTTTGTGTCTATTCTGAATGTTGCCGGCCCGCCATAAATGATCTTGTTCTCTTTTTGGAGAAGAAGATCCACCATATTCATCCTGTGTTCGGCACCCACAAACCCATTCTTATCAGGGCGGATTCCCGATGGTATCCAAATGATCTCATCAAACTTCCCGCTCCCACACAATGCCTCCACAAGTTTTAAGTGCCCCAGATGCGGCGGATTTGCAGCGGACCCCCCCACCCCGATCCGTTTTATTTTTTTCGTTTGCTGCTTATGCATATAATAAGGATACCAAAGCTTTCCATAAAAGAAAAACCCGCCCCTTGTGGGGGCGGGTTTTTTGATCGAAATATTCAACAAAGAAAAGTTTACGCGGCTTGATCCTTTTTTTCTTTTTCTCTCAGTTGGTCATCATCCAACGCCCGTTCGTGCGCAACATCTATACGGCTTATGTAATGTTCCGGCCCCGGATATTGTCCTCTTTCTCCAACATGTAACCCCGTATCTTCCCTGAATGCCTTGCGTATGCGTCTACCTGCAATTTTGTTTATCATTCTGTCATGATATTGTGAACGCTCTAATTCAATCTTTAGCTGCTCAGGTGTCCGATCGGGGCTGGGATACGTAGTGAATTTGATTGCCTCGTCGCGGTCTACTTTTTTATCTACCTCGTCTTTAAATTCCGCCTTGATGATCTCTACTTCTCTCATAAAAAATATTCTTAATGATTTACAATGCATATTATATCATTTTATTCCTTAATTTGCAACTTACTGCCTCTTGTTATTAAAGAAAAACCGCCCCTTGCGAGGGCGGGCCAGTTTTATTATTTTTCCGGATAATCCGAAAGCGCATAGCCGGGAACAGTGCCGACGCTGGGAACCGAAAGGTCGAGCGCCCTGCCGTCGAAATAGCCGGCAATCTGCGAATCCACACCCGCATCTTTGATACGGAGGCGGTTCAGTGCACACCAGATATTGTACTCGTCATGGGAACCGAGACTGTATGCGGCGCTTGCGCGCATGGCATAGAAGCGAAAAAAATCGTCCCGCTTTTTTTGCCACTCGAAAGGAGAAAGATCTCCTCCTTCGTAATATGCCTTGAAGTCGGCATCCATATTGCACTTCTGAGAGAAATACTGCTCGATACCTTCGGTAAGGGGCGTCTGTCCATCCCGGGTAAAAAAATGCCACATGTCATTGGGTCCCATGAAATAGAACCCGTCAAAACGCCCGCCGAGATTTTTGGCGTCATCCTCAATAAGAACCCGCGCCCACATGCGCAGATAATCCCCTCCTGTGGGAGGATGCTCGCGGGACAACGCGTCGACATCAATCTCTTTTTCAAGGCCCAGCTTGAGCTTCAGCGAATGCGCGTGGCGCCTGATAAGACCGGTACCGGCTTTGGACTCCATCTGATACAACGCGGGGTTCAACACCCACAGGCGGCTCCCCCACTTCATCTGCAAGCGGTTGGCAGTGTAGGAGGCGATCTCCACATTCGTGATGCTGTGTCCGCCGCCGCGGACACTAATAGGACAACTCAAATATAAGATGAGGCGATCCTCGGCGCGTGCCCGCGCGATATCCTGCATGATAAGCTCGACATGCTGTTCAAACAGATCAAACCATAGCCCATCCTGCCACCTGAATCTGACGGGAAAATCGAGAAGCGCTCCAGACCCACTCCTATACTGCGTTGGAGAGCCTTCACAAAATCTTTGCACTTCTTTCATTCAGTCCTCCTTATTTGTTGATTTCAACGGTCAAAAGCTTGTTTTTAACGTATCCAATTTATCGATTTTAGTCAACAAAAACCACACGAAACAAAAAGCCCCGCGTTACTGAGCGAGACTTCTCGTGTCTATACGACTTGGCCGGCACTTATGGTATCGCTCTCCTATAATTTATAAAATCCTTTGCTTTCAAAATCTTTCTTGGTTTTAAGCCCCCAAGTGAAAGGTGTCAGATCTTGATGATAACGATCATCAACAAACCACAAGTTCCCGGATCTCACCCCAAACACCTTCGCCGGTCCCGCTGGCGTCTGCACACGCTCTCCCACATAGAACCCAAAAGGATCGCATGCTTCGCGTGAAGTAGCGAACCCCTCCTCGTACCCGCCTGAATGCTTGTATTTCATAAAATACCCTTCTTTTATTTCGGTGTTCTCTTCCTCCCCAAAACGTTTGCGAATATCCTTGAATGTCTCATCCAGCTTACCTTTCCGGTGCTCCTCCTGTTTCGTTTTCTCTCCGTCTGGGGATTCTTCTCCCGCACCTCCGTTCTGCCCGCCTCCTGCCGGATAATGACGAACCGCGGGATCCTTCAATGTCTGTCCCCGTTCGTCCTCACCGCCACCATAATCGAGCAATTGGCGCATTCTCTTTAGGGTCTCATCCAGCGCGCGCATCTTTAGATCATCCGGTGCCGCTCCATCCTGAATCGCTTTTTCGCGCTCCAAAACTGCACCCTTAATATGCCGGTCAACAACTTCGTACATATCGACAATCACATTCTGTTTCTCATCCGCAAGAGATTGCAGTGCACTATCAATCTCTCTGATCTTCTCCTGCCCTGGTCGATCGGGAATGCTTGCCGAGTTCTCAAGGGCTGCCAAAGAGTCCTGCATAACCTCCGCCACGCTTCGTCCATCGATTTTATACATCAATGCCACCGCCTTCTTTCTTTTGCCCTCCTCCTCTTTTATTTTGGCGTCCACTTCCGCCAATCTTTTGCGGATCGGTTTTAGTTCGCCATCCATGGCAACCATTGCCTTGCGCGCCTCTCCAAATATCGTACTTTGTTCGGTTCGCTTTCTTTCAGCGCGTTCCTGCATTTGTTCCGGCGTAAGATTGGCTGAGTTTTTTGCCGCAGCGCCGCCCGGCCCGAAAGCAAAATTTGTTTCCATAGATGACAAATTAATAGCTTAGTTCTAACACTCCGTTTATTGTACCATAATATTTAATTTAAATCAAGTTACCGTTGCACTACGGATATTTGCTCGCTACACTTCCAGCAGGATTAAATACGGCATCCGGAGGGCCTTGTGCAAAAAAAGATCTATCGCGTTCTTAAAAATGGCACATTGATTTCCAGCCCTATCCCTGGGAAATATGCGGGATGGCGTCCGGGAAAGATCTTCGGCAGGCTCGACTGCAAGTCGGGCATGAGAATGAAAAAAGAAAATCGCGTATTCTTCCTGACGTGGGAAGATGCCATTGCCGCCGGCTACCGGCCTTGCAAGAACTGCAAACCAACGCCGAACGACACTTACAAAGTGCGGGGATAGATCCCGCGCTTTTTTTATTCCAAAACAAAAAATACCCTTCGTGCGGATATTTTATTGTCCGGTCATTATACAAACTATTCTATCGGCTACAATAACCCGGAAACTTTAAGATAGATCAATTCCAACAACATCAGCGCAACTCCGATAACAGCCGAGGCAAACAAAAACTTTCGTATTTTTTTACCCAGCACAGAAGACATCCCGGCATTTGAGTTGTTGTCGGTTTTTTTGAACCAGCGAATTTCTCTGTTCCAAATACTCATACTGCTTATCTTCTCTTTGAACCAAAATGCCGTATCCCGCCCCTCCGACCGCCAAAAGATGCGCCGGCATAGCCACGCGCTCCCCCGCGCTTACGGGGAAGCACATACGACTGGGAAAAATCAAGCTGCGGAAAATCGGGATGTTGCGCGATCGGCAACGTTTTTTTCAAAAGGTGCTCAATATCGCGCACCTCTTTTTGCTGATCCGGCATGGCAAAGGTAATAGCATGCCCGCCCCTTCCGGCTCTAGCCGTTCTGCCAATGCGATGTATATAGTCGTCAGAGGTGGTGGGAAGATCAAAATTAAGCACCAGCTCTATCCCAACCACATCGATCCCGCGGGAAGCAATATCGGTAGCAACCAGCACGCGGTATTTGCCCGATCTAAATCCCTCGAGTGCTTCCCTGCGCTGAGACAGCGAGCGATTCGAATGGATCTCCGCGCCGGCGATATTCATATCTTTGACCGCCCACAATATTTTTTTTGCGCCGTGTTTGGTTCTGCTGAAGATCAGCGTGGGACCTGTATACTGCTCAAGTATCTTTGCGAGCAACCCGATCTTTTTTTCTTTTGTAACAAGGAATAATTCTTGCGTCACATTTTCTGCGGCCGTACCCGCGGGCGCTATCTCCACCCTGATGGGAAGTTTCATATACGTAGAGGCGATCTTCATAATATCGTGCGGCATGGTTGCCGAAAAAAGCATCATTTGCCGTTCTTTCGGAAGTGCCGAAAGGATCTTTTGGATCTGCGGCAAAAACCCCATATCAAGCATGCGGTCTGCCTCGTCCAAAACCACGATGCGCGTATTGTCGAGCTTCAAGTGTTTCTGGCTCATGTGGTCCAAAAGACGCCCAGGAGTAGCAATAATAACATGCGGTTTTTTTTGGATTGCCGACATCTGCGGCCCCATTGCCGTTCCGCCGATCAACACTGCCGTGCGCAATCCGATGCTACGGCCGATCTTCTGGAACACCTCATCAACCTGCAGCGCAAGCTCGCGCGTTGGCAACACCACAAGGCCATTGCCGTTGACTCTTGCAAGCCTTTGGATAAGCGGAACGCCGAATGCGATCGTTTTCCCGGTGCCAGTTTGTGCGATACCCACCATATCTTTTCCTTCAATAGCAATGGGTATTGCCTGTTCCTGGATCGGCGTCGGTATTTTGAATTTCATCCGGGCAAGTATCTCCAGCAGCGAGGGCGCAATGCCGAGGCCGTAAAATCCCGATGTGGGTTCTTGTTTTTGACTGTTCATATTTTTTATATAATTACTGTGTGTATTTATAGCCCATCATAACACAAAATATCTTTGACAAGCGATGTGTTATGGCCGGCTCATTTCAATAAAAAGCGGGGGGTCAGAACCCCCCGTCGATCTTCCTGGTTGTTTTGAGGATCCAGTCGCCGCACTTCAGAAACGTCTGGTGGTATTTCTTGTCCATTCCTTTGCGCAGATTCACCGCAAGATCCCACGCAAACACTGGGGTTGTGAGAAGGGTTGCCGTCAGGAAGAACAGGAAGCCCAGGAAAATTCTCATTTTTGGTCCTCCATTACCAGAATTATTTGTGATTCAATCGTATCATTTTTTTAATAATTTGTCAATGATTCACCTTGGTCTACCCCTCTCACCACCTAATAAAGCTTGGTAAAAATCATGCTCTCGTGCTTAAATAAAATAAGAAACAGCTAAAATATATTTATATGACCCTACCCATCGATCTCGTGCTTGTACGCCACGGCCAATCCGAGGGCAACGCAGCAAAGCGCCTCTCTGAAAAAGGCGATGATAGTGTATTCACGGATGCGTTTCGGAACAGACACTCGGCAAGTTTCCGGCTCACCGATCGCGGACGCGAACAGGCGCAAAAAGCAGGAGTATGGTTGCGCGAAGAATTCTGGCCAAAACCGAAATTCGACCGTTACATTACCTCAGAATATATAAGGGCAATGGAAACCTCCGGGCTCTTGGGCATTCCCGACGTTGAATGGTTTTGCGATTTTTATATTACGGAACGCGATTGGGGTGATCTGGATATCCTTCCCGAGGACGAACGCAGAAAAAAGTTCGGCGCCGCCATGGAGCGCAGAAAAACAGAGCCGTTCTTTTGGCGGCCCCCTAATGGAGAATCATTTGCCCAGCTCTGTCTGCGCGTTGACCGAACACTTCAGACGCTCCACCGGGAATGCGAGAAAAAACGCGTTCTCATTGTCTGTCATGGAGAAGTGATGCGCGCGTTCCAGGTACGACTTGAGCGGATGTCACAGGTGCGATTCAAAGAACTGACCTTTTCTGCAAATCACGAAGATCGCATCCACAACTGCCAAATACTGCACTACACGCGCAAAGATCCGAACACCGGGAAGCTCACTCCCTTTGTCGGCTGGGTGCGCGCCATCCGCCCCACAGACATACCGCTATGGAAAACAGAGTGGCGCACCATCAAACGCCCGCGCTACTCCAACAAGGATCTTTTGGATGTTGTTTCCCAGAATCCAAGCATGATCAAATAGGAATATCC